>Ga0207832_100041_pt1 | contig 177867 bp, 164 predicted proteins | sample TtanPargueraPR_3_FD_187743 | JGI IMG/M metagenome (GOLD analysis project Ga0207832, IMG submission 187743) | Aerobic enrichment media microbial communities from Bioluminiscent Bay, La Parguera, Puerto Rico - Tt and P1 (4) (SPAdes) | ecosystem: Environmental > Aquatic > Marine > Unclassified ...
TGCACTGTTTTCGCGGAGCCGGTCGAGAAACGCGATTGCATCGGGCTGCGCATCCTCGGGTGCGGAAGACTTCGACACCGCCCACTGCAGCCAGTCGATGGTTTGCGACTGCGGTACGCGGTGCGGCATGGCATGGGAATCAATACGTGTAATGTACACCTCGCGGGTGTCTGCCGGATTTTGCACGAATGCTCTCCTGATCGTTGTCGTCATTACAACATTCGGAGCGTCGGCAAAGTTCTGATCGCCGTGGTTGAGGCCGCGTGTGCAGCGCGCGGAGGAAGGTCGTCAGCGCACGGCCGCGACCATGTCTTCGACCGCCTTCGGCAGTCCGACAAAGATGGCCCGCGCGACGAGGGCATGGCCGATGCTGACTTCTTCGATCTCACGGATACCGCGGATGTATTTCATATTGGCATAGTTGAGACCATGTCCGGCATTCACGCCGAGTCCGAGAGTGCGGGCGTAGGCCGCGGCTTTTTTGATTCGTTCGAGCTGCTCGAGCATCTCCTCTTCGCTGCGCGCGTTGGCGAATTCACCGGTGTGGATTTCGATGACGTCTGCCTCGGATTCCGCTGCGGCTTCGATCTGTGCATCGACGGGATCGACGAAGAGGCTGACCTCAATATCATGCTGATGCATCATGCGCACCGCACCCGCCACCTTTTCGGCTTCCTTGACCACATCAAGACCGGCCTCGGTAGTGAGTTCCTTGCGCTTCTCCGGTACGAAGGTGACGAGTTCAGGGAGCGTCTCCACCGCGATCTGCAGGATTTCATCCGTGATCGCCATTTCCAGATCGAGCTTGGTCTTTACCATCTCCCGAAGGAGGCGGAGATCGCGATCATTGATGTGACGGCGATCCTCGCGGAGATGACAGACAATACCCTCGGCCCCGTGCAGTTCACAGATCTGCGCGGCGGTAACGGGATCGGGCTCCAGTCCTCCGCGGGCCTCGCGCAGCGTGGCAAAGTGATCAATGTTGACGCAGAGTCGCATGTGCTTTCCTGCCGTTTCTGTTGCAAATATCCGCTCAATGCCGGCTCCCCTGCATCCGGCCAATGCAATATAGTCAGCGCAGGAGTGCGGCGAAAATGTCGAACAGGGCTTCAGGACCGATCCCGTCGACGCCGCCTCGAAAACGCAGCGTGGAAATGAGGTCGATGGTCAGCATGACGCTCCAGTGGATGAGCACGGCATACCAGAACGAGCGTGCTCGCACGGAGAGTGCCCCCAGTGCGATGCCCGCCGCGATGGCGCCGAACGTCTCGGGCAGCGGTTTGCCGAAATGCATGATGACAAACGGCAGCATCTGCACGAGCACGGCTACCGCGGCACCGGTGTGCCTCAGAAGACCGAACAGAACGTAGCCGCGCCAGATGAATTCCCACCCGATGAAGTAGAGAATGAAGCAGAGTTCGTAGATGACGAACAGCGTCCAGTCTCCGCGCACGACGCGGGCATGCGGATAGACCTCCTGAAATGCGGGCGACGCGCTGACGATCCACAGCACCGGCAGCATGATCGCGTAGAACAGCAGCGAGATCTTCAGCCCGAAGCGCCAGTCACCCGCACCGAGGCCGAAATCCCTCAGGCGCGCGCGGTGCAAAAATCGCACGGCGAGCAGGAGCAGCACGAAGTACAGGAAAAATTCACTGCTGAACCAGTATACATACTGGTACAGTTCGTAGAGCGGATCCCGTCCCAGCACATCGTACCACTGCTCGAAAAAGAATCGCTTGCTGCCGAAGCGCGCCGAGAGGATCCCGACAACCGCCGTGACCAGGAACACGAGCACGACGTCACGGGGAGCGCTGCGTGCTTCCGCGAGAAAACTGCGAAGAGCGCTCCGAATGGAACGCTCTTCGTCATTTCGCTGCGGGCCTGTCTTCCCCATGGAAGCGTCCGCCTCAGAAACTCGTGGTTATCGCGAAGCGGTGGAGCGCGCCGATCTCTCCGAGCGATGTGTACGCGTAATCCACCATGTACCCGGCGATGCGCAGTCCGAACCCACCGGAGAAACCGGCGAGCTTCGCGGTGTTGCCGATCTTTAGTTCACGACGCATTTCATTGTAATAGCCTACGCGCGCCTTGAACGAATCGCTCAGATCGAATTCGCCGCCGAGGGAAAAATTGGTAAAGCGATCGAAGAAATCCGCGTCTTCGTTGAGTTTGTGGAAGTTGAGCATGATGTTGAGCGGCAGATGCTCGAGCTGCTTGCCGATGCCGATGCGCACATCGAGCGGCAGATCTTCGCGTTCGCCTCCGTAGGAACTGAGCTGCGCACCCGCGTTCAGAACGCCGGCGGCCAGCACCATGTTCTGGTCGGGTATGTAGTATGAAACGCCGGCATCCAGCGCCAGTCCGCTCGCACTGTACTCCTCGATGTAGGAGTAGATGACTTTCAGCGCTGCGCCGTAATGCAGATTTCCTGCGCGATTGCCGTACCCGAGACTCAGTGCGAGATCGGATGCACCGAACGTCGATCCCGTCATATTGCCGAACTTGTCGGTTTCATCGAAGGAGCCGTAGTTGAGATACGTGATGCCGGCCCCGACCCAGCCGAGATTCTCCCACTTCTGGCTGTACACGGCATACCCCGCGTTGACGTCAAGCAGATGCTTCAGGAATCCGACTGAAGCCGACGGCCCGGAAATCGAGCTCAGAGCACCGGGATTGGTGAAGAGAATTGAAGGGTCGTCGCGCATCGTGAGAAAAGTATTCCCCAGTGCCGCGGCACGCGCGTTCATGGGAATGCGGAGGAAATCGAACGCCGAGTAATTCTGTGCGCGCAGCGGGATGGCCTGTGTCATCATCGCGAGGAGGAGCAGGACAAACGCTGCGGAAAATTTTCTGATCATGGATGCACATCCTCTGTAACGAACAACTGCGGAAATCTACGCCTTCTGCAGAACTGCATGCAAGGGGAAAATTACCGGGGACGAAACACGTCGCTCAGCCCGGTGAGGGAGTCGGTCGCCGCCGCGCATTCCTCCAGCAGGGCGCGAAGGACGTCAGCGGCAGGACGGATTTCTCGAACCAGGGCACTGCTCTGGCCCGCTTCGAATTCGCCTTCGTCATTGTCGCCTTCGAACATCCCCCGCATCTCGCGCTTTTGGCCGAGCAGTTCGCGCAGTTCCTCTTCCCCGGCACCGCGCGCCTCAGCGTCGACGGCGCGCAGGGCGAACGGAGTGCGAAGCAGCCGCACCGGAGCAATTTTCTTCATAGTCAGCACTGTGCCTCCCTCCTGCGCATCCACGATATGCTGCTTGAACAACGGGTGTCCCGATGATTCCTCGGTTGCGGCAAAGCGGGTTCCGATCTGCACCCCCTCGGCACCGAGTGCGAATGCGGCAGCCATCTGCCTGCCGTCGGCAATGCCGCCGGCGGCGATGACGGGAATGGCAACCGCATCGGCAACCTGTGGAATCAGGCTCAGTGTCGTAGTTTCCTCGAAGCCGTTGTGACCGCCAGCTTCGAATCCCTCCGCGACTACTGCGTCACAGCCGACACTCTCGACCTTGCGCGCATGCTTGACCGAGGGCACGACATGGGCAACCGTGCAGCCGCCGTCCTTGAGCATCGGCAGGTACTTCCCGGGATGTCCGGCAGAGGTGAACACGATGCGGACGTTCTCTTCGAGCACGACACGGATGAGATCCTCGGCATCCCTGCGCAGCAGCGGGATGTTGATGCCGAACGGAGAAGCGGTCGCGGTGCGCGCCCTGCGGATATGCTCGCGCAGCAGCTCGGGCTTCATCGACCCCGCGCCAATCAGGCCGAGACCGCCAGCGTCCGATACCGCGGCGGCCAGCCGCCATCCCGACACCCAGACCATACCGGCCTGGATGACGGGATAACGGATGCCGAAGATTTCAGTGACGCGTGACCGCATATCAGTACTCGAAATGAATCAGCGAGAAACCGCCGTTGCTCGCACCGAGTCCGCCGTTTGAGGCGAAGTTCTGCGCGCCTATGGTGCGGCCGTTGAGTGTTACCCGGGTCTGATGATTCGTGGGTTTGCCCGCCAGATAGGCATCGAAGGAATTGATGCCGAAGGTATTGAGCCCGGAAGCCTGAATCGGCCCCGTGCCGTCCTGCTGATTCTGATCGTAATCGAGCACCGCAAGCATGAAGGTGTTGCCTGCCGCGCCGCCGGCACCTGCGGCGGGAGCGTTGCCGGGCGTCAGCAGATCGACATCGCCCATCGATTCGTACTCGGGATCAAAACGCTCCATCACAAGATTATCGTCGCCGTCTTCAAGCACGGTGTTCTGGGAGAACACGAAGAAGATGGAATGATCACCGGTGCGCATCGCCGTGCTGAAATCCGTGAGCAGAGCGCTGCCGCCCGATTTGGGAATCAGGCGCAGACGCAGTGTGCCGACATCCGTGCGCCAGGGCTGCACATAAATGTGCATGTCGAAATAATCGCCGGTGAGGCTGCGGATCCAGAATTCCGTGAAGTGATCCGGCCCCAGCGAGGCATCATACGTGAAGTAGCCGTCCTGGTCGGTGGTAAAGGACTCTGCGCCGGACTGCCGCTGAATTTCACCGCTGGAAAGCTCACGCACATTGACGACGGTCACATTGATGCCCGCGACGGGCGTGTTGTCTATGAAGCTGATGACACGGGCGCGCACGCTGTAGGTGTCACCCGGACGGGGATTCGGGAAGGATGTGACCTCAGGCTGCGATCCCGTGAAAAAGGCATGCACTTTCTCAAAGGCGTCCGGATGCGTCACCAGTTCAAGATTGTCGAAACCGGCAAGGACTTCATTCGTCGCACCCTGCAGTTCTCCGTATCCGGGATTACCGTTCTGCAGGTCATCGGCTCCATCACTGCGCAGCGTCATGTATTTGCAGGGATCGGGAGTGACATCCCCCGAAACCGTGAGACCGAGGTCATATTTTCCTCCCGTAAAAACAACGTGCGCGAGTTTCTCGGTGCCGTTCATGTTGACGAGATAATGCTGCAGTGCTTCGACACCCGCGCCGTGCGCCACGATATCCACACGGTCCTCCGAAGTGCCTGCCAGCACCTCGTCGACTTTTGCGGCAATCTGCGAGGCCATCGCAGAAACGTCCGGCTCTGAAGCGCTGAGATAACTCTCGAGATCGAATGCATTGATCTGATCATCGGTGTATCCATTCAGGGCGAAGAGCTGCGTCATCTGCGTGTAGACATCCGCTGCCTCAACGAAACCATGCACGAAGACGACCGGACGCACCTTGTCATCGATCGTACTGTGGCCGGTGGTATCGTTGTTGCCGGTCGTGTCTGTCGGATTCGGGTCCGCCGGATTGTCATCATCCGAACAGCCCGTCACGGTGAACAGCGCTGCAACAAACAGAATGGTAAACAGTGATAAAGAGACTCTGAAAAAGCGCTCCATAAACTCCTCCGAAAACTGAAAAAAACTTACTCATCACGATCCGCCATGACGACCATGGCCGTCACATAGGCGTTGCTGTGCGAGAGAGAAACATGTATATCGAGATGGCCAAAGCGACTCCGAAGAGTGTCGTGAAGAATCAGCAGGGGCCTGCCGTTCGCATCATTGCGCACCTCCACGTCTTTCCATCGAAATGCGCCGGTCCATCCGGTGCCGATTGCTTTCGCGAAGGCCTCTTTTGCGGCAAAGCGCGCCGCGAAATGCTGTGACGGACGCGCCTTCTGCCTGCAATACTCAATTTCGTTTTCCGTGAACAGCCGCTGTTCGAAGCGGCGCCCCCACTGCCCCGTCAGATCTTCGAAGCGCTGGATTTCCTCGATATCGATCCCGATGCCGAAGACGGGGCTCATCCGCCCTTCCGGTTGAGGTTCTGAATGATATCGACAAGGTCACGGATATCATTGAGTTCGAAATCCGCACTGCTCGAACCGGTATTGAACGTATCGCCGTAACGCGCGAACGCCGTGTACATCCCGATATTGCGCGCCCCGAGAATGTCACGCTGCTCCCAGTCACCGACCATGATCGACCGTGACGGAGAGATACCCATCATGCCTAGCACGCGCTGGAACGGTACGGGACTCGGCTTGCGTTCACCGGTGTCCTCGAAGGTCACGACCGCGTCAAATATATGATGCAGGTTGAGGTAACACAGCCGCAGCCATGCCTCGAGCTTGGGCGCATCCGATACGACGCCGAGCCTGAGACCCATGCGCGCCAGCGTGAACAGGGTCATGTGCACGTGGGGATACGGCACCAGTGTCGCCTCGCGCGCGCGCCGGTACCCGATGATACCTGCGGCGAGGATCTTGTGATCGTCCTCGCCCGTGAGCTCTGTGAGCACCTGGTTGAACACCCGCTGATACTCAATCCCCTGTTCCTCGTAAACGCGGCTGATGACGGCATCCACTTCCTCGAAGGAATACGAAAGCCCGGCGTCGATCATGGCACGGATGCCTGCCTCGACGGCATTTCGCTTCATGAGCATGAAGTCGACGAGGGTGTTGTCAAGGTCAAATACGACGGCGTCGATCATGGCGAGTGCTGCGTGGATGTTATCATCATTCCATCATACAAAAATTCCATCTCATCCGGAAGCAGCGCACTGTCGCGCTCATGATGAATGTTGTGCGCGATATGCGTGAACAGCGTACGGCGGGCGCCGATACGCCGGGCAGCCTCGACAGCTTCCTCGAGTGAATAATGCGTCGGGTGGGCGCGATGCCGCAGGGCGTCGAGTACAAGGACGTCGAGGTTTTCGAGCAAGGGATAAGAGTCCGCCGGTATCGCATTGAGATCAGTCAGATAGGCAATATCACCGATTCGATAACCGAGTATCGGCAGCACACCGTGCATGACAGGAATCGGCATGACGGGGATGCCGCCCGCGGTGAACGTCTCCCCTCCTAGGACAGGATGCATATGCGCGCTCGGGAGGCCGCCTCCCGACTGCCGGGCTCCTCCGAACGCATAGCGGAACGTGAGGCGGATTTCTTCCAGCGTTTCCTCGAGACCATAGAGCTGCATCGCCTGTTTCTGAAGGAAATTATACTGGCGGAGATCGTCAAATCCACCGATGTGGTCAAAATGATGATGTGTGTAGAGGACGGCATCGATTCGCGTCACTCCATATCGCAGCATCTGCTGACGGAAATCCGATGACGTGTCGATCAGGATGTTGATGCCGTCGACCGAAAGCAGCACCGACGGACGCAGCCGGTTGTCGCGGGGATCCGACGAGCGGCAGGTATCACATCTGCACCCGATCGCGGGAACCCCCTGTGATGTTCCGGAACCGAGAACGAGAAGCGTAACTGTCATGATCCCGCAGCTTTTTCGCGTTCTGCGTCAATCAACTCGCGCACTGCCGGTTTCACATAGATGGCATCAACTCCCAGCTCTCCGAGTGCGCGGGCGACGATGGCAATCTTTCGCTCGATGGTGAATTTCCTGTTGACCACGAGAAGACGCTGCTCCTTGAGTATGCAGTGCCCGCCGCCGAAATCCCCTTTCTCGTAGCGGATACTGTAACCGAGCTGTTCGCATGTTTCGCGCAGTTCTTCGAGCAGCGTCTCCTTGTCCATTGCAGCCATGCTTATTCAGTTGTCCTTGCTTTTGCGGTTTCGATGGATTCAGCCTCTAAGCCGTCATCCCGTTTCTGTGTGCTGTCTTCGCCCGATGCCCCGCCTGCCTCCACAGTCGCGGTGACCGAAGACGACACGGGGACACCGTGTGCATTCTTCCGACGCATCGGCTGCCAGATGATGACAACGACCGCGGTGACGTAGCAGAACATGGCCATCACGGGAAGACCGCTCAGTGCACCGATACGATGGGAAATCGTCGCGCGCAACTCGCTGCGTGCCTCGATGAATGCATCCAGCCCGCGGGACGCAATCATGTCTTTTGTGCCTTCCCAGAGCAGCACGAATGTGATGTCGAGATATGCCGTGAACACTTCGACGGGAACAAACATGAAAAACAGGATTGCCGCCATGAGCAGCCAGCCGTGATCCTTGAAGCGGAGAGGAATCGCGCGGAGGACGAGAACCGCGCTGACAAACACGACGACGTAGGCGATGTTGACGACCAGTGTGGATACGGAGATCAACTGGTACAGCATGCTCTCCTGCGCGGGCAGAACGGCGGGATCAAAGTTCAGCGTTCCCGCGATGAACAGTTCGTTGGCCATCAGAGCCCGGAATACGAGACCGCCGAGCCACGCCACGGCACTGATGACAAACAGCATCAAGCTCAGACGAAATGAGACTGAGCGCCAGGCGCTGGAATCAGGGGATGCATCCGACATGGAATTCCTATAAGATGTACTGACTTAAGTCTCTGTCTTTCACAATACTGGCCAGCTTTTTCTCAACCAGTTCCGGGGTGATATTCACCCTGCGTTCGGTAATGACATCAGGGACATCGAAGAGGATCTGATCGAGCAGCGTCGTGAGAATCGTGTGCAGTCTGCGCGCCCCGATATTCTCCACACGATCATTGACTTCAGCGGCAATTCGGGCGATCTCACCGATGGCGGCGTCTTCGAACGTAAGCTCGACCCCTTCGGCCTCCAGCATCGCCGAGTACTGCTTCAGCAAAGCGTTCTTCGGTGTGGTGAGAATCTTGACGAAGTCTTCCTCCGTGAGACTGTCAAGTTCCACCCGAATCGGGAAGCGCCCCTGCATTTCCGGGATGAGATCACTGGGTTTCGATACGTGGAATGCGCCGCTGGCGATAAAGAGGATGTGATCGGTCCGTACAACGCCGTACTTTGTGTTCACGCTGCTCCCCTCAACGATGGGAAGAAGGTCCCGCTGCACGCCCTCGCGTGACACATCGACTCCGGAGCCCGTGTTCTTCGAGCCGGCGATCTTATCGATTTCATCGAGAAAGACGATGCCGGCGTTCTGAACGCGTTCCAGGGCGAGACGCGAAACAGCGTCGGGATCGATCAGTTTCTGGGCCTCCTCCTGCCGCAGAAGTTCACGCGCTTCGGCGATACTCACCTTCCTGCGTTTCTTCTTTTTGGGAATCATGTTGCTGAGCAGGTTCTGGATATCCACCCCCATATCCTCGAGTCCCATTGGCCCGAAGACCTGCATGTTCGAGGAGGAACTGACGGTGGTGTCGATCTCCACCATGCGCTTGTCGAGGTTGCCGGCGCGCAGCTGTTCGCGGAGCTTCTCGCGCGTCTGTGACTGCACGGCCTCTTCTCCTTCCTCGCCCGTCGACTGCCCCTGCGGCTGAGGGAAAATGATGTCGAGAATCCGCTCCTCGGCCAAGTCACCGGCGCGCTCCTGCACCTCGACGGTTTTCTCGGCGCGGACCTGGTTGACCGCGATCTCGACAAGGTCGCGGATCATGGATTCCACATCACGGCCGACATACCCGACTTCGGTGAATTTCGAGGCCTCCACTTTGATGAACGGAGCCCCCGCAAGCTTCGAAAGCCGACGTGCGATTTCGGTTTTCCCGACTCCGGTCGGTCCGATGAGAATGATATTATTGGGCATGATCTCGTCACGCAGCGACTCCGGCACATTCTGCCGACGCCAGCGGTTGCGTAGCGCGATGGCCACGGATCGCTTCGCGTTGTCCTGCCCGATGATGTATTTGTCCAGCTCCTCGACGATACGCCGGGGTGTCAGACTGTCCTGCAAAAAGTGAAACGAATCTTCAGTCATGTTGATCCAGTTCTTCAATGACAATGTTACTGTTCGTGTAAATGCAGATTTCCGCCGCCGTTTTGAGCGCTTCCTCCACGATATCCCTTGCGTCCAGGTCACTGTGCTTGACGAGCATACGCGCCGCTGCGAGCGCGTAACTCCCGCCGGAACCGATGGCAACGATGCCATCATCCGGCTCGATCACATCGCCACTGCCGGAGATGATAAGCGCCTTGTCTTGGTTGAGCACGGCGAGAAGGGCTTCAAGGCGATGCAGATATTTGTCGGTGCGCCATTCGCGCGCGAGTTCCACGGCCGCACGCTCGAAGTTGCCTCGAAATTCCTCCAGCTTCGATTCGAATTTCTCCGACAGCGTGAAGGCGTCCGCGGCAGAGCCGGCGAAACCAACAAGTAAGTTGCCATGATACATATGTCGAATCTTCCGCGACTGATGCTTCATGACGGTCTGCCCGACCGTTACCTGTCCGTCGGCGCCGAGAACCGCTTTTCCGTTCCGGATGAGTCCGAGGACGGTCGTCGATCGTATCTTCTGTGTATTGCTCACGTCTGGTCTCTGCTGAGATTAAACAAGCTGTTTTCGAAGGCGTGAAACGGGAATATCCATCGACTCGCGGTATTTCGCCACGGTGCGGCGCGCGATGTTGAATCCGCGCTCCGTCAGGATCTTGGTCAGCGCCTGATCGCTGAACGGCTTACGGGGGTTTTCACCTTCGATGATTTCCCTGATAATGGCTTTCACTTCCATATTCGCCACCTCTTCACCCGACTCCGTGGAGATACCCTCGTTGAAGAAGTACCGCAGTTCAAACACACCCCACTCGGTCTGTACGTACTTGCCGTTCACCACGCGCGAAATCGTGGAAATATCCATTTCGATTTCATCGGCGATATCCTTGTAAATCATGGGTTTGAGATGTCCCTTGCCGTGCTCGAACCATTCGCGCTGCCGTTCGATGATGCTGCTCATTACCGAGTACATGGTATTGCGCCGCTGGTGGATGGACTGGATAAACCACTTGGCCGATTCCATTTTCTGGCGGAGAAACTGCTTGGTTTCGCTCGAAAGCTTTCTCCGCTGGTTGAGCAGCATGTTCCGGTACGCTTTGTTGACGCGCAGCGGAGGAACACCACGTTCATTGAGGGTGATGACGAACTCTCCATCCTCGCGCGTCACAAAAAAATCGGGGATGATATAATTGGTGGATTCGAGCGTGTCGCCCTCCCCCGGCTTCGGATTCAGCGTGCGGATAAGCTCGAACGCACGTTTGAGCAGGTCCTCACTGATATGCAGATCCTGCCGGATCTTTTCGAAATGCTTGCGTTCGAAGTGATTCCATGCCTCGCGAAGGATGCGCATGGCGATAATGCGCTCCACCGAAGTATTCGGCATCAACTCCAGCTGCACGAGCAGGCATTCGCGCAGATTGCGTGCGGCGATCCCCGGCGGATCGAGCCGCTGGATCCGCCGCAGCACCTCCTCCGCATCTTCCTTCGAGAGTTCGTGTTCATGCTGAAGATTGAAATCCCGCACGAGATCCCCGAAATCGGTGTGCAGGTAGCCGTCATCGTCAATATTCCAGATGATGGCATCCGCGAACAATTCCTGCCCTTCATCAAAATCGAGCATATGGATCTGGTCGGTGAGCAGCTCACGCAGTGTTGTGCGGGCCGGTGTGGGGGATTCACGGTCATCTTCCCCGTCCCAGTACTGGTTGAAGCTCGATGAGGACTCATTGTTCTCGAAAAAGTCCTCCCAGGAGTATTCGTCATCCGAATGCTCCCGGATTTCCTTCTCGAGATGTTCATCTTCCCCGTTGATACTGTCACGATCCGCAGTGGACTCCCGATCACTTCCATCCTCTGAATCGGATTCGTCCTCCTGCTGCAGCTCCATTCGTTCCTCCTGCTCTTCCTCCATCTCCATACCCTCTTCGAGAAGAGGATTCATCTCGAGTTCATCCTTAATCTTCTGCTCGAGCTGAAGGGCCGGAAGTTGCAGTATTTTTAGGTATTGAACCTGCGCAGGTGAGAGTTTTTGTTGCAGGCGCTGCGATTGCGTCAAATGGAGCATATGTCAGGCTTCCTCCTCCCGCGACAGCAATTCCTGACTTCGACGATCGAGTTCGTTATAGAATGAAGAACCGAACACCCGCGTGATAGCTTCCCCGAGAAAACGCACGAGCGGGATGCGCTGCTGTTCGCCGGCGATGAGTGCGGGTGCGCATTCCGAAAAGCGTTCGAAACGAAGCTGATCCCGCCTTTTGCCTCTGATTCGCAGCGGAAAGAGGTGGCAGGACTGCGGTTTGGGCCATGAGAACCGGTCCTGCATGTAAAGATGCTGGATGGAACACTTCGCGATCTCCCCATCGTACATGACAAAGACGCAGGCGCGCTCGTCGAGGCAGCGTATGGTCAGTTCCTCCCCGTCGTGAACGATGATGCCATTCCCGTCTCCTTCCTGGCGATGCGACTCCGGGATGAGGCCGCGGACGGCCTTCCAGGCCGTCTCGAGCATCGGTACTTCTTCCTCGAGCACAGGTGGACCACTGCCTCCGGGAAACGTGCAGCAGGCTCCCTTGCAGGCGCTCAGATCGCATGCAAAACGGGTCGTTATGATCTTTCTGTCAATGCGCAACGATTATGGCACGATTTTTATTCATCATTTTTCAACTTATCGAAAAGAACCGCACAGCGCAACATTGATTTTCTCCCCATTTCTCCCTTGCGGCGTGTATGATTTCCATACTATCATCATGCCTGATATCGGGGGTAACAGCATGGGAAGCACATGAACGATCCATTTGATTTCTTTCGCGTCTCTCTCCTGCCGAACATCGGTTCAAAACGCGGGAGGGCGCTTCTGTCCGCCTTCGGTTCCTTTGCGGAACTGTTGCGCGCCACGGAGAGTGATCTTATCCGTATTGACGGTATCAACCGCCTGACGGCTCGAAAACTGCGTTCTGCGTTCCGGAGTGAGCGTCACGAAGGTGCCATTGAGCGCATGACGGAGAAAAACCGCAGCGCTGCGGCCGCACGAGGATTTTCATTCCTCCATGTCGGACACGCGTCGTATCCTGTCCCGTTGCGCAATATTTATGATCCTCCCCTTTTTCTTTTCTGCTGGGGAGAACTCACCGATGAAGACCAGGCGGGGATCGCCGTCGTTGGAACGCGCAGGCCGAGCGACTATGGACGGCGGGTCACCGAGGAATTCTGCCGGACGTTCGCGGAACACGGCATCACGATCGTCAGCGGGCTGGCGTTCGGCATTGACACGGTGGCACATCGCACGGCTCTGCGCTCCGGTGGACGCACGCTTGCCGTTCTTGGCAGCGGGCTTCTGCGGATTTATCCCTCCGTCAACAGAGGCATTGCCGAGGAGACGGCCGGGCAGGGCTGCGTGCTGTCTGAACTGCCGCTGGAGGCCAAACCGGATGCGGTGAATTTTCCCCGGCGAAATCGCATCATCAGTGGTCTCTGCCGTGGATTGATTGTCGTTGAAAGTGCGGTTACGGGAGGTGCGATGATCAGCGCCAGTGTTGCGCTCGATCAGAATCGAGACGTGTTCGTCGTCCCGGGCAGCATCTACAATGCCATGAGCGCGGGACCACACTCGCTTCTGCGGCGGAGCATGGCGCAGCTTGCCACGTCACCGGAACAGGTCATGGAAGAACTCGCGCTGCAGCCGGCAGCGTCACCAAAGCAGCAACCGAAACCGGTGGTGCAGCTCTCTCTCGTCGAGCAGCAGATTCTCGCTCAGCTCAGTGAAGAACCACTGCATATCGACGACCTGGCCACCCGCAGCGGACAGCCGCTTTCGTCATTGCTGACTGATCTACTGCAGATGGAGTTCAAGGGAATTATCCGGCAGCTCCCGGGAAAATATTTCCAGCGGGGATCGACGCACGCAAATTAGCCGTATATTTCAATTCACTGGCGGCACAACGCTGAATCAATAAACCTACAGCTCATCCATGTCAGTCAAGAACACATCACTCTCCATCGGCGCAATCGTCATTGTATTGCTGCTTGTCTGGCTCCTCTGGCCGGCAGGACCGGCCGACGTACCGAGTTACACCGTAACCCCTGGTGATTTCGAAATGTATGTCATCGAAAGCGGTTCTGTTCGCGCGAAAAATTCCGTTACCATTACCGCTCCGCGCATCATTTCCGGTGGAAATCTGCAGGTGGTGTCTCTCGCTTCCGAGGGAACCACTGCAAGCGAAGGAGACGTGCTGGCGCGCTTTGATCCCAGCACGGCGATGAAACGTATTCAGGACAAACAGACGGAATTGAAAACCGCGCTCGCCGATCTCGCGAAACTGAAGGCGCAGCAGTCCGCCGACGAATCCCAGGCACAGACGGAGTATGAAACGGCCAAACTGAATTTCCAGCTCGCCGAGCTGGCGCGTGACAAAATGCAGTTCGAGCCCGAGGCGCGAAAGCGCGAGGCGGAAATCGAGTTCGAGCGCGCTCGCCTCACCTTCGAACAGGCGAAGCTCAATCTTGAAAACAAAAGCATCGTCCGGAAATCCGAACTCGGCAATCTTCAGCTGCGCATCGCGCAGATTCGCAGCGATATCGCTTCCTCGCAGGAGGAAATGGAGAAGCTTACCCTGCGTGCACCGATCAGCGGACTGATCGTCTATGAAAACAACTGGGCAACCGGACGGAAAATCGCCGTCGGAGACCAGCCATGGCCGGGCATGCCGATTATCAGCCTCCCCGACCTCTCGGCCATGGAGGCCGAAGTCAGCATCAATGAAATGGACATCGCGAAAGTGGACACCGGCCAGCGCGTCCTCATCATTCCCGATGCTTTTCCGGACAGGACGTTCCATGGAACGATCAGCAGCGTTTCGCAGATCGGACGCCAGAAGGGACAGGGATCGAATATCAAGGTGTTCGATATCGTGGTCGATATTGATGAAACCGACGAAGTACTCAAGCCCGGCATCACCACGACGACAAAAATCATCATCGACCGTGTTGAAGACGTCCTCTCCATTCCCATCATCAGCGTCTTCGAGGAAGAAAAGAAAACCTATGCCTATGTCAGTGATGGTGGATCCTATGACAAGCGCGAGGTTGAGCTCGGACAGCGGAACGATAATTTTGTCATAGTCGAACAGGGTATCCGAGAGGGAGAACGCGTCGCCCTGAGGAATCCGGATCTGAGTCTCGAGGAGGAAGCACAGAACGAAGCGGTGCAGTCTCCCGTGAACGGTTCACCCGCCGGCAACGGAGGCGAGTGACGTGCGCGAAATCATCGCTCAGTTCCGCGAATCGTTCAGCATTGCCGTCGAGAGCCTTGCGCTGCATAAAATGCGCAGTTTTCTCACCATGCTCGGTATCGTCTTCGGCGTCGGAGCCGTGATCGCCATGCTGTCGATCGGAGAAGGCGCGCGTCAGGAATCCCTCGAGCAGATCGAAGTGCTCGGGGTGCGAAACATCATTGTCCGTTCAATGCCGCAGCCGGACACCGACGATGAAGTGAACGACGCCGTGCGACCGTTCGGTATCACCTTGAAGGATGCTGACGCAATACGCCGTGTCTGCAGTTTCACCGAACGGCATACGGTCAACTGGGAAACCGACGTCGAAGCGCGCACGTATCAGGGCGACGCCCGCGTGACGCTTATCGGCACGACCCCCGCGCACGCGGCTATCTTCAATGTGCGTCTGTCGCAGGGAAATTTCATCATTCCCCATCATATCGAGCAGACGGCCAATGTCTGCGTAATCGGCAGTGATGTGAGAAAAGCGCTTTTCGGATTCCAGGATCCGATCAATCGGCTCGTGAAGCTGCAGGACCAGTGGTTCCGTGTGATCGGGGTCATGGTGAGCAAGAAGGAAGCGATTTCATCGGATGCGGCACTGCCAGCGGCAAATTCAAGTGTAATCATTCCCCTGACGACAGCTATGGCAAAATTCCCGCGGCAGGATGCCGGCAGCTCGCGCAGTTCACGCCGCCGCCGTTTTCGAAACAGGGACGACAATACATATCTCGATCGTAACACCATTGACCAGATCGCCGTGCAGGTGCGTCAGGAGACCGACATTACCGAAGCCGCAGCGGTGATTACCCGTCTTCTCCGGCAGCGTCACAACAACCAGGTTGATTTCACCGTCACGATCCCGGAACAGCTGATCGAACAGAGCCAGAAAACACAGAGCATCTTCAACATTGTCATGGGGGCCATTGCAGGTATTTCCCTTCTCGTCGGCGGGATCGGCATCATGAACATTATGCTTGCGAGCGTTCTCGAGCGTACGCGCGAGATCGGCGTACGCCGTGCCATCGGAGCCACGCGCGCCATGATTATCGCACAGTTCCTGACGGAAGCAGCACTGCTTTCCGTGGTGGGCGGGGTGATGGGCATCGCACTTGGCTGGATCCTGACAGAACTGATAACCGCCTATGCCGACTGGCGCACGATCGTCAGCGCCTGGTCGGTGTTTCTTGCATTCACGGTCGCCGTTGCCACGGGAATCATCTTCGGATATTACCCCGCCCGCCGCGCGGCCTCCAGAGACGTGATCGAAGCACTTCGCTATGAGTAAACACCCAACCCCGCATCTTCGCGGCGCGACCGCGCTCCTGATCGCTTGTTTCAGTGTTCTCTGCGCACCCGGGGTCATGCCCGCGCAACATGTCCTCGACCTCGAGGAAGCGACGGCTCTCGCGTTTGAGCAGAGCTACACTGCACGCAACGCCCGGCAGCAGCTGCACGCATCGGAAGCGGCCGCGGAGGCTGCCCGGCTTGCCCTGTATTCCACCGTCGACCTCGAGTTTGACGTCCCCGATTACAGCCGCACTCTGCTCTCGCAGTTCAACACGACCACACGCCGCTATGAGTTTTTCCCCTTCGAGCAGCTGCAGTGGAGCGGACGGCTGGATATCCGTCAGCCGTTGATCTGGACGAACAGCACGTTCACTCTTTCTGGACTGCTCTATCGTATGGATCAGAAAGATCAGGGACCCGATGGCGCATTCGAGCGAAATTTTTACACGGATGTCGCCCTCCAGCTGCGCCAGCCGCTCTTTGTGCCGAACACGCAGCGCATCGCCCTGCGCCGTGCGGAAATTGACTATGAGGAAGCGCTCGCCGACTACGTCCGCAGCACGCTGGAGCTGCGCTTTACCGTGACGGAACGTTTCTACCGGCTGTACGCCGCGCAGGAGCGTGTTCGCATCCAGCAGGACCGCGTGCAACAGGAAGAGGCCTCTTTCGCGACCGCACAGCGGAAATTCCGCGCCGGGCTCATTGCCGAAGTGGAGGCGCTGCAGTTCGAAGTCGATCTCGCCGCTGCCCGGAACGATCTGCTTTCCGCCACCAACGCCCTTGTCTCGGGTGCAAATCAATTCAAGATCCTTCTTGGGATGCCGCTTCGGGATTCCATTGTCTGTGTGCTGCGTGACACGACAGTCGCTCCGGTTGATATCGACACCGATGAAGCCATCGCACGCGCGAAACAGACCCGGGTCGATCTGCAGCGCGCACGCAACAATATCGAGCGCAGTGAACTGTCGCTCGAACAGGTCGAGGCCGAACGCAGCATTCGCGGAGACCTATTCCTCAGCTACGGTCTCAACAACGAGGAACCGGAATTCCGCGGTCTCTACAACGATCTGCGCGACACGCGCCGTGCCGTGCTGACGGTCAGCATTCCCGTGTTCGACTGGGGAAAACACTCACACGATATCGAGGCCGCCAGAGCCCGCCTGCGGTCGGCGACACTCACCGCCGAGGATCTCGAGCTCAACATCGAACGTGAAATCTCGGATCTTATCCGCAGTATTTCCTCTTCCGCCCGACGTGCCGAGGTGCTGCAGAAATCACGCGTCATTGCCGAAATCGCCAACGATATCAGTACCAAACGCTACGAGGTCGGAACCATCGGATCAACCGAACTCGCGCAGGCCCGTTCACGCCTTCTGCAGGCCCGGCTCTCGTCACTGGAGGCCGCAATCGATTATTACCTCGCGCTCGCGGATCTCGCACGACGCACGGCCTACGACTACCGGTACAACCGGACGCTCGAGGTCCCCGAGACCACCGGATTCTGATCATCGCGGCACCCGCGACCTGCCGTCTCCCTTGCATTTACTTGGAGCGCGGACTAACTTTTCAAATGGACCTACGCCCCTTCTCCCCACTCGCAAAGAAGTGACGTCTACTTCATGAAGGAATTCGGAGCACAGCTGAAAACCACGCGCGAAGAAGCCGGCCTCTCTCTTGAGGACGTCAACGACGCAACACGCATCAGCATGAAAAACCTGCGGCTGATCGAATCAGGCGATTTTCCGTCCCTGCCGCAGACCTATGTACGTGCGTTCGTCCGGGAATATGCGCGCGCGATCGGACTCGATGAGGAGGAGACGCTCGCCACATACAACGAACTCGCGGAACGGGAGAAAGGTATTCCGCGTCCCCCTGATTCGATTGACAGCTCCAATCTTCTTCCCCAGATGGACGACAGCATCGAATTCATCGAGCCGATGAACCGTCCGCCCCAGCATGTGGAGGTGCAGGGTCGCGCCGAAATCGCTGATGACGATGAGGAGTACATACCCCCGGTTCGAAAATCCCAGTATGTGTCGGATTCGGACAGCGAGGCCATCGACATCCGCACTTCCACTTCCCGACAGGAGGATGTCGCTTCCTCTTCGAAATCAGCCGAACAGCAAACGGATTCCGAAGGCAAACAGCAATCCGGTACCGGTGAGAAACCCGCAGCAAAGGAGCCCGGTGACTTGGCTACAGCTTCCGGGAAGACTGCAGCCAGCGAACGAACCGCATCGCAGAAAAAAGATCAGGGTACTGCCGACAGCGCGCACGCAGCTTCCGAGGGAAAGCAGTCCGCGAGTGCCTCCACCCGATCTGAAACCCGGCAGACTGATGAGCCTGCCGAAAAGAAGCGCGACCGGAAAAGCATCAGTTCAAAGCGTGTCTACGATACCAAACCGCCGCTGCCGGATGACAGCGACAAAAACGACGACAGGAAGACACCGCGCCCCGCGCCCGCTTCCGATTCACCGAATGAGAAACGCATCATCGGCGTCGGCCTGCTTGTGATCGCCTTCATTGCGATCGTCGCATATGGCCTGTTCTATTTCAGCCAGGATTCTGCCCGGGATACGGCCGCGGTCGACTCGACGGCGATCAAGGCGAGTATCGAGGCCGGCCGCTTCATCGACTCATCGCAGTACGCGATGACGGAAATGGATATGGTTCCGGAAGACACTCTGCCACAGGAACCGCTCCCCGCCCCTGATCCGGTCGAGGCAAAACCGCGGGTCTTCGAGGAACAGGACAGCCTCGTACTCGAGGCCTTCACCAGCGCTCCCGTCTGGTTCTCTGTCAAGATGGACACACTCCGCACCGAGCGCGGTTCACTCTCCTCGAATGAACACAAAGTCTGGAAGGCACGAGATTATTTCGTGATCACCCTCGGCGACGCCGGTGCCGTCACCTTCTTCCTCAACGGGAAAGAAATCGGCACACTCGGTGAGGAGGGCGCCGTTGCGAAAAATGTCACGCTTTCCCGCCGGCAACTGAACGGCGAGTGAGGCCCCGATGTCTGTCCCTGCATCCATCCGTGAACAGCACGCCCGTCTCGCAGACGAACTCCGCGAACATGACTATCGCTATTATGTTCTCGCCGAGCCGGTCATCTCAGATGAAGAGTACGACCGCAGGATGCGCGACCTGCAGGACCTCGAGCAGGAATATCCCGCACTGAAGTCCCCCAATTCCCCGACACAGCGCGTGGGCGGAAGCGTCACGAAGGACTTCCCCACCGTCACGCATGACGTCCCCATGCTCAGTCTCGCCAACACGTACGATGAAGACGAGGTGCGTGATTTCCATCGGCGCATAACGCAGGAACTCGGAAGGGAGGAAGTCACCTATCACGTGGAGCTGAAACTTGACGGCGTTGCCCTCTCCGTGCGGTACCGCGACGGTGCGCTCGTGCTCGGCGCGACACGCGGCGACGGCACGCAGGGCGATGATATCACCGCAAACGTGAAAACCATCCGCTCCATCCCGCTTCGCCTGCGCGATGAGGCTGATCCTCCCGCATATCTCGAAGCGCGTGGCGAAGTGCTGATGTACAAGGAGGATTTCCGCCGCCTGAACGAAGGACGGGAGGAACGCGGCGAAAAGCTATTTGCCAATCCGCGCAACTCCACTGCAGGGACGCTCAAGCTGCAGGACTCCTCCGTCGTCGCGCAGCGCAATCTCCGCGCATTCATGTATTCCCTTCCCGGCACGATCCGTGGTGTCGCAACGCAGCACGAGGCACTCGAGTATCTCCGTCGCTGCGGTTTCGCCGTCAATCCGCATCGCCGCGTCTGCGGCAGCATCGACGAGGTCATCGCCTTCTGGCGCGAATGGGAAGACAACCGTGACACCCTCCCCTACGAAATCGACGGGGTGGTCGTCAAACTCAACGACCTGGACGAGCAGGCCGAGCTGGGCAGCGTAGCCAAAAGCCCGCGCTGGGCCATTGCGTTTAAGTTCAGCGGAAGAACGGCACGCACGGTTTTGAAGGATATCACGTTCCAGGTGGGACGCATGGGAACAGTGACACCCGTGGCCGAACTGGAGCCCGTGCACCTCGCGGGATCGACCATCAGCCGAGCGACACTGCACAACGAGGATTTCATCCGCGAAATGGATCTGCGCGTCGGAGACCATGTCGTCATCGAGAAGGGCGGTGACGTTATCCCGAAAGTCACCGACGTGCTTCTCGGTGAACGTTCGGAGCATACCACCCCTTTCCACTTCATCACTTCCTGTCCCGAGTGCGGCACCGAGCTGACACGCCCGGAGGGCGAGGCGGCATGGTTCTGTGAAAACGCGGAATGTCCTGCGCAGGTGCGCGGCCGCATCGAACATTTCGCATCGCGCAACGCCATGGATATCGAGGGACTCGGCGAGGCGGTCATCGACGTGCTCGTCAGCACAGGTCTGATCAGCTCCTACGCGGATCTGTACATACTTGGAAACAGACGCAAGGATCTGGAATCACTGGAGCGCTTCGGAAAAAAGAGTGTTGACAACCTGCTCGAGAATATCGAACAGAGCAAACAGCGCCCGCTCGAACGCGTCGTCCATGCCATCGGAATGCGGTATGTCGGTCAGTCTGTCTCCCGGCTGCTCGCCGAGGAGTTCGGATCGCTCGATGCCCTCGCCCGGGCAGATAGTGAGGACCTCGAGCGCATCGACGGGATCGGTCCGCGCATCGCTGATTCCGTGATTGCCTTTTTCCAGGAGGAACACAACCGCGGCCTCGTCACGCGTCTGATGGATGCCGGTGTGACGCACACCCGCGAGGAACGAAAGGACAATCACCTGTCGTTTTTCGAAGGAAAGACCTTTGTGCTTACCGGCTCGCTGTCCACGTTCACCCGTGATGAAGCGCGCAGCCTGATCGAGCGCGCAGGCGGAAAAGTGACGGGCAGCGTCAGCAAGAATACGGACGCGGTCATTGCCGGAGCCGAGGCGGGCTCCAAACTGTCGAAGGCACGCAGTCTCGGCATTGATATCATCGAAGAAGACGAATTCATCGAACATATTTCTGAACTACGCAGTGAGAACGGATCATGAAATTTTCTGTCGACAAGGAAGATGGTCTCGCAATCTTTCACCTCCACGAGAACAGGCTTGACTCCAACAACGCAGCACTCGCCAAAAGCGAGTTTCTCATTCTGACACAGTCGAGCATCGACGTCCTCATCCTCGATCTCTCCGAAGTCACCTTCTGCGACAGCAGCGGACTCAGCGCCATCCTGCTCGCCGAGCGTCAGCTTCGTGAGCGCGACGGCGGCATCATTGTCGTCGATGTGAACGGCAAAGTCCGCTCCCTGTTCGAGATCGCGAAACTGACCGACATCATCCCGCTCGTCGGTTCCGTCGAAGAAGCGCGGGACCTCATCATCGAAGACTGATCGCAAGGCACACGCGCAATGCGCTGCCAGTAAGGAAGCGCCAGCCATCACGGAACACTCCGGCCGCCTATGACCTTTTCGCTCATTGACGGAATCGTCGTCATCCTCTACCTCACCGGCATTGCACTGTTCGGTGTTTTCATGGGTGGCAAACAGCGATCCGCGCACGACTATTTCATCAGCGACCGCGCCATTCCCTGGTGGGCGGTCACTGCCACCATCGTCGCCACCGAGACAAGCGCCCTCACCTTCCTTTCCCTTCCCGGCGTGGCCTACGCGGGATCGCTTGTCTTTCTGCAGCTCGCCATGGGATACGTCATCGGACGCATTGCGGTGGCCGCATTCCTGATTCCCCGATATTTCGAGGGTGAACTTTCCACCGCGTACGCCGTCATCGAACGGCGTTTCAGTCCCGCCCTGCGTCGTACCGCCTCGGCAGTATTCATGGGAACCCGTCTTTTCGCCGACGGGGTCCGTCTCTACACGACAGCAATTCCGCTGGCGCTGATCATGGAGGGATTCGGCCTCTTCCCCGGTGCGGACATATTCGAGGTCTACCTCGTCGCAATGGCGGTGCTTACAGTGCTGACGCTGCTGTACGTGTACTTCGGCGGCATCCGTGCTGTGATCTGGACGGATGTGGTCCAGTGGGGCATTTACATCTTCGGCGCGGTTGTTTCCCTTTCCGTTCTCAGTTCACTGCTGCCGGGAGGTCTGTTCGAACAGCTTTCGTCGCTGGCGGATGCGGGGAAGCTGCGCGTTGTAGAATTGCTTCCGGCTGCCGGATGGGAATCTTTCTTTAAGGAGCCGTACACGCTCGCCGGCGGACTCATCGGAGGCGCGGTGCTCTCGATGGCATCACACGGCACCGACCAGCTCATCGTGCAGCGCGTCCTCACAGCCGGAAGTCCACGGCCGGCACGCCGCGCGATGGTGCTTTCCGGTGTCGTGGTGTTTGTGCAGTTCGGACTGTTCCTGCTGATCGGCGCGATGCTCACACAGTACCTCGGCGATGCCCGGTACACAGCCAACGAAGTGTTCGCCGTGTTCATTCTGCGTGAGCTTCCGCCCGGTATCACCGGACTGATCGTCGCCGGCATCCTGGCCGCCGCCATGTCAACGCTTTCGAGTTCCATCAGTGCACTGAGTTCTTCATCCATGCTCGATTTTGTCATCCCCCTTCGCGGTACACCGCTTTCCGGGGAGCGGGCACTCAAATGGTCACGCGTGCTCGCACTGTTCTGGAGTATCATTCTTCTGCTCGTCGCACTGCTATTCATCCGCACGCCGCAGACCGTCGTCGAACTCGCGCTGAGTATCGCCTCGTATACCTATGGCGGACTGCTGGGTCTGTTTATCCTGACCCTTCTTCCCCGCCGTTTCAGCTCCCGCGCCGCTGCCATCGGTTTTATCGCAGGGATCGTTGGCAACGGCGCGGTGATCCTGTTCACTCCGCTTGCATGGACCTGGTACACCATCAGCGGCTGCATCCTGACCCTCGTCGCTGCATTCATCACGGACCATCTGTTCCGCGGCACATCCGGGAGGGCGCAGTCCGCATGAGTTCGATCGACTGGGTCATCCTCGCTGCATACTTCCTTTTCACCATTGTCATCGGCGGATACTACGCCCGGCGCGCAGGAAAGAACACCGAGGAGTTCTTCCTGAGCGGCAGAAATCTGCCCTGGTGGCTGGCCGGGCTCTCCATGGTCGCCACGACCTTCGCCGCGGACACGCCGCTTGCGGTCACCGAACTGGTGGCGGAAAACGGCATTGCCGGGAACTGGCTCTGGTGGAACATGGCGATTGGCGGGATGCTCACTGTGTTTTTCTTCGCCCATCTCTGGCGTCGCGCCGGCATTATGACGGATCTCGAATTCATCGAGCTGCGGTATTCCGGGAAACCGGCGGCTTTCCTCCGCGGATTCCGCGCCGTCTATCTCGGATTGTTCATGAACGCGATCATCATGGGATGGGTCAATGTTGCGATGGCGACCATCCTCGAAGGCATGTTCGGCGTTGCGCCCGAAGACGTGTTCTGGTATATCGGCGCCGCGATGCTGTTTACCGCCATCTATTCCTCCCTCTCCGGACTCTGGGGCGTGGCGGTGACCGACGCCGTCCAGTTTTTCATTGCAATGGCCGGCTGCATCATCCTCGCGATACTCGTGCTCGACGCGCCAACGGTCGGCGGCGTCGCAGGCATGAAAGCGGCTCTGCCGGAAGGGACGTTGCGCGTTCTGCCGGTCATCGGTTCCGTCGAGGAAGGTGCGGGCGGAATACTTGCTCTTTCCGCAGGTGCATTCATCGCATACATCGGTGTCCAGTGGTGGGCATCCTGGTATCCCGGAGCTGAACCGGGCGGCGGCGGCTACGTCGCACAGCGCATGATGAGTACCAAGAATGAACGTCACTCCTTCTTCTCCGTCCTCTTTTTTCAGATCGCCTTTTTCTGCATTCGTCCCTGGCCATGGATTCTCGTCGGACTCGCCGCGCTGCTTCTTTATCCTCAGCTGACGGAAGTGAATCCGAAGATGGGGTACATCTATGCGATGAATGATTTCCTGCCTGCAGGATTGAAGGGGCTGATGGTTGCGGCCTTCTTCGCAGCATACATGTCGACCATCGCCACGCATTTGAACTGGGGAACGTCGTATCTCATTCATGATTTCTGGCGGCGGTTTGTCGCCCGTGGAAAAAATGAGAAAAGCTATGTGCTTGCCTCCCGTGTCACGACCGTGCTTCTGATGGCCTTTTCCCTCGTCCTTACGCTGTTCATCGACAGCATTGCCGGGGCATGGCGCTTTATTCTCGAAAGTGGTGCCGGACTCGGACTCGTGCTTCTGCTGCGCTGGTACTGGTGGCGCATCAATGCATGGAGCGAACTTGCCGCGACCATCATTCCCGCCCTGGTGTACGCCGGCATCCTGGTGTTCAATATCTTCAATCCAACAGCGACGATTGACTTCCCCGCCTCCATGTTCACTATTGTCGGCATCACCACAGTCGCATGGGTGCTGATTACCGCAGTGACACGTCCTACGGAGACGCATGTCCTTTCCGCATTCTACCGTCGCGTGCGACCCTCGGGACTGTGGGGACCGCTTCGCACGCTGCATCCGGAAATCGGTATTGACCGGACCATGGGATACCGGTTTCTCAGCTGGATTCTTGGGGTAATTCTCATCTATTCCGTACTTTTCCTTTCATCTGAGATCTTTTTCGGAGAAGCAATCGATATACTTCTCTGGGCCATGGTCGCGGGTACGACAGCGCCGTTGATATGGTACCTGCTGATCCGCATGGAGAAAAAAGCACATCATGATTCGCCTGTTTGAAAACCGAAGCTCTCGCAGGAAACGTCTTTCTTCTGTCCGCTGTGTATTCTGTGATCTCGATGGAACTCTGCTCACCAATCAAAACGAAATCCATCCTGCCGTCACAGAGCATGCGCAGGCGCTGCGGCGTCGCGGAATCCGGCTGATTCTCGCATCGGGACGCACCGATGGCTTCACCAGACAGTACGCGAGAGTTCTCGATCCCGATGCACCGGTCATCTCCCTGAATGGTTCCCTCGTCAGGCGCGTTGACGGTACCGTACTCGATCAGCACCCTCTGCCTTCCAGTGTCTTCAAGGTCATGGAACAACTGCAGCATACGGTGGAGGGGGCCTCGCTGAGCTGGACGCTGTTTACCGCAGAAGGAACGATGAGCCTGGATGAAGTCCCGGTGCTCCCGCGCTATCTCCGCGCGCGTGAAGAAGAGATCCATCGCGTACAATCGCTGCAACCCTATGCCGAGCATGCGGTCGCCCTCTGTGCCGGCGGCCCATACCGATCGATTCAGAAACTGTCCGTGACTCTGGCACGTAAATATGGTCCCCGCTTGCAGCGCGTCACGTATCAGAGTGGCAGCGGAACAGACCGGTATTACATCGAAGTGCGGCTTCGCCATGTCACGAAGGCAACCGGAGTTCGCGCGGTTCTCTCCGAGCTTCACCTGAACAGAAAACAGTCTGCTTCGATTGGTGACTACACAAACGATCTGGAAATGTGTAAATTCACTGGAGTGTCCGCCGCCATGCGAAACGGCAATGATGCCATCCGCGCCGAAGCGGATTTTATCATGCAGAAAAACAACGATGAAGGCGGCGCCGCGGAATTCTTCCGGATGATATTGCGTCGAGATCCACGGACCCGCTGATTTGAGACGAGAGATGGAAGAGACAACCGAGAAAAAGCAGTCCAGCACAGCGCGTATTGGACAGTTCCTGAAGACGAGCATGACCGCCAAGATCGCGCTCGCGGTGGTGCTTGTGGGCGTGATATCCCTCCTTTTCCCGCGAGGTCTTGCCTATCAGTACGAGTACAAAGAAGGCGATATCTGGATCGAGGATGACCTGATTGCACCGTTCTCGTTCTCCATTTACCGTGATCCCGCCATCGTGGAGAAGGAACGTCGCGAAGCGGCGATGAATACGCCGCCGAGCTTCGACCGGTATCCCGGCATCGAAGCAGCGGTTGCGGATTCTCTTGAACGGATGCTCAGCATGTTGACGCGGAATGCGCAGCGCGTGACGGAGGTACTTCCGCGGAGAGGTCGTGCCACCGCCATCAGGCAACTCGCCGACAGCCTCAGCCGCGTCAATGCGCGCAGTGCACGCTACCCTGTCCTTCTCTCCAATCGGCACTGGCGTTTCTGGCTGGAATTGCAGAGCAATGAGCGCAGCGGTCCCTCCGTGGGCCGGATCAGGGACGTTCTCTTTGCGGCTGTACGGCACGTGTATCAGAAGGGATTTCTCGACCGTGAGAAGGACGATTTCCAGCAGGACGTTCTCGCGATCAGAATCGACAGCACGACGGAATTGCGAAAGCCGATGAAGGAATTCTATGACCGCGGACAGGTTGTCGAGGTCATGGAGGAACGGTTCGGGAACGCATTCGGTGCCGACAGCGCTCTTGTCGATTTTCTCGAAGCCCTGACGTTTCCCCTGATGCGACCCGACATCATCTACAACCATGCGCAAACGCAGTTCGCCATTCAGGCCGCGATGAACAACGTGATGCGCACGACGGGTATTGTCAAGGAAAACGAGCGCATCATCAGCCGGCATGAGCCGGTCACGCCCGAGATAAAGGCAAAGCTCGACTCTTATATGCGCGTGAAAGCGGAAAAATCCGAAGACACGAACGAGGTACTCCAGTACATCGGACGCATTGGACACACGATCGCCATTCTGTTTCTGCCGGTGATATACCTGTCGCTTTTCCGGAAACGTATCATCGGTGATAATTCGAGACTGCTGCTGATCAGCGTCATTATCCTGCTGATCGCCTTCCTGGCCTATCTGACGCTGACGCTGCCGGTGAGCGGCCCTGTTCAATACCTGATTATCGTGCCCGCCGCCGCAATGCTTCTGACTGTCATCTTCGATTCGCGTGTGGCGTTTTACACGACGGTTGCAATATCTTTCCTTGTCGGCGCACTCCGCGGCAATGAATACTCCATCATTCTGGCATCCATCGTCGCCGGTTCTCTCGCCATCTATACGGTCCGCGATATAAAAAACCGAACGCAGATTTTCCGCTCACTGGCCTTTATTTTCCTCGGCTACGCATTCACGATCCTGATCTATGGCCTTCAACGGTCCGTCCCTCCCCTGGACATGGTCGTCGAGGCGGGTTACGCGCTGGCAAATTCCGTCCTCTCGCCCGTTATCACTTTCGGACTGCTTATTTTCTTCGAGAAGGTGTTTCGTATCACGACGGACCTGACACTGCTCGAACTGTCGGATTTCAATCACCCGCTGCTGCGAGATCTTTCTTCGCGCGCACCGGGTACGTTTCACCACAGCATCGTGATGGGCACACTCGCCGAGGCGGCGGCGACATCCATTGGCGCAAACGCGACACTCGCACGCGTGGGTGCCTATTATCACGACATCGGAAAGATGCTCGAACCGGAATATTTTGTCGAGAATCAGATCAGCAATCAGAACGTTCATGACCAGCTGAAACCGCGCGAAAGTGCAAGAAAGATCATTGACCATGTCCTCCGCGGCATTGAACTTGCGAAAGAGTACGACCTGCCCGATCGCGTCATCGACTTCATTCCCGCCCATCATGGAACGACGCTTGTATCGTATTTTTACGAGAAGGAAAAATCATCCTCGGAAAAGGACGTACCGCCGGAGCTTTACCAGTACGAGGGACCGAAGCCGACCTCAAAGGAGACCGGCATTGTCATGCTGGCGGATACCATCGAGGCCGCGACGCGTGCAATCGACGAGCCCACGATTGACAAGATCCGCGACCTCATCGACAATATCGTCGCGAAGCGTCTGGCAGACGGTGAATTGGAAAACTGCGACCTGACATTCCGCGAACTGACCGTGGTAAAACAGAGCTTCCTCAACATCCTCACGGGCATTCATCACAGTCGCATCAAGTACCCGAGTGAAGAGGAGGCCGCGGCGGCAAAGAAAGTCGCCGAACGCACATCCAAGCTGCTGAACCTTCCGTCCACGACAGAGGCTCTTCTGCAGCGGATCAAGAAGCTGGATTCCTTCTGATGCATCCGGGGATGAAGACCGCCCTTTCGGGCTTCAAAACCTACCTGACGATAGAGCGCGGCTTTTCCGACCATTCCATTCATGCCTACGTGCTTGATGTCCGGCGCTACGCGGAATGGCTGCATGAAAAACGCGGCATTGAGCGCCCCGCGGAAATCAGTCTGGACGACATCACGGGCTTTCTCGCCAGCCTGAAGAAGGCGAGCCTGGCCGCGGCCTCGATGGCGCGGGCAATTTCAGCGATTCGGCACTTCCACCGCTTTCTTCTCGGCGAAGGTCTTGCGGCATCGAATCCGAGCGAACATCTCGATGCTCCTTCACTGACAAGAAACCTGCCGCTCGTTCTGACGCAGGATGAAGTGGCACTGATACTGGAACAGCCCGACACCGCGGCAAAGCTCGGACTCCGCGACAGGGCCATTCTCGAAACACTCTATGCAACGGGAATGCGCGTCAGTGAACTAACGTCACTCCGGGTGGATCAACTGCTGTTCGAGCAGGGACTCGTGCGTATCTTCGGGAAAGGCAGCAAGGAACGCATCGTACCTCTTGGCTCCGTGGCAGCCCACTGGGCACTGGAATATCTCACGCTTGTACGTCCGCAGCTGCAGCGCCGAAATCGTCCCACCCCGGTGCTTTTTCTCAATCACCGCGGCGGCGGACTCAGCCGCATGAGCATACTGACCATCACGAAAAAATATGCCGCGGCAGCCGGAATCGCGATGGATGTGCATCCTCACACCTTTCGTCATTCCTTCGCAACCCACCTGCTCGAAGGCGGGGCGGATCTGCGCTCGGTTCAGGAAATGCTTGGCCACGCGGATATCAGCACAACACAGATCTATACACATGTTGATCGTGAGTATCTCAAGGAAGTTCATCGTACATTTCACCCTCGATCCTGATCGGACACCGAAAGAGTAGTATGTTCATTACGTTTGAAGGCATCGATTTTTCCGGCAAATCCACGCAGATCCGTCTGCTGGAAACGCGTCTGCGCACGAATGGCGAACGTGTGCGGCTGGTGCGTGAACCGGGCGGCACAGAGATCTCGGAAAAAATCCGCGCCATCCTCCTCGACCGCGCCCATGACGCCATGGACGACGTCACAGAGTTTCTGCTGTTTTCCGCATCGCGCTCCCAGCTCGTACAGGAGGAAATTCTTCCTGCGCTCGCATCCGGAGTTCATGTCATCGCCGACCGCTTCCACGATTCCTCCACGGCCTATCAGGGATTCGGTCGCGGTCTCGACATTGAAGCGATCAAGGCCGTCCACCGCATCGCGACGCACGGACTTGTTCCCGATCTCACGTTCTTCATCGATATTCCCGTCGATGCGAGTTTCGAGCGCCGAAGCAAGCCCGACCGCACCATTGACCGAATGGAGGCCGCGAACCGAGCCTTTTTCGAACGCATCCGTGACGGTTATCTGCGACTCGCCGAGGAACATGCCTTCCGCTTCATTCGTATCGACGGCATGCTCGCGGTCGACGTCATTGCGGATATGATCTGGACTGCCGTCAGCAACCGCCTTTCCTCCACCGACGCAACGAACGCAACACCATGAAACAGACACGTTCCGCATATCGCCGACGCCTGCTGCTTCTTGTTCCGGCCGCCCTGCTGCTTATCGGCGCGGTCAATGATACGACACAGAGCATTCTGCGCGGATTCGATCTCATCGGCTCGGTCTATCGCCAGATTCTGACGGAATACGTTGAGGAAGTTTCCGCCGATGAGCTTTTGCGCGCGGGAGTCAAGGGAATGCTCAGCACGCTTGATCCCTATGCGGAATTCATCGAGCAACGCGAGAACAGTGAGGTCGATGCACTTTCACGCGGCAGCTATGGAGGGCTGGGAATCAAGGTACGTCAGAGAAACGGGACGCATGTTGTCAGTTATATCTATGAGGAGGTGCGACCGCTCACCAATCTCAGGATCGGCGATGTTATTCTGCGTGTCGACGGTGTATCCCTGGCCGATGAAGCGGTAACAGACCTTCGTCCCCTGCTGCGCGGTGAGCCCGGGACGACGGTCCATCTGGTGGTACGCAGGCCCTGGGTCAGCGATTCCCTTGATCTTGTCGTGCGGCGAAGAAAGGTGCTGCTCGACCCGCTCCCCTTTGCAGCGCGCTTCAATGACGAGATCCTCTACCTGCGCGTCAGCCGGTTCACGAAAAGCAGTGCCGACAGTGTGCGATCGTACCTGCAGCAGGCCTTTCGCGAGGGAGATGTGCGTGGGGTGATCATCGATCTGCGGGACAATCCCGGTGGCCTTCTGGAGGCGGCGGTCGGACTCGTCGACCAGTTCGTCGCTCCCGGCACGCCGATTGTATCAATGCGAGGGCGGCAACCCGCATACGCCCGCTCATACCGGAGCAGTCAACCGGCGATCAGCGAGGATGTCCCTCTCGCCGTGCTCGTAAACAGGCGCAGCGCGAGCGCGTCGGAAATCGTTGCGGGCGCCCTGCAGGACCTGGACCGCGCGGTGATCATCGGCGATCGCACATACGGCAAGGGACTCGTTCAGACACTCGTGCCGCTCAGCCATAATGCCACGCTCAAACTGACAACCTCGCGGTACTACATCCCTTCCGGACGATGCATCCAGCGGCTTGAATACCGCAATGGAGCAACGGTTACACCCGAGAGCACGTCTGACAATGAAATTTTTTATTCCCAGCGGCTGTCACGCCCTCTCCTGCAGTCCAACGGCATCCGACCGGACATTCACGTGCGCAATGATACACTTCCCGCTGCACTGCGTTGTATTGACGAACAGGACGCCATTTTTCATTTCGTCGTACAGCAGATCAACCGTCACGGTCACACAGCCGTGCCCGAGATCTCCGAAGCGGTGAAGCGATCGTTCCGTGAATTCTATGACTCGGCCTCGATCTGTTCGGAATCAGCGCTTGCGGCAGAACTGAATCGGCTCGAGAAGCATGCGCATCAGTATGGTCTTCCCGCGGAAGCCATGCGCAGTATCGACGAATTTCGCGGCGCGTTCCGGCGTTCCATCGCGGCAGAGTTCACGCGCAGCTGGGATCTTCTGCATCGCATGCTGCGGCAGGAGTTCATCTATCAGCTCTCCGGCGAGCGCGCCGGTATTCAGGACGCCATCGCGGATGATGATGCCATCCGGACTGCGCGGACCCTGCTTACCGATCCGGAGGCGCTTGAAAACGCCCTTCTTGAAAGCACTTCTCATTGAGCCGGCACAATAAAAAAACGTATCCCGTTTCAGCGGGATACGTTTCAACATTCTTCCGGATCTGGAAGACAATTATTTTGCGAATTTCTTGAAACGCTCGTTGATGCGTCCCCAGTGCAGGGAATTCAGGAAGTTGTCGATATAGGCAGCGCGTCCAGGACCATCCTTATGGTAGTACGCATGCTCGAACACGTCACAGGCAATCAGGGGAATGCCACCCCAGATCGCGCCGTACTGGTGTTCGTCGACCAGCACGTTCAGCAGACGGCCGGAATACAGCTGATCCCACACCAGCAACCCCCAGCCGCTGAGTTTTGCGGAGAAGGCTGCCGCCTTGAAATCCTCTTTCCAGGCGTCGAATGAACCAAAATTCTCCTCGATCGCCTTCTTGATTTCGGGTGCGGCATCGATATTGCCGTCACCGCCCATATTGTCCCAGTAAAGATCGTGCAGCAGGGCACCGGAATGATTCCAGGTGAGCCGGCGCTTGAGTTCGCCGATCTCGCTGTAATTGCCATTCGCAGCCGAACGGTCAGCTTTTTCGAGCCCTGATTCGATGGTGTTCAGTGCTGCGACATAGCCCTTGTGATGCTTGTTGTAATGCCAGTCCGAAGTCTCCGGGGAGACGACATCTTTCAGCAGCGATTTTGCCTCTTCATCGGAATAGGGACGGGGATTGAATTTCCACTCGTAAGACATGTATGCTCCTTCTGATGAGTAACGGTTATATGTATGTTCGATTTACCTCCCTGTACCATCAGAACAACACACATCTTCATCAATAAGTTTAGCTATCGGACAAAAAAAGCGCCATGCTACAAAAACATGGCGCCCGGTTCATGACGACGGATATGTGCCTGCGATCAAACGCCGAATGAGGAACCGCAGCCACAGGTTCGAACGGCATTCGGGTTGTTGAAAACAAAGCCCTTTCCGTTCAGTCCGTCCGTATAGTCAAGTTCAGTGCCGTCGAGGTAGAAGAGGCTCTTTCCGTCGACGATGATGTCAACACCGTTGAGAACCAGCGTTTCGTCATTGTCGCGCTTCTCTCCGTCGAAGCCGAGGGAATAGGTCAGACCGGAACATCCGCCCCCCTTGACACCGATTCGGAGAAAATACTCATCGGGAATACTGTTTTCACTGCGGATCTTCGCAATCTCGGCTGCTGCCTTGTCAGTCAGCGTGATTTCACCGATTGTATCTGCAGTCTGCTCGCTCATAATTCAACTCCTGATGTATCGTCCAACGTTCATATTTAAACTTAATATAAATAACAGATAAACTCCAAATGCCATCCAGAACAGGCGAATGCGGAAATCAGGCATTCGTCTCTTCTTTCTCCGTCGCAGCCTCGCTATCTTCCTGTTCTTTCTGGGATGGCAAGCGGTATCGCTCATCGTAAAGCACCCAGGTTTTCTCAGCCTGTCTGCGCAAAATCTCACGTTTTTCAAGGTCGTCAACAAGTTCGCGCGCGATACGATCGGATGCGCGGGTACCGATATCCTTCCGCTCATGCACACGATGATAATCCCGCACGGCGTACTGAATATCCCGCAGGAACACATTACTCAGGTGGTAGACGCCATAGCCCTGGTCACGCATGAAATCAAACAGTTCTGTTTCACGACCGACGAAGGATTTCATAAATACTCCGAATAAACATGACTGTACAATCCGACAGTAGAACAGCAGAACGTACCTCGACGGTTCCCCCTCGCGCGTTGACTGAGATGGCCATTTTCCGTAACTTGAATATTCTGCGAGGACAGGAACATATGCTGAATATCGCTGTATTTGTATCGGGAAAAGGATCAAATCTCCGTGCCATCCATGACGCCATCGTGCTGGGCACGCTGGATGCCCGCATCTGTCTGGTGCTTGGCTCCCGCCCGGATGCTCCGGCTCTCGACTGGGCGGCCTCTGAGGGTATTCCCACAGGCGTCATTTCCCATCGATCCGATGACACGGACTCAGCCATCCTCGGACTTCTCGAAGAGCACGGAGCTGACAGCATCGCCCTGGCAGGCTATCTCAAACTCGTTCCGCCCGCCGTTGTGCGTGCATTCCAACACCGCATGCTGAATATCCACCCTGCCCTCCTGCCCGCATTCGGCGGTGCGGGGATGTATGGACGTCACGTGCACGAGGCCGTACTCGCGGCAGGAGTCAAAGTTTCCGGCGCTACGGTGCATGTGGTCGATGAAGAATACGATCGCGGACCAATCGTCATGCAGGAGTGTGTTCCCGTCCTTGAGGATGACACCGCTTCAACCCTTGCCAGTCGCGTGCTTGAAGTCGAGCATCGTCTCTTTCCCCGTGCCCTTCAACTCTTCGCCGAGAACCGGGTCAACATCGAAAATGGCAAGGCCATCATTCAATAATCGAGGAAGTATGCAGCACATCAGGCGTGCTCTGCTGAGCGTCTACGACAAAACAGGCATCATCGATTTCGCTCGATTTCTCGCCGAGCAGAACGTCGAACTGATTTCCACCGGCGGAACCTGGTCCGTGCTCAGCAAGGCAGGACTGCCCGTCAGACAGGTACAGGAGATCACCGGTTTCCCGGAAATGCTCGACGGCAGGGTCAAAACCCTCCATCCCGCCGTGCACGGCGGACTGCTCGCCCGCCGGGATCAGGAGAGTCATCTCCGTCAGATCGAGGAGCAGGGCATTCAGCCGATCGATATCATCGTCATCAATCTGTACCCGTTCGAGAATACCGTCAGCGCGGGTGCCTCGCGCAGCGAGTGCATCGAGCAGATCGATATCGGCGGTCCCGCAATGCTGCGATCTGCCGCGAAAAATCATGACGCGGTTGTCGTTGTCAGTGATCCGGCGGATTATGATGCAGTGGCGGCGGAAATCCGCGATACGGGCACCACCTCGCTGGGAACCCGCCAGCGGCTCGCCGCGAAAGTGTTCGCACTGACATCGCATTACGATCACGCCATCGCCATGTACCTTTCCGGCGATGCAGACGCGGCCGCATCGCTCCCGGATCATCTTCTGATCTCCGAATCGATGCGGGGACAGCTGCGCTATGGTGAAAATCCCCACCAATCAGCGGCCCTGTACGGTGACTTCTTCTCCGATTTCGAAAAATTGCACGGCAAGGAACTCTCCTACAACAACATTGTGGACATCGACGCCGCCGCGGCGCTGATCGCAGAGTTCTCCGCACCCGCCGCCGCGATCATCAAGCACACCAATCCCTGCGGATGTGCGACAGGAGAAGACCTGGTTGCGGCCTATGAGCAGGCCCTTGCAACTGACACGATGTCCGCATTCGGCGGTATCATTGCCTTCAACCGCGAGATTGACATTCGCCTCGCGGAAAAGCTCAACGACATGTTTTCCGAAGTCATCATGGCACCGTCCTTTGCCGACGATGCAATGGACATCCTTCGGCGGAAGAAAAACCGCCGTCTGATACGCATCCGCCGCGGAGGAGGAACGCCTGCGAGAATGCAGATGAAATCCATTGGAAATGGTTATCTTTGTCAGATGGCCGATTCTGCGGAAGAGCAGGTCTCCTCGTGGAAGGTGGTCACCAGACGCCAACCGGGTGATGCGGAAATGAACGCGATGCGGTTCGCCTGGAGCGTTGCCAAGCACGTGAAGTCCAACGCCATCGTCTACACAGACGATCATCGGACACTCGGCATCGGTGCCGGACAGATGTCACGCGTCGACTCGAGCGTCATCGCCGTGATGAAAGCCGGAAATGCCGGCCTCTCCCTCGATGGTTCGGTGGTAGCATCAGATGCTTTCTTCCCCTTCGCGGACGGCCTTCTCGAAGCCGTCCGCGCCGGCGCAACCGCCGTCATTCAGCCCGGAGGTTCCGTACGTGATGAGGAAGTGATTGCTGCTGCGGATGAACACAACATCGCGATGGTCTTCACCGGCACCCGACATTTCAAGCACTGACGAATACGAGCATTTATGGGTCTGTTCAGTCTCTTCACAAATGATATCGCCATCGACCTCGGGACGGCGAACACACTGATGTGGGTCAAGGGGAAAGGCGTTGTGCTCAGCGAGCCTTCCATCGTGGCCTTTGACAAAAACACAAAAAAAATCATTGCCATCGGGAATGACGCCCGGGAGATGCAGGGCAAGACGCACCGTGATCTGCAGGTCGTCCGGCCCATGCGAGACGGTGTCATCGCTGACTTCGAGATTGCCGAGGGCATGCTCCGCGCCTTCATCAAGAAAATCATGAACAGCTGGATTCCCAGCCGGCGCATCGTCATCTCCGTCCCGAGCGGCATCACCGAAGTGGAAAAACGTGCAGTGCGCGATGCCGCCGAGCATGCAGGCGCGAAGGAAGTGTATCTCGTCGCCGAACCCATGGCCGCCGCCATCGGCATCGGGCTTTCCGTTGACGCGGCGGTCGGTGATATGATCATCGATATCGGCGGTGGAACTACCGAGATCGCCGTCATCGCCCTGAACGGTATCGTACAGGAAGAGTCGATCCGCATCGCGGGTGATGAGTTGAACAGCGCCATCATGCAGCACTTCAAGAAAAGTCACAACCTGCTCATTGGCGAGCGTACGGCGGAAATCATCAAATGTGAAGTCGGCAGCGCGGTCGCCCTCAAGCAGGAGCTCGTCGTGCGCGTCAAGGGACGCGACCTGGTCGGCGGACTCCCCACTACCGTCGAGGCCTCGAGTGTGGAAATTCGCGAAGCGCTCGAAGAGCCGATCAACGCAATCGTCGAGGCCGTCAAGACCACGCTCGAACGCACACCGCCCGAACTCGCCGCGGACATCCTTGATCGCGGCATCATGCTGACAGGCGGCGGAGCGCTGCTCAAGGGGCTGAACGCCCGCATTCGCAAGGAAACCAACCTCCCTGTTCACGTCGCAGAGGATCCGCTGACCGCAGTCGTGCGTGGCACCGGTGCCATCATGGAAAATCTGCACCATTATGGAGAGGTCATCATGAAAGGCAAGAAGTATTGAGCCAGGAATCGTCGAGTGATGTCCCGTGCGAACACTTCTCGGATTATTACAACTCTTCCGCGACTATATCGTCCTGACGATCTTGTCCGGTTTTTCCATCCTGCTCATCGCGCAGAGTGACAGCGCTGCCGTCCAGGTTCTGCGCTCCTTTTCCATCGTGACGCTCGCATCTGTCCAGGCTTCCTCGAGCTGGGCAGCCGGGTTGTTTACGACCGCGCAGGACGCCGAAGCACTTCGGGATGTCAATGTGTCGCTGATGGAGGAAGTCATGCAGCTGCGCCGTCTCCGGCAGGAAAACCTCGAGCTGCGTCGAAAAATCGGTTTCCGTGAACGCCAATCCTACCCGCTCGTCCCGGCGGAAATCGTCGGGAAGAATCTTGCACTGGGCCAGAACATGATCACGCTCGATGCGGGGAGCGATGACAGCATCGCCGTCAATATGCCCGTCATCAACGAACAGGGGCTCGTCGGGAAAATTGTTGCGACGAGTCCGGGGTACGCGGTTGCCCAGCTGGCGCTGCACCGCGATTTCCGCGCCACTGCAAAGGTCAAGCGTTCGCGCATTGACGGATTCATTGCCTGGCGTGGCGGCGAACATCTCATGCTGCAGCATGTTTCCAGGACCGCCGACATCATTCCCGGAGACACAGTCGTCACGTCGGAATACAGCAATATCTTTCCTCCCGAAGTCATGATCGGCGTAGTCCGTTCAATCGGACCTGGCGACGGTGGCCAGTTCAGCGAAATTGAAGTCGAGCCCCGGGTAAATTTCGCCGCTCTCGAACGTGTATTCGTCGTGCGCTACCGTGAGGATCCCGGTCGCATGCAGCTTGAAGAACGCGTTTATCCCTCGTCGGTGGAGAATTGATACAGCTGAATGTCCGCACATACGTGCTGTACGCACTGCTGATTCTCGTGACGGTGATTCTTCAGATCAGCATCGTACCACTCATTCGTGTCATGGAGGTCGCTCCCTCCATCCCGCTGATCGGTATTGCGTTGATCAGCCTGCGGGAGGGACCGACGCCCGCCATGCTGTACGGATTCCCCGCAGGACTTCTGATCGATGGGTATGCCGGTGAAGTCGTCGGTATTTCATCACTCGCGCTGACGATCGCCGGCTTCGCAATGAGTTTTTTCCGGGATCCGGAAAAGTCTGCACTGCTGATCCGCAGCGGCAAAGCGGTGACAATCGTGCTCTTCGGCGCGGTGATTTACAGCATCGTATACGCCCTCGCATATTTTCGCACCCTCGATGTCGATATCGCCGCCATAGTGCTGCGCCATGTCATTGGCACCTCTGTGTACACGGCTGTCGTGAGCACGATTCCTGTCTTGATTCTTGCCCGCACAGGCTCGAGATTGCGTGTGTAGTACGTGGAGTGACAGATGGAACGCAGTTCGTTCGGAAGCAGAAAACGCGCTTACATTCTTGGGACCATATTCCTTGGCCTGATTGCGGTCCTTCTCATCCGCATGTATGATCTGCAGTTTCTGCAGTTCGATCGTTTCCGCGGCAAAGCCGAGGAAAATTCCGTGCGGCGCATTTCCAAGGATCCGCTGCGTGGTCTGATTTATGACCGTGAAGGCAGGCTTGTCGTCGACAACAATCCCAGCTATACACTGACGGTGACACCGTTCGAATTTGACTGGAACAGCCTCCCCCTCCTTGTACGGCTTTTCGCCATCGACTCCAACGTCGTCCGATACCGTGTCAGCCGCGCGGGACTCAACTCTTTTGAACCCGTCAAAATCGCACGCGATCTCCGCTTCGAACAGCTCTCACTTCTCGAGGAATACCGCACGCTGCTTCCCGGTGTGAACTACGTCATCGAGAGCCGCCGTGTCTATAAGATGAAGCCGCGCCTCTCCCACCTCCTCGGCTACACAAAGGAAATTTCACCGCGCCTGCTGAAGTCGCTCGGCGAGTACTATCAACCAGGAGACATTGTCGGGTTCAATGGTATCGAGGCACATTACGAGGATGTGCTTCGCGGTGAAAAAGGCTACGGATATTATACGGTAAACGCGCTCGGAAAAGTTGTAGAGAGTTTTGAGCACGGGCAATCCGATATCAATGCGCGCGAGGGCGCGGATCTCGTACTGACGGTGGATATGGACCTGCAGGATTACGGGGAGCGCCTCATGGAGGGAAAACGCGGAGCCATTGTCGCCATGGATCCTCGCAACGGTGAAATACTTGCCTTCGTAAGTGCACCGGATTACAATCTTCAGGATTTCAGCGGCCGCATTCCCGTCGACGTGTGGAACAACCTGCGCGAGGATCCGGCGTCCCCGCTGTTCAACCGATGCTCGATGGCAGCATACCCTCCGGGTTCCACATTCAAAATGCTCGTCGCAGCCGCGGCACTCCAGGAAGACATCATCAACCTCGACACGCGCATTCAGTGTCCGGGATCATACATGCTGGCCGGTCAGGAGTTCGGCTGTCACGGTGCGCACGGATCGATCAATGTCGTCAGCGCCATCGAGCATTCCTGCAACGTCTTTTTCTACAAGCTTATTTTCAAGCTGGGATTTGACAACCTCAAGAAGTATGGACAGATGTTTCACTTCGGCCAGCCGACCGGGATCGACATCAGCAACGAGAGTCCCGGCATTCTCCCGACCGAAGAATATTATAACAGGCGTTACGGCACGCGCTGGAACATTGGTTACCTGGTCAACCTCGGTATCGGACAGGGTGAGATCAACACCACCCCACTGCAGATCGCCGCGTACACCGCCGCGATTGCCAACGGCGGCATGTACTATCGTCCGCACGCCGTCCGCACGATCCGCGACCGGGTGACCGGCGATGAGCAGCCAGTGGATCCCCGCGGCAAAAACCTTCCCATCGACGGTCGTGTCATCGATATTATCAAACGCGGCATGTATCGAGTGGTGAATGGATCGGGCACCGGCTGGGCCGCACGGGTCGGCGGCGTGCGTGTCGCCGGGAAAACAGGGACAGCCGAAAATCCTCCCAATCCCGACCACGCATGGTTTACCGCGTTCGCTCCATTCGAAAACCCCACCATCGCCATTACCGTCATCGTCGAGAACGGCGGTTTCGGCGGAACAGCGGCAGCGCCGATCGCCGGAGCCATGATCCGCAGGCATCTCTACGGTCCGCTTCCACGATCGACGCCCCCTGACAGCACTTCTGAAGAAGCTCCTGCCGGCCAGACGTTCACCGAGGCGGAGAGAACGGCAGGCAGCCAATGATCGGACAATTCTTCGCACAGCTGTTCCGTCGCATCGATCTTGCCGTTCTGATCCCCGTACTGCTGCTTATTGCCGCCGGACTTCTCTCGCTCTACAGCGCGACACACAACGCGGCGATTTTCATCAAGTTTCAGAAGCAGATTTTCTGGGTGATTCTGGGTATGATCGTCATCGCCCTGGTTCTGCTCGCTCCGCCCCGTTTCTTTCATTTCAGTGCGTACATCTTTTACGGTGGGGCGATCCTGCTGCTGGTACTGGTGCTGCTGTTCGGCAAAACCATCGCAGGAAATGCCGGATGGTTCGGGATCGGCAGTTATGGCATCCAGCCGTCCGAGTTCGCGAAGATCGCCGCAATTTTCGCCCTTGCGCGTTTCCTTAGCGACAGCACGACGAGCATGAGCTCCTTCGCCGACCTTTCAAAAGCCGTCGGCATCGTTGCCCTTCCATGGGCGCTGATCATTCTGCAACCCGATTTCGGAACCGGACTGGTATACTGGGCGGTGTTCCTGGCCATGCTTTTCTGGGCCGGTGCGGAAATGGTGCTGCTGCTGACCCTGCTCTCTCCCGTGCTCGTCGTCATTCTGTCCGTTCTGAACATCTGGTACTTCCTCGTCGCAGCCCTCGTCGTGTCGGTGCTCTTCTACGTGATGAAGCGGAATCTCGGTGTCGCGCTGATGTTCCTCGCCCTGAATCTCTCCATCGGATTCGGAGTGCAATATCTGTTCGATCATCTTCCGGAGTACCAGCAAAACCGCATCGCGGTGTACTTCGATCCGTCGGCGTCGCCGCTCGCCGCCGGGTGGAACGTGATCCAGTCGAAGGTCGCCATCGGTGCGGGCGGTCTGGACGGACAGGGCTACCTGCAGGGCTCCCAGACACAGCTGCGTTTCGTGCCGGAACAGTGGACGGATTTCATTTTCTGCGTTCCCGCCGAGGAGTTCGGATTCATTGGTGGCGGACTTATCCTCCTGCTTTTCGCGCTGCTCATCGTCCGCGGCATTGTACTCGCCCGATCAATCGAACAGCGTTTCACAAGCCTGACCGTGATCGGCATTATCGCGATGTTCGCCTTCCATGTGTTCATCAATGTCGGCATGACGGTGGGGATCATTCCTGTCATCGGCATCCCACTCCCCTTCATGAGTTACGGAGGCTCCTTTTTCCTGACGAGCATGTTTGCCGTCGGCATCCTGCTGCACGCGTCGATGATGCGTTCATCGGACACGTGACCGGGCCACGTGTGGACGAATGGGAAAAAAAGAGGCTTGTGTATCCTCTGAGCCTTTGGTACTTTTGTATTGATATGAACAACGGGGATCGCCACCAGCCTCTCGTCATGCAAACCTCCCCGCAGTGCGTGGATCACGCCGTATCCATTCACCCGAGAAATCATACAACTACTTCACGCACCCGATATCATTTTTATCCGGCCGTCGTCCGGCCGGCATGCTACGAAACGGAGTAACGCACATGCCAGATCAACCTTTCAGTCTCAAGGATCTCGAACAGGAAATGACGCTCTCGTCCCCGGCGGCGTCCCGCATTGAATATGTCGGACTCGTCGGTGGCGGAGTCATGGGCCGCGGACTCGCGCAGACGCTTTCGGCCCAGGGGCTCAATGTCCTCATCATCGAAAAGAATGACGAACGCGCGCGTCTCTGCCTCGAAGGCCTCAGCGAGAACATGGATCGGGAGATCCAACGCTGGGGCATGACCGAAGGAGAAAAAAAGGCGCTGCTGAGTCGCATCAAGGTGACAACGTCCATCAACGACATTGCCAGCACGGACTTCGTCATGGAGGTCGTTGACGAGCAGTTCGATCTCAAAGAGGAACTTCTCATCAGACTCGACAAGATCTGTGACAACGACATCATCATCGCCTCGAACACCTCCACGCTGAGTCTCACAAAAATTGCAAAACCGGTGCAGAATCCGGGACGCATCATCGGCCTGCATTTCGCCCACCCGGTTCCGAAGACGCCGCTGTGCGAGATCATCCGCGCCTTCCAGACCAGCGACGAAACCTTCCAGCACACGCGGGAATTCATCCAGAGCATCGGCAAAACGCCTGTCGAGGTGTACGAGTACCCGGGCTTCATCACCACCCGCGTCATTATCCCGATGCTGAACGAAGCGATGTACGTGCTGATGGAAGGCGTAGCCTCCGCCGAAGATATCGATACTGCCATGCGCCTTGCCTACAATATGCCGATGGGACCACTCGAGCTTGCGGATTCGATGGGGCTCGAGGAACTCCTTGCATGGATGGAATCCATGTTCCAGGAACTCGGCGAATCCAAGTACCGTCCCTGTCCCCTGCTGCGCCGGAAAGTCCGGGAGCAGAAGTACGGGAAAAAGGTCGGAGAGGGATTTTTCCGCTACGATGAGTCAGGTAATCGCATCAATGAGAATGAAGTGGAGGTATCAAAGGCATGACGAATATCCTCGTGGTCAATTGCGGCAGTTCCTCGATCAAGTATCAGCTGATCGAAGCAGAAACAAAAAACCGTCTCGCCAAGGGCCTTGTCGAGCGCATCGGCATGAGTGGAGCGCTGCTTACCAATACGCGTCACGACAATGACACGATCAAGCTCACCGGTGAAATTCTCGATCACGGCATGGCCATCGAATACGTCCTCGCCGTCCTGCTGAGCAAGAATCACGGTGTTATCAAGGACAAATCGGAAATCCACGCCGTCGGTCATCGCGTCGTGCATGGAGCGGAGGACTTTGCCGGATCCGTGCTCATCACCGATCAGGTCATGCAGTCGCTTCGCGACAATATCGAACTCGCCCCGCTGCACAATCCCCATAATATCCGCGGTATCATGGCCTGCAAGCAGCATCTCCCGGATATTCCGCAGGTCGGCGTTTTCGATACGGCGTTCCATCAGTCGATGGACCCGCAGGCGTTCCTGTACGGCATCCCGTACGTGTTTTACAAGAAGTATAAAATCCGCCGCTACGGCTTCCACGGCACATCGCATTTCTATGTTTCGAACCGCATGGCCGAGCTTATGGATCGCCCCATCAACGAACTGAAGATCATCACCTGCCATCTGGGGAACGGCTGCAGCATGGCGGCCGTCAAGCACGGACAGTCCGTCGACACGACGATGGGCTTCACGCCGTTGGAAGGACTACTGATGGGAACGCGTTCCGGCGATCTCGACCCGCAGCTGATTCTGTACATCATGGGCAAGGAAGGACTCTCGCTCGCGGAAGCCACCACATTGCTGAACAAGCACAGCGGTCTTATGGGGGTGTCAGGTGTGAGCAGCGACATGCGTGAAATCGAAGAGGAAACCGAACAGAATCACGATCGGGCAAAAATCGCATTCGAGATGTTCTGTTATCGTGTGACAAAATATATCGGTGCCTACACCGCGGCAATGAACGGTGTGGACGCTATCGTCTTTACGGGCGGTATCGGAGAAAACAGCGAACTGGTACGCGATCACGTTTGCAGTAATCTTTCGTACCTCGGTCTCGATTTCGACAAGGAGAAGAATACCAGCGGTCCAAAGGAACGCTTCGTAACGACGGACGATTCCCGCGTCACCGTCGGTATTGTTCCCACGAATGAAGAACTCGTCATCGCGCTCGACACCATGGCCATCATGAATAGCGATATGCCTCCTTCGATGCGCAACATGGTCAAAAACAACGTTCTCGACCCTGTCGACTGACGGATGGATGTATGGGACGCACCGGACTGATCCGAGAGGAGCACCGCTACCCGGCACTTCGCGTGCGTCCCGATCTCTCCATCCTCGTCATCAAACCGCGGGCCATCGGTGACGTGCTGCTGAGCAGCATCGTCACACCCAATCTCCGCAGCGCCTTCCCCGATGCCCGCATCGACTTCCTGACAGAAAAACCCGCCGCGGACATCATCCACGATAACCCTTACATCGACGACGCCATCATCGTTCAACCGGGATCGGATTCCTACCTGCGTCTCCTCCGCCAGCTTCGTCGCCGGAAATACCATCTCGTGTTCGACCTGTTTTGTAATCCCCGCACCGCCCAGATGACCTATGCCACCGGCGCGTCTGTTCGCGTGGGGTATCCCTTCCGCGGACGCGCATGGGCATACAACGCGCAGGTGAACACCAGGGCTGACCGTGTGCACAACACACAGTTCAATCTCGACACCCTGCGCGCCCTCGATATTCCCATCGAGCACGACCATCTCGTCTTTCCTCTGCCCGCCGATGCGATGGAACGCATGCAGCATGTTGTTCGAGATGCCAGGAAGCTCGACGGTCCCGTCATCGCCCTCAATCCCAGCGGAACGTGGTCGACAAAGCGATGGGGACTCGATTCCTTCGCCGCGCTCGGCGACGCGCTCGTGGAGAAATTCGCGGCAAACGTCATTGTGCTGTGGGGACCGGGCGAACGCGGAGACGCCGAGCGAATTCAATCCGTGATGAAGCACGGGGCAACGCTGCCGCCGCCCACGACCATCCGCGAATCCGGCGCATTGCTGAAACTCTGTGATTTCATGATCAGCAACGATGCAGGACCGATGCACATCGCCACGGCCGTCGGGACGCCGACACTCGGGATTTTCGGTCCGACGAATCCGCACCTTCAGGGGCCCTGGAATGAACGTTCTTCGTGGGTGCGGCTCGAGGGACTCGACTGTCTCGCCTGTAATCTCACGAGCTGCGACATCGGGAATATCTGCATGCGTGACCTCCCTGTTGACCGTGTCCTGAATGCATTCGAATCAATGCGCAGAAAGGCTGCCTCATGATATCCTCACATTCCACCCCGCGAGCACTGCGTCTCCTACATATGCTGCCGCTTCTGTTCGCCACCCTGCTCATCTTCCATGTCACTGCCTGCGAGGACAGTGCATCTCCCGACACCGCGATTTCCGTCCGCATCACGCAGCCGGCAGACAGCCAGATCGTTAGCGACAGCGTCATGCGCATTCTCACTGAGATTTCAAAAGGATGCGGATGCCAGGCCCATGTGGAATTCCATATCGACGGTGTGCATCAGTACTCGGATTACCTGCCGTACTATTCCTACGACTGGGACATCCGTAATGTCACGGGGTTGCATGTGATAAAGACCCGCGTCGTCGTCTCCAACCGCGGCGACGCATGGGATTCCGTCCGGGTATTCGTCAATCCCTGAAAAAGGCTTCCGTGTAAGGAGATGTCGATTTCCCCCTCCGGAATGAAACATCCCGGGGTGTTCAGGGGTTATACTGGTAGAAGGTTTTTGTTATTCGACGAGTCATGGAAGATTACGATCTCATATCGCTGGTGCACGAGAGGATTTTTGAATACCGCTCCTCTCACGGCCACGCTCCCGCCGCGGTGCTTCTTTCGCCGACAGCCTTTCACTGGATGCGCCTCATCTACGAAGAAGAGCGGCAGTTGCTCGGGCACAGTGCACTCAACGAAAACAGCTGGACACTGCACATCGAAGGCGCGGAAATTACCGTTCGCGTTGACGAAATGCTCGGTGATTTTGAGATCAGGTTGATTTGACGACCCTCACCCCCGATCCACTTTCTCCCCTTTCGTTTCCCATCGAATCCGTTTATTCTTCCACTTCAATCACCTGAACATCCCTGCCCAGCGACTCAAGGCGGGGACGAAGCACATCCCCCTTGCCGATCACGGTCACTTGGAAGTTGTCCGGCTGAAGCACCTTCTCCGCCACACGCCTGACATCCTGCGCAGTGACACGAGCGATGTGATCGCGCGCGCACATGGCATCTCCCACCGGGATGCCGTAGACGACCGCCTCCTTGAGCAGTCGCTGCAGGTTTCGGTTGGAGGAAAACAGCAGCGGGCTCTCCGCCAGGAGGGATTTCTTCACGCGCTGCAGTTCCCTGTCACTGATCGGATTGCTCGCGAGCTGCGTCATGACCCGTTCGGTAACGGAGACAATGCTGTCCGCAAGCACAGGCGGCGCGGATCCGGAGATCATCATGTAACTGCATTCACGTGAAAACACCAGGGATGAAGTAAACGTCGGACTGATCACATTTTCCCCCCACATCGCCTGACGGAGACGCGAGGAGTCGCCTTCCGCGAACAGCGCGTGCATCACCATCAGTGCAGCAGCATCGGGCGCTGCACGTCCGGGCACGGTGGTGCCGAAACGATAGTACGCGAGACCTTTTGTCGTGGACGTATCGTCGATCACCTGCATGGTACCGGAGGGTTCCGCCCGCGCAGGGAGCGGGTCGGCAGTTTCAGCGGGCTCCGCCGCCGGGGTCCAGCGTCCGAACTGCTCGATCAGCAACGTGCGCACAAACTGGAAATCGAGATTTCCCGCGATGATCAGCGTCGTGCTCGCGGGTGTGTACCACTGCTCGTGAAAAGCGCGCAGATCTGTCGTTTCCCGGGCCGAGACATCGGCATCACTGGGCAGCATGGATTTCGTCACGGCGGTCATCGTCCCGCAGAGGTCGTTCAGCGTCTGCAGAGTCGCCCGTTCCCCGGCTGATCGCGTGGAGGGGACCAGACGCGTGGATGCTTCCTGCTTGAATGCGAGAAGCTGCTCTGCCGGGAAGGTCGGCCGCTGCACGGCATCGGCAATCACCTCGAGCGTGCTGCGGAAATTTCGTGTGAGAGTTTTCGCGTATATCTGCGCATAGTCGTAATGCACGTAGGGCATCACGATGCTTCCAAGCTGATCCAGCCGCCGCTCGATCATGTCGCGCGAGCGATCCTTGCTGCCTCGCAGCAGCATGTGATTGACCACATAGGCAACTCCCGGCTTGTCCTCCGGCTCACGCATGATACCGCCGTCTACTATGACGTTGATTTCCGCGAGGGGGATGTCATTTACGCTCGTGAAAATCACGCGCATGCCGTTGTCCAGGATATCCTCGGTGACCTCCGGCATCCAGACCGTCTGCATGTCATCGTTGGCAGCACTGGCGGCGACGTCACCGGACTGCGAAAACGCGGTCTGTGTCAGCAGAACAAGCAGCAGCAGAACTGTCCTCATTCCGCCTCCATCTCTTCGTTGCGAATCGACACCTCCAGAAAGCGGTCCTCGTCGGCGATGCCCTTGAGCAGGCGCATGCCTTTTTCGCCGACGGACATGCGGAAGCTGTTGAGAATGTCACCCGGCTTGGAGATGCGCACATCGTACGAACCGGTGAGATCGAACAGATCGATCATCGTCTCCGCCGCGCCGGTTCCGGGAAGCAGGCCCTTGGCCTTGAGTCCGCGCAGTGCGAACTGCAGCAGACCTTTTTCTTCCTCGTTCTCGATCGCGATGTTATAGCGGAAATGCGTGAATTCCTCCGTCGTGCGGAAATGAAAACGGATGCAGTCGCGCTGTTCGTCGGTATTGAACGCCGGATAGATTTCCAGCGAGTATTCGATGGGGCCCTTGTCGATTCGGGGAAACATCAGCGGGTCTCCGTATTGTCGTTGTGTATACCCAACCCGGAAAAGTAGGAAGCGAGGCGGTCAAACTCAACGGACTCCTGCGTGCCCTCGCGCATGTCTTTCACCTGGGCGGCGGCATCCTGCATTTCGCTATCACCGGCCAGCACGACGAATCGCGCGCCGAGCTTGTTCGCCTCGCGCATCTGCGCCTTGACGCTGCGCGCAGCATAGTCGATTTCCGTGGGGATGCCTGCCCGGCGCAACTCCATGGCTTTCATGAATGCCCACTGCCGGCTTTCATCGTCCATACCGACGATATACACAGCGGGTTCGGATGCGGGAAAGTCGTATCCGTTCTTCTCCATCACGATGAGCATGCGCTCGATGCCGGCCGCGAAACCCACGGCGGGAGTCGGCTTGCCGCCGAGCTGCTCGACGAGTCCGTCGTAGCGTCCCCCGCCGCCGAGTGCATCCTGCGATCCGAGATCGGTGCTCACGAATTCGAAAGCCGTCTTGGTGTAGTAATCCAATCCGCGCACGAGCCGCGGATCCACTTCATACGAAATGCCAAGCTCATCGAGATACGCGAGCGTCCGCTCGAAATGTTCCCGGCACTCGTCAGTCAGGTAGTCGATGATGACGGGCGCATCGGCGGTCAGCTCCCGGTCGCGCGTATTCTTTGAGTCTAGCACGCGCATGGGATTGGTTTCGGTGCGCCGCTGGCTGTCTGGCGAGAGTTCGTCGTGCACGTCACGCAGGAATTCCTGCAGGGCTTCGCGGTACCGGGGACGGCAGACGGGATCGCCGACCGAGTTGATCTTGAGTGTGAAATGAATGCCGAGGCGGCGGAAAATCTCCGCGGCCATTGCGATGATTTCCGCGTCGCAGGCGGGATTGTCCTGTCCGATAGACTCGAAGCCGAACTGATGGAACTGCCGGAAACGTCCTGCCTGGGGCCGCTCCTGGCGGAACATCGGTCCGATATAATACAGCTTGTTGAGTTGCGTCTGCTCCCCCATACTGTGCTGAATGAACGAGCGGATCACCGGCGCGGTCATTTCGGGACGCAGGGTCAGGCTGCTGCCGCCCTTGTCCTCGAACGTGTACATCTCCTTGCCGACGATGTCGGTTTCCTCGCCGATGCCGCGTGCGAACACCGCGGTTTCCTCGAACACCGGCGTGCGGATTTCCCCGTAGCGGAATTCCTCCATCACCGTCCGGATGACATGCTCCACATGTAACCAGGCCGACGTGTCGGCGGGCAGGAGGTCTCGCGTTCCCTTGACGGACTTGTACGTCATGATGTCACCTTCGCGTGCGGTTCACGTGCATGAAAAAGGCACGCCGCGGCATGCCTTTTCTGAAAGATCGTATGGAAAAGCGTCCGACGCATTGATTACACGTCGAGGTAATTCATCTCCTCTTCCTTGAGGATCTGCAGGATCTCGGCGGAGCTTTCCGCCTTCAGCAGACGGCTGCGCAGTTCCTCCTTGTTCATCAGGCGGGAGATGCGGCTGAGCAGCTTGATATGCGCACCGACGAGGCTGTCCTTGCCGATGAGAAGGAAGAGCAGACGGACGGGTTCATGATCGAGCGACTGGTAATCAATCGGGTTTTCCGTCACGCCGAACGCGGCCACGATGTCGGTCACGGCATCGGTCTTCCCGTGCGGAATGGCGAAGCCCTTGCCGACGCCGGTGGACATGATTTTCTCCCGTTCGAAAATCGCCTGCCGCACTTTGTCGACATCCTTGATTTTCTGCGAGGATGCGGCAAGATCGATGATGGCGTTGATGACATCTTCCTTCGTCTCGCCGGGAATGTTGACCTTGATCAGGTCTTCGGTCAGTATGCTGGTAATCTTCATATGTGCGTCAGTCGTGTTTGCACTCGATTCAGTCTTTCAAACTTACGCATTGTCGCGCCATTGAACAACTTTCTGTTCGTACTCGGAAGCGAGCGCGGCGGCATGATCAGCGTTTTCCGCCTCGACGATCACGGTGAAGATTTCATGCTCCTTGCTCGGAACGAGCAGCACCCAGGTGCGCGCATCGAGATGAATCTTGATGCCGTCGACGAGCGTACGCTCGAATCCCTCGGAGGCATGCATGGCATGACGCATCACGCGGCCCTTAGCCTGCCAGGGACAGTGCACGTCGAGCGACGCGCGCTCGAGTTTCGGCAGTGCGTCATCTGCCTCGCCGAGCGACCAGCCTGTTACGGCCATCATTTCCATGATCTTCGCGACGCTGTACATAGCGTCCGCAGCAAAGAGGAACTCAGGGAAAATGAATCCGCCTCGCGTGCCGGCCACGAAGTCGATCTCCGGGTCCGAGAGCACGGCCTGCATCATACCGCCATGCGTGTTGGGCGTCCGGATAATTTCCACGCCGTAATCCTGCGCAACGATATCCATCTCGGCGGATGCGGAAACCGGACAGGCGATTTTCTTCGCGTCATTCCCCCGCACACGCCGGCTCTCGAGGAACATCCGCGTAATGATGGCGGGCACACGCTCCTCATCAATGAAATTTCCGCGCTCATCTGCGAGAAACACTTTCTCAGCGCCCGCGTCGAGCAAAATGCCGAGCCTGCTCGAGAGCGACTGCACGATCCCGGAAATGTGATGGCACGCGGCAAGGAATTCCTCGCGTGTACGCGTGATCCGCGTGCGGTCGATATAGGCATTGAGCGACACGACCTCGGCCCCCAGTTTCCCGAGGATGTACGGAAAAATCGAGGACGCGATACCGTAGGAATAATCCACCACGACGCTGAATGCCTTCGAGGCCACGAGTTCATGATCGAGGGTGGAAAGGAAACGCTCGCGGTACGCCTCCGTCGTGCGCTCCGGGAAATACAGCGATCCGATGCTTTCGAAGCTCGCCCGCCGGAAATCCTCCGAGAAAAACTGCCGCTCGATGGCCTTGGTGCGTTTCGTGGGAAGATCCTGCCCGTCGGCATCGAAGAAAATGATGTCCATCGACCGCTTATCCAGCGGGGATTTCCGCACGTGGAAGCCCGCGGCATATTTGCCGCTGCGCAGCACCTGCCGCTGCAGTGGAATCGACGTCGTCTGCATATCCTGTACGTTGACGCCGGCTGACATCAGACCGCTCACGATCGTGCGCTTGATCATACGCGAGGCATTGTCGGGATCGCGGCTGGCAAGTACCTGCGCACCCTCGCCCATCACGGCGCCTACCGCCGTGCCGAGCTTGGCGGCGAATTCCGGATTGATCTCGATGTTGGCCGAACCGGTGATGCGCGCGTCGGCGAATAGCTCGCGCAGCCACTTGTCCTCCCAGACCAGGCTCTTCGACAGCACGGCGCCGTCCTGCACGACCTTCTCTGGCCAGAGTTTGATGTTGGACAGCAGCGACGCGCCGTGCCCGATATTGCATTTGTCGCTGATGAACACGTTGTCCGACACCGTGGCGTCAGCGTGAAGGATGCTGTCATACCCGACGACGGAATTCGAGATCTGCACGGACTCCTCGAGCGTGCAGCCGTCCCAGATGACGGAATTCAGCACCTCGACGCCATCGTGAATCGTCACGTTGTTGCCGATCACCGAGTTGATGATTTTCGCGGTATCGGCGATGCGCGAGTTGCGTCCCACGACCGAGAAGCCATCCCATCCGTCGCGGTCCTGCGGCACGACGCTGTCCTCCCCCACGACCACGCCGTCCTGCCGCTCCCCGTCGAAGCGCACTTTCACCTCCTCGGTCACGCAGTCCATCGACGCCTCGTGATACTCGCCGAGATTCCCCACATCCCGCCAGTATCCCTCGGCGATGTATCCGCAGAGCTTTTTGCCTTCCTGCATCATCGCCGGGAAGAGATTCTTCGAGAAATCGAAATCCTCCTTGTAGGGAATCATCTGCAGGATCTCGTTCTCGATAATGTAAATGCCCGTGTTGATCGTGTCGCTGAACACCTCGCCCCAGGTCGGCTTTTCGAGAAAACGCGTGATGTTGCCGTCCTCGTCGACGATGACCACGCCAAACTGCAGGGGATTCGCCACACGCGTGAGTACGAGTGTGGCATCGGCGTTCTGCTCTTCGTGGAAGCGAACGGCGTCGGTGAGATCGAAATCCGTCAGCACGTCGCCGCTGATGATCAGCACCCGGTCGTCGCCAATTTTTTCGAAGGCGTTGCGCACGCTGCCGGCCGTGCCGAAATCCGCCTCGGCCTGCATGTACTGCATGGTGATGCCGAACTGGCTCCCGTCTCCGAAGAAATTCCGGATGATATTGGGATGGTAGTACAGCAGCGAGATGATGTCGTGGAAGCCGTGCTGCTTGAGGAGATCGACGATATGGAGCATCATGGGCCGGTTGACCATCGGCACCATGGGTTTGGGGATGTTGCAGGTCAGGGGACGAAGCCGCGTCCCGAATCCGCCCGCCATGATGACAGCTTTCATAGGGTCCGAGAAAGGATGATTGAGGATTCGCTATTGTTGAATCAACCTAAGAAAAACACTGTCCTCGTGCAACTTAGCACGACTCCCTGCAGTGAGTTCTCTGTTAGAACGGCTGTGGCCCAGGGTTTCGGCTGCAGCCCCGGCGATGAAATCCATGCCGGCTAGAACGGCTGCGGCGGGAGGTCGTAGAAATCCACGCTGATATCCACGTCGCCCACGTAGCTTCCCGCGCCGAGATCGATCGGCGAGGGCTCCTCGACATTGCCGCTGCGCGTATACACGCCCACCACCTGCCAGTCGGCGAAGAGATCGTCGCCGTAGTTCTGCGCCACAACGACATACTGGAAAGCGCCGTTCAGCGATTCATCCTGCTGGGTGTAGACGATCTCCGTTTCCCCGTACGGAAGTTCATCGGAATACACCGCTGTGCCGCCCAGCACTTCAGCGAGAATATCGGAAGGAGGATAGTTGCGGAATGCCACCACGCGCAGCTGGCGCACACTGTCCTCCGGCGGCCACGCACCGTCGACGCGCACGGTACCCCCGAAACCCGGATCGGAATCGGCGAGGGCGGGATCGAGTCCGTGGTCGCAGGACGCGAGCAGGATGCCGAGGACGGCGGCGAACAGCAGGCTGCGGATGCGCATCGACGTTCCTTTCCGCTACTTGACCTGGGCGCCGTCGGGGAGGTCCGACAGCGGAGTGAGAATGACCGGACCGGTATCCTCGGTCGAACCGGCGAGCAGCATGCCCTGCGATTCGAGCCCGAAAAGCTTCGCCGGCTTGAGATTCGCCACGATGACGATCGTTTTTCCGACCAGGTCCTCGGGCTTGTACTGCTTGGCGATGCCCGCGACGATCTGCCGCTGTTCGGAGCCGATATCGACGATGATGCGGATCAGCTTGTTGGATTTCGGGACCTTCTCCGCTTCGCGGATGGTGCCCGTGCGCAGGTCGAGGCGCATGAAATCCTCGATGGTGATCTCCGGCTTGAGCGGAGGATACGTGCGTTCCTCCTCCTCGTCCCCGGCGGCCATCGCGCCGAGTTTCGCCGTCTCGGCCTCCACCGTCTTGTCGTCGATCTTGTCGAAGAGCAGCACCTTCTCGCCGAGTTTGTGTCCGGCGGGCAGTCGGTATTCGGCCGGACCATCCCATCGCAGCGGCGCATCGTCTGGCAGCGCCAGGAAATGGCGCAGCTTCTCCGCGGTGAATGGCAGCACCGGCTCGATGAACACGCTCAGTGCGTAGATCGCCTGCAGGCTGCAGTTGAGCGTCGTGGCACATACCGCGGGATCGCTTTTGATCGTTTTCCACGGTTCGCGGTCGTTGAAATACTTGTTCGCCGCGCGCGCCAGGTTCATCGTGCTGACCACCGCGTCGCGGAAGCGGTAGCGCTCATAATTCGCGGCAACCATTTCGGCGGTTTTCGCGAATTCCGCGAGGAAGGACTCGTCGGTCTCGTCGAGCACACCGGCCTCCGGCACGGTGCGGTTGAAATGCTTGCCGGTGAAATGCGCCGTGCGGTTGACGAAATTGCCCAGGATATCCGCCAGCTCGTTGTTGTTGCGCGCCTGGAAATCCTTCCAGTAGAAATCGCTGTCGCGCGTTTCGGGCATGTTCATCGCGAGCGTGTAGCGCAGCGGATCGGCGGGATACTCGTCGAGGAATTCCTTGAGTTCGATCGACCAGTTCTGGCTTTTCGAGAACTTCTTTCCCTCGAGATTGAGAAATTCGTTGGCGGGCACGTTGTCGGGCAACACGTAGCCGCCGCGCGCCATGAGCATGGCGGGAAACATCAGACAGTGAAAGACGATATTGTCCTTGCCGATGAACGCGACATACTTCGTATCCTCGCTGCACCAGTACTCCTTCCAGCGATCCGGCGTGTCCTCGCGCGCGGCCCATTCCTTCGTGGAGGAAATGTATCCCAGCACCGCCTCGAACCACACGTAAAGCACCTTGCCCTCCTCCTCCCCGGGCACCTGCACGCCCCAGGTCAGATCGCGGGAAATGGGACGGTCGCTGAGCTTCGCCTTGAGCCAGGAGCGAACCTGCTGCAGGACATTGTCTTTCCAGTCCTTCTCATGCGATGCGACATACTCCTCGAGTTTCTCCTGGAAGTCGCCCAGCGGAAAGTGCCAGTGCTGGGCCTCCTTCACGATGGGATCGGCATCGCTGAGCAGGCTGCGGGGATGAATCAGCTCGGTCTGGTCATAATACTTGCTGCAATTTTCGCACTGATCGCCGTAGGCGCGCTCGTAGCCGCAGTGGGGACAGATGCCGACGACGAAACGGTCGGGCAGGAACATCCGCGCCTCGGGATCATAGAGCTGCTTCTCAGAACTGCGCGTGAGCAGATCCCGTTCGCGGAAGTCGGCAAACCACTCCTGCGCCGTCTCGTGATGCACCGGCAGCGACGTGCGCGAGTAATTGTCGAAACTGATGCCCACGCGCTCGAAGGCTGACTTGTTCATTTCGTGATAGCGGTCAATGATCTCCTTCGGCGTCACGCCTTCGTTCTTCGAGGAAATGAGAATGCTGACGCCGTGCTCATCCGAGCCGCAGATATACAGCACGTCGCGTCCTCTCAGACGCTGGTAGCGCACGTACATGTCCGCCGGGAGATACGCTCCCGCAAGGTGACCGAAATGAATCGCGCCGTTGGCATACGGCAGCGCCGAAGTGACGAGAATGCGTTTCTGCTCCATGATCATCCGCTGATGTCGAAAACCCTGATGAGCGGCCCTGGCCGCTGTGTTGAATGTTCATTATAGGAAAATCAGGCGGATGGAGCAATATGAACGGAAGAGCGATGGCTCACAATCCAACTGCCTCCCTGGCGGGAGTGACTACCCAATTGATTGAATTCAGGCTCCTGAGCATGCTTCCAGCATGAAAACAAGAATTTTAAGGTGAGTTAAAATATTTTTTAGTATATGTTAAAACTGTGCGGAGAAGAATGCTCCGCCGAAAAACCAGCCATTTTGGTAAAATTGGGGCATGTGGATGATGAATTAAACCGCGCTCGGGCATTACTGTCAAAGAGAGGACGATGTACCGCAGCAACTCCATAGCGTCGGATACGCGGCCGGAAATTCGTAGGTTTGCTTCCATGAAGCAGGAACAGAGCGAAGAGGATCTGGTCGCGGCCAGCCGCAACGGCGACCGCGCCGCGTTCAGCCGGCTCGTGCGCATGCATCAGGAGCGCGTGTACTGGGTCGTGCGGCGCATGGTCGGCGATCATGACGACGCGCTGGATCTCGCGCAGGAGGTCTTCATACGGGCCTACGAGAAACTCGACCGCTTCCGCGGCGATGCGCGCTTTTTCACCTGGCTGTACCGCATCGCGATGAACATGACGCTCAATCACCTGCGCCGCGCGAAACTGCGTTCCTTCCTTCCGCTCGCGGATCACGGGGATGCGGTCGAGGAACACGATCCCGGTCCGGCCGAGCAGCTCGAATCCGAGCAGCTGCGCGAACTGATCACCGACGCGATCGAAACCCTGCCGGAAAAACAGCGCGCGGTCTTCGTCCTGCGCTATTTCGAGGAATTGCCATACGAGGAAATTTCGACTATTCTGCATACATCCACAGGAGGCCTGAAGGCGAACTATCATCACGCCGTCAGGAAAATCGAACATCATGTCAAAGCACATCTGTAACAATATCCGGCAGCAGCTGCCCGACTATCTGGACGGGAAGCTCGGCGAGCGCGAGGCGGAGCGCATGCGCACGCATCTCACAGACTGCGCATCCTGCCGCGCGGAGGCCGCACGGCTGCGTCCGCTGATGCAGGACCTCCTCCCCGCCGCCCGCGAAGGGTCCGCCGACGTCGACTGGGGACGCTTCCTCGCGGACGTGAACGAAGGCATCGACGCGCGCGGGACGCGGAAAAAACCGGCGTTCGGCGTGCACCCGGGCTTTGCGCTCGTCGCCGCCACGGTCGTGTTCGCGCTCATCGCGGTGTGGATGCTGCTGCGTCCGTTCTCAGGAAACAACGCCAGCGATCCCCTGCTCGCCGAGGATCTCTTCGATGCGCGGGAAATCGAAACACTGACATCCCTTACCGGGGACGCGGCGACCGACCTCCCGGGATCCGTGACCGATGCGTCCCTCCCGCCCTCTTCCCTCACCGTCATCAGTGAGGAAATCACGAATGTCGCGGACGATGAACTGCTCGAGATCGCCGACGCACAGATCGTTGACGCGCTCGGTGAGGACGAGGCCGTCACGGCGGGCATGGATTATCTCTCAGACGCGCAGTTGCTCGAATCGCTTTCCGAAGACGACGTAACCCTGATCGCATCACTTCTTGAATCCGAAAATTTCATGACTGAATGAGGTCATCATGACATACCTCCGAATTCCACTCATCATCATGTTTCTGGCGCTGCTCGACGCGTCCGCCTTCGCGCAGTTCGACGGTCCGCCTGACGGTCCGCCCGACGGACGCGCCCGCGAACGCCTCGAGGAGCTCCGCCGCCTGAAAATGGTCGAAGCGCTCAAGCTCGACGAGGAACAGGCCGTGCGCCTGACCGTGCGCGAACGGAAATTTCGCGAGTCCGAAAAGGAACTGCGCGAGCAGCGCACTGAACTGCTCAAGGAACTGCAGGATCTGATCGAGGATGACGCGGACGACGCCGCGCTGAAAGCGGCGATCGAAAACCTCAGTGCGCTGTCTGTGAAAATGACCGAACAACGGCAGGAGTACGTCTTCTCCCTCCAGGATATCCTGAGCATGGAGCAGATCGCGCGGCTGGTGATTTTCGAACACCGCTTCGCCGAGGAGGTGCGCCGCATCATTGGCAACGCACGCCGAAAAGCGCCGATGCGCCGGTAGTGCTGATCCCTTTCATCTAGGAAAACACGGCGCAAACCCGTAAATTTTCAGGATGAAACAGATCGCCCAACACGTGAAATCCGGGGCCATGAAAGTGGCTGAGGTACCGCCTCCCGCCGCGGGACGCGGCATGATTCTTGTCAAGAATTACTTCTCCGTCATCAGCGCGGGCACGGAAAAAACCTCCATCGATTCCCGCAAATCCTCCCTCCTCCAGCGCGCGAAAAGCCAGCCCGACGAGGTGCGCAAGCTCGTCGAGGAGATGCGCCGCAACGGACTGACGCGCACGTACAAGCGCGTGATGAACAAGCTCGACTCCTATGCATCGCTGGGATACAGCTCCGCCGGCGTCGTGCTCGCCGTCGCAGAGGGCGTGCAGGATATCGAGGTGGGCGACCGCGTGGCCTGCGGCGGCGCAGATTATGCCGTGCACAGCGACATCATCGCCCTGCCGCGCAACCTCGTCGCGAAAATCCCCGACGGCGTGTCGATGGAGTCCGCCGCCTACACGACCGTGGCATCCATCGCCCTGCAGGGCGTGCGCCAGGCCGATCCGACACTTGGTGAAACCGTGTCGGTGATCGGACTCGGACTGCTCGGACAGCTGACCGTGCAGTTCCTCAAGGCCAACGGCTGCCGCGTCATCGGCGTCGACCTCGATCCCGAAGCCGTTGAACTCGCCCGCCGCTCCGGCGCCGACGCCGCCCTGCGCCGCAACGACGATCCCGTCGAAGCCGTTGTGCGTTCGATGACCTCGGGACACGGCGCGGATGCCGTGATCATTACCGCCGGCACGAGCAGCAACGATCCGATCGAGCTTGCGGGACGCATCACGCGTGAACGCGGCCGGGTGGTGGTCGTCGGCGCCGCCACGATGAACATCCCCCGCGGTCCCTTTTACATGAAGGAAATCGACGTGCGGATGTCCCGCTCCTACGGTCCGGGCCGCTACGACAGTGAATACGAAGAAGAGGGACTCGACTATCCCATCGGCTACGTGCGGTGGACGGAAAACCGCAACATGCAGGCCTACCTGCAGCTGCTCGCGCAGGAGCGCATCGACACCGACATCCTCACCACGCACCGCTTCCCCGTCGACGAGGCGCTCAAGGCCTACGAACTCATCGAGGGAGAAAAAACCGAGCCGTACGTGGGCATCGTGATTTCCTACGATGACCTCGAGGAAAAGGACCTGCAGCGCCTCTCCCGCGCGAAGGAGAAGGAAAAGGCGCCGGTGATTTCCCCGACGCGCAGCTCGCTGACGCTCGGTTTTATCGGGGCGGGCAGCTTCGCGTCGGGCTTCCTGCTGCCGCATCTCAAGGACATGCAGGATATCACGCTGGACTGTGTCTGCAACCGCAGCGGGCTGACCGGGGCAGACATGCGCAACAAGTTCGAATTCCGCCGCTCGAGCACGCGCGCCGAGGACGTGCTGGAGGATGACACCATCGGAACGGTGTTCATCGCCACGCGGCACGGCGAGCACGCGCCCTTTACGCTTGAGGCGCTGCGGCGCGGCAAGCACGTCTTCGTCGAAAAGCCGCTGGCGCTCAACGAGGCCGAGCTGCTGCCGATCGAGGAGCTGCTGCTCTCGCATCCCGAGCTGAAGGGCAAGGTGCTGCTCATGGTGGGATTCAACCGCCGTTTCGCTCCCCTTGTCAAGGACATGCGCAGCTTCTTTGCCGAAATCCGCGAGCCCGTGGTCGTCCATTACTACGTCAACGCCGGCTTCCTGCCGAAGGATCACTGGACGCAGCATCCGTCCGACGGTGGCGGACGCATCGTCGGCGAGGTATGTCATTTCATCGACACGATTCAGTATCTCACCGATGCGCTGCCCGAGCGCGTGAGCGCCGAGTGCATCGCTTCCGACAGCGAGGACGTCACGAATTTCGACAATGTAAACATCACCCTGCGCATGCGCGACGGGTCGATGGGCATCATCACCTACGTGGCCAACGGCGATCCCTCCATCCCGAAAGAGCGTATCGTGATGTCCGCCGGAAACGCCACCGCGGTGATGGACAACTTCCAGAGCCTCACGCTGGCGCGCGACGGCAAGCAGTCGCGTACGAAAGGCAGCGGCGACAAGGGACACCGCAACGAGGTGCTCGCCTTCATGGATGCCGTGCGCAGAAAGCAGCACGAGGTCATTCCCATCGAAAGCCTTTTCGCCACGACGCGCACGACCTTCCGCATCCTCGAGGCGCTCAACCGCAGGGAGGTCATCGCTGTCTAGGAACCGGGAACACACGATCGTCACCACATGAGTCTGCTTGAAGCCATCGTCCTGGGAATCGTGCAGGGACTGACGGAATTCATTCCGATCAGCAGCACTGCGCATCTGCGCATCGTTCCCGCCCTCGCGGGCTGGGAGGATCCCGGCGCGGCCTTCACCGCCGTGACGCAGATCGGCACGCTGGCGGCGGTGTTCGTGTATTTCCGCAAAGACATCGCATCGCTGGGCGGCGCCTTCCTGCGATCGCTGCTGCGCTATCGTCCCTTTGAAACGCGGGAATCCAGCCTGGCCTGGTGGATCATGTTCGGCACCATTCCCATCGGCGTGTTCGGATTGCTGTTCAAGGATGTCATCGAAACCGGCTTCCGGTCTCTGTACGTCATCTCCGGCAGCCTGATCGTGCTCGCGCTGATACTGGCCCTCGCCGAACGCGCGGGCAAGCGGGTGCGCGACATTTCCTCGATGACGCTGACCGACACGCTGATCATCGGCGTTGCGCAGGCGCTGGCGCTGATTCCCGGCTCCTCGCGCTCCGGAACGACGATCACTGCCGGACTATTCCTGAATCTCAACAGGGAAGACGCAGCGCGCTTTTCCTTTCTGCTGGGTATCCCGGCGATCACGCTCAGCGGCCTGTATCAACTCTGGGAGCTGCGTACGGCGCTTGCCGGCGATCTCGGCGTGGCCCTGCTGGTGTCCGTGGTCGTTTCGGGGATCGTCGGCTACCTTTCAATCGAATTCCTGCTGCGTTATCTTCGTTCTCACAGCACCTGGCTGTTCATCGTCTACCGGATCGCGCTGGGTGCGCTGATACTGATATTTCTCGCAACAGACATCGTACAGCCGTAAATGTTCAACAATACAGAGGGATTCGCCATGCGCAATCCATTCCGCACCATCGCAGCGATGCTGCTGTTCTTTTCTGTCGCCGTCACCGTGACGGCACAGACCGAAACCGCAACCACAAGCAAGGAGAGTGCCGACGTGGACAAGGAAATCGCCGTCATCGAAACCAATCACGGAAACATCGAAATCGAATTCTACCGCGAAGACGCACCGAAAACCGTCGAGAACTTCGTGGAGCTGTCGAAGCGCGGCTACTACGACGGCGTCATTTTCCATCGCGTCATCGAGGGATTCATGATCCAGGGCGGCGATCCGACCGGAACGGGCCGCGGCGGCGAGAGCATCTACGGCAAGCGCTTCGAGGATGAAATCGATCCGAATTCCGATATCTACAAGACCGGATACAAGCGCGGCGTCGTGGCCATGGCCAATGCCGGACCAAACACCAACGGCAGCCAGTTCTTCATCATGCATAAGGACTATCCCCTGCCGCCGAACTACACCATCTTCGGTCACGTGATCAATGGCTTGGACACGGTCGACAAGATTGCCTCCACGCCCACCGCCGCCGGCGACCGCCCGACCGAAGACGTCGTCATGAAAAAGGTTACGATCAAGTAAGGCCGAGCCAGGCGCCCACGCCGAAGTGCCGCGCAGCGGACGAAGGCGGGCGGCTCGGCCACGGCCCCGCAAGATTTCAACAGCCCGGCGACATGAACGCAAAGGAACTGGCGAAGCATATCTCTTCGAGGACCTTCCTCCCCGTCTATCTTCTGTACGGGGAGGAAGACTACCTCGTGGAGCGGTACGCGAAGGCGCTCGCCTCCACGGCGCTGGGTGACGGCGATGCATCGTTCAATGAAGATGTGTTCCGCGGCACCGATCATGCGGCGGAAGACATCACCGCCGCCGCCAATGCATTCCCGTTCATGTCGGAAAAACGCGTGGTGCTGGTCCGGGAAAGCGATACGCTGCTGAAAAAGCCGGCGCTCGCATCCTACGTGCAGAATCCTTCGCCCGACACGGTGATGATTCTCTGCGCCGGCGCGATGAAGCCATCCCGCGCGAAAAAATCCGCTGTGAAGAAAGGCGCCGCCTTCAACATGCTGTCCTGGATGCAGCAGCAGGAGCACGGAAAGGAACCGCTGGGTGCCGCCGTGGAATTCAAAGCGCTGAAAGACGCAGGCGCGCTTTCGTGGATTTCCGAGGAGTTCCGCCGCGCGGACAAGCGCATCACTCCCGAAGCGGCCACCGTCATGCAGGCACTGCGCGGCAACAACACACGCACGCTGTCCTCCGAAGTCCAGAAGCTCGTCTCTGCCCTGCCAGACAAGGAAGAAATCGACTCCGACGATGTGTTCACACATCTCGGGGCTTCGAAACAGTACAATCTTTTCGCGCTCGGCGATGCGGTGCTGGCGCGTGACGGCGCAAAAGCCCATGAAATTCTTGCGAACCTGCTCGGTGACACCGAGCCCGCGGCCATCGTCGCGATGCTTTCCCGCCAGCTTTCGCTGATCTGGCGCCTGCGCGTCATGTCCGTGCGCGGCGGCGTTAGCGACGAACAGGCCCGTGAACTGGGCCTCGTTTGGGCGTGGCAGGCCAACACCCTGCGCAGGTACATCGAAAATTTTCCCGATCCGGAGTATTTTGAGCGCTGTTTTGAATATATTCTGGAAACCGACCTGTCCATCAAGTCCCAGTCCTCCGATAACGCCGTCGCGGTGACGAAGCTGGTGAGCGAACTGACAAGAGCATAATCCCCTATCGCATACACACGGATTTTCATGCCGCAAACGCAGGAACTTTCCCTGGAGCAGAAAGTAGAAGAACGTATCGAGGGCAATCACCTGGACCGTGTCTCCCTCGAAGCGCTTTCAGACGAGGAACTGATGCTGCTCTTCCAGCGTGATGTCCGCCTTGCATTCGACATCCTGGTCGAGCGCTTTCAGGACCCGCTGATGAACTTCATTTACCGCTATACCGGCAATATGGATGATGCCGCCGATGTTCTGCAGGACACGTTCATTCGGGTGTACAGGAAAAAGCACCTGTACAAAACCATCGCGAAAGTCTCGACCTGGATATACACCATCGCCGGGAATCTCGCGAAAAGCGAACTGCGGAGAGGTCACCGGAAGTACACGACGAAACTGGTGCAGCAGCGTGAAGAGAATGAGGAATACACGCTGCCGCTTTCCACCGACGATCCTCTCCCCGACCGCAGTGCCGACAGCAGTATCATCTACGAGCGCATCCAGGAAGCCCTGCTCGAGATTCCCGAGGTATTCCGCGAGGCCGTCGTGCTTCGCGACATTCAGGAACTGAGCTACGAGGAAATCGCGGAAATCACCGGCATGCCCATCGGCACCGTGAAATCGCGTATCAGCCGGGGCAGAATCCAGCTCCAGGAACTCTTGAAAGACATCTATGACTAATTGCTTCGATCTGCATCATGTCTGATTCCCAGCATCCCCGGAACGACGAACACGCGACGCCGGAAGAACCGGCCGCCCTGCTCAGGGACCTGCGCGCCATGCCCCGGGTGAGCGCTCCGCTGGATTTCACGGAGCATCTCCGCCGGCGCATCGACGAGATCGAATCCTTCCAGCCATGGTGGAAACGCGCGCTGGCTTGGAAACCCACGTGGGGCTTCGGCATCCCGGGATACGCCTACGGCGCCGTCGCGACCGTCTTCCTCGCCGTCTTCGCCGTGTACATGTTCAATGCCACCGACGTTGAGCGCGACCTGCGCCGCGAGACCGCTCCCGCCGAGCAGCGGCAGGATATACTGCATGAGCAAATGGAAATTCCCGGGGATGAGGAATCCGTCGGTCCTGCTACCGGCAGCGATCAGGATCAGAAAGATGCGGCTGAAACGGACGCTCCCGCTCGGAAGGGCACACAGGACGTTCAGCCGGCAGCGCCGATCCCCTCTCCCTCGATGGAGACCGACGCCTCGGGAGAGTCCGCCGACGATGCCGCGAAGCAGCGCCTGAATTCCTATGTTCCCGCCGTCCGTGGGATCATGAAGGGAGAAGAGCTCGGCGCCATCCCCGACTCCATCGCAAAAAAAGACTCCGTTCGTATTCTCGACTCGCTCAAATCCCTTCAGAAAGACCGTCAGCGCACACCGGAAAACGATCCCCGCTGACCGATGACCGTTTCGCTCCCCGATACACCGCTCGCTGAACGCATGCGTCCGCAGTCGCTGGACGACTATGTCGGACAGCGCCATCTCGTGGGAAAGGGCAAACCAATCGCGCAGATGCTCTCGCGCGGCACGCTGTTCAGCATGATTCTCTGGGGTCCGCCGGGTTCGGGCAAGACCACTCTCGCCCGCATGCTCTGCTCGCGCATGGAAGCGCGCTTCGAACAGATGAGCGCCGTCTCCTCGGGTGTGAAGGATGTGCGGCAGGTGATCGAAACCGCGCGGAAGCGCCGCATGGAGCTCGGTCAGCTGCAGACCGTGCTGTTCATCGATGAGATCCATCGCTTTAACAAGGCCCAGCAAGATGCGCTGCTGCAGGCAGTTGAGCAAGGTGACATCATCCTGATCGGAGCAACCACGGAGAATCCCTCCTTCGAAATCATACCCCCGCTGCGATCACGCGCCCGCACCTACGTGCTCAATCCCCTCACCATCGACGAACTTTCAACATTGCTCGACCGGGCGCTCAGCGACGATGAATATCTCTCATCGCTCGACGTGACCTTCGAGGATCGCGACATGCTGATCGCCTACAGCGGAGGCGACGCGCGCAGCATGCTCAACGGACTCGAGATGTGCTGCCTGCTCGCCGAGGAGGACGGCAAGGTCACGATCGACCAGAGCGTGCTCGAGGAGGCGTTTCAGCGGGCCTTTGCGAAATACGACAAGGGCGGTGAGGAGCACTACAACGTCATATCCGCATTTATCAAGTCCGTACGCGGCAGCGATCCCGACGCGGCGGTGTACTGGCTCGCGCGCATGCTCAACGGCGGTGAGGATCCGCTGTTTGTCGCGCGCCGGCTGATCATCCTGGCATCCGAAGACATCGGCAACGCTGATCCCAATGCCCTGCTGCTCGCCACCTCCTGCTTCGACGCGGTACATGCCATCGGCATGCCCGAGGCGCGCATCGTGCTTGCTCAGACAACGACATATCTCGCCGCAGCGCAGAAAAGCAACGCGGCGTATCTTGCCATCAACGAGGCCATGCACGATGCGGAGTCGCTTCCCCCCTACGACGTGCCGCTGCATCTGCGCAACGCTCCAACGGGACTGATGAAGTCACAGGGATACGGGCGGGGATACAAGTACGCGCACAACTTTCCGGGACATTTCGTCGAACAGGAGTACCTGCCCGAAGAACTCAGGCAGAAACAGTACTACAAACCGACCGACGAGGGACGCGAGCAGCGATTGCGCGACCGTCTGCGCAGTCTCTGGAAGCGCCGCTCTTATTAACATCCCCCGCATCGAAATCCGTCTTTCTCTCCCATCAGCTGGAGTCCCGCTGTGCCATGGCATTGCCGGCCCGCCTGTCACCCTCCCTCCAGCCAGCCGTTTTCGGCAAAACTCACGTAGGAATTCCCGCAGATGATGATGTGATCGTGCACGGGGATGTCCATCATGCGTCCAGCCTCGACGAGCTGCCGCGTGATCATGTGATCCTCGCGGCTGGCCTCCCGCACACCGCTGGGATGGTTGTGCAGGAGGATGACGGATGTTGCGAGTTCTGTGACGGCCGCGTGATAGACTTCGCGGGGATGCACGAGGCTCGCGTTGACGATGCCCTCCGAGACGATGCGTTCCCGGATGATGTGCCCCGCATTGTCGAGCAGCAGCACCATGAATCGCTCGTGACGCAGATCGCGCAGCTTCGGGATGTAGAGCTGCGCGACATCCTCGGGCGTGCTGATGGGCGCCGAGGGCGTATCAGGCGAAGATGCATAGCGCCGTCCGATTTCGAAGGCCGCCATCAGATGCGCCGCGCGGGCATTCCCGATGCCGCCGATTTCGCGGAGTTCGTTGGCGTGCCGCCGGGCGATCTCGCGAAGGCCTTCGTACTTCGTCAGCAGTGTCCGGGCCACATCGAGCGCCGTCTGCTTTCCACTGCCGCTGTTGAGGAGTATCGCGAGCAGCTCCGCGTCGCTGAGCGCGTCGGGTCCGCGCTGCAGCAGTTTCTCTCTCGGCCGCTCACTCTCTGGCCAGTATTTCATCGCAATGCCGGTCGCATTGCGCGGCTGTTCACGCTGTTCAGGCATATTCCCTCCCTGTGGAATGTAGGTGTACGTTTATTTGGCGAAGAAGCTGTCGAGCTGTGACACGTTCCCTCTGTCACATTTCAGGACATTCATGGCGCGGTTGACGCGCGTCTGCATGAAGTTGACAGGAGCGCGGATGCCCTCAAAAATATCGCGAATCCTTTTTCGTGCTTCCTGTCGTGTCGTCGGTCCGTCGCCGACCAGTCGAAGGGTGAGATCCATTGCGTCGAAGCCGAAGAGCATTTCGCGCGTAAGCGTGCCTTCGTTGTGCCGCGACAGGTAATCCCTGAGCCGGCTCAGATCGGCGCGGCTGCTGTCGGGAAGCACGTCGGTTTCGAAGTAGATGGTGAGGTCGCCTCCGTGCTCGCGCAGCAGGTCGGGATGGTTCCAGTTGCCGCCTCCGACGACGGTGCCTCCCCCGGCGCTGCCGACTCCCTTCAGCACCGCTGCAATATCCCGTTTCGAGGCGACAGGTGCAAAGAGGATACAGTTTTTTGCACCGCCTCCGGCGAGGCGCGTCCGGCAGGCGGTGGATATCGCCTCGGTGTCGCCCGGTGAATACTGCACGGTGCGCACCGGCAGACCAAACTCTTCCCAGCGGCTGACAAAGACGTCTGCCATGCGACGTGGATAGGAATCCCGCGGAGAGAGCACGAACACCTGCTGCGCGTCGAGCTCGAGATAGCAGAAATCCGCGAGCAGACGCGCGCGGTCTGAGATGGGCGTGTTGAGCTGGAAGATATTCGTGCCGTAGCGGGTCAGTCCCTCGGCGGTCGCAGTCGGCAGCAGTACGAGCAGATCACGTTCGCCTGCGATCTCACAGATCGTCCGGGCATCCTCGCTGAATGCGCCCGCGATCAACACGGAGGCACGCGGATTGCGCTCAAGCTGCGCGATGACCGCCTCCGCGGTGTCCGGCATCGTGCTGTCGAACAGCCGCAGTTCGACGGGATAGCCGTCATCGTCGTGATGCATGTGCAGAGCCGCGCGCATGCCCACAAGAAGGTCATCGACAATATCCGCGCGTGCCGGATCCTGCATGTGCAGGGGCAATGCCGCCGCAACGATGACGGGACGCGTTGCGCCGTCTTCCTGCTGCTCCGCGGTGTGCTCGCCTGCCGCATCCGCGTCCCCCGCCACATCCGAACCGCCGTCCATTTTTCCCGCTGCATCACCATCTCCGTGTGCAGCAGTGCCGTCTCCTGCGCGCCATGAAAGGAGTTCATCCAGCGATGCGCTGTCGGGGATCTGTGCCAGCAGGTTTCCCGCAACACGCCGGTCAAAGGCAGTCAGCTCGTCTCCCGGAATCCGCGCGATGCGCTCGCGAAGCAGCTCCCTGTCCGAAAAACCGTCTTTCCATGCGCGAAGGTAATACTCCAGCGCCCGTCCGGGAGCGCCCGCTTCACGGGAGGCCTCCGCCGAGATATAGCAGCTTTCGGCCATGTAGCTGCTTGACGGGAAGCGCTCGCGGAATTCCTCGAGCAGTCGCAGGCATTTCGTCGGAGCTCCTGCACGCAGCCATGACCGACCCGTCATCAGGTACGACGCCGTCGATCGCTGATGCGGCGGCCGCTCCACAGCAAGTTCCTGGAACAGCGTCGCCGCCTCTCGCCAGCGCTCATCCGCGAATCGACTGAGCGCGGAATCAAACTTCGTTTCCGCCTCCTCGTCGTAGGTGACCTCCTGCTGGGCGGAGAGAGCACCTGCGCCCGTCAGCAGTACCAGCACGATCAGCGTGCTATGACGAAGGCTTTTTCTGAGGAGCGAAGTAGCGCAGCTGTTCCAGAGCGTCTTCATTTTCGGGTTCGATTTCAAGGACATGCCTGAAATATGCTTCGGCTTTCGTGCGGTTGTTTTTTAGCAGTGCAAGTCGTCCGAGTGCCAGAAGGGCACGCGTGGAACGTGCGTCGCGGAGCAGCATGGCCTGCAGCAGTTGCTCGGCTTCATCGTAGCGGCGGAGTTTCATCAGCGCACCGGAGCAGGCGAGCCGCGCGTCATCGTTGTCGGGATCGAGCTGCAGGGCGGTCTGAAAGGTCAGTACTGCCCCCTCCCAGTGCTCGGCGGCGACAAGCACGACACCGAGCGTGTAACGGACGGATGGATCACCGGGCATCAGCGCGGCGGCATCACGCATGACAGGCACCGCTTCGGTCGCCTTGTTCTGCCGCAGCAGCGTCTGGCTCAGCGCGAGTGCGGCGTCCACGTGTTCCGGCTGATACTCGAGCGCCAGTTTCAGGTGCCGCTCGGTGTTCTCCAGTTCACCGCGGCGCCAGTAGATCAGACCGAGCGAGTAATGTACTTTCGGCATGCGCCTGCCCGCCAGCTGCTGCATGTAGAACAGTGCACGCTCGAAATCCTCGCTCTGGTAGCAGGCGATGCCGAGTGCGTAGAGCACGTCGGGATTCTTCGCATCGGAGCGCAGGGCCTGCAGCAGCACGCGTTCTGCCGCCGGCAGGTTGCCCATCTCCAGGTACACGTTCCCCAGGCGGATGCGGTGATCCAGATCCTCGGGAAACTCCCGGATCAGTCGATCAAACACCTGCACGGCATGCAGCCACATGCGGTGCTCTTCATAGTACCGGGCTTCGTCCAACAGCTGACTGACACGGTGCTGATTCACGCTTATTCCCACTCGATGGTGGAGGGTGGCTTGGAGCTGATGTCGTAGACGACACGGTTGACACCGCGGACCTCATTGATCACGCGGTTCGAGATGCGCTCGAGCACGTCGTACGGGATGCGTGCCCAGTCGGCGGTCATGCCGTCAAGACTGGTCACGGCACGAAGGGCAACGGTGAATTCATAGGTGCGGGCATCGCCCATGACGCCCACCGACTTGACGGGCAGCAACACGGCGAAAGCCTGCCAGATATTGTCGTACTCACCCGCGCGTCGGATTTCCTCGAGATAAATGTCATCGACCTCGCGCAGCAGGTCGAGTTGCGCCTGGTCCACCGCGCCAAGTACGCGGATCGCAAGTCCGGGACCCGGGAACGGATGCCGGTCGATCAGATGGGCGGGGATGCCGAGTTCACGTCCGACGCGGCGCACTTCGTCTTTGAAGAGTTCGCGGAACGGCTCGATCAGTTTGAGATTCATGCGCTCGGGCAGTCCGCCGACGTTGTGATGCGACTTGATGGTGGCGGAAGGACCTTTGAAATGCACCGATTCGATCACGTCCGGATACAGCGTCCCCTGCGCGAGGAACGCGGCGTCACGGAATTCGGCGGCCTCCTTTTCGAACACCTCGATGAAGGTCACCCCGATGATCTTGCGCTTCTGCTCCGGATCGGTGACGCCGGCCAGACGCTGCAGAAACAGGTCCGACGCATCGACGAATTTCAGCGGTATATGGAATTCATCCTGGAAAGTCTTGACCACGCTGGCGCTTTCGGCCTTGCGCATCACACCGTTGTCGATATGGATGCAGTAGAGCTGTTCGCCAATCGCTTCGTGCAAGAGCACCGCCGCCACCGCGGAATCGACTCCCCCGCTCAGGGCGCAGATCACATGCCCGTCGCCGACCTCGGTACGGATATCCTCGATGGCCTGTTCGATGAACGAGCGCGGATTCCATCCTCCCTCGGCACCGCAGATGTCGTAAACGAAATTTGAGAGAATGGTCTTCCCTTCGTCCGTGTGCACGACCTCGGGATGGAACTGCACGCCATACTGTTTTTTCTCCGCATTGCGGATGGCGCAGATGGGCGCGTTCTCGGTATGCGCGATGACCTCGAACGCAGAGGGTATGCGCGAGAGCGAATCGCCGTGGCTCATCCAGACAATGGAGTTTGCCGCAACGCCGCGAAACAAATCCGTCTGGTCGTCAATCCGCAGCTGCGCCTTTCCGTACTCGCGCCGCGCGGCAGGATCCACCGCGCCGTCGTGATGCACGGCGATCAGCTGCAGGCCGTAGCATATGCCGAGCACGGGTATGCCGAGTTCGAATACCTCTTCGGTGATGCGCGGGGCACCTTCCTCGTAGACGCTGCTGGGTCCGCCGGAAAGAATGATCCCTTTCGGCGCATGGCTGCGGATCGCATCGAGCGCAAGGTGGAAGGGGTGTATTTCACAGTACACGCCGAGTTCGCGGACGCGGCGGGCGATCAGCTGCGTGTACTGCGAACCGAAATCGACGATGCATATCCATTCGGAATGATACATGGGTGCTCCGGCGGCTGTGGCGGTGAAAAACAGGACCGGACAGTCGCGGGAACTGTCCGGTCAGCAAAGCACGGGGGGATTGATTATTTCCCGATGAGGGACTTGTACTTCTCGGCGTCGAGCAGATCGCTGAGAGCGTCGGCGTTTTCGATGGTCATCTTGACCATCCAGCCCTCACCGTAGGGATCGGAGTTGACGATTTCGGGGCTGCCCTCGAGTGCCGGATTGATCTCCGTGATGGTGCCGGCGACCGGGGCAATGAGATCGGAGACGGTCTTGACCGCTTCGATGGAACCGAAGGCCTCTTCGGCGTCCACGGCACGTGCCTCGGGGATATCGACGAATACCACGTCGCCAAGTTCTTCCTGCGCATAATCGGTGATGCCGATGGTGACTACGTCGCCGTCGACTTTGACCCACTCATGGGATTCTGTGTACTTGAGATTCTCGGGAAAATTCATAGAGCGCTCCTGAGACTGCTGTGAAATGAGTATCGCGATGTTATTCGAATGATTCCAGGAAGTGCGTGTCGAAGTCGCCCTCCCGGAATTTCGGATGCTTCATGACTTTTCGATGGAACGGAATGGTCGTATGAACGCCCTCGATGACAAACTCGTCGAGTGCCTGCTGCATGCGGTCGAGCGCTTCCTCGCGGGTCTGGCCACGGACAATCAGCTTGCCGATCATCGAGTCATAGTACGGCGGGATCATGTATCCCTGGTAGGCATGGCTGTCGACGCGCACGCCGAAGCCACTCGGCTGATGCCAGGTCGCGATGCGTCCCGGAGACGGACGGAAGTCATGCTCCGGATCCTCGGCGTTGATGCGGCACTCGATGGCGTGCCCCTCCGGCAGCGGGAAGCCGCCGTCCGGGATTTTTTCTCCCGCCGCGGCGCGGATCTGTTCGCGAATGAGATCGACGCCGGTCACCTCCTCGGTCACCGGATGCTCCACCTGGATGCGCGTGTTCATTTCCATGAAATAGAAGTTGCGGTCGGCGTCGAGGAGGAATTCAATCGTCCCGGCACCCTCGTAGTTGATGCTCTTTGCGGCATTCACCGCCGCGGCACCCATGCGCTCGCGCAGCTCGTGGTCCACCGCCGGTGACGGGGATTCCTCGATGAGTTTCTGGTGGCGGCGCTGCACCGAGCAGTCGCGTTCACCGAGATGCACGACATTCCCATGCTGGTCGCCGAGCACCTGAATCTCGACATGCCGCGGCTTGTCAATGTATTTCTCGATGTACAGGTCGCCGTTGCTGAAGGCGGATTCCGCCTCTGTGCGGGCCATGCGAAACTGGCGCTCGAAATCATCGGGCTCACGCACGATGCGCATGCCCTTTCCCCCTCCACCGGCCGAGGCCTTGATTATGATCGGGAAGGTCATATCCTGCATGAGTTCATGCGCATGATCGAGGCTGCGCACCACCCCGTCGCTGCCGGGGACAGTGGGAACTGCGGCCGCGCGGACAGTCTCCTTGGCGAGAGACTTATCGCCCATGCGCGTGATCATGTCGGGGGAAGGACCAATGAACTTGATACCGGACTCCAGACAGATTTCCGAAAAGCCCGCGTTCTCCGCAAGAAAGCCATAGCCGGGATGAATGGCATCCGCACCCGTGATTTCCGCCGCGGCGATGATGCGCGGGATATTCAGATAACTTTCACGTCCCGTCGGCGGACCGATGCACACCGCCTCATCGGCGAAGCGCACATGCAGTGAGTCCTCATCGGCGGAGGAATACACGGCCACGGTCGGGATGCCCATGACGCGGCAGGTCCGGATGATGCGGAGGGCGATCTCGCCCCTGTTTGCAATCAGAATCTTGGAAAACACAGGTGCACCTCGGTATGCGATCGGCGGGGAATTGCCGGGTTACGCGGGTTCAATGACAAACAGCGGCTGATTGTATTCGACGGGCATCGCATTCTCGACAAGGATCTGCGTGACTTTCCCCGATGTATCCGCCTCGATCTCGTTCATGATTTTCATGGCTTCGATGATGCAGAGCGTCTGCCCCGCCGAAACCGTATCGCCGACCTGAACGAATGGATTGGCGTCGGGTGAAGATGCGCGGTAGAACGTCCCGACGATGGGACTGCGCACTTCGTGGCCAGTCGCTGTCGACGTCTGATCTGTATCCTCGGGTTTCGGTGCCGCTGCCTGCTGTGCCTCCGCTGCGGGAACGGGTGCCGCCGCGGGTGCGGGTGCGGATGTTCCATGCGCGACGGCGGGAGCGAGGACGGCCTGCACATCCTGCTCGAAGGACCGTGTGATACGGATGCGCATGCTCTCCTCTTCGATCTCCAGCTCGGCGATCTGGCTGTCGGTAACGATTTTGACGAGTTTTCGTATGACCTGGATATCCATTGCGGCTCCGGATGTTGATAGTGCTCCCGGGTTATTTCACCCGCTCGAGGTATTCTCCCGTACGCGTATCGATTCTGAGGACTTCGCCTTCTTCGATGAACAGCGGGACGTTGACGGTGGCGCCGGTTTCCACGACAGCGCGTTTGCTGCCGCCCTGGGCGGTGTCGCCACGCACGCCGGGTTCGGTTTCCGTGACTTCGAGTTCGACATTGATCGGCAGCTCGCCGGAGATGGGCGTTTCTCCGTCCATCAGGATCTCACAGACTTCGCCCTCCTTGAGAAACTGCACCGCATCTCCGAAATTCTCCTTTTCGACATGGATCTGATCGTAGGTCTCCTGATCCATGAAGCAGAGATAGTCACCTTCCGGGTACAGATACTGGAACTTCCGACGCTCCACGCGAACCACGTCGACATTTTCGCCGGGACGAAAGCGCTGATCGAAACTCGAACCGGTGCGCATGTTTTTCAGCTTCGTCTGTACCATGGCGCCCCCTTTGCCCGGCTTGTGATGCCGCCACTCGACAATCTGATGGAGCTCGCCGTTGAAGCGGATGATCAATCCGTTTCGAAAGTCAGTTGTTGAACCCATAAAACTGTTATGCTTTTACTGTAAGGTGAAAGAAACATTCAACAGAAACTCCAAGTTAGGACGGGACCGAACGAAAGTCAAGATTTGCCGTGCGGCATTGCAGAGCGGAAACACCCTGTAAACGTGTGTTTTAGCGTGTTGGAGCAACCCGTGGGGGCATCCTGCGGGTTTCTCTGCTCCGGGTAAATGCGTATCTTGGTATGATATGAAAACGAGGCATCCCATCGCGTTGATCTCCCTGGAAGGCTGGCGCCGGACGCTACCTGCGGCATTGCTGCTGCTGATGCTGCTCACCGCTTGCGGAGAACGTGAAAAAGTCATTCCCAGGGAGGAAACCGGCGAACCGAACACCGTTCCGGAAGAAATCCAGCGCTACCGCGAGGCGCGAGATGTATTCCGCACCTGGGTGCAGCTGTTTCACCGTCCACGGGATGCGAAAAACGCCTATCCCCTCCTGACGGCAGAAAGCCGGCGCCGTCTCGCCGCGCGCGGGATCAGGAATGCCGAAGATTTCGCAGGCTGGGTCGAAACCCGTGAGCAGAAAAACATCGCTCCATTCACATATGAGTTCTCGCGCTTCGACATCCTCGACATTGATGTACGCGATACCTCGCGGGCGCTGATCACCGCGACATTCATTGTACATGTGCGCCAGAGCACCTTCGAAAGCGTCAGTTCCTTCATTCTCGAACGCGAGCGCGGGGCGTGGCGCGTACCGTTCGCTGAATCGGGGAATTTCGAATCCTCCTGGTGGCAGAAGGAAAAGAACTTCCTGTCGCGGATGCGCATCGAAGGCATGACGGAATTCACCGCGGATTCACTGGGCGTCACCGTCTTCTATCCCCGTACATGGGATCTCAGCACCGGATCGCGGCTCACGTTTCCGGAGCATGCGCCGCTGCAGGGTATTGAGCTTCGCTACATCGATCCGTCCACCCTCTCTGCGTCCGCACTGATTCGAATCGCGCCGCTCCCCCCGGCGGCCACCGACAGCATCACCGCTGCCGACAGTACGGCACGAACGCCACTCGAAGTGCTGCAGTCAGAAGAGGTGTCATTCGAGGATACCGTCCCCATGCGCGCGCGACAGACCATTCTACGCGACCCGGTCAGCGGACGGCGTCTTCTGTTTCTCACCGGTGTCGCCGAGGGAGACCAAGACATGAAGCGCTTCGCCGAGACGTTCCGCGCTGTCCGGAACTCGATTCTCTTCACCAACGAACAGATTCCCTGATGCGTCAGATTTCTTTCTTTTCCATTCTGCTTCTCGTCATGATGATGACCGCATGCGGAGGCGAACGCGACGGCGATGCAGGCGACCGCAGCAGCGCTGAAGCCGGTGCCATTCGGCAGGCGGACCACACGCAGCCGGATGCGGGCGGTCCTGCAGCGGACACCGACTCCGCAGTGGATAACGATTCCGCTGCCGATCTTCCTCCCGGCGGCGGCGCCGCCGGCCGCTCATCCATCGCATTTCTGCAGCGGCCCGAACTCGGCTATCGCCCGAATCCCACTCTCAAGGATTCGCTGCAGGAAAAACTGGCGGATATCATTCGCTGGAGGAAAACGGCACCGCGGGATGAACCGCTGGAGCGCATGACCACCGAGCTGTACGCGCTGTTCAACACGCTCACCGTGACGGCGACCGCACTCGACCGTGACGGACGGTTCCGCTCTGATATCCGCAGGGAGATCACGCAGTTCAATGCCACCAATATGGAGAATGACGACGATGCCGGCCGCATCATGAACGGCATGACCGGCGTCTACTCGATGTATGCGCTGCTTGCGAAAATGAAGTTCTACGGCAACGAAGAGCAGCAGGCCGTCATTCAGGAAATCAACGATGAAACGGCCGCGACGTTCAAGCCGGATATTCCAGTTGTGGAGGCGGCAGCGGCAATTGCCGACGCCTGTTATACGCTGACGCTCATGATCATGGACGATATTGATTCTGAGAACCGCTTCGACAAGGCCTTCACGCAGATCGAGCGTCAGTACACACACGGCAAGCAGGTCGCGAAGCGCAGGGAGGATCATTTCATCAACGGGATGTTCCGCACGTTTGAAATCTCCCAGATCTGGGCGCTTTCTCTGAATCCGGAGCGCCGGGACGATGTATCGCAGATGAACCAGGGAGTCAGCGATGAAAGCGCAGAGGCGGAAAAGGTGGGAACACAGATGGCGATCGCAGTGAAATACCTGTTTCTCATTTCCTTTACGATCGCGGAAGATACCGTGGAACTTACGCTCTGACGACGGGCGCCCCATGCAGCAATGGTCCGTGAAAACAGTATCGCTGACGGAAGACGCCCGGCTCTGGGATCGGCTTCATGCCTCCTCGGCCCGCGCCACCGTCTTTTCCTCCTCCGCGTGGCTCTGCCTGCTTGGAGAGGTATTTGAGCGTCCCGCCACGGCGACCATTCTGCTCTTCGACGATATGCCTGTGGCGGGCATCCCGCTGCTCACGTCCCAGCGCGGTCCGCTGCGCGTGTCTCCCCCGCTTCCGATCACGCTTTACGCCGGCTGGCTTGCCGACGAGCACCACATCGCCGTTCCCTCGGACGCGCTTCATGAACTGTTCGCACATATCGAGCAACGATGTCATTACGCGTCACTCGGACTGCCGCCGGAGGAACCGCTTGCCGAGCAGCTGCGCGGGCGGGGATGGACACTACATCAGATGCGGACGCGTCGCATCACCATCGCCGATGCGGAAGCGCTGTGGAGCGGATACAGCCAGTCCCTCCGCCGCAAGCTCCGTCGTGCCGGTGAAAGCGACCTGCATCTTGACGAGGATCCATCTTCATCACTCATGGCGGACTGCTACGATCTCAGTTATCAGCGTCACGGCATCGCACCCCCGATACCGAAGGAACGTGTGCGGCGCTGGATCGACGAACTGAAACGAAGCGGCATGGTCGACATGTTTGCGGGGCGCCGTCTCGACGGACGCTGTGCCGCCGTGCGCGCCGTGACGCGCGACGGAGACATGCTTTATGACTGGCTCGCCGGCGCCGATCCGGCCGTGGCTCCCTCCGCGTCGCACTGGCTCGTTCACACGATTCTCACGCGCTATCACAAGCACGGGTGTCTGTACTTTGATTTCATGGGAGCGAACGCACCCGGTGTCGCGGATTTCAAGCGGAGCTTCGGCGGAGATCTCGTTCCGTATGTCGATGCCGAATGGTACCGTCCCTCCATCCTGAAAACCATCAATCGGCTGCGCAGCCGCGCGATTCGCCGACAGCGAGGACTGCGATGAGATACGTCATCGTCATATCCTTTCTGCTTCTCACCGGCCCGATGCATGCACAGGTCGAAGATAGTCTCCGCAACACGGGCATTCCGGAAAATGCGGATTCCCTTCGCGACGTCGTGACTCCGGTACGGACGGATTCCCTTCGTACCGTGGATTCCCTTCGCAATGTTTCCATTCCTGTGCACTCGGATTCCCCGCGGACGACTGCCGCAAGGGACAACCTTCCGCAGCTGGCTCATCCGGGATCGTGGAGTCTGCAAAAGGATTCCATCGCATTGATGGAATATCATCATGCGGGCAATGTGTTCGCCGACCATCCGGGTGTACGGCTGCATGATCTCGGCAGCTTCGGACAGCCGCTCGGCATCGGATTGTACGGGGCCGATCCGTTGAACCAGAGTGTGCGCATTAACGGTCAGCTGTTCGACGACATGCTCACCGGGATGACTGATCCGTACCTCCTCTCCACCGAGGATGCCGCGGAGTTCATCGTCCATCCCCAGTACCAGGCGTTCTGGTACGGCATGCCGGGAGACGTGTTCGCCGCTGAAATTCGTGAGAAACAGTGGGACGCACCGCGTCCGGTGACGCGCCTGCGCCATGCCGAGGCACCTTACGAGTATCTGTACACGGACGCGATGTTCACGCTGAATCCGTCCGAGAATGACAATATTTTCATCGCCGGCACGCGCACGACCATCGGCAACAGCAGCACGCTCGCAGCGCGTTTCAGCAACGTGCTGCACGAAAGCTGGAACCTGCGCCTGCGCTACAGAAGAACATGGGGATCCTCTGTCACGGGATACGCCGCGCTGCGCTTCAACGATCATATCACGTATCTCAACGGCGGTATTCTCGGTACCTTCACTCCGAGTATCGGCACACCCTATACATACCCCGGCGAAGATACGGACTTCAGCGCTCGGGCATTCGATCCGATCACCGCCTTCAATGTGAATCCCAGCATGGAGACACATCGCCAGCGGTATAGCGCCGACCTCGGACTCCGCATTCAGTGGACCGATGATTCGTCACAGGCAACGAAACTTGGCCTGCGCCTGCTCTCGGACGTCCGCCGCTTCCGTGACGACCTGCAGACGTTCTATACGGACTCCATTGCCATTCCATCCCTGAACATCAGTGATCACTGGACACTCTACCAGGCATATATCGACCACAGCAGCAGCCTGTCGTGGGCGCAGCTCACACTTCGTGGCAGCGTGGGGCGCGCAAGCATTCTCACCGGCGGGGACAATACCGAGCACAACGGACTCGACGCGGAGGCGCGCGGCCGCCTTGACCTGCTGATCGGACCGGTTACACTCTCGGGTTTCGCCGGGTTGGACTTTCACAACGATCAGAGCAGCATCAGTATCGGCGCGGGAGCGGAACTTCCCCTTGGTCCTCTGTCGCTCTGGGGTGGATTCTCATTCTCACCACGTATTCGAACGCTGCGTGAGACAGTGTATGCGAGTCCTTTCATCGACGCACGCGGAGACCGGTCTCCGGCGCTCGATAAATACAGCATCATTGAAGGGGGCGTGCGGCTGGCGGCAGGACCGCTCCGCGCTGACCTACGCGGATTCCTGCGGCGCGAGGATCGTTACCTGCTCCTGCAGACAGCAACCTACCAGGATACGACTGTCGGGCGATTCGTTCTGCATATCGCGGAGCTGCCGGACGGAGCGACGCGAGACGTATTCGGTGGCAGTGCCGATGTGCGCCTCACCGTGCATCCGCTGCATCTCGACCAGCAGGTGACTTCCTTGACAATCCGTGCCGACGGTGAAGAGCTGTCTCTGTACCAGCCGCCCGAGCTGCAGTACAACGCCTCGCTATACTATCGCGGATCGCTGATCGCGGGCACGTTGGATCTCAAGGTCGGCGGGCGTTTCCATTACACCTCGTGGTTTGAGCCTCTGGCCCTGCATCCGCAGACCGGCTTGTTTACCCTCGCGGAACAACCCGCAAACGGTGCGCGCTCCTACACCGACAAAATGCGCGTGGATCTATTCCTCTTCGCAACCATCAAACAGAGGGCGACACTGCACCTGGTGCTGCACAATCTGCTGGACGTTGATTATATCAGCACGACGTTTTATCCCATGCCTGGTCGCGGCCTGCGTCTCGGCGTCGACTGGATTTTCTTTGACTGAGATTTCCTCCTGTCCTGTTTCATAACGCAGGGCAGGATTCCAACATACGGTATCATGATGTACTCCCATTCGGGAGAGAAAAACTGGAGGTTTATCGTGAAAAACATTCGTGAAATGGGTCTGTTAACCAAGGCTGTCCATGCCGGTATCGACGAGTATGAATTCGGCGCTGTCGTTCCGCCGATCTATCAGACATCCACGTTCAAGTTCGAAAACGTGCAGCACGGAGCGGATCTGTTTTCCGGTCAGGGAGACGGGTACATTTACACGCGCATGCGCAATCCGACCGTGGAAGCGATGGAGAACGCCGTAGCCGTGCTTGAGGGCGGGGCGCACGCGCTCGGCTGCGCCAGCGGCATGGCGGCGATTCACACAGTGTTCGCTTCCGTTCTGAAGGCGGGTGACCACGTCATCTGCAGTGAATCCGTGTACGGTCCGACCAGCACCCTGCTGCGTACGGTAATGTCGAATTTCGGCATCGAAAACAGCATGGTCGACACGTCCAATACGGAGACTGTGCGCGCGGCGGTGAAGTCCAACACCCGCATGATTTTTGTAGAGACGCCCGCAAATCCGACACTCATGATCAGCGACCTCGCCGCCATCGCGGAAATCGCGCATGCGAACAACGCGGACCTCGTGGTTGACAATACGTTCATGGGTCCGGTCATGCAGCGTCCGTTCGAGCATGGCGCAGACGTGGTCGTGCATAGCCTGACGAAATCCCTCAACGGCCATGCGGACGTGGTCGGCGGTGTGGTCGTCGTCAAGGATGCTGAACGATATCCCCATTTCCGCAAGACGCTTAACCAGATCGGCGGCGTGATCGATCCGTTCAACTCCTTCCTCGTCCATCGCGGACTCAAGACTCTTCCGTTGCGTGTCCGTGCCGCTTCCGCGAACGCGATGAAGATCGCGGAGTATCTCGAAAAGCATCCGAAGGTGGAATGGGTGCGCTATCCCGGCCTGGAAAGTCATCCGCAGTACGACGTCGGTCGCAGACAGATGGACGGCAGCGGCGCGATGATCTCCTTTGAGCTCGCCGGCGGACTCGAGGCGGGCAAGACCATGATGAACAACGTGCATCTTTCTCTTCTCGCGGTGAGTCTTGGCGGCGTGGAATCACTGATTCAGCATCCGGCGTCCATGACGCACGCCACGATGGGACGCGAACTGCGCGAGCAGGCAAAGATCACAGACGGACTGGTGCGCCTTTCCGTCGGCATCGAAAATGTTGAAGATATTCTGGCGGATCTGGAGCAGGCACTCGATAAGTGCTGACAGACAGGTGCTCCGCGCGGGCGGGTATGTCGCACAGCGACCCGATCAATCGGGAAGCAGCGGTGACACCGCCCGCGCCTGCTCCCCTTCTCGCCAGTTGGGAAGGAGACGCCGCGCGGCAAGCGGGAAGAGCACGAACACGCAGAACAGCTCGGCGACACCGGCGGTGATGAACGCGGCCGCGTATCCGGCGAGATCACTGATCAGCGCTCCCGCGATGGGGCCGACCGCGAAGCCGAGGGATCCCGCGGCATTGAATCCTCCCATCGCCGATGCGCGCATTTCGGCAGGCGCAAAGGATGCGACCATCCAGAGGCTCGGGGCGTACATGAACGCCGCGAACACGCCGGAGACAATCATCACCGGGAGGAACCAGGAGGCGGGAACGAGTCCAACAAACATCACCGAAACACCGTAAAACGCGGATCCGGCAAGCAGGAGCCGTATGCCCCCGTAGCGGTCAGAGAGCCGTCCAAAGGGATAGGTAAGCAGGGAAAACGGCAGAAGATATCCTGCGAGCACCGCACCGGAGGCGGCTGCATCCATGCCGTGGACCGCTCCCGCGTACAGCGGGAAGGTGACGGCAAAGAATCCCACCGTGAAACGATCAATGAAGGTGAAGGCATAGGGGATGGAAAGCGCCGGTTTCCGGCGCAGAACCAGGAGCGCTTCGCGCAGGCTTCGTGCGCTGCCGAATTCCCCCTCCCGGATGTACCGATGCGCGAACAGGGCGCATATCAGGAGTATCACGGCGCCGAAGGCAGTGAGAGCGACCATCGATTCGGCGCCAATCGCGCCTCCGATCGGGAATGCCAGCGTATTCGCAATGGCGATGGAAGCGCCCATCGCTCCCATGATGCGGCCGTAATTACCTTTCCGGGCCAGGTCCGCCGCAATTGTCATGACCATGCTGAAGCCCAGGATGCTGAACGCTCCCTCCCCGAATCGCACCAGCAGAAGAAGCGGGTAGGAATGAATAAATGGCAGGGAGAAATGAAAGACCGCCGTCATCACATAACCGAAGACCAGGAGGGTGCTGCGACGGCCGATGCGGTCGGACCACGCGCCCCAGATAAACGCGAAGACGACGTGCGGGATCAGGTAGGAAACCGCAAAGAGCGAGGCCTGGGTGTCACTGAGGACAAAACGGTCACGGATGAAACTGCCGATGTTTGGAAACACGATGGCCGTGGCGAATGTGCTCGCAAAACCGAGCATTGCCAGCAGTGCCACATGCTTCCATGGCACCGCTCCCGTTTCATTACTGTGCTGCGGTACAGGCATGAACATATAACACGGAATCGGAGCGGACAATTCTCGCTTCCGCGTATTTTTTTCCGGACGAGCGCACCGGTCTGTTTCTCAGCGCACGCGTCTGTTCCTCCATATCCAGCGCGGTGATCCGTTCCGGGTTCCGGCTGCCTGACGGTGAGAGCCGGCATGACATCTCCCCGCACCGCGGCATAGACGATGCGGGCAGCACGTTTTCAACTTGACTCTGTATGCGACTGATGTTATTTTAATATTCTGAATATTAATTCGTTTCGTTTTAGGCATTCATACAGGAGAATTTACTTGATCGGTATTATTGTTCAGGAAAACGAACCCATCGATCGCGCGATCAAGCGGTTCAAGAAGAAGTACGAGCGCTCGGGCATTCTCAAGGAATTCAAGAAGCGCACGTATTACACGAAGCCCTCCGTCAAGAAGCGGATGAAGAAGCAGAAGGCCATTCGTCGCGCCAAGCGGACATCTGACGACTCATAGCGTTCCTTCGCCCTTGCAGGGAGTGTGTGTCCCCGGCCCCGGCCGGCGCGCATGACATCGAAGACTCATCTCCTTTACAGCCAGAGCTGGATGCGGTTTGGACTACCATTTTTTTTACCACACCATGGCCGATGGCACCGTAAAGCAGGTCAATCCCTTCACCGGTGTTGAGGTCTGGTCGGTCCCCGGCCGCGCGGGCAAACCGCTCAGTGAAAGTTTCGGCAGCCAGTCCCCGGCTGCGCTCGAACGTCACGACCAGGAGGCCTACTGCGCCTTCTGCCGCGGACGGCTTCTCGAAACCGCTCCGGAGAAGGCGCGTGTCGTTCTGGAAAACGGCGTCTTCAGCACCCAGCATCGCATCCCCCCTTCCACCTATCACGATACCGACCCGGTCTTCCGCCGGGTTTCCAACCTGTTTGAGATTCTCTCGGTCGACTACTGGCGGCAGAATTATAACTACAAGCTGTCATCCCGGAATATCCGCTGGAAAGAGGATTACCTCGCGGATCCGGTCGGACTGCGGCACGTCATGGATATCCTTGATTACAAGATGCAGCGCTCCGGGAGATCCAACGAGGAGATCTCACAGGTTTCGATGGAAGATCGTCTTCTGATGGCCGATTCACTGTTCGGCGGAGGACATGAACTGATCATTGTCATGCCCCATTATCATCCCGACGCGCAGGATCTCGAGGATCTGTACGCGACGGGAAACATGACCGACGAGGAGCATTACCAGTACTACGCCTTTATCATTGACGCGATGATGGACATCACGGCGAACAACCGTTACGCCCGCTCGATCAGCGTGTTCAAAAACTGGCTGCAGCCCGCGGGTGCGACCTTCGAACACCTGCACACACAGATCGTCGCCATCGACGAATGGGGAGAATCGATGGAGCGGCAGATCAAGATGGTTGTGCAGGACAAGAACGTGTACAATTCCTACGGACCGAATTTCGCCGCGCACCACAATCTCGTGTTTGCGGAAAACGATTATGCGCTGGCCTATGTCGGAATCGGTCATCGATACCCCACCGTGGAGATTTATTCGAAATCCACCAACGCGCGACCGGAAGAGCATACAGAGGACGAACTGCGCGGCATGAGCGACATGGTCCGCGCTATACACGCCGCCATAGGCGGACGGGTATCGGTCAACGAAGAATGGCATCACACACCGATGGATTCGATTTTCAAGATTCCGTGGCATGTCTTTATCAAGCTGCGTATCAATACGCCGGCCGGTTTCGAGGGAGGAACGAATATCTATATCAATCCGCTGACACCGACGGATCTGCGCGACCGCATCGTGCCCCGTCTCTATCAGCTGCGCTCTGAAGGAAGCATTGCGAACAGCATTCAGATCGCGGAGGAATGCAAACTCAAACCGAATCCGCTCCAGTATTACAAGGCGACCTGAGCACGTGACGATTCTCGGTATCGAATCCTCCTGCGACGAAACTTCCGCCGCCGTTGTGCGTGACGGAGCACTGCTGTCGAATGTCATCTCCTCACAGTTCTTTCATACCGCATATGGAGGTGTCGTTCCTGAACTCGCCAGCAGGGCGCACCTGAAGGCCGTGATCCCGGTCATCGAGGAGAGCCTGCGCGAGGCCGGTCTCGCCATCGAAGACATGACTGCTGTGGCGGCTACGCAGGGTCCGGGACTCATCGGGTCGCTTCTTGTCGGATTGAACGCAGCCAAGGGGATCGCACTTAGCTGCCGGATCCCGTTCATACCCATCCACCATATCGAAGCCCATCTTTTTTCGCCCTTCCTGCATGAGCATCATCCTGTATTTCCCTATCTCGCTCTGGTCGTTTCGGGCGGACATACGCTGCTGGTGATCGTCGAGGACGTCGGTCGGTACCGGCTGCTGGGATCCACGATCGACGACGCAGCTGGCGAGGCATTCGACAAGGTCGCAAAAATGATGGGTCTCGGATTTCCCGGCGGACCGGCGATAGACAGGCGCGCGGCGCGCGGTAATCCCAATGCGATCGCGTTTGCGCGTCCGCTGATCGACAGCGGTGACTACCGATTCAGTTTCTCCGGACTGAAAACATCAGTGCTGTATTATCTTCGCGACCGTGCCGTTGACGGCGTCCTCTCGATGAACGACGCGGAGATCGATGACGTCTGTGCCGCATTTCAGCAGGCCGCGGTCGATGTCCTCACCGCGAAGGCGCTGCGCGCCGCGGAGGAGTTTTCTTTGAGAGACATCGCACTGGCCGGCGGCGTTTCCGCTAATTCCGGTCTCAAGGAGACGCTGCGTGTCCGGGCCACCGACATCGGACGCGACGTGTTTATTCCGGATATTGTTTTTTCAACGGACAACGCGGCCATGGTCGCCCGCCTGGCAGAATTGAAGGGACTCGATTCCGCGGTACCGTCGCTTCACGCACCGGCGTTCGCCCGCATCACTGACACACTGTTCCATGCGCATTCGTAACCTGCTGCTCATTCTGATCGCGCTGGTCATCGTGGCCGGCGGCACGGGAATGTATCTCACGTACTCCCCTGTGACCAATTCCGCGGATTCGCCCGTGGAGATCCCGCCGGGAACGTCGCTGCGCGGGATAGCCGGTATCCTGTCCGATCACGGGATCATCCGCAGCGAATTGCTTTTTATTGCCACTACGAAAGTCGGCGGCAGCAGCGGCAGGCTGCAGAGCGGACTGTACCGCTTTCCCCGGCGGCTCGCCATTCCCGATGTTATCACCATTCTGAGTGAGGGGAGTCATCAGGCCTACCTCGAGGTGACAGTGCGAGAGGGTCTGACGATCCACCAGATTGCCGAGGAAATCGAGGAACAGATCGACATCCCCGCCGACAGCATTCGCACGCTTTCACGGGATCCTGCATTCATCGCATCGTGCGGCCTCGATGTCCCCTCCCTGGAAGGATATCTGCTTCCCGAGACCTATCGCGTGCGCTACGATATCACCGCGAGCAGCATGCTGCGGCGTCTCGTCACGAGCATGCAGGAAATCTTCACAGCCGAGCGACGCAGGCGCATGCGCGCAATGGGACGAAGCATGCACGAGATTCTCACCATGGCCTCGCTCGTGGAGGGAGAAACACGGCTTGACCGTGAGCGCGAAACCGTTGCAGGCGTATACTATAACCGTCTGCGCCGCGGCATGCTGCTCCAGGCCGATCCCACCATTCAGTACATCATTCCCGATGGTCCTCGCCGTCTTCTCTACAGGGATCTGTCGATCAATTCGCCGTACAATACGTACATGTATCCCGGTCTCCCTCCGGGACCGGTCAACAACCCGGGGGAAGCGTCGATTATCGCCGCGCTCTATCCAGAATCCCACGACTATTTATATTTTGTGGCTGACGGCTCGGGTGGCCATCGTTTTTCTCGCACCATCGAGGAACACAACAAAGCCGTCGCCGCCTATCGCCGAATACAGCGCAATCGCTGACCCATGCTCCACCGACTTTTCCATATCGCCCGGGCGTCAGTCCCATATCGGATGTTCATATTCATCCTGCTTATGGCCGGATGCGCATCGCAGCGTCCGCCCGAGGGTGGTCCGGTGGACTCCGAACCCCCGGTCGTCGAGGAGACCGAACCTGCGAACGGCACCGTGCGGTTCACGGGACGGAAGGTCACGCTGCGCTTCAGCGAGTACGTACAGCGTCAGAGTTTTCAGGATGCCGTCCATATTTCGCCTCTGCCACCCACGCCGCCGGAATACGACTGGTCGGGGAAGGATGTCACGATCATGTTCCAGGATTCACTGATCGCGAACCGCACATACGTGATTTCCGTGGGGACGAAGGTGCGGGACGTCAACGCGTCGAATCCTATGGCCGCGAACTTCCAGCTGGCCTTCTCCACCGGTGACAGTCTCGACAGAGGCCGTTTCGACGGTATTGTGCTCGATCCGGATCCGGCCGGAGTGACGCTGGCTGCGTATCTTCTGTCCCCCGGTCGCGCCGACACGCTGAACCCGTCCGACGATCGTCCGGACTACGTTGTGATGAGTTCCGAGGACGGGACCTTCCGTTTCTCGTACGTGGCTCCCGGTACGTACCGCGTGTTTGCCCTGCGCGACAAGGCGAGCAACACGCTGTACGATGTCGAGATCGATCCGGTCGGGATTCCGATGCGTGACGTAGTCGTGCAGGATTCACTGCCTTCCGAACGGCCGCTGCGCTTCCGGCTGTTCACCGCCGACACCACGCGTCCCTCGATACAGCGTGCCGAGGCACTGCATGACCGGCGTGTGCGAGTCAAATTCAATGAAACGGTCTTCCCTCAGCCGATTCCCGAGCGGCTGCTCTTTCTGCGTGATTCCGCCACCGCCGAACGTCAGCCGGTGATTGCCATCCTGGCACCGCAGGGTGAACAGTTCACCCACGACCTCTTTCTGGGCACACCGCTCACGACTGCACGATACGAACTGATCGCGGATTCCCTTTTTGATGATGCGCGCAACATGATCGCGCTGCCTGACAGCGGCATATACCTGAACGGCATCGCGAGGCAGGACACCACGGCTCCCTCCATCATCGCCCGCTTTCCGGATCCCCGGGCGCGGGATGTACCGCCGGACAGCAGTTTCGTTCTTGTATTCGACCGGCCGGTTTCGCGCGGCATCACCGTGACCCTCCGCGATTCGACCGAAGCCGACGTGCCTCTGCGTGCCGCATGGCAGCATCCGGCGCGCGTCCGTTTCAGCCATGCCGTTCTCATGGATGAAGCCGCCTATGAACTCTGTATTGATCTCCGCACGGTGCGTGATTCCGTGACCTCCCGCGCCGCCGGCGACAGTGTGTACTGTTCCGGATTCACGACGGGAGTCGCCGACCGCTACGGCATCATTGCGGGGAGCATTCGCAGCGATGATTCGACCGGCAGTTTCCGCGTCCGTGTTCGTGAGACCGGTACGAAGGATGCGCTGACACGCGAGACGGCTGCCGACAGCAGCCGGAGTTACCGGTTCCCGCGACTTCCCGAAGGAAAATACGTCCTCGATGCGTTCAAGGACGAAAACGATAATGAGCGATACGATCCCGGAGAGGCCTTCCCCTACCGCCGTCCTGAGCCGTTTGGTGTTCTGCGTGACACCATTCGCGTCCGCGCACGCTGGGAGACAAACGGCGTCGTGATTCCCGTCCGCTGATGACATTTTGTGACATCTCTTGACCGCCTGCACACAACTCTGAGAAGTGCCGGACGTAGATTGATGTGTAGTTACTGCAGATCAATCACCACATTGCATAGAGAGGCTGTCATGAAAACGCGCATTACCGTTCTGATCACCATGATGATATTGACCGCCGGTGCCCGGATCACCGCGCAAAACGCTGACGAAGGCTTGACCGCAGACAGGATGAAGCTGGGAACAGCCACGGAACAGAAACTTGATCTCGCGGTTCAGAATTATATGATGGGTCTGAAATCCGACAACGACGGCCTCGTGGAATCCAGTCTCTACTATGCGGTGCGGCTTCGCATCGCTTACCCCGAGAAGGATCTGGAAGCACTTGAAACGACCATTGACGGGCTGGTAACTGGTGGCAAAACGCCGAGTATCCGCTATTTGGCCTACCTCGCAAGCACCCTCTACGCATCCCCCTCCCTTGTCAACAGGGAAGACCTCGAACAGACTTCTGACATCACTTCATTCTTCGCCTCGGTCTCCGAACAGCTCCAGAGCCGGCTCATCGTCCGCACCAACTGAGCCTCTCAGACAGATACCTCCTCATCGCAGAATGAAAAAGGCGCCCGCAGGCGCCTTTTTCGCTGTTCGAATTCGATCAGTCTGCAGAGACGACGTTATCGCTTCCGCTCCCTTACTGTCTGAAGAACCTTGTCGCGCACAACCCATGCTTCCGGCACGCCGTGCTCGTGAAGCAGGTCACGGAGGGAATCCGCGGGCGGTTTGGTCAGGAAATCACCGAGCCGGATCTTGTAATACGGAGCATCGAATGACATATCGAGGCGTGCCGGGACGATATCAAGTGAATCGAGCCGGGATTGCAGTGATATCAGCTGCTCCTGGGCATCATCGATATTCGTCGTGGAGTGGAGCTGAATACGAAATCCCATGATCTTCCTTACTCGTTCCACCCAGGAGATTTCCTCTGTTTCGGGGGCAGGCGTTTCGGTCTCCACGACGGTTGTCGTGTCCTGCTCCGCCACCCGGTACGCGCCGGGATCGAAGGATTTTTCATGTTCCCGGAGCGGCTTCGCCTCCTGCCGTTCGGCGACCTCGGAGGATGAACTGCAGGACACCATGAACAGGCCGGTGGTCATCATCATCATCAGAGCAGCAGCCCCGAAAGGAACACCGTGTGGCGAATTTCTCCGTCTTATGTGCAATCGCATCGGCATGAATCAGCGGGCAACTTCAACAAGGAAGGCATCCGGGTAGCCGAGCGACTGCACTTCGGTTTTCAGTTTCGTGGCGTGTTCACGATCCTGGAAGGATCCGAGGGTCACCTTGTAGTACCCGGTTGCCGGGTCATAGCGCTTGTAGACGGGATGATTGAATCTCTTTTTCACGTCCTCCACAAGCTCAAATGCGCCGGATTCATTCTTGAATGCGCCGAGCTGCACGCTCCACATCATCGTTCCGGCGCGCGGTGACACCGAAGGCTGCGACGTGGTCTGCGGCGGTGGAGTGCTTTCCGGCACCTCGCTTTCCGGGGCCTGTTCATCCTGTTCCGGTGTGCGCACGGGAACAGGCTTTTCAACCGCCGGCACATCCTCATCCTCGACGACTTCGATCTCAACCGGCTCGTCAGTCTCGGGAATAATCGGTTCCTCGCGATCGACACGCTCGAAAGAGGTATCTTCCTCCTGCGCCTTTTCCGATCCGCTGAGTTCATCGCTGGAGCTGCATGCAGTCAGCAGCAGGGACAATGCCAGCAGCGTGCCGCCCAGAGATTTCCAAGTTCTCATTCGTTCCTCCGGTTATGCTGAATTGAGTGCAATCAACTGAATGCCCGCGCTTGCTCCAATGCGGTCGGCACCCGCCGCAACCATTGCGAGAGCGTCTTCACGGGTCCGTATCCCCCCGCTGGCCTTCACGCCTGCCGACTCGCCGACAATGCCGCGCATGAGCCGGACAACCTCGACCGTGGCACCTCCTCCGCCGAAACCCGTGGATGTCTTGACAAAATCCGCGCCCGCATCGAGCGCAATATTGCATGCCTCGGTTACCTGCGACGCATCAAGCAGATTCGTCTCGAGGATAACTTTCACCACCGTTCCGTCCCGTTTTGCGCGCGCCGTCTGCACGACCTGCCTGATATCGTTTTCCACGTACGCCAGATCGCCTTCGATCAGCCGACCGATATGCAGTACCATGTCAAATTCATCGGCACCGTCAGCTTCGGCAAATTCGGTTTCTTTCACCTTGATTTCCGTTCGATTGGCGCCGAGCGGGAAACCGATGACAGTACAGACCTTTGCCTTACTGTCCTTCAGTACACTCGAGCACAGGCGCACCCAGGAGGGATTCACACAGACGGAAGCGAATCCGTACTGTCGCGCTTCGTCACAGAGCCGGAGAATTGCGAGTTCTCCCGCATCCGGTTTCAGCAGCGTATGATCGATGATTCCTGCCAGTTCGGTGTCGTACGGTACATCCGTCATAAAAGTCCGGTCACGCAGTTCGTTTGTCATACAGGGGTTTCAGAGACCGAAACGCAGCACCATCGACGCACGCAGCACAGCGATGCGCCAGTCGGCATTTCCGCTGAGAACGGACGTCACCGGAAAGTCGAGCTGCAGTTCGGGAGCAAGCACCGCTCCGCGGCCCAGAACCAGATCATACCCAACTCCTGCGCTCAGCAGCGCACGGATTTCCGGATCCGCTGCGGCATCCAGCGCCTCGTCGCGGTAGACAATCCTGCTGCTTCCAGTCTCCGGATAACGCAGATCCGACGGCTCACGGAGATATTCCTCCTCCAGAATGGTGCCATCGAGGTAAAAACCGGCTCCCGCTCCGGTGAGAAAGTACAACCCTCCTGCTCCCGTAAACCAGACGGCATCGAAATGCACGGAGGCATACTGCATATCCGCTTCGATCCGCCGCTCCGCGATGATCTCGGCGAAGCTGCCGTCAGAGAGGTAGACTGTTCCCGGAAGGTCCTTGACATACGCTGTAGAAAGCACTTCATAGTTCCCCTGCAAACGCAAGCCAAAATAACGGTTTACAAAGATTTCCAGATGCATTCCTGCATGGTATCCGATACCGGTGCCGTTATCGAACTCACAATCGCAGGCGGCCCTGGGACTATTGAAGGCGTATCCGCCGCTACCTCCCACCTGGAAACCGATAGCGATAGCGCCGGGATAGGTCTGCCGGAAACCATGCATAAGGCGGTAGCGGCGCTGTGCCTGTGATTCCTCCACACAGGAAAACATGATCAGCAGCAGCAGCACGATAACTGCCGCGCCATTCCCATATGTTCGTTTCTCAGGATGCATGATGTACACCGGCCTCCAGTTTTATGTCAGAGTGCAAAGCGAAAATAGACCTGTGCCTGGAACACGGTCATCCTCCAGTCCTGGAATTCAGATACGATGGGTGTCAGCGGGAACGACAGCGACACCTCCGGGGCGATCGAAACAGCCGGGGTGAGAGGGATAATATATCCGAGCTTCGCCGCGGCAGCCAGGCGATACCCCGTATCGTCGTAGAACCGTGAGAGCGGATCATCCATCGAGGTCTGCTCGCTCCCACCACCATCGACGTACGTTATGCCCGGGGTGATGATGCGTTCGGTCTCCTCGATGCTGTCATCGATGACGACGGAGATTTCCCCGCCGGCAGCGACGTAAAGACCGCGTACGGCCAGGTCCCATTTCCCGTAAATTCCCAACTCGACGAGCGTCATTTGCACGATGGACTCCAGTGCGAAATCGACGTTGTAAAATTCGCCGTCCTCGGGCGGAAATCGGAGAAATTCGACGCGGGTCTGGTTCTTGTCATGAGAGGCACGTATGCTGCGAAGCCCGAGCGTCGCCATCAGGGACACATCCCCCGAAAGCGGATAGTCAACAAAGCCACCGAACTGGAACCCGAGACCGTTGCCTCCTCCCTCGTAGGCGCACTGACAGACGGTTTCGAAGGTGCCGTTGCTGGCGATCCAGCCGACTCCGGCATAGGGACCAACGTGCAGTCTAAATGGAACGGGACGCAGGATGTCATCCTCGCCGCCGGGGGGATTCCCCGCCCGAAGCGTCGTTCCGAAGAGAAGGAGCAGAAAAAGAAATGAGATCAGGCGGATCACTGGCTTGCCGGGTTGATGTGCATGTATTGCCAGCATATTACGATGGACACGCAAAAGAAACAACCGCTCAGATGCGCTCAAGAGCGGACGCGCGGATCCAGCCGGTCTTCCCGTCCGCGAGACGGATACGGTAAAACGCATCCCGCATCTCCATGATGTGTACCTTGAGGCCCTCGTGCACTTTGAAACTTTCAATTCCGCTCGCATCCGGTGTGCTGCGCACAACGGTTTCGTCTGGCATGACCACGGCATACCGATGCGCATTCAGTTCATCAAGTCGTGCGGAATAGAGCACAACGCTGAGGATGAAAAGGACTCCGAAGAAGATGCCGAGTCCCATGGCAAGACGCCGCAGGACGATGTTCCGGAAACCGAAAAACACAAACAGCGCGGCAGCAAGAATCCATAGCAGTACGACCGACACGATGAAAAAGGTCCCGGGCGTATAGGCAGTTCTGAATTCGTTCCACCAGCGTACGAAGAAGAGCAGGGGTACAGGTTCGAGTCGATCGCGGGTTCGCGCACGAACCACTTTGAGATTGTGGAGAACGTCCGGGTCCTGCGGCCGGTACAGCAGTGCTTTTTCGAGATGCAGGATACTGCGACCGAGCTCGCCATTCTTGTAATACGCGTTTCCGAGATTGTAATGCAGCAGATACCCGCCATAGCCGCGGCGCTCGAGATTCATCAGGAGAGAAATGGCATCCCCATATTCCGCCGCCCGGTAGTGTTCGACCGCACGCTGGAACTCCGCAGAAGGGTTTTCCTGCGCGCGCAGAGGCATCCCTCCCGCTGTCATCAGCGCGGCCGCTACAATACAGGCGACGCGCAGTACAGTCAGTGTCATCAACCGCTTCATGTCTTCCCTCCTCGCATCGCCTCTTCGAGTCCAATGATCGCATCGCGCACCATGTCATAGAGGGCACGCATTTCATCCTCACTAGCGCGTGTGGACGAGAAGCGCGCAAATTCGACTCCTTCGAGTGCACGCTTCATCTGTTCGGTCAGATCGACGGGAAGCGCAAGCTGCTCGAGGCGCTCAATGACGGTGGCAATCGTCGTGCTGGATGTCGGCATGGAAAGCTTGTCCTGCACATATCCCCACAGCGCACGTGCGATTTCCAGATAATATGCTTCGATGTCTCCGGCATCGAGAAATCCGCGTGAATTGCGAAGTCGCTTTTCGGCAACGCGCGTCGCCCTGCGGCGTTTGAGTCCCGCGACATCCCCGTGGATGCGGTCGTAGCGCTGCTTCCAGGTGATTGCACCAGCGAATGCGACAAACGGAAACAGGTACATGAGAATGAGCATCGGCAGGGGTATGCCGAATGGATCCGGCGGCTCCATTTCCTCCGGGGCTTCTTTTACCGGACGCACATCCATGGCGAGATAGTCGATGTACTCCTGCTCGACGGTTCCGGCGCGCTGCCGTGCATCTCCCTCGGCGATGTTCATCGTGAACGCTGGCGATTCGAGTGTCTCGTATTCCCCGCGCTCGAGGTTAAAATAGCTGAACGTGATCGGCGGGACAGTCACCTTCCCTGCATAACGCGGCACGAGAATGTACTCAAAACTCTTGCTGCCATACAGTGTCCCTGCTTCGGGACGCGCATCCTCGCTGATGGTCGGATCGTAATGATCAACGCCTGCGGGAAATGTGATTTCCGGTTCATCCAGCAAACGAATATTCCCGGATCCGCGCAGCGTCACCTTGAGAGTTGCGGTTTCATTCGCCTTCAGCTGATTGCGGTCAAGCGTCGCTTCCATCTCATAATCCCCGACGACACCCGAGAAGTCATTCGGACGTCCATTCTCGGGAAGCTCGCGAACGTTCACGCGGACTTTCTGGGTCAGCAACGTTTTCTTGATGCTTTCGTAGCGGTCGAGGAAGGGATCACTGAAAAAGCGGTCGTAGAAATCGTCCCCGGTTTTCCTTCGCTTGCGTACCCGCACGGTCGTGCCGACTTCAAACGGTTCGATAGTCAGTTCGCCTGTCTGTGTCGGGAAGTAAAGCACTTTGCGAAGCATGTACGTCTCGTACTGCTTGCCGTTATATACTTCAACCCTGGGTCGCAGTTGCGTCGGCGATTCGACGTCTTCGGACCAGAATCCGACCATGCGCGGCAGCTTGATGGGATTCTCGAGCTGAAAGGCGACCCGGGAATAGAGCTTGTATGTCACGGTGAGCGGTTCGCCGAGATAGACATCCGTGTCGCTCGGGATGGCACGAATGAAGAGATTGTCGCCGAGATCCACCTTCCCGGTTTCCTGCTGCCGCGAACGTCCCTGCTGCGACTGCGGCACGGCCCTGGTGACACGGACTGAGACGGTGTTGCTGGTCAGCCGTTCGCCGTCGTAGGTGATGGAGGCTGACGGAACGGTGAAGGTTCCCGTGCTTCGCGGCTGAAGAACATAGGTCCAGGATATGCTGCTCGACATGCGCCCGTTGATGATGCGCACCTGCTGGGAGGTCGAAGGACCGGCGAGCGTAAGAAAATTCCGGTTCAGGTCCGGCGCGTTGAAATCACTCTGACTCCTGAGATTTCCTCCTGAAAGCGTATATGTGACCTGAAATTTTTCCCCGACCGGCACTTCGGTACGATCGACACTGCAGGTAAACTGCACCTCCTGTGCATTCAGAAGGGGCACGATCAGAACGAGGAGTATGATTCCGTATACCGGGGTTCGCATGGCGCGCTGCTTACCAGTCCTTTTCAACGGATGTTTGGACACCGACTTTCTGACGTTTTTTCTTCTGCAGGGCTTTTTCCTGCCGCTCGAGGGCACGGAGAATCTGCTCGGCCTGCTGCTTCGAAATTTTCTGTTCCTGTTCGGGCTTCGACTGCTGCTGCTCGTCGGGTTTCGCCTTCTCCTGCTGCTGCTGATCTTTCTGATTCTGCTGCTTCTGTTCCTGCTGATCCTGCTGATCCTTTTTCTGCTGCTCCTCCTGCTTGCTCTTGTCTTTCTGATCCTGATCCTGATTCTTATCCTGCTTCTGCTCTTTTTTCTGCTGATCCTGGTTCTGGTCCTGCTTCTGCTGCTGCTTCTGGAGTTCTTCGAGTTTCCTGCGCGCATAGGTCAGATTGTATCGCGCATCCTCGTCCGAAGGCTTCAGCTTGAGGGCTTTCTTGTACATCTCGATCGCCTGGCGATAGCCCTGCATGCGAAGGTCATCGGCCTGGCCGCCCGCAGCCTGCTGCAGCACGGGGTTCTCCTTCCCTTCTTCCGCTGCCTTCAGAAATGTATTTCCCGCGTTGTAAAGCGTCGAGGCAATCTGGTCCCGGTCGCGGAGTCGCGTCCCGGCCTGCTCGTACTGTTCGAGCGCCCGCTTGATGTCGTCCGTGCGGTAGGCGGCGTTTCCGTAGTTGAAATGACTTTCGGCACGTTCCGGTTCGGCCGCGGCAGCCTGTTCGTACAGCTGCTTTGCCTCATCGTACGCTTCCTGCCGGTACTGCTCATTTCCTTCGTTCACGGCGGAGCGATATGACTGCGCCACCGCAGGCATGGCGCCGAGACAGCACGTGATGGCAATGAATACTGCACGCATCATCAGTGATCAACCCTCCTGTTCGTCATTCGGTGCAAAGAGTGAAAAGCGCGAGAGAAAGCGGTTCCGCGTTTCGGAAATCAGCACTTCCGCGATGAGAAGCACAATCGCCAGAAGAAGAAGGTACTGAAAGCGGTCTTCGAAATCAGTGAACTGTTTGGTCCCGAATTCTTTTTTCTCCATGCTTTCGATCTGTTCAAACACGGTGGCGAGATTATCGCGGCCGCTGAGCGCCTGCGTGAAGGATCCGCCGGTCACCCGTGCGATTTCGCGCAGCGTTTCCGCGTCGAGGCGGGACAGAACCATCTCACCGCCGGGACCGCGCTTGAATCCCTGCCGGCGATCATTCTCCGCCACCGGAATCGGAGCGCCCTCGAGTGATCCCATCCCGATGGTGTGGATCACGATCCCCTCGTCCGCGGCCTCTTTCGCTGCGGAAACCGGATCGTCTTCATGGTTTTCCCCGTCGGTGATAATGACCATGGCCTTGTACTTGCCCTCTTCCTTCTCGAAGGATTTCCGCGCGAGGTCGATGGCAGAGCCGATCGCCGTGCCCGGACGCGGTGCGATGCCCGTGGTGATCACGTCTGTCAGCATCAGTGCGGCGTTGTAATCGGATGTCAGCGGGAGCTGCGTGTACGCCTCACCTGAAAAGACGATGATGCCGATGCGATCGCCCTTGAGATTGTTGATCAGGTTCTGCAGCTCCTTTTTCGCTGCGCTGATGCGGTTCGGCTGGATGTCTTCCGCACGCATGCTGCTTGAGACATCGACGGCAACGATGAGATCGATTCCGCTGCGGGTCACCTCCTCGAACTTCGTTCCGACCTTGGGATTCGCGTATGCCACGATCAGCGCGGCGAAGGCAAGCAGCAGGATGCTGCCGCGCAGCAAGAACTTCACGCGGCTGCGTGCCGGCACCATGCGCAGCACGGTTGAGCGCTCGCCGTATTTCCGGATGCTCCTGCGCTTGAGATACCAGGCGGTCCAGAGCACCAGCGCAACCAGCGGCAGCGCGAAAAGGTATTGCAGGTATTCGGGGTGCGCGAATTTGATCATCGTTGCACTCCTCTGGTCATTGCGATCATGCGGCTACGGAATCTTCCTGAAAACGAATGCACCGAGCAGTAATTCAAGCACCAGCAGTCCGAGACCGAGCAGCACGAATTCATAAAACAGCTCCGTGTAGCGATGGAATTCGGTCACTTCGATTTTCGTGCGCTCGAGCTGGTCGATCTGCTCGTAAATCTCTTTGAGTTTTTGATTGCTGGTCGCGCGGAAATACTGTCCGTCGGTGATACCCGCCACCTGCCTGAGCATGTCTTCGTCGATCTCGACCGGCATGGGCTGATACTGGATGCCGAAGGGCGTCTGCACGGGATACGGTGCCATGCCGCGCGTTCCGACACCGATCGTGTAGATGCGGATGCCGAAGGTCTGCGCGATTTCCGCCGCGGTGGCGGGATCGATGGAGCCCATGTTGTTGACGCCGTCGGTCAGCAGAATCATGACCTTGCTCTTGGACTTCGAGTTCTTCATGCGGTTGACTGCGTTGGCGATCCCCTCGCCGATGGCAGTGCCGTCTTCGAGGTACCCCGTTTTCACGTCGTGCAGAAGATCGATCAGCACGTCATAGTCGGTTGTCAGCGGACACTGCGTGAAGCTCTCGCCCGCGAAGATGACCAGTCCGATGCGATCGTTCAGACGGCCGATAATGAACTCCTCCGCGACATTCTTGGCCGCATCGAGGCGATTGGGACGCAGATCCTCGGCCAGCATGGACCCGGAGATATCGAGCACGATCGTGATATCGATACCCTCGCGAAAGACTTTTTCGCCGCGTGCGGAGGACTGCGGGCGCGCGAAGGCGACGAGCAGCAGCGCGAGCGCGATCATCCGCAGAGCAAAGGGCAGATGACGAAGACGCACGCGCCATCCCACAGGGAGCTGCGAAAAAACGCGCAGCGAGGAATGCCGCATTCCCGCGGTCAGTTTTCGCTGCTTCCAGATGTACCACAGCGCGATCAGTGGGATCAGCAGCAGCAGCCAGAGAAATTCGGGATTGGCGAATTGTGTGATGTGATCAAACATCGGCATCGTCCCTGGTGGATTCCACAAATTCCACCGCGAACTGCATGCCGGATTCATGCTCCTTGGCGGTCGGCGTGTAGCGCGCGAATTTCGTGCGGTCTGCTGTCAGCAGAACGCGCTCGAATCGTTCGAGGGTATCCGAAGGCAGTCCGAGCATGGCCACATCAGGCATGATCTCGCTGGTCGGATGCTCCATCGCGGGCACATCATAGCGGCGTTCGACATAGGTACGGAGGATATCCGTCAGGCGGGACTGGTACTCTTTGTGGCCTCCCTCCTGCCAGAGCCGCTGTGCGCGAAGGGCATCCAGATCACTGAGCGCGATGACCGCCGGAGGGAGTTCCGGTACCGGCGGTTCCTCGACCGTCTCCTCCCGGTCGCGGCGCGACCGGTACCAGCGCCAGCCGAACCAGAGCAGCAGCGCGACCAGCAGAATGATGCCTGCGATCATCAGGTAATCCCAGATCGTCAGCGAGACATCCATGACGTCCTTGATATCGCGGAAGGACTGTGTTGTATCGAGCTCCACGGTAGTGACACGCAAATCAATGCTGTTGGACACTGCCGTGTATGTGGACGTATCGCCGGGAACGCGGTAGCGCACAATTGTGCCGAGAGTGACGCTTCCGGTGTCGAAAACGGTTACCGTGATCTCCTGTTGCAACCGCTGACGCTCGCCTTCGATATTTCTGTCAGGATCCTCCGCTGCGACGAATTCCCCGTTTACGATGTCCTCGTCCGTCACGGGAGGATTGATCGTCCACGTCGCGGGCGCTTCAATCTCGAGGCTGAGGACGATCCACTCACCGATGAGGTATTGCGTCGAGTCGACATCCGCGTGAACACTGATGTCCTCCGCAAGGGGATTCCGATCCTGCGCGGTACCATCCCCGGTACGTTGCCGGGCGGCTTCCGATGCCGTGGCGGTACTTTGTGGTGTGGCATCCTGCGCGGTGGCTGGAGCCCCGGCGAGGATGAGTGCCAGGCAGGACGCGGCGAGCAGCAGTGAAGTCGTTTTCCGTCGCATCAGTACCGCCTCTCCCGCATTCTGAAAAACTCGACGAGGGGCTGAATATAGCCCTGGCGCACATCGATGCCAATGCTGTCGACATTCGAGAGGAGAAAACGCCGGGAGAGCTCGCGGACCCGATCATTCCACGTCTGCCGATAGGCATCGCGCACGGATGCAAGGGATGTATCGACCCAGCGCTGGCCTCCGCTTTCCGCATCAAATAGCTTGACAAGCCCGACATCGGGAAGCTCATGTTCCCGCTCGTCGTGGAGGCGCACGGCAATAAGGTCGTGTTTGCGCGCCACGATTTTCAGCGGACGGTCGTACTCTTCATCCATGAAATCGGAAATGAGGAAGGCAATCGAGCGCTTTTTCATGACGTGATTGAAATACTCCAGCGCGGCGCGGATACTCGTGCCCGCTCCCTCGGGACGAAAGGCGATGATGTCGCGGATGATACGCAGAATATGCGAGCGTCCCTTTTTCGGCGGAATGAATTTCTCGATGCGGTCGGTGAAGATGATCATACCGACCTTGTCGTTGTTCTTGATCGCACTGAAAGCCAGCACGGCGCAGAGTTCGGCCGCGACGTCGCGCTTGAGTTTCTCGGACGTGCCGTAATTCTGCGAACCGCTCATGTCGACCAGCAACATCACGGTCAGTTCGCGCTCTTCCTCAAACACCTTGACGAAGGGACGATTGAAACGCGCCGAGACATTCCAGTCAATGGTCCGCACGTCATCGCCGAACTGGTATTCCCGCACCTCAGAGAATTCCATTCCCCTGCCCTTGAACACGCTGTGGTATTCGCCGGAAAAGAGCTGGTTGACGAGTCCGCGCGTGCGGATTTCGATCTGCCGAACATTTTTGAGAATCTGCTTGGTATCCATGGCTCCGCTGTGTGTCTTCCTGCCGATGCGATGAACGAGGTGCGGCTCAGGGCACCTCGATGGTGTCGATGATTTCCTGAATGATCATTTCGGAATTCATCTCCTCGGCTTCGGCCTCGTAGGTGACCGCCACGCGATGGCGCAGCACATCGAAGCACACGGCGCGGATATCCTCGGGAATGACATAGCCGCGGCGCTGGATGAACGCGTGGGCCTTTCCGGCGACCGCGAGATAGATACTCGCGCGCGGCGATCCTCCGTAGGCGATGTAATTGCTCAGGCGGTCGAGATCGAACTGCCGCGGATCGCGCGTCGCCATGACGATGTCGAGGATGTATCGTTCGATTTTTTCATCCATGTACACCGTATGCAGTGCCCGGCGTGCCTTCAGCACATCCTCCGCGGAGATGACCGGACTCGCCACCGGGATGTCCGCAGCGATCTGCTGGCGCATGATTCCCAGCTCCTCGTCGCGGGACGGATAATCGATCTTGACTTTCAGCATGAAGCGGTCTACCTGCGCCTCGGGCAATGGATAGGTGCCCTCCTGCTCTATGGGATTCTGTGTCGCCATGACGAGAAAGGGACGCGGCAGCGCGAAGGTCTGCTCGCCGATGGTCACCTGCCGCTCCTGCATGGCCTCGAGCAGCGCACTCTGCACTTTCGCGGGCGAGCGGTTGATTTCGTCGGCGAGAATGAAGTTGGCGAAAATCGGCCCCTGCTTGGTCTGAAATTCGCCGGTTTTCTGATTGTAAATCATCGTTCCGATCAGGTCGGCGGGCAGCAGGTCGGGCGTGAACTGGATGCGGTGAAACATCGCTTTCATCGCCGCCGCGAGCGTCTTGATAGCGGTCGTTTTCGCGAGACCTGGCACACCTTCGAGCAGGATGTGCCCGTCGCCAAGGAGACCGATCAGCAGGCGGTCGACCATCTGCTTCTGCCCGATGATGACCTTGCCGATCTCCATTCTCAGCGCATCGACGAATGCGCTCTCCTGCTGAATCCGTTCGTTGATTTCCTGGATGTTGACTTCCATGATGCCTCTTCTATCAACACAGTGATGAATGTTCATTCCGAAGGGAGTGCCGCGCAGAGCGATAGCCCGGGATGTCCCTCAAAAACACACGAGCATGGAAAAATAATGAATGACCGGAATCGCACGCAAACCCATTCCGCGTTCCCGGACGCTGATACTTCATATGGACGCAGAAATTGATGGAATTGTTCCCGGGAGAATCGGCGTCGTCTCGGCAGGGTCCCACCGGATCGTCCCCCGCCTGTTCCCGACGGAACGCGATCAAAGGCGGCGCAGAGGCTGGCGCACGTATTTGGCGAAGCCGTATCGAATTTTCGAAGGCACGGATGCGAGTGACAGCCGGTTCGTCGGAAAGGCGAACGACGGCTCGAAGTAACAGTTGATCGTGCAGCCGTGGCAGAAATCGTGTCGTCCCTCCCGCTCGCGATGCCAGCGTACGCGTTCGCTGCTCCAGGCTTCATACAGACTGTCGCCGATCGGCAGTTTCTCAAAATGCAGGTGATAGCACGGAAGCAGCAATTCGTTCTGCGGGGATATGACAATGACACGCGAAACCGCGCGGCAGAGCGGATCGGCCGGATCGTTTCCGCCGAGCCGACGCAGTGTGATGAAGGAGGGATTGAGATAAACCATCTTCCGTTTCGCGAAGGCCTCTGCGAAGGCAAGCGCTTCATCGGAAAGTCCCTCCTCGCGGAAGTAGCTGAATATCGGGTTGAGGAGGAGAACAAGTCCGTGCTCGCGGGCAATCTCGTAGACACCCTCCATGTCCTGGAAATTCTCGTTCGTGACGGTGAACAGCAGATCGGGCGTTTCGCCGAGATCCCGTGCGATGCCAATCGAACGCATCACGGCATCGAAGCACGGAACGCCGCGCAGACGATCATGTGTGGAGGGATCGGCGCTGTCGAGAGAGAAATGCAGGAGGTCGACAACGCCGCGCAGACGTTCCGCATACTTCGGGTACAGCAGTCCGTTCGTCGTTACGCTCGTCCGCATGCCGAGCCGCTTCGCCTCGCGCGCAATCACATCCAGCTCCGGATGCAGCAGCGGCTCGCCCCCGGTCAGATCAATAAAGCGGACGCCCAGTCTCCGCAGATCCGAAAGATTGCGCAGCACTTCTTCCGTCGCCGCATGCCGTGTTCCGCGAAACGCCTCATGATCACCGAAATGACAGAAATCGCAGAAAGCGTTGCAGCGATATGTCAGATAGTAGTTACAGAGTATCGGCATCACTGCCCTTTCGTGCCGGTCTCGAATGCATGCATGGTACGAAATTCGGCATAAACTTTTCCTGTCTCCCGGAGGGAATTGAATGACAACGGGATTTTTTCGATACTGCATCATCGCGCACAGCACGGTACGACGATGAAGTTTCATGAGCTGACAGCATACATCGATGAGGGTGAAGGACTGACCGTGGAGTTCAAACGGAAGGTATCGACGCCCGAGAAAATTGCCCGGGAGATGATCGCTTTCGCCAATACGCGTGGCGGTGTGATCATATTCGGCATCGACGACGACAAAAGTCTTGTCGGCGTGGAGAGCGAGAAGGCGGAGCTCGAAGACATATCCTTCGCCGCGGCGCATCTCTGCGATCCGCCCGTCGAGCATGCCGTGCACATTTTCGGCATCGACGGACGCGACGTCATCTGCATTGTCATCGCGGAAAGCGAGCAGAAACCGCATTTTCTCGTCGATGACAGTGATGAACAGAAGTCCTTTGTCCGCGTCGGTGAAAACAGCGTCCAGGCCAGCCGGGAGATGATTCGCGTGCTGCGGCACCAGTATGGCGAGTCGGAGCCGGTGCGGCTGATTTACGGGGAGGCAGAGAAGCGGCTATTCACGTACCTGGAATCGCACGAACGCATCACGGTCAGGGAATACGCCCGCTTGATCAACGTGTCCGAGCGAAGGGCGTCGCGCCTGCTCGTGCGTCTGGTGCGTGCGGGTGCGCTTGCGATCCACACGCACGAGCGCACGGATTATTTCACACAGATGCTCCCCGGGTGACAGAAGCTGCCCCGCATGTCCCTCGGCGATGGTTGCTTTTGCGCCCGAAACACCTTACATTTGTGAACCCTATGGGCCCATAGCTCAGTTGGGAGAGCGCTACAATGGCATTGTAGAGGTCGTCGGTTCGATCCCGTCTGGGTCCACAAAAGGTCTGAGGTTTCAGACCTTTTTTCTTATCCGTGCAACAGAGGCGCCATGGACATTCCGCAGGACATTCCAGACGACATTGCCGGGCAGCTCATCGCCGCGGCCCGCGAAGCCCGGGAATTCGCCCACGCCCCGTATTCGGGATTCCGTGTCGGCGCAGCGCTGCTCGCGAAAGACGGTGCGATATTCACCGGCTGCAACGTCGAGAACAGCTCGTATTCACTTACCTGCTGTGCCGAGCGCAACGCGGTGTTCGCCGCTGTCGGCGAGGGACGACGCGACTTCATTGCCATTGCGATTGTGGCCGACGGAGAGGCAGTGCCTCCCTGCGGCGCCTGCCGGCAGGTCCTCAGCGAATTCGCTCCGGACATCTCCGTCATCCTCCTTGACAGACACGAGCAGCATCGCATTCTCACACTGACCAATCTCCTCCCCGAACCTTTTTCCGCCCGCTATCTGAAAGACTGACCGCCATTCTGCCCCTCCTTCCTCCCGCCATTCTTTATTCCGTCGATGCCACGCCACTGTTGCATTTCACGGCATAAAATCCTATTGTAGGCGCATCTCAAGATAATTACTGAATCGCACAACTCCGGCAACGGAATCCCGTGCGCTGAACCGAAAGCCCATTTCCCAACCCAACTGACCAAGAGGATTTCCGGATATGCGCCGAACCCTACGCACCTGTCTTCATCCACTGCTGATTCTGGGGTGCCTGCTGGCCACAATCCCCGGAACGGCAGATGCCCATGACCCTGAGAAGCGCATCACGATGACGCTTTTCGGAGATGGCGGTGATGTGCTCCGCCCTGATCGCGACACGGGAGGAGACTACGTCTGGTACCTCGGATTAGACGCGGGCCTGACATACTCGCGTTTTCAGGACGGACCGATTTACTATCTCATTCCGCACCCCTACGTTCCGGAAATTCCCTGGTTCGGGAATGCGAACGAGGGTTCCGGGATCGGATATGCTGTCGGTGCAACGATTGATTTTCCTCTATCGGACATGTTCGGGATCGTCTTGAAGGGGTCCTATCATACTCGGGCCGGCTCGTTCAAGGAGACGCTCGAGGTTGGAACACCCTGGTTCTCTGAACGCTCCGTGGTCGACAACAGAACGGATATGACCTTGGACTACCTCAGTTTCGATCTCCTCGGCCGAATCAACTTCGGTGATACGCCGTTTTACGGACTTGTTGGTGTCTCGTATTCATCCCTTTCATCGAACTCCGTCGAACTGGAGCAGACAATTCTCGAGCCGGATAACATGTTCTATTACGAAGACGCGGGCGGAAGCATCATCAACATGCTCCGTTCCGGAACGACGGACGGTGAGATCCGGGAGTTTCTCGACTCTCGCACCGATCTCAAATTCGGGCTTGGATACTGGCTGGCTCTGACCGGCAGTCTGTCGCTGACTCCCGAAGTCTCCGTCGCCATCCCTCTTGACGATCTGATTGACTCGGAAACCGTTGCTGATGGGGCCATCGAGCAGGGACTGGTCAACCCCGATTTCAATGTCATCACTTCGTTTGTCACCATCGGCCTTCGCTGGCACATCAGGTAAATCGAGGAGGAACACGCATGAAATACTTCGCACACATCGCGCGTATGATCCTGCCCCTGCTTCTTCTCGCCATCGCAGCGCAGGCACAGGATGACGAAACACCCCGGCGGCCCATCATCACGCCGGAACGCTATGACGTTACGATCCGCTCGCTCGGCGGGGATCTCAACTCATCGGATGACGATTTCGCTCCGCTGCTGCTCGGCAACGGCAAGGTACTCTACTTCACTTCGAACAGAACAGGCGATCAGGACATCTATTCCGCCATACAGGGCTACGACGGCTGGGAGCAGGTGCAGGCCGCTGGTCCTCCGTTGAATTCCGGCGGTGACGAAGGCGGCACGACCATCACGCCCGACGGACGCACGATGGTGTTCGCCGCCTGCGACCGACCAGACAGCTATGGCGACTGCGATCTTTACATCGCCGAATACATCGGGGGCAGCTGGCGGAACATCCGGAACCTCGGGGCGAAGGTGAATTCGGAGGCATGGGATTCACAACCGACGATATCCGCCGATGGACTGATGCTGTTTTTTGTTTCCGAGCGTCCCGGTGGACAGGGCGGCACGGATATCTGGATGTGCGCACGACCCTACGGCGGTGAATTCGGCAGGGCCGTCAATCTCGGCTCCGTCGTCAATTCCACCGGGGACGAATTCGCACCCCATATCGCGGCCGACAACACAACGCTGTATTTCTCGAGTGACACGCATCCCGGCATCGGCGGGCAGGACATCTACCGCGTGAAGAAATCCGACCGCGGATGGACGTCCCCACAGCATATCGGCACGCCCATCAACAGCGAGTACGACGACTATTTCAGCAGTCTGCGGCTCAACAGCGATGATTTGTACTTTGCGTCAAACCGTCCGGGTGGCTCCGGTGATCTCGATCTCTTTCTCGCGGTGCCGAATCCCCTGCCGCCTGGCGGTGTGACCACTGTCGTCGGGAAGGTCACCGACTCACGCTCCGACAATCCGGTTTCCGCGCAGCTCACGGTGCGGGATATCAGTACGAACGAAATCGTCAGCAGCTTCTACAGTGACGCAGTCGACGGCAGCTATGTCGTCGTACTCCAGCCCGGGCGCAGCTATGTCATCACCTCCGAAGCTCCAGGGTATCTGTTCTATTCGAGTCGCTTCGATGTGCCAGCAGTCTCGGTGAATGACATGGTGCGGAAGGACATAAAGATGACCCGTGATATCGTGCGCCTGCTCGTGTATTTCGATTTCGATAAGGCGACACTGCAGCCGGAATCGTTTGTCGATCTCGATCGTGCCGTTGACTGGCTGAGGGCCAATCCCACCGTACGCGTGGAACTAGCCGGACACACCGACAACGTCGGTGCACATGAATACAACAAAAAGCTGTCTCTTGACCGCGCGCAGGCCGTCCTGGACTATCTCGTCCAGAAGGGCATTTCACCGGCGCGTGTCACCGCACACGGGTACGGCTATTCCGCACCCGTCGCAACCAATGACACGGATGAAGGCCGCGCCCTCAATCGCCGCGTGGAATTCCGTGTCGTCTCGCGATAACGATTTTCTCCCCTCTCTTCACTCCGCAGAAAAGGCGTCTCCGGGCGCCTTTTCTCATGCTTTCTCTTCATCCCCGATCGTGATTTGCACAAGTTCTATCGGAGAGTTCTCCAGAAGCGGTTTGATACGATCTATCTTGTAGGGCTTCAGGTAACAGATGCGCTTGATGCCTGTATTCATCAGAGTCTTCAGACAGTGATAGCAGGGACTGGCTGTCACGTAGATATCGGCACCATTGATTTCGACGCCGTGCTTCGCCGCCTGCGCGATGGCATTGATCTCCGCGTGGATCGTTCGGAAGCAGTTCTCCTCCTCCTCCCCGTCGGGATTGCGGGAAACATAGAGCAGGCAGCCGACATCCGTGCAGTGTGGATGTCCGGCGGGCGAACCGTTATACCCGGTTGCGATGATATTCTTGTCCTTGACGATGACGGCGCCGATCTTGGCGCGATTGCAGGTTGCGCGTTCCGCGACCATCGTCGCGATGCGCATGAAATACTCGTCCCAGCTCTGCCTGGTCGACATGGAAACCTCCTGAACACTGAACAATGCAATGCGCCAATATACGGTGCGCTGCATGCAGAATGCCAGCATCCCTTTGCCTTGTGATTGCGATAATTCCGTCTAACTTAGCATGGACAACGGAAGAGCAACCCGTACACGAGGACCCTGTATGCCGAGAAAACCCCGGAAGATCTTCGTCATCGACACCAATGTCATCCTCCACGACAGTTCCTGTATCTACAAATTCGAGGAAAACGACGTATTCATCCCCATCGCCGTGCTCGAGGAACTCGACCAGTTCAAGAAGGGCAATGACACGCTGAATTACCACGCCCGCGAGTTCGTGCGTTCACTGGATGCGCTCAGCGGGGACAAGCTGTTCAATGGCGGCGTAAAGATCGGCGAGGGCATGGGAAACATCAGCATTCGGCTCGATGCCATTGCCGACGAGGAGTTCACACGCAGTTTCCCGGCGGTAACTCCCGACCATCGCATCCTCCGCTGCGCCTACAACTTGAACAAGAAGCATCCGCGCCGGCAGGTGATTCTCGTCACGAAGGATGTCAACCTGCGCATGAAAGCGAAGGGCATCGGCCTGATGGCGCAGGATTACGTCTCCGACATGGTCGAGGACCTCGACACACTCTACACCGGACGCCGCGTGCTGGAAGACGTGGACGAGGGACTCATCGACGTACTGTATCAGCCGCCCTTCGAAGTGTCCGCGGAATCTTTCGAGGATCATGAATCCTTCCGTCCCAATGAATATTTCATCGTGCGCTGCGGAAAAAAATCCGCGCTCGGCATGTTCGATGCGCGAACGGAGATGATCAAACGGGTAGACAAGTTCCAGTCCTACGGCATCACTCCGCGCAATTCCGAACAGACCTTCGCGCTGAATGCCCTGACGGATCCGGATATCCAGCTGGTGTCTCTTTCCGGCAAGGCGGGCACGGGAAAAACGCTCCTTGCGCTCGCGGCGGCGCTCGAGCGGCGCAAGCTCTATCGTCAGATCTACCTGGCGCGTCCCGTCGTGCCTCTGAGCAACAAGGATCTCGGGTATCTCCCCGGCGACATCCATTCCAAGCTCGATCCCTACATGCAGCCGCTCTTCGATAACCTTGGCGTCATCCAGAACCAGTTTTCCGAATCGGATGTCAAGCATCGCCGCATTCAGGAGATGCTCAAGGAGGAGAAACTGGTCATCTCGCCGCTCGCCTACATCCGCGGAAGAAGCCTGGTCAACATCTACTTCATTGTCGACGAGGCGCAGAATCTCACACCGCATGAGATCAAGACCATTATCACACGCGCCGGAGAAGGCACGAAATTCGTGTTCACGGGGGACATCTACCAGATCGATCATCCGTATCTCGACAGCCGATCGAACGGTCTCAGCTACCTGATCGACAAAATGCAGGGACAGAAGCTGTACGCTCACGTCACGCTGGAAAAGGGGGAACGCTCCGATCTCGCGGAACTCGCGAGCGACCTTCTCTGAGCGTCCACCTCAAGGGCACACAAGGTCCGACAAACACGGCCGTCTCTGCTGCAGGGGCGGCCGTACTCCCTTTTGCCGATGGTCTTGCCTTTCGAAAATTATCCCTCTATCTTCATTTCAGAGAATTTTTTCCCGAATGCTCACAACGCGGATGCGATGTTCCGCTCATTTTCTCAGCTATGACGGGCATATAAGCGAAGGCGTTTGCCGTTTGTCATCCATACCACGGATTTCATGGCTCAAATAGAGAAAAATCAGGCGATTGAAGCGGAAAACAAGCACAAACAGCTTGATCGCGCGCTGATGCGTCAGCAGGGACGGCGCGGCGCACTCATCGAAGTACTCCACGAGGCGCAGCATATTTTCGGGTATCTTCCGCGCGACATCCTCGGATACATTGCCGCATCCCTTCAACTGCCTCCGAGCCATGTGTTCGGTGTCGCGAGTTTCTATCCATCCTTCAGACTCCATCCCCCTGCCGGGCACACCATTACAGTCTGCATGGGCACCGCCTGCTACGTCAACGGTGCTTCGCGCGTGCTTCGCGCGGCAGAGGAGCGCTGCCATCCCCGCGCGGAATCCGAGCAGCATGACCGCATTCCGTTCGACGTACACGCCGTGCACTGCCTCGGATCATGCGGCAGCGGGCCGGTGATGCAGGTCGACGACGATCTGTATCTCCACACCGCAGCAGAAACGGTGGAATCAGCGTTGGATCGGTGCGTGGAAACGTTGCGTGCCGCGGATCACGCTTCGGACGGTACCACGGAGGCGTCACCCTCAGAGGAGATTTTCCCGGAATCCGACACCACGGGAAGACAGGATGCGCGAAATAACGATTCAGCAGCGGGCGAGACCGATGACACTTGAGGAACTCTACCAGATCGGCCGTGCGCACAGGGAGCGGGTGGCGACGTTCCGGGCGGAGATCCAGGTCTGCGGAAGTGGCGGCTGCCGATCGGCGGGCAGTGAGAAACTGCTCGACGCGTTTCGAGCCGCCTGCGAGAAAAAGAAAATCGCATCGGACGTGAGGATCATTACAACAGGATGCATGGGGCTCTGCGGACAGGGACCGCTCGTCCGTATCCTGCCGCGGGAAACACTGTATGCCGGTGTCACACCCGAGAAGGCCGAGCGCATTGTTTCAAGCCATATCATCCGGGAGAAGCCGTTCCGCTCGCTTCTTCTCGATGCGGACCATCCGTTCTATGCTTCACAGACTCCCATCGTCCTGCGCCACATGGGACGTCTCGACCCGGAATCCATCGAGGATTACATCGCCCATGGCGGGTATGAAGCACTCGCTAAAGCCGTCACGTATTCCGCGCCGGAACATGTCATCCTCGAAATCCGGAACAGCGGACTTCGGGGACGCGGCGGCGGCGGCTATCCCACCGGGCTGAAATGGGATATCGTCCGTCGCGGTACTTCAAAAAGCAAGTATGTCGTCTGCAATGCGGACGAAGGCGATCCCGGCGCATTCATGGACCGCGCGCTGCTCGAGGGAAACCCGCACGCGATTCTCGAAGGCATGGCCATCGCAGGCTATGCCGTTGGAGCACAGCAGGGGTACATCTACACACGCGGTGAGTACCCCCTCGCGGTCGAGCGCATGCGACATGCCATCCGCGAAGCCGAACGTCTCCCAGTCATCGGCAACCGGATTTTCGAATCGGGATTCAGCTTCCAGGTGGACCTGCGTATCGGAGCGGGAGCCTTCGTCTCCGGGGAGGAAACGGCGCTGCTGCGCTCGATCGAGGGCAAGCGCGGTCAGCCGCAGCCGCGCCCTCCCTATCCCTCGGCAAGCGGTCTGTGGGGCGAACCGACGCTGGTCAACAACACGGAAACACTCGCCAACGTCCCGCCCATCGTCCTCAACGGCGCACGCTGGTTTTCCGGCATGGGCACCGAACGGAGCCGCGGAACCAAGGTCATTTCCCTCGCAGGCAACCTCCGCAATACGGGTCTGATCGAAGTGCCGATGGGAACCTCGCTGCGCTCGATCATCTTTGATATCGGCGGCGGCGTGCGGGAGAACCGCGCATTCAAGGCAGTGCAGACCGGCGGTCCGTCGGGCGGCTGCATCCCCTCCCAGCACCTTGACGCCGCAGTAGATTTCGAATCCCTCGCACAGGTCGGCTCGATGATGGGATCGGGCGGGATGATCGTAATGGATGACACCGCCTGCATGGTCGACGTGGCGGCCTATTTCATGGCATTCTGCCGGGATGAGTCCTGCGGGAAGTGCATCCCCTGCCGGGTCGGCACCGTGCAGCTGTATCGCATTCTCGATCGCATCCGCCGCGGCGGCGCCACGCTTCAGGATCTCGACATACTCGAGGAACTCGCCGTCATGGTGAAGGATACGAGTCTGTGCGGACTGGGACGTTCCGCGCCGAATCCCGTCATATCCATTCTTCACTATTTCCGCAGGGAGTTCGAGGATCACATTACCGGACGCAGATGCCCCGCGGGAGTCTGTCTGATGGACAACGAATCGGAGACCGCAGCGACAGCGCCACTTCCTGCCGGCACATCGCCGCAGACGGAGGGAAGCGTGCATGAATGAAATCCGCACACTGACTATCGACGGTCAGCTGATCAGCGCCGACGCATCCGTGACCATTCTCGAGGCGGCGAAGGAGCATAATATTCACATTCCGACACTCTGTCATCTTGAGGGGCTCAGTGACGTCGGCGCCTGCCGGCTCTGCCTCGTGGAGATTGAAGGACACAACCGCCTGCAGCCCGCGTGCGTGACGCGTGTGGAGGAAGGGATGGTCGTGCGCACAACATCGTCGCGACTGCAGAAATATCGCCGCATGGTGCTGGAGCTGCTGTTCAGCGAAGGCGACCATATCTGTTCGGTATGCGTGGCCAACAATGCGTGCGAGCTGCAGGACCTCGCCTATGCGGCAGGGATGGATCACGTCCGTTTTGACTATCTGCATTCCACGCATGCGCTCGACGCGTCGCACGACCGCTTCGTGGTGGATCATCACCGATGCATCCTCTGCGCGCGCTGTGTGCGCGTGTGCGCGGACGTCGAGGGTGCCCATACCTGGGATATCGCCGGTCGTGGCCACACGGCACATCTCGTCAGTGATCTCGCGCAGGACTGGGGCGAGGCGCGCTCGTGCACGTCCTGCGGGAAATGCCTGCTCGTCTGTCCCACCGGCGCCCTGTTCGCCAAAGGCTTCGTCGTCTCCGATCCGCAGAACAAGCAGGACTTCCTCCGCTACATCGCCAACACGAAATCGAGGAAGGCATGGAAGGACGAATGAGCATCGGCAGTATATGGCTGGGTGGCTGCAGCGGCTGCCACATGTCCTTTCTCGATCTCGACGAGCGTCTCTTCCAGCTTCTCGAACGGGCGGATATTGTGTTCAGTCCTCTTAGCGACAGGCGCGAGCTTCCCGATGCGCTGGACGTGCTTCTCGTCGAGGGCGCGGTCGCGCTGTCGGGCCAGGCGGAACTGCTGCGGGATCTTCGTTCGCGCACGCGCACCGTCGTGGCATTCGGCGACTGCGCGGTCGTCGGCAACGTCACCGCCATGCGCAATCATCTGGATCTCACATCCATGCTGCGACACACCTATGGTGCCGAGGGTGCACGGATGGGGCACGATCCCGCACATCACCTGCCGGCCATGCTTGATGAGGTTCTGCCGCTGCACCGGGTGATCGACATCGACATTTTTCTTCCCGGCTGTCCCCCACCCGCAGATCTTATCTGGTACACAGTGCATGAACTGCTCGAGGGACGACATCCTGTTATCGATGAGAAGAGGCTCCGCTATGGCTGAGAGGAGACGGGAGATACTGATTGATCCAGTCTCGCGCGTCGAGGGTCATGCACGGATCAGCATTCTCTTCGACGAGCGGGGCGCTGTTTCCGACGCGCGTCTGCACGTGACCGAGTACCGCGGCTTCGAGCATTTCTGCCGCGGACGCCTGGTCTGGGAGATGCCGCGGTTGACATCGCGGATCTGCGGCGTCTGTCCCGTGAGTCATTCCGTCACGTCCGCCCGCGCCGGTGACGACATCCTCGCCGTGGCCGTGCCGCGCACCGCGGAACAGCTGCGGCGCGTCCTCATCCTCGCCCAGTGGGTGCAGTCTCACGCACTGAGTTTCTTTCACCTTTCGTCACCCGACCTCCTGCTCGGCAGGGAAACGCGTGCCGCGGAGAGGGATTTCTTCGCCGTCATGCGCGACAACGCCGAATTCGCGCGGCGTGGCATTCGTCTGCGGAAGTGGGGACAGGATGTCATCGCCCGCATTGCCGGACGGAGGATCCATTCCGATTACGCCATACCCGGCGGAGTTGCCCGTCCACTTCCGGAGCGCGACCGCGATATCATTCTGGATGGTCTTCCCGAGGCGCACAACACCATGCGTCAGGCCCTGGATATCATGAAGGCGCTTCTCGAAACCCGGGACGGTGAGAGCGAGATGGCGGGAAATTTCCCATCGCTCTTCATGGGGCTCGTCGGTGCGGATGGCGGTCTTGAATACTATGACGGTCACCTCCGCATCATGGATGCCGCCGGCAACATCCTCGCCGACGGCGTCGATCCGCGCGGGTACCGCGACATCATCGCCGAGGATACCGAGCCCTGGTCGTATCTCACATTTCCATATTATGCGCCGCTTGGCAGGGATGCGGGCATGTACCGCGTCGGTCCGCTGGCACGACTCAACGTCTGTGCACACACCGGTTCTCCGAAATCAGACCATGAGCTGGCCGAATTTCGCCAGCGCGGCGGAGGGCGCGGTCCGGAGCACCATTCCCTGCTCTACCACCTCGCCAGGCTCATCGAAGTGCTGTTCGCACTCGAGCGCATCGAGGAGCTTCTCATCGATCCCGAGACACTGCGTACCGACACGCTTCGCTCGCGCGCGTTTTCGAATCGCACGCAGGGCATCGGCGTGACCGAGGCGCCGCGGGGCACCCTCTTCCATAATTACTCGGCGGGGAGCGACGGTGTGATCACGCACGTGGACCTGTTGATCGCCACCGCGCAGAACAATCTCGCGATGAACCGCAGTATCCGTCAGATTGCAGCGCATTGTATTCCGCGCGCCGACACTGACGTCGACGAACGCATCCTCAATCGGATCGAGGCGGGCATCCGCAGCTACGATCCCTGCTTTTCCTGTTCGACCCACGCGCTCGGCCGCATGCCGATGCAGATCGAATTCCGCACGGAGGAGGGCCGTGTGCTCGGCCGTTTCTCACGCACCCCGCGGTGACCGCGCCTGTGATCTTTCATCTTCAGGGAGAAAGTCGTACTTTTGCGCATACAAAATCTGCACACAGAAAGAGGAGCTTGCATGAGGAAGGCGGTAATTCCCCTGGTCATTCTGTTTCTGATCGGCATGAGCGGTGTTCAGGCCCAGCAGACAACGGTCGTCTCCGAGCAGGAAGACGAATACGACATGCATTTCAAGATCGGTGCACTTGCCGGGCTGACACTGGCGATGAATACGACCGACTACGTCGTTACGCGTGTCACGCGCACACTTTCTCTCGGTTCACACTTCGGTGTGCGTGCGAGCATCCCGATCGGAAAGCGAACGCGGGTCGTGACGGGCCTCGGCTACCACACCCTCACGTTCAAAGATGAGAACAAGCGGATTTCCTTCAGTGATGCCGCTGTCAATCACAGTACCGACCTGCCCAACGAGGGGACGCTGACGACGGAAGGGACTTTCCAGTACACCGTGGTGACGGCCATGCTGCAATTCAGTTCGGTTTTCATCGGTGTAAATCTCGGACTGCCCACTTCGGCGGACATGACCAACAGTGCTGACGGCTTCGTCATTCCCGACGGCGGTGTGGATCCAACCAGCTGGTACACGCCCGCCAGGCCGGAACTCAACCCCGAAAACAGAAAGATCAAGAAAGACATCACTCCCGATGACGAAGACATCAATCCGCTCATCGAATTGCGTCTCGGCGGTGAATTCCCCATCATGAAATCACGTGTCGGCGACCTGAACCTCGGCATCAGTGTCGGCTACACCTTCCAGAATATCATTTCCGATTCGCGCGACAACCTTCCCAACATGGAAACGAATTTCTGGCTGCCGAACATGCTGTTCCATCTGTCCTACATGTTCAATCTCTGATTGCAGTCCATTTGAAGTCGAATGAAAACGGGTCCACATGGCGGACCCGTTTTTCTTTGCTTCCCGCCGTCCTCCCTTCCCTGCTGCTTTTGCTCTGACAGTCATTTTCGTATGTTGCCGTATTGGACCACTTTCACGAGACACCGTCATGATGCGCTCGACTGCAGCCGTTGAAGATATTTACAAAATCATATACACCGAGCATTACGATCCGTACACGGTGCTGGGTATCCACGAGGTTACGTACAGGAACAAATCCTGCGTCGCAATCCGTGCCTTCATGCCGCAGGCCACGCATGCCTGGGTGATCCGTGAATTCGATGACGGCCGTACCGAGGATCATCCCATGCTGCGCATTCACGAGGAGGGTTTCTTCGAGTACGTATTCGAAGAGGAGTCGTCTCCCTTCCCCTACAAACTGCGCCGCGAGACCTATGACGGCGACGTGCAAACGTTTTTCGATTCCTATGCCTTTCATCCGCAGCTCAGTGATTACGACCTGTATCTTTTCGGGGAAGGAAACCATTACCGCGTCTGGGAAAAACTCGGCGCACACTACCGGGAGATCAATGGCGTCGGCGGAATCGAGTTCGCCGTGTGGGCGCCCAATGCGCGCAGCGTCAGCGTCATCGGTTCGTTCAACGGCTGGGATCGCCGCCGTCATGCCATGCGCGTCCTCGGCTCCTCCGGGGTCTGGGAAATTTTCATCCCCGGCATCAGTTCGGGTGAGTTGTACAAATACGAAATCAAGACCCGTGACGGACATGTGATCGCCAAGGCCGATCCGTTCGGACGCGCGATGGAGGAGCGGCCCCGCACAGCCTCCGTCGTGCACGTCCCTCTGCCCTTCGAGTGGTCCGACCGCGACTGGCTGCAAGATCGCCGGCGCATCGAGCCGCTGCAGGGTCCGATCGCAATCTATGAGATGCATCCGGGTTCCTGGCGCAGCGCCAACGGCAACGACGAGCCGATCAACTACCGCGACCTCGCCGAGGAGCTCGTACCGTATATCCGTGAAAACGGGTACACGCATGTCGAGTTCATGCCGATCATGGAGCATCCTTTCGATGGTTCATGGGGATACCAGGTCACCGGGTATTACGCACCGACGAGCCGCTACGGAAGCCCTGAAGATTTCATGTATCTCGTCGACGCACTGCACGCAGCCGGGATCGGGGTAATCCTTGACTGGGTTCCGGCTCATTTTCCGAAAGACACGCATGCGCTCGGATGGTTCGACGGCTCACATCTCTTCGAGCACTCGGATCCGCGCAAGGGCGAGCACATGGACTGGGGCACGTTGATTTTCAATTACGGACGCAACGAGGTCCGGAATTTCCTCATCGCCAATGCTCTCTTCTGGATCGAGCGCTTTCACATCGACGGACTTCGCATCGATGCCGTCGCCTCCATGCTCTATCTCGACTACTCTCGCAAGGAAGGCGAGTGGGTGCCGAACGAGTACGGCGGCCGTGAGAATCTCGAGGCGATCGATTTCATTCGTCAGCTGAACTGGGCAATTCACTCCTACTACCCCGGCGTGATGATCATGGCGGAGGAATCGACATCCTTTACCGGTGTCACGCATCCCGTAGACAACAACGGACTCGGCTTCGACCTGAAGTGGAACATGGGGTGGATGAACGACACGCTGGAATACTTCGAGAAGGATCCCATTTTCCGCAAACATCATCACAGGAATCTCACCTTCGGACTGCTGTATGCCTTCAGCGAACGCTTCCTGCTGCCGATCTCCCACGACGAGGTCGTGCACGGGAAGAAGGCGCTCATCAGCAAGATGCCCGGTGACTACTGGCAAAAATTCGCGAACATGCGCCTGTTCTTCGGGTACCAGTACGGCCATCCCGGAAAGAAGCTGCTCTTCATGGGACAGGAATTCGGGCAGTGGAACGAGTGGAATCACGACGGCGAGCTGGACTGGGAGCTGCTGAATTTCGATGCGCATCGCCAGCTGCTCACCTGGGTGCGTGATCTGAACGCGCTCTACCGCAATGAGCCTGCGCTCTACGAAGACGATTTTTCCTGGGAGGGCTTTCAATGGATCGATCTCGACGATGCCGACCGCAGTCTTCTCTCATTCGAGCGCATCGCGGTGGAGTCGAAGCAGCGGCTGATCTTCCTCTGCAACTTCACACCGATGGTGCACCACCATTACCGGCTCGGCGTAACAGAGCCCGGCACCTACCGTGAACTGCTCAACAGCGATTCGGAATTCTATGGCGGCAGTGGCGTCGGAAATATGGGCGCCGTGCAAAGCGAAACCATTGAGCATCACAACCGTCCACACTCGCTGATGCTGACCGTGCCTCCGCTTGCCGTGCTGATACTCAAGAAATCCGAATAACGTCCGCGCATCCCCGCGCGGCATCAAGACCTGCAATTATTTGCATCCGGGATTCTCGCTTGGAGTGCTCCCGGACACCGGTCAGGAATCCCCTCGCAGGAGGACCATGCACTGTGTTGGCGGCACGGTGATCTGTTCGCCGTCAAAGCGGCCGATCGTCCTCGTCCCCGCCCGTTCTCCGTTCACAAGCACCCGCCATTCTCCTCCTGCCGGCAGGTGATAATCTGCCGCATCCGCCCTGTTCGGATTCACCAGCACCGCCATTTCCTGTTTTCCCTTTGCCTCCCTGACAGTGAAGCCGCTGGCGACGGGCGTCGCCGGTTCGAGGAAAGTGTACTGTGAGATGGCTGCCCTCCGCAGCAGCGGAAACTTCCGTCGAAGAGCAATCAGTCCGCGGTAATACTCGAACAGCTGGCGATTGACCTCGCGGTGCCCGTAATTGAGCCAGTTCGTTTCGTCGTCTTTCTCATAGCTGTTGTGATCGATGACGCCGGGCGTCGAATCGTGGACCCCGCTGTCGGCAATCACTTTGCTGCGCGCAAATTCCTGTCCCGCATGCAGCATGACTGTCCCCCGCGCCGTAAGGAGCATCACCGCCGCCAGTTTCGCGATGCGCAGTTGTTCCTCGGTGAGACGTGCGTGCTTATCGAAATCGCTGATTCGCTGCCCCGGCCGAGCGCCGCCCGTGGCGATGCGGATGAAATCCCCCAGTGTATAGCCGTCATGAGATTCAAGGTAATTGACGGCATGCTTCGCGCTGCGAAACGGACCGCCTTTGTCGCGCGGACTCCCCAGCATCCATTTTCCAAAATCCTCTGGCACGCTGTTTCCCCACGTGCCGAAGATGTAGCCCTGTCCGTCACGCGGCTCATGTCCCTTGACACCGTTGCGGAAAATGTCGTTCCAGGCGCCGTAATGCAGATCAGAGAAGCGGTCAAGCGCATAGTCACCGCCTCCCCACGGTTCTGCGATCAGGATCACGTCCGGATAGATGGCTCGCGCGCGCTCCCGGATTTCCCGGAAGGTGTCCTCGTCGATGATGGGAGCCAGGTCGAAGCGAAATCCGTCAATGTGGAATTCCTCCAGCCAGAACAGGACGCTGTCGACGATCATCCTGCGTGTCATGGGCATGGAGGAATCGAGATCGTTGCCGCAGCCGCTGCTCTCGAGAAAATGGCCGTCAGGCGTGGTGCGGTAGTAGCAGAATTTGTCGGTGTATTTCAGCGGCTGGTAATCGTACTGAGATGTATGGTTGTAAACGACATCCATGATGACCGCCATGCCTTCCCGGTGCAGGGCCTTGACCATGTCGCGGAATTCGGTGATATGGTGCGGCGCCGCGGTATTCCAGTGTCCGGGAGTCTGATCGCCCCGCGTCGCATAGCGCGGTTCGGGGGCGAAAAAATACGAGGTCATGTATCCCCAGTGATTCCGCTCATAGGGATTCCAGTCGTTGTAAATATCTCCACCCGCGTGATGCAGGTAAGGCGGTTCGATCCATGCGTAATGCTGTGACGGAAGCAGTTCGACGGCATTGACCCCGAGCCGCTTCAGATGCGCGATGCCGCCCTTCGCATCCGGATGCACCAGGCCGCGATAGCTGCCGGCGAGTTCCGAGGGGACGCCGCTGCTTTCATGCGCCGTCATGTCTTTCACATGCATTTCATAGATGACCAGATCGGCGGGATCGACGCTGACATGGCGATCATCCTCCCAGTCATATGCCGGGATATGATCCGGCAGCAGGCAGCGTCCGTTATGCCGAAATGTATTCTTGGTGACCACGGCCCGAGCATACGGGTCACCGATGAGTATGCGCGAATTGAAATGCTCGCCCGGCTCACGTGATCCCTCAACGCTGTACGCATAGTATCGGGCGTTCACCGAGCGGTCAATGGAGAGCTGCCATATGCCGTTTTCCTCTCTGGAGAGGAAGAACTGCGTCCCGATATCATCCTCGATATGCTCGAACAGATGCAATCGCACACGCATTGCCCGTGGCGCGAACAGACGAAATACGTAATATGCGTCTTCCACCAGGCAGCCGAGCGGGAGGTCCGACTTCAGTGCTCGCAGAAGTGGCTGAATGTCAAGCGGCACCATTCCCGCTCCCCGCACGAGAACCGAGTGCCTGCGGGAGAGATCCACCGGTTCCACGGTCACGACGGCCTCAAAGCCGTCGAGCACGACATTGTGCAGCGCTACTGACGGCGCCAGAATAATGTCACCGGGCGAGAGCTCTCCGGGGGGATCGGAAAAGAGAAGATGGAGGCGATCCGGCGCCTCGAGTCGCGCGTGCTGAAGCTTCATGGGGTCGGTGGGGCTTTCTCTGCTGGATAGTGAAGACGACCGGCCCATGAGCGTGCCGGATCGGAGCCGCAAGATAGGAAGCGGCGGGCACACGAGGCAATTTGCGTCCCCTGTGCCGCTGCGGTACATTGCTGCAATGAAACTCGCCGATCACACTGCGCATTACCGCATCGATGCCGAGGAATTCGATTATTTCGAGAAACGCAGCGGTGCAGATCGTGACGCCGCCCGGAGAATCCAGCAGGCGGTGCTTGCGGAAGCGCGTCTGAAATCCTCCGATCTCGTGCTCGATATCGGGAGCGGCGGCGGATGGCTGTTTGAGGAGTTCGACGGTACGCCCGCTCCCCGAATCGTCGCAGTGGACCTCGGTGTACGGAACCTCCGCAAGCTGCGGGAGCGGCACGGGAACGGCGTCATGGCTGTCGTCGCGGACGCGGAGCATCTGCCCTTTCGCCCGGGCGCATTTTCGGCGGTGATCGCCTCCGAGGTGCTCGAGCACCTCAATGATCCCGCGGCGGCTCTGCGGGAAGCGGCGCGGACGCTCGCATCCGGTGGTCGCTGCGTCATTTCCACGCCATACCGGGAAACGCTGCGGTATTATCTCTGTATCCACTGCAACAGGCCCACACCGGTCAACGCCCATCTGCACTCCTTTGACGAGCATGTGCTGCGCGACCATTTCAACAATGCCGGCCTGCGCGAGATCCGACATCAGCCATTTCAGAACAAACTGCTGCTCTATCTTCGCCTGTCACATCTTCTTCGTTTTCTTCCCTGGAATCTTTGGCGTGGAATCGATCGTTTATGTAATTTTGTATATCCCCGCTGCCACAGCATCATCGTGAGCGGAAAACAGCAACACTGAACAGGAACCCCGGCCATACCCTACCCTATGCAGGCAGAATCCCTCCCCACCGCGCGCGTTTCATTTTTCTTCGCTGTATTCACATTTCTGGCCCTGGCGCCATCGCTTTCGGCACAGCACTTCACCTGCGGCATGCAGCCCCGGAGCACCGACCATGCGTTCCTTCCACGCGAGGCAGCCGCGGCATCCGTCTTGAATGGCATCGAACCACACGGAGGCGCGCATCTCCCGTTCGAGGGGTATGTGCGCGGACTGGTGGTATACGTTCAGACGCTCAACGATCGCAAGGAAGACGCGTCCTGGCCGCTCGGGCAGCTTCCGACGTGGAGTGATGATTTCATTAACCGCCTGGAAGAGTACTACACCGACATGTCAAGCGGCAGGATGGAACTCGACATTGACGTGCATCCCGGCACCATGGTGACGCGCAACACGGAGGACGGCTACGTTTACTGGGCGCTGAATTACGGCTTCGCCATCAAGGAAATCCTTGACTCGCTCGACATGATCATGGATTTCTCGGAGTACGACCGCTGGAACTCGGAGTCGAACACGTATCAGCTCAGGGAGGAACCCGATGGAAAGGTCGATCTCCTCATCTTTGTGTTCCGGAGCATTTCGAATTCAATGTTCATGCCGTTCTCGGGGGTGTCCGATCTCGGATTCGCCGGACATCATTTTCTTGACAGCGGCAGCGACCGGTACGTGTACGGCGGATCCGGGCAGCACAATGACGCGGGCTCGTCGGGACTGAGCATTTCCTTCCTCCCCGGCCGCTCCACGGTGATGAATCCCGAATACGCCTTCGCCAGCACCATTCACGAACTCGGCCACAAGCTTTTCGGCGAAGGACACACCAACGAGTTGTATGGCGGACTCGGAACCATGGCGAATGCGGGGAACGGATTCGCCATGAGCAGTTTCGAGCGGCATCTTGCCGGGTACATCCAGTGCCGCGAACTGCGTCCCGGCACCGATACCGTCATCACGCTGACCGATTACGTCACGACCGGTGACGCTGCACTTCTTCCCATTCCGCAGCTCGACCGGGCGTACTTCGCCTTCGAATTCCGCGGAAAGAAAAGCAAATGGGATACTGCTCCGATCGAAGGTCTCTACGTGCATCGCATCTACGACAGCTGGAGCAAGAGTCAGAAGCGCGTGCAGGTCATCAGTGCGGAGGGCGCGTTCGAGTGGGCCGTGGATACGGCAACGGGAGGCGTTCAGCCGGTTCGTTCCGCACCGCTGACCGGATATAACCGCCTGCAGAGCATTCCCATCGACGGGCGCACCTACTGGGCCGAAGGATGGTGGGGCGTACCCAGCATCGCTTTCCGGGAGTACCGCACCGAAATAGCGCCGTGGAAGAATCCGTCAAGTACATTCATGTGGGGATCCGATACCATCGTTTCGAATGTATGGATGCGCCTGATCGATTTGACGGACAGTACGGCGACAATCAGTATTTCCTACGACAAACCCGCGATTCTCTCTTTGGAAGAACCGCCCCTTGCTGCCGGGACGCTCGGCATGCCGTATCCTCATCCGCTTTCTTCGTCTGCGGCAGGTGCGTACGTCCCCTTCTCCACCGCGCGCGCCGGTCACGTGCGTCTCACACTTCATGACGCTCTCGGCCGAGCGATCGAAACGCTCAGCGAGGGACAGCGCGCGGAAGGATCGCATCGCGTTTTTCTCCCGGTCCGGAACCTGGCCGCAGGTACGTACCAACTGCTGCTCGAAACTCCTGACGGCCGCAGCAGCCGGCTGCTTCTCATCACACGATAAGGCCCGCTTTCATTCGACGGATCCCTTCATGAAGACACTCGGCATCACACAGAATTTCCTCGGCCTGGATGAACATCACAGCAGCCTCGACACCTCGGCTATTGCGATCGTTCAGGCGCCGTATGAGCATACCGTATCCTACGGCGGCGGCACGGGACGCGGTCCGGCGGCAATTCTCGAGGCATCGCATTACGTGGAATTCTGGGATGAGGAATTCGGCCGCGAACTGGCAACCGACAGGGGGATCGCAACTATAGCCGCGCCGGATTTTGCTTCGTCCGTTGACGAGGAAGCACTGGACATCATCGAGGAACAGGTCGCCACACTGCTGGATAGAGACAGATTCGTCGCCACCCTCGGCGGTGAACACACCGTGTCGCGCGCACCGATTCGCGCGCATTTCAATCGCTTTCCCGGGATGACCGTCCTGCAGATCGACGCACACTCCGATCTTCGTGAATCATACGAAGGCTCGCCCTGGAGCCATGCCTGCATCATGTCGCGCGTGCTGGAATTTCTGCCTCCCGAGCGCCTCGTACAGGCGGGTGTTCGCGCACAGTGCCGCGAGGAATACGAACGAATCGAACGCGACGGCATTCAGACCTTTTTCGGATGGGAAATCCGCCAGGGGGTATATGGCCGTTCGTGGAAAGAGCGCGTGCTGGATGCCTGCGGCGAAGAGGTGTATATCACCTTTGACATCGACGGGCTCGATCCCTCCATCATGCCGGCGACCGGCACACCGGAACCAGGCGGACTGTACTGGGACGAGACCATTCAGCTGCTGAAGATGATCGGGAAACATCGCCGCATCATCGGATTCGATCTTGTTGAACTCGCTCCCATCGAGGGAAATCCGGGACCGGACTTCCTTGCAGCAAAACTGGTTTCCAAGATGCTGAATGCAGCATTCACCGGACGCTGATCGCGTCGGCCCCCTCCCTCCTCCACCATTCGCAGCGTTCCGTGGAATTCAGCGGGTCTCCCTCCCCGGATCATCGTGCGTTTCCGGAAACAACGCATCCGCCCCCGGTCTTCGGCACGGGGTATGTGTTACACGGACAGGTATGCACGAATGTTCCTGAGCAGATCCTGCATGTCATCGGGCAGTTCGGAGCTGAAGCGCACCTTCTCGCCGGTTGCGGGATGGATAAATCCCAGTGTCCGCGCATGCAGTGCCTGCCGGGGCATCGCCGCCAGCATTTCATTGATAAAGGCTTTGTAGCGTCCGGTCACATTCCCGTAGTGGATGCGTCTTCCGCCGTAGGTAGGATCCCCGAAAAGCGGGTGTCGTATCGAAGTTAGGTGGACACGAATCTGATGGGTGCGTCCTGTCTGCAGCTGCAATCGCAGAAGCGAAAAATACGTCAGATCCTCAAGCACCTCATAGTGCGTGACGGCGTGCTTTCCGCCTTCCACCACCGCCATTTTCTTTCTGTCGCTCGTGTGTCGCGCCAGTGGCGCCTCCACTGTTCCCTGCGACTGCTTCATGCTGCCCCAGACGATGGCCTGATATTCCCGCTCAATGCTGTGGTCGGCGAACTGTCGGGCGATGAGCTGATGGGCGCGGTCGTTCTTCGCAACCGCCAGCAGGCCCGACGTGTCTTTGTCGAGCCGGTGCAGGATACCGGGACGTTCCTCACCGCGCTTGCTCGACAGCTGTTCAGTGTGATACAGAAGGGCGTTGACAAGTGTACCGGTGTAGTTTCCATACGCGGGATGCGTCACCATACCCGCCGGTTTGTTGACGATGAGGATATCATCGTCTTCGTACAGGATGTCCAGTGGAATTTTTTCAGGCCGTACTTCGGGCGGGGGCGGTTTCGGCACCGTACACACGACGGTATCGCCTGGAAGCACAAGGCGACCGGCTTTTTCAACAACGCGTCCATTGACGGTCACGCCTCCCGCTTCGATCAGCGATTTTACTTTTGTCCGTGAAGCGTTTTCGACACTGCGGGTAATGAACTGGTCGAGCCGGACGCGTCGCGCATTCGGCGCCGAACGCAGTTCGTAGACGGTGACTTCCGGACTGTCCTCCTCCTGCTCGAATTCATTTGAATCCGGAGGCGTGGTATCATCAGTCATGGGATTCCGGGGTATCCGGTTTTTCCGTACTGTCGTCTCCACTCTGCGGAAGACCGACGATGAGCAGGACGACAACGCCAACGGACACTGCTGCATCTGCGATATTGAAGATCGGCCAGAACTTGAACGCTCCCCCACCGATCGTCACCGTGAAAAGATCAAGGTCGATAAAATCAACGACGTTGCCGTAGAAGATGGGTGCGGTGTCGTAGAACCAGCCGTAGAATGTGCGATCGATGAGATTGCCGACTGCGCCGGCGAGAATGAGCGCGAGTGCGACGCGCAGCCAGGGATTGCCGTTGCGATGGCGCCACAGGTAGAAGACAATTCCGATCGATGCGATGAAGGCGACGATGACGAGCAGCAGCTTGCCACCGATATCCAGCCCGAACGCCATGTTTGGATTCTCGATATAGGTGATCTTCAGCCAGTCGCCCAGAACGGATATCGATTCCCCGTAGTCCATTCCCTCGATGGAGATACCGATCGCCGGAAGGGACAATCCTTTCACGATAAGCTTGGTCACCTGATCCGCGATCAGGATTCCGAGCGTCAGAAACAGAATGCGCATGTGTCTCGTGCCGTCTCCCGTTCTCTGCTAGCGAACCTTTGTTTCCTGTTTACAGCTGACGCACATACGTGCGTGCGGCACGGCTTCGAGACGCCCTTTCTCGATCAGGTTTCCGCAGACGATGCAGATGCCATAATTCCCGCTCTTGATGCGCTGCAGCGCGTCCGTAAGATGCGAGATGAACTTTCGCTCGCGCGCCGCGAAGAGATACGCCTTTTCGCGCTCCATCGCATCCGTGCCCTGGTCGGCCATATGCAGCGAATAGGTCGAGTCGTCGGTGAACTCGCCCGTTGAGTTGTCGTTGAGGCGTTCCTCGATGCTCATCAGCTCTTCGTTGGCATCGTGGATTTTCTGCAGGATGATTTCCTTGAAATAGTCGAGGTCGCCGACGGAATAACTTACCGATTCACGAGGCAGAGCCGGCGCTGCAGCCTCGCTCTTCTTCCGCATCAGGTTCCCCTGTTTGCCCTGGAATTTAGGGACGGGCACGGGGGCCTTTTTACTGCGGCGCGTGTACTTGCGTTTGGGCCTGCTTTCTGCGGCGGCAGTCTCGGCTGCTTCCTTCTCGGCTGATGTTTTCGGCAGCGGTGTCGCGGCAGTCGGCTTTTTGGAAGTACGTGACGTTGCTTTCGACGCACGCTTCCGGGCCGTCGGCTTTTTCGCAGCAGTTTTTTTCACCGACGCTTTCTTTGTCGTCTTTTTCGCCGCAGTCTTTTTTGCTGCAGATGTTTTCGCAGAAGTCTTCTTCACGGCGGTTTTCTTCGCTGCCGATTTCTTCGTCGCCGTCGATTTCTTTGCAGCGGTCTTCTTCGCCGCCGTCGACTTCTTCGCGGCAGTCTTCTTCGTGGCCGTCGACTTCTTCGCGGCGGTCTTCTTCGTGGCCGTCGACTTCTTCGCGGCAGTCTTCTTCGTCGCCTTCTTTGCCGTCGCCTTCTTTGCCGTCGCCTTCTTCGCAGTGGACTTCTTCACCGCTGATTTCTTTGCAGCCGACTTTGCTGAGGCTGTTTTCTTTGCGGTTGACTTGCGGGTGGCAGTTTTATTCGCGCCGGATTTGCCCGCTGTCGACTTGCGCGCGGAAGTACTCTTCTTCTTGGACGCAGCTGTTTTCTTCACAGTGGATTTTTTCTTTGCTGTAGAGGACGTGGCCTTTCCGGCCTCCTCATCTTTCTTTTTTTTCGATGTTTTCGCTGCCATGATGCGTTCTCCAGTGAAATGGCAAAATATACGGAGCGGCACTCTCACTCATCAAGTGCGCTCGAGATGCTGACGCTGCATGTGAGATCGTTGACGCTGAGGTCGGTACCCTCTTCGAGTGCTTCCTGCGCCAGGACGATATTCTTTGCCAGCGTTTCAGCGCAAATATACGATTCCCGTCGATCAATTGCCTGCTTCAGGCGCTCTTCTTCAGTGAATATCGTAATCTGAATCCGGTCGGTGACCTCGAAATCCGCATCCTTGCGCATTCCCTGAATCCTGCTGATGAATTCACGGGCGATACCCTCATCGATCAGTTCCTCAGTCAGTGATGTGTCAAGTGCGACAACGACATCGTCATCCGACCCGATCGTCCATCCTTCAATATCCTCGTGCCTGATTTCAATATCCTCGAGTCCGAGTGTGACCTGCTCCCCGTCGATATCGAGTTCGAGCTGTCCCGCGCGTTCAACGTTGTTGATCTCGTCGGCGGTGAGTTGACTGACACGCGCGGCGATGGGCTTGACGAGCTTTCCGTACTTTGGTCCGATCGACTTGAAATTCGGTTTCGCACTCTTGCGCAGCAAATCTGAATCACCCGGGATGAACTCGATTTCGTGAATGTTGGTCTCTTCGAGTATGACATCACGCATGGCGCGGATGTTCGCGGCAACCGCATCATCACCCGTCGCGATGAGGATGCGTGCCAGAGGCTGGCGAGTCTTGAGGCGTGTCTGCTCGCGGAGGCCGCGTGTGAGATACACTACGCGCTGCGCGTCATGCATTTTGCGCATGAGAGCATCATCGATGTGCCCGGGGTCGGGAAGAAGCGCGAGATGCACGGATTCACTGATCGCAGGATCCTCCAATGACGCCGTCAGACGGCGGTAGAGATTCTCGGCCATGAACGGAGCGATCGGTGACATCAGCTGAGCGATGACCACCAGACAGCGATGCAGCGTCTGGAAGGCCGCGAGCTTGTCCTGCGACATTTCTCCCTTCCAGAAGCGGCGCCTGTTGCGCCGCACATACCAGTTCGACAGCTGGTCGATGGTGAACTCCGAAATCGCGCGTGCAGCCGGCGTCACGTCGTAGCGGTCCATGCTCCCGCGCACGTCACGGATGAGCGCGTTGAGCTCGGTGAGAATCCACTGATCGATCTCAGGGCGCTCTTCAATCGGCACCTCATCCTCGTTCGCGGTGAAGCCGTCGATTTCCGCATAGAGCACGAAGAACTGATACGTGTTGATCAGCGCACGGAAGAAATTCTTCTGCACACCTTCAATGTCCTTTTCATTGAACATGGTCTGCCGCCAGGGCGGACTGTTGACCGTCAGATACCAGCGTGTCGCGTCCGCGCCGTATTCCTCGAGCACGTAAAACGGGTCGACGACGTTGCCGCGGGACTTCGACATCTTCTGTCCCTTCTTATCGAGCACCAGTTCGTTGACAATGAGATTTTTATACGCGGGTTTGTCGAACAGTGCAGCTGCGATGGCGTGCAATGTGTAAAACCACCCGCGCGTCTGGTCGATGCCCTCGCAGATGAAGTCCGCAGGGAAACTGGATTCGAACAGTTCCCTGTTCTCGAACGGATAGTGATACTGAGCGAATGGCATCGCACCGGAATCGAACCATACGTCGATGAGCTCCGGCGTGCGCCGGTAGATCTTTCCATCCCGCTCAAAGAGAATATCGTCGACCCACGGCTTGTGAAGGTCGATGTCGTCGCGCGTCGGTGAAACCCGTTCGCCGTCAACGATACGGAAGCCTTCGAGCAGATCATCGACGGAGCCGACGAATATCATGTCCGATCCGTCTTCCGCCACCCAGATGGGCAGCGGTGTCCCCCAGTAGCGATCGCGCGAGAGCGACCAGTCCTTGTTGTCTTCGAGCCAGTTGCCGAAGCGGCCGGTGCCGACTTCCGGCGGATACCAGTCGATCTCCCGGTTCAGTTCAATCATGCGCTCGGCGTAGTCCGTCGTGCGAATGTACCAGCTGTCGCGGGCATAGTAGATCAATGGATTGTCACAGCGCCAGCAGTGAGGATAACTGTGCAGGTAATCCTTGTTCGCGCTGTATATCTGGCCGTTCTGCTTCAGCAGACGAATGATATCGGGATCGACGCCTTCCTCCCTGTGGGTGGCAAACTGAATCGTTTTCACCAAACGCCCCTTGAAGTCACTGATCTCATCGGTAAACCGTCCGCTGGTCGTGACGGGAAGAATGAACGGCAGATCATACTTCTTCATCATTTCGTAGTCATCCACGCCGAACGCGGGGGCGATATGCACGATGCCGGAGCCATCCTCTGTTGTCACGAAATCGCCCGCGATGAGGTAGAATCCCTTTTCCTCCACGGGCACGTAATCGAACAGGCGCTCGTATTCCATGCCGAGCAGCTGTTCGCCACGCATCTCCTCGAGAATTTCGTACTCCTCGCTGATCACCGACAGCCGTTCCTTCGCGAGGTAGAGAACCCCGTGCTCTTCAGACCGAATCTTTACGTATTCGACGTCAGGATTGACCGCGAGCGCCACGTTGGAAATCAGTGTCCACGGCGTCGTCGTCCACACGAGGATATGCGCGTCTTCGTTCCTGCAGCGAAATTTCACGTAGACGTTCATGTCCTGCACGTCCTCGTATCCGAGCGCGAGCTCATGCGACGAGAGCGGCGTCTCACAGTGCGGACACTGCGGCACGATTTTGAATCCCTTGTAAATCAGTCCCTTCTCGTGGAAACGCTTCAGCGCCCACCACACCGACTCGATGTAATCATTCGTGCATGTGATGTAGGCATCTTCAAGGTTGATCCAGTATCCCATGCGCTCTGTCAGCTTCTGCCAGCCCTCGGGATACTCGATGTGATGATAGACGAACTCCTTGGCTTTCGTATTGAACTTCGCGACGCCGAATTTCTCAATGTCGGATTTCTGCTCGAATTTGAGTTCACGCTCCAGCGCAACCTCGATGGGAAGACCATGCGTATCCCACCCGGCCTTGCGCTGCACCCGGTATCCGGTCACCGTCTTGTAGCGGCAGATCATGTCCTTGAGCGCCCGCGAAACCACGTGATGAATGCCTGGCCGTCCGTTCACCGACGGCGGTCCTTCGTAGAACGTATACTGGGGCGCATCCGCGCGCTCATCGATGCTTTTCTGGAAAATGCCGCGCTCCTCCCAGAAGGCGAGGATTTCCTTTTCGAGGTCAGAATAGCGGAAGCGTTCGGGAAAGGGTTCGAAGGTGGCCATGACGGTGCTGATTACTTCTGTGAATGTCGTTGAATAAAATACGCGATCAGCGTAAGGACCGCGCTGAGAATGATGCTTGTCGTAAACGGCAGGTACAGTGACACGCCGGGGAGGTCGACTTCAACATCGCCGGGCAGCGCCCCGACAAGCGGAATGGTCGGGAGATATACCATCGCGAGCACGACAGCGAGCACCAGAATGAAAAGAATGACGACCAGACGGAGAAATGCGAGCTGCTCTTCCATTGTTGCGTCTACGCCCGCAGGCGCGCGATCACTCCTTTCATCAGTGCACGAAGCTTCGGCTCGGTTTCATTCGCCGTTTTGATGATGGTCGGAACATCCACCGCTTCGAGCGCATCGGGAAAGCACTCGTCGGTAATGATGGAAAACGCGAGCACGTTCATTCCCATGTGTACCGCGACGATGTTCTCGGGCACAGTAGACATCCCCACGGCATCGGCACCGATGCCGCGCAGAAAACGGTACTCGGCACGCGTCTCCAGGTTCGGCCCGGCAACGGCGACAAACACGCCTTTGCGAAGAGGGATATTCTCCGCGAGGGCAACATCTTCCGCGATGGAGATGTAGGCTTCGCTGTAAGCTTCACTCATGTCGGGAAAGCGGGGACCGAGCGACTCGTCGTTCGGTCCGATAAGGGGATTATCGCCAATGAGATTGATGTGGTCCCATATGACCATGATATCACCCCGCCGGAAAACGGGGTTCATCCCTCCCGCGGCGTTTGAAATAAGCAGATCACGCACTCCCAGCGCGTGCATCACACGCACCGGGAATGTCACCTGCTTGAGCGTGTATCCTTCATAATAGTGGAAACGGCCCTGCATCGCGACGACCGGCTTCCCGGCGAGAGTGCCGAATATCAGTTTGCCATGATGCGACTCCACCGTGGAGATCGGGAAATGCGGAATGTCAGCGTAATCGATCACGATTTCGGTGTCGATTTCCTCAACGAGACCGCCGAGGCCGGTTCCGAGGATGATCCCGACGCGCGGAGTCACCGCCGTTTTCATTCGAATGTAAGACACCGCCTCGTCAATGGCGGCGCGGAGATCAGTCATTGTCGTTCTCCCGTTCGTCAAGTCGTTCAAGAATCTCATCGACGGTATCGGCGTCCAGCCCCTCGCGCGTACTGGTCGCATTCCGGAGCGCCGAGCGCAGAGAGCGATTCTTCGGATGTTTCTCCAGGTCCGAGAGAAAATCCACCTGCGCCCGGAGGATGGATTTGATGCGCGTGATGAGTGCGAGCTTTTTGGTCTCCAGCAGATCGATCTGCTGCTGCAGGGCATCCATCCGTGCGTTGGCTTTCATCATCTGTCGCTCGGCGCGGCGCTCGGCATCACGAATAATGACCGCTGCCTCGTTCTTCGCGTTTTCGATGATCGCGGTCCGTTCCTTTTCGACCTTGTACGACATGGCAACGGCGCTCGCCTCTGCCTGTCCGACCATTTTCTGCGATGCGGCCTTCATTTCGCGCAGCATGGCGCGAACCTTCTGCTCGAGTTGCTGCGACTGCTGAAGCTGCTCCTCGAGATGGAGCACATCACCTCGTAATGATGAGTTCTCCTCCGAAAGGGCGATGATATCCTCGGCAAGCAGTCGCAGGTACGAGCGCACTTCCTCCGGACTCAGGCCCTTCCGGACGGTTTTGAAATTTTTTCCGGCTATCGATTCGACGTTCACTGTCCGCACCTCATTCTCTTGGTCCGAAAATTGCGCTGCCGACGCGGATGATGGTCGCTCCCTCCTCAATGGCGATCTCGTAGTCGTTTGTCATGCCCATGGAGAGTTCGGTGATCTCCGCTTCCGGATGCGTCGTCTGCAGCTGCTCTCGCAATGAGCGAAGCAGCGCAAAACTCGGACGCACCTGCTCAGGATCCTCGAGATACGCCGCGATGGTCATCAGTCCACGCAGACGCAGCGACGGCAACTCCAGCATTTCCGCGGCAAGGTCTTGCACCGCATTCGGCGCGACGCCGAACTTGGATTCCTCTCCGCTGGTGTTGACCTCGATGAGCACATCCGTGCGAACATCGGCCGCGTGCGATCGCCGGTCGATTTCCCTCGCCAGACGGAGGGAATCGACGCTGTGGATCATCCGCACGTCGCCGATCAGGTATTTCACTTTGTTGCGCTGCAGATGCCCGATCATGTGGAAGCGATGCGGCCGCAGGTCCACCCGCTTGTCAAGGTACTCCTGGACGCGGTTCTCGCCGATATCCGTAAGTCCGTGCTCGAGAGCCTCGTTGATGATCGGCGCGGCGTGTGTTTTCGTTACCGCTACGAGAAGGACGTCTTCCCGCCGCCGGCCGGACCGTCTGCAGGCGTCGGCGATGCTGTGTTCGATATGCCGAATACGCTCTGCTACCATAAACAGATGAATATATTCCCCAAGGGCATAATATCCAAAGTACAGCGCCGTCCGCGCGTTTGCATCGATGGGGGTCGCTTCCATGTGCCGTCTGCAACCCGGCACGCGTGCGCAGTGAGGGGCGGATTTTCGAAAAAAGTGCCTCCTGCGTTTTGAAAATGTATCTATTTATCCATAGATTCATCGTGTCCCGCTCATTTCATACATTGACTCCTGTTCCATCGCAGGACCAGCGGAACAGGACACGACTGCACAGGAGAATAAGGGATGAATGATTTCAAGGTACCTCCCACGGTTATCTATGATTTGACAACGGTCGGTGACGCCTACGTGGAACTCCGTGCCGAGGACACCACGCTTCCGGAGGCAAAGGATTTCGAACGCCGCATCGCCGGATCGGCTGCCCTGATCGGCATCTACTACAGCATGCTCGGTGGAAAAGTCAACTGCATCGCATCCGTCGGTGCTGACGCGCTCGGCACATATGTGCAGAACATCCTGCGTCAGTACAAGGTCAACGCGACATCGATGCAGTTCTCGCGCGATCACCCCACCACCCTGCTGTTCAGCGCCCGCCAGGGCCGCATCGTCCAGTCCACATTCTACCGTCTGGCGGACTGGCAGCTCCACAATACGAAAGATCATGTAACGCTGGCACAGAGCTCACACATCGTGCATGGCAGCGGTTTCTGTCTGTGGAAACATCCGGGACGCCACAGTATTTTCGAAATTCTGCGCCTGTCGAAAAAGTACGAGAGCATGACGGTGCTTCAGCCGTCCTATGAACCTTCGATCTGGCGGAATCGGAACGACGCGCAGACCACGATTAAAAAGACCCTGCAGTTCGCTGACATCATCACTCCCACCATCGATGATGCCGAGCATCTGTTCGGCAAGGCTTCACGCGAGGATCATCTGAAGAATTACCACGAAATGGGTGCGAAAACGGTGATCATGACCATGGGAAAACAGGGAGCCCTGGTATCCGACGGAAGTAAGGTCGTGCGCGTGCCCGCGGTGGAAATGGAGGTTGTCGATCCCGCCGGGGTGCATGACGCCTGGCATGCCGGGTTGTACTACGCCATGAACAACGGGAAGCCGCTCGCGAACGCGACATATTTTGCTAACGCGGTTGCAGCGTACGTGCTCGGACAGCAGGGATCACTCGTGCCGCTGCCCGCCCCGGGTGAGATTACGCAATCACTGCTTGACAAAGCATTTGAAGACGTCTGACGTCCGCCGCCCATTGTGAATTCCACAGCGTCACATCGGATCTGAACCGGTGTGACGCTTTTTCATTTGAAACGGGTGAGGAAATTCGGACTCAGGTGAAATCCACCGGAAGCTGCAGGGCATCGTCGAGAAGGCGAAGGTATTCCAGGCGGGGAACCTCGAATGCACCCAGCCGGCTTAGATGCGGCGTGGTGTACTGCACATCGAGCAGCGGCATGCCGCGTTCGGTCATGCGGCGGCAGAGTGCGACCAGTGCGACCTTGGAGGCGTCCCGGATTTCGAAAAACATCGACTCCCCGAAAAATGCACCGGCAATCGAAACACCATACAGTCCACCTGCGAGTGCGTCATCCTGCCAGGCCTCCACACTGTGTGCGGATCCCCGCTCGTGCAGGAGCAGGTACGACTGGACAATACCTTCGGATATCCAGGTGTCGTCGCGCGCGGCGCAGCGGCGAATCACCTCCTCGAACACCGTATTGATGCGAATCTCGAAACGTCCCGACCGCACGGTTTTCGCCAGTGAATGCGAGATATGCAGTTCCGCGGGATTGATAATGGTGCGCGGATCCGGACTGTAAAGCATGATCGAACCGTGTCTTCCCTCCGCCATGGGAAAGATCCCCGACGCATACATATTCAGCAGGTCATCTGGTGGGATGACTGTCATCAGCCTGATTCCGTTCCGTCTGTCGAATCATCCTTGAGTTTCTGCAGCGTTTTCAGGGAGGATATGCCCATTGCACGCGCGACGGATTCAATGGAGGCACCGCCCTGAAGGGCGCCCGCTGCATAGGTATTCCGCAGCATGGAAGGAGTGATGTCGGGAAGCCCGGCAAGGCGGCCAATGCGTTTGACCAGTTGATCGACGGCCTGCTGCGTCAGAGGATTTCCTTCGTATGTAATGAACAGTGGCTCCTTGCGATGGCGCTTGGCCATGATGGAAACTCCGCGCCAGCGCATGTACTGGCGCAGCGCGTTCTGTGCGCGCGTGGAGAGATAGACGAAACGCGTCGTTCTGCCCCGCTGTCCCTTGATGAACAGGCGTCCTTCGCGGGGAGTCAGATGGACGTCACCGACGGTAATGGCACAGATTTCGCTGCTGCGGAGTCCGCTGTGCAGGAGGAGCAGAATGATCGCCGCTTCCAGCGGGCCGGGATTGCGTTCAGCCGTGCGTGCCAGGAGCAACGCATCTTTTCGCGGAAGCACGGTCGGAGCGCGCGGTTCGGCACTGATGCCGGTGATCTCCGCGGCGGGATTCATCTTCATGTACTCGCGCTGAACGGCAAAATCGAAAAACTGCCGCAGTGCGGTTATCTTCCTGTTCACCGAGGCCGGTGAAGAGTTTCGTGTCAGCAGAAATGTGCGGAAATCCTGTATGTCGCTGCGCGTCAGTTCGCTCAGCACAAAAGAGGCACCGAAAGTCGATCGACACCATTGCACGAACTGGCGAAGATCATTCGCGTACGAACGGATCGTGTTGCGATGCTTCCCTTCCGCTTCAAGGAAACGCTGGAAATCATCACGAATATCTTTCAGAAAACTCTCTGCCATAAAATCCGTATTGCCGCCCGTTTTTTCCGCGGAATCATTAATCTCAAAATATGCCGGGATGCGGGCAAAAAAACAACCCGGTGGATGGATCAGGAGCAGGAGCACGAGGAGGAGCGTACCGGGGAGAGGGGGCAATGACAGCGGTTCGAAGTGGTGCGCGCGGCTTTCGGGAATGGCCGGATTTTCGTAAATTTGTATGATATATGTATCCCCTTCCCTGATCATACAACGCCGTATGTCCACTCCCGCAGAAAAAATTCTCCGTGTCAGTATCGAAGACGAACTCAAGAGTTCGTACATCGATTATTCCATGTCCGTCATCGTCTCCCGGGCCATCCCCGATGTGCGCGACGGACTCAAGCCGGTGCACCGCCGCATCCTCTATGGTATGAGCGAACTCGGTCTGACACCGAACCGCGCATACAAGAAATCTGCCCGTATCGTTGGTGAGGTGCTCGGGAAGTACCATCCGCACGGCGACTCCGCGGTGTACGACACCATGGTCCGCATGGCGCAGGATTTCTCACTGCGATATCCACTGGTTCAGGGTCAGGGAAACTTCGGATCCGTCGACGGCGATTCCGCCGCGGCGATGCGATACACCGAGGCACGGCTGGCTCCCATCGCGATGGAGATGCTGCGCGACCTTGAAAAAGACACCATTGACTTCGCACCGAACTTCGACGACTCGCTTCAGGAACCCCGCGTCCTTCCCGCCCTCCTTCCCAATCTGCTCATCAGCGGCGCGGGCGGTATTGCCGTCGGAATGGCGACGAACATTCCTCCACACAATCTCGGTGAAACCGTCGACGGACTGCTGGCGATGATCGATAATCCCGACATCGCACCCGAGGAGCTCATGAAGCACGTGACTGCTCCCGACTTCCCGACCGGCGGTATCATCTTCGGGTATCAGGGTGTGCAGGATGCATATCTGACCGGACGCGGAAAAATCATCGTCCGGGGACGGGCGAACATCGAGACGCTCAAGAACGGACGGGAAAACATCATCGTCAGCGAACTCCCGTATCAGGTCAACAAGGCGAACCTGATCGAGAAAATCGCGGATCTGGTCAAGGTCGGGAAGATCGATGGCATCAGCAACATCCGTGACGAGTCGGACCGCGACGGACTGCGCATCCTGATCGAGATCAAACGGGATGGCAATCCCGAGGTGGTGCTGAATAATCTCTACAAGCACACGCAGATGCAGGTCACCTTCGGTGCCATCATGCTGGCGCTGGTGGACGGTCGCCCAAAGGTGCTCACGCTTAAGGAGATCATGCGGCACTTCCTCGACTTCCGCCACGACGTGGTTGTCCGGCGCACGAAATTCGAGCTGGCCGAGGCCGAGCGCCGCGCGCATATCCTCGAAGGATACATCATCGCGCTCGACAACATCGATGAGGTGATCGAGACGATCAAGAAATCACGGGACGTGGAAACGGCGCGCAACAATCTCATGCGCAAATTCAAACTCAGTGAGATACAGGCCAAGGCGATTCTCGACATGCGCCTGCAGCGTCTGACCGGGCTGGAACGCCGTAAGATCGAGGACGAGTACAAGGAAACGATCAAGCTCATCGCTCGCCTGCGCGGCATTCTCGACAACGCCCAGCTGCGCTGGCAGCTGATCGGCGACGAGCTTCGCGGGCTCAAGGAGAAGTTCGGTGACGATCGTCGGACGGAGATCATTTACGATTACACGGACTTCCGGCTCGAGGACATGATCGCCGAGGAAGACGTTGTCATCACGATCAGCAACAAGGGCTTCATCAAGCGCACTCCCGTGAGCACCTACAGACGGCAAGGTCGCGGCGGACGCGGCGTTGCGGGATCCGCGAACCGGGATGATGACTTCATCGAGCACATGTTCGTTGCCTCGACACATCACTACATTCTCTTCTTCACGGACAAGGGACGCTGTTACTGGCTCAAAGTATTCGAGGTGCCTGAGGGCGGGCGCACGGCACGCGGGCGTGCCATCGTCAACCTCATCAGCAAACAGAAAAACGAAAACATCGCCGCATTCGTCACGGTCAAGGAATTCACGGACGACCATTACATCATGATGGTCACCGGCAAGGGCACGGTGAAGAAAACAGTGCTCAGCGCATACGGCAATCCACGATCGAGCGGCATTATCGCCATCACGCTCGGGAAGGGCGACAATCTCATTGACGCAAAAATTACCGACGGTAAAAACGACATTCTCATCGCCACGAGCGGGGGTCAGGCTATACGCTTTACCGAGGAAGATGTCCGCGACATGGGACGCAATGCCACCGGTGTCCGCGGGATCTCTCTCGTAAAGGATGACACCGTCATCGGCATGATTGTCGGCCGACCGAACGGGCAGGTGCTTGTCGTCAGCGAAAATGGATACGGGAAGCGCAGCGAGATATCGTCGTACCGTCTGACCAAACGCGGCGGCAAAGGTGTGATCACAATGAACGTCACGGAAAAAACGGGTCCGGTAATCTCCGTCAAGGAAGCTACCGACCAGGATGACATTGTCATCATCACCGAGCGTGGGCTGGTGATCCGCCAGCATGTGCGCAGCATCCGGGTCATGGGGCGCAACACGCAGGGCGTGCGCCTGATTCACCTTCGTGACGGCGATTCCATTGCAGACGTGGCTCGTGTCAGCGTGGACCAGGATATCGACAACAAGAACGCGGAGATGGTAGAGCCGGAGCAATAACGCCGGTTCCGTCTGCTTGCGTCTAGAGCGTGTAAGTTCGAGGAGTGATTGAACGCGAGCCCGCTAAAGTCGCGATCAGGAACGTGCTAGGAAGCGGACATTATAGAGATTTCGGAGCTTAATCCGACCTAGCTATTGACTTTTTTCCCCGTCATGACTAGGTTCCGTGTATTCCGTGCATAGAGGTCTCCGAATCTGTAGCAACATAACGCCGATACCAGTCTTTCCCGCAGCCGCCGATTTTCGATCGTGCGTTGCAATTCGACGAGAGTCATATCCCAGTGAGGTGTCCATGAAACGTATTCGTGTCGCACTCTGCACCGCCCTCCTGAGCCTGTTCCTGATGCCGCTGACGGCCGTATCGCAGACCGATGACGGTTCCATCGAAGCGTCGTGGGAACAAGCGGCAGAAACACCAGCGCCGGCTGGAGAGCGTGTCTACCCTCCTCCGCCTCCGCCCAGTGACGAGGGCAGGGACATGGAATACACGAAAACCGTATGGGACGCCGAGCGTTCCCCTGAATCGCGTCCCTGGCCGAAGCTGACCGAAAGCTCGAGCGCACGGGAATTCTTCGATGCCAACACCGCAGTCATTGATTCCCTCTCCCACCTGTACTGTCTTTCCTCGAATTACCTCAGCACGCTCCGTATCCGCAACCAGCAGGCCATGCAGGGGCGGGAGCCGCAGATGGACGAGTTCGCATACGAGGAAGGGGAAAAGCCGGTCCCGACTGCGAGCGCACGAACATCTCTTCACGCGCTGCACAAGGAACTGCTGCAGCTGCTCGAACGCTGTCTGATCGGGCGCTGAACACGACAGACGCGCTGACGAGTCATCTGACGAGAGAATCAACTTTGCCACACATATCAGGAGCCTGCAAATGAAACATCTAGTACGTCTATCCTTCGTCGTCCTGCTGCTGCTGCCCTTTGTCAACGGCTGTCAGCCGATCGTCAGCGAGCAGGAGAACAACTGGATCACCTACGGCGTGCGCGAAGGACTGAGCTACAGCGAGGCCTGGAGGGTCGTTCAGGATGCCCTGCTTACTCGCGGCTATCAGTTCGAGACCCTCTCGAAGGACGACGGCTACATGAAGTCGGAGTGGCTGCACGAAACCGTTGAATCCCAGGGTGTGGAGGTGCGCACGCGCGTCTCGGTCAAGTTTACTTACGGGCGCCGAACGGTGCGCATCAAAGTGGACGAGGACTACATCATTGGCTACAAGGAGCCGGGCGTGGATATTCCCCGCGTGGCCGACCTGAAGGTCGAACTGCGTGACCGGTTGCTTTGATGCAACCCATCCACCAGGATTGAATACCTACCAACTCCGGAGGCCTTTATGATCACTCACACTGCAACACATCCCCGCCGCGCCGGCATTACCGGTCTGGCAAGCTGGGTGATTGTGGCGGTTTTGAGTATTTCGGTGCTCAGTCCCGCGCAGACCCACGCCCAGGGAAGGGCGCTGCTGGACATCGCACGCCAGTCCATCGTCCAAATTCCTGACGGGATGACGAGTCTGAACATGTCGATTTACGGTGTCACGCTGGGCATGCCGTGGGGCGAGGCACGCAACATCCTCGATCGGGGGAACGTCCCGTACATTTTTCAGAAAGGAACCTCCCCGGTCGTGTACGTGCCGCCCACGAATTCCACGTATTATTTCATCCTCAATCCCAGTTCATACGCAGTCATCGAGATGGGCATCATCGGCACCGGTGACCTGCCGCTCGACAACCAGTATCTGTACGACGGACACCGCTGGCGTCTGACGACGGCGCGCACGCAGTTTTTCGGCAATGAGGGTGAATCCGTCGTCAACGAGGAAGGTGAGATGTACAACTTCCCGTACCAGGGATTTGTGCTCAAGTATCTTTCTCCCGAAAATTTCCGTTTCGTCATGGTAGCGCCGACAAACGCCCCGCTGACGACGTACGGGAAAAATCTTCGTCCCGGCGGCCCACCCGCCCCACCGCAGCCGGCGCCTCAGCCCGTGAAAGTGCAGCAGCCCGAGTTGGAGAGGTGGCTGCAGAAATTCCAGATGGCGCGCGACAATTTCGAAGCACGCCGCTATGCCACTGCGCTGAGTCTCTTCCGTGAAATCTCCGAGCAGGCTCCGGAGCCGCTGCTGCAGGTGCGCAGTGTATACTGGATGGGCGAAACGTACTACGGCATGAAGCGCTACCGCGATGCGCGTCAACAGTTCGAACGCGTACTGCAGGAGACGGATATCGAATCCCTGCGCAAGCCGGCCCGCATCATGATTGCGAACTGCGACGAGCATCTCTGATCCCTTTCCCGCGATACCAACGCAACAGGCCGTTCCGCATGGAGCGGCCTTTCTTTTATCCGGACTCCTGTTGTACTGCAATCAGGCACCCGCTACACGGTACCCGCCATGAATTCCATTGCCCCGCATCCCATGCCTTGCTAACTTGCAGGACCTGTCATTGACGGGAAAACATGTCCAAGAATCTGAAAGAATTTCAATGATCAAACGGATCGCACACATCGGAATTGCCGTCAGGGAACTTGAAAGCGCGCAGGAGGTCTTTCAGACACTCCTGAACCTGCGTCCGTCCCACGTGGAGCGCGTCGAAGAGCAGAAAGTCGACGTCAGCAGCTTTCACGTGGATGACACGAATCTCGAACTGACCGCCGGGATTTCCGAAGAATCCCCCATCAGCAAATTCATCGAGAAGCGCGGAGAAGGCATTCATCACATGGCGTTTGAGGTCGATGATATTCACGCGGAGCTTGCGCGGCTCAAGGAAGCCGGCGTCCGTCTCATCGACGAAGAGCCACGAATGGGTGCGGATAATTTCCTTGTCGCCTTCATCCACCCGAAATCCGCGGGCGGCGTGCTTGTCGAACTCTGTCAGAAAGCCGGCTAAGCGAGCCCGGCTCCACAAAGCGGATGACTGAGCCCCCACCAACGAACGAACTGCAGCGGAAGCTGGAAAACCTGCCCCGCTCCCCCGGCGTGTATCAGTTTCGTGACGCCGAGGGACGCATCATTTACGTCGGCAAGGCCAAAAGCCTGCGAAGCCGCGTCCGCTCGTATTTCCAGGACAAAGGCAGTGCGGATCCGAAACGCGACATCCTCGTATCCAGGATCACTGATCTCGAGATTGTGGTCACTGATTCCGAGGTGGAGGCACTGCTCCTCGAGAACAACCTGATCAAGGAACACGCTCCGCGGTACAACATCCGTCTCAAGGACGACAAGAGTTACCCCTACATCGTCGTCACGAATGAGCCATATCCACGGATATTCCCGACGCGACGCATCGTGCGCGACGGTTCACGCTATTACGGGCCTTACACGGACGTCAAGGCCATGCATCTGATGCTGCGGACGATCCGCGGCATATTTCCGATCCGCAGCTGCGACTACAAGCTCGATGCCGATGTGATCGCACGCCGCAAGGTGAAGCTCTGCCTGGATTACCATATCCAGAAATGCGAGGGTCCGTGTGAGGGGCTCGTTGCGCAGGAAGAATACACGGCGATGATCGCCCAGGTGGAACAGCTGCTCAAGGGCAAGACACGCGGTCTGCAGCGACAGCTGGAGGAGGAGATGCAGGACTGCGCGGAGAACCTGGAATTCGAGAAGGCCGCCAAACTTCGCAATCGTCTGCAGGCGCTGAAGACCTATCAGGATCGTCAGAAGGTCGCGGCCGCGGACTTCAAGGATCGGGACATCGTGGCAATCGCGAGGAAGGAATCCGACGCCGTAGGCATCGTGTTTCGTGTCCGGGATGGAAAGATCGTTGGCAAGCAGCATTTTCCGTTCACCGGTGCGGACATCGAATCCGACGAAGCGATCCTCGAGCATCTGATGCACAGGTACTACACCAAGACGATGGATATTCCATCCGAGATCGTCATTCCCGAAGCTCCGGAGTCCACCGAAGCACTCGAAGAGTGGCTGAGCGACCGTGCGCAGATGCGCGTCGGCTTCACCGTTCCCCGTATCGGAGACAAGCTGAAGCTTCTTTCGATGTGCCGCGCGAATGCCGGATACATCCTCGATGACATTCTTCTGCAGAAGATGAAGTCGGAGACGGCCCTTCCGAAATCCGTGGAGTTTCTGCAGAGAGATCTCCATCTTCCCTCCCCTCCCCGCCGCATCGAGTGTTTTGATATCTCGCATTTCCAGGGCACGGAAACCGTCGCTTCAATGGTATCCTTTCTCGACGGGAGACCGCGAAAAAGTGAATACCGGAAATACGGCATTCGCAGTGTGCACGGCGTCGACGATTTTGCATCGATGCGCGAAGTCATCGAGCGGCGATACACGCGGGTCCTTGAGGAGGAGCAGCCGCTTCCGGATCTCATCGTCGTTGATGGCGGCAAGGGGCAGCTCTCATCCGCCGTGGAGATTCTGAAAGAACTCGGTCTCGACCGGCAGCCGATCATCGGTCTCGCCAAGCGGCTAGAGGAAGTCTTTGTCCCGGGCGAAAGTCTGCCCATGAATCTTCCCAAGACCTCCCCGGGTCTCAAACTGCTTCAGCGCCTGCGAGACGAGGCACATCGCTTCGCGATCACCTATCATCGCGAACGACGTGACAGGGCGACACTTCAGACCGAACTCGAAGAAATCGAGGGCGTCGGTCCCAAGCGCGCGCAGACCCTGCTGACCGCTTTCGGCTCGGTGCGCTCCGTTGCCCAGGCAAACACCGAACAGCTGGCGGAACATGTCGGATGGTCGCTCGCGCGCCAGATTTTCGAGTACTTCCAGACTTCTGCCGATTCTCCGTCCATCGAATCATCATCGTCTGAACAGGTGACATCGTCCGAAAAGGAATTATCGTCCGACACATCGAGTTCATCCACGAGCACATCCTCGGCATCCGACCAAGCGACATCCGCGAATGTGCGGTCCGGCAGCACGCAGGATGACGGGAAGGGAGATACAGTTACAGAATGAGGGACACGACGTCGAAAACACTGCACGCGTTCATCCTGATCCTTTCATGCATCCTCACCGTGGTTCAGCCTGTGGATACACAGGCGCAGCACATTCCGGACGATTCCCTGCACACGATGATCGTGCGCGGCATCCGACTCTCTGGCAGCCAGGAATACCGCGCTGCACTCAGCGAATTCGATCGGGCGATACAGGCATTTCCCTCCCACCCCGCCGGATATCTCAACAAGGCCATTCTCCTGCAGGTCATGTCGCTGGATTTCGAATCCCCTGTCCGCATGCCGGCGTATCTCGATCTGCTCGAGCGGTCTGAATCCCTCGGTGAACACATGGCGAAGCAGCGGGAGACCGAAGCCGAGGGCTGGTATTACGTGGGAATGGCACGCAGCTACATTGCCTACTACAATTTCCGTGACGGCGAGAACTGGATCAGCGGGCTGTCGCACGGACTGACGGCAACCGGCTACCTTGAGGACTGTCTGGAGCTGAATCCCCGGGCATACGATGCCATGACCGGCATCGGAACCTACAAATACTGGAAGAGCCAGAACATGTCGTTTCTCACATGGACGCCGCTCGTGGACGATGAGCGGGAAACGGGGATCCGCATGCTCAGGCGCGCCGAGAACCGAGCGGAATACACGGCACAGCAGGCCACGAATTCCCTGATCTGGATTTATATCGAGGAGGAACGCTGGGATGACGCCATCGAATCAGCCCGAAATATCCTGCGTCGTTTTCCGGATAACCGGCTTTTTCTCTGGGGACTGGCTTCCGCGGCGGAGGGAAAAGAAGACTGGGCGACCGCGCGCCGCGCATATGAGCGCATCCGGGATTCCATTGACGACGAAGTCAGCGAGACGCGGTACATCGAACTGCAGTCGCGTGCGAAAATCGCCCTGATGAGTTTCCTCCTTGAGGATTTTACAACTGCGCGGAAGGAAGGGCAATGGGTGCTCAGCCGCCGAACAGCGTCCCTTGACGGACTGACCGAGGATGCACGCGATCGCATCGGTCGGCGTTTCGAAGAAGTCGAAGAGATGATGGAGGATCTCGACTGATCCCCCCCGGCGCAATCGCTTTCCCTGCCGGTTGCCGGGTGTTCAGGTTGTTGCCTCTCGCTGCGTACACATGTGGAAAAGCCCTCCAGCACGGGAGGGCTTTTCCTGTTTCCGGCGACGCGGGATGCGTTACTTGGTCAGCAGCATTTTCCCGGTCTGTGTCTGTGCACCGATGGTCAGGACGTAGAAATACGTCCCACCGGGAAGATGACCGGCGTCAAAGGGCACGGAAACGCTTTCACCCTTCATGACCGGCGCATCGTATGCAGCCGCCACCTCTTCACCCAGGGCATTGAAAATACGCAGCCGCGCATTGCCGTCCTCCGCCGCGGCGAACGTGATCACGGTGGAGGGATTGAATGGATTCGGATAATTCCGCAGCGCGAAGTTCGGTTTCCCTGCCGTCACCTCGACCACGGGTGAAAAGGATTCCTTGCCGTCGCGATCGATCTGGCGGAGCCGATAGAACAGTGTTTTCTCTGGAGCGGATGCATCGGTGAACATGTATTCCGTCGCCGTGTTTTTCGTTCCCATCCCGTCGACGAAACCAGTGGCCTCGAAGGGTCCTTCCCTGCTCTCCGACCGTTCGATCTCGAACCCGAAATTATTCAGCTCCGTGGCCGTCTTCCAACGAAGTTCCACTGCCAAATCCTTTCGTCTGCCGGCGAACGCGACGAGCTCTACAGGCAGCACGGCGTTGAGGTCGGCGAGCGTGTAGCGGTTGTTGAAGTTCATCACACCGTCGAACTGATAGTTGACAATGTTGCTGGTCGTATTCACGCTGCTGGTAGTCAGTTTGGAAAACTCATCTTCTCCGGCAGTGTGGAGATCACCGTACGCAAGCAGGAGACCATTCTCGTCATTGCCGTTCATCTCGGCGTCGCGATACTCGAGACTGAGCGAGTAGGTCAGCGATGCGGGCGTCACATCGCCGGCCACGCGCTGGATATCATAGTAGCGTGAGACCGCCTGCGCATCCGGGGCGCTTTTGACGAGCCAGAATTCAAATACTTCGGGACCGCTGAAGCCCGGCACGAGTAGGGAGGCATTCGCTCCGTTGAACGTATACGTACCGGAGGCTTCCAGCGTGCGCTGCACGCGGCCGATGACCTCCCCGTTCCCCTGAGTACTTTTCTGCGGAGCCGCGGACGCGAACGTCAGCACCGAACTGCCCATGTCGAGATCCTTGGCGAGATTCAGTGTCCTCCGGATGGTAAACGAGGCGGATGAAGCAGCGGATCCCGAAGGATTGCTGAGGCTGAGCGAATAGAAATCCGGTGTATCCTGGATTGTGACGTTCTCCGCGTTGATGATCGTGGAGGGTGTTCCCGCACTGCCGACACTGTATGTGCCTCCGATCGTGCAGACCGACCCGATGGCAGTGCTGCTGTGCGTAAGGCCGCCGTTGAACACATTCGTTCCGGCCGAGAGATTAACGACGGCACCGGTGACAGTCACAAGCTCACTGAAATCATTCTGTCCGGTTCCGCTCGAGGTGATCCTGAACGCACCGCCGACATCCGTGGCACCGGTCACATCGAACTCATCTTCTATCGAGAGATTTCCGTGCGTGGTGACATCGCCCCCCACGGTTACCGGCGTGCTGACAACGACCCAGTTGCCGGATGTAAGATTGCCTGCAATGCTGACGCTTCCACCGTCGAAAGACGTGAGCGAATTGGATCCGCTGATGGTCAGGGCATTCATGCCGACGGTACCGTTCTTCACTGCGAGTGTGGCATTGTCGCCCGACAGCGAAAGGGTGCCGAACTGCACGGTGCCCGCATAACCGTCGGCACCGATCGTCACCGCGCTGTTCGTATTCGTGAAATTCACATTGCCGAACGAAATCGCACCGTCGCCTTCATTGCCGTCACCGATGATAATCGAACTGCCGCTGAAATTCACGGTAGAACCGGTGAAATCGGTTGTTCCCGTTCCACCGATCGTCGTTCCGGTAAAGGTGTACGTGCCGCCTCCCAGCGAATGCGACGCGGTACTGTTATTGATGAAGCTGCTGCCGCAGGTGACGCTATTGTTGGAATTAGAAAAGGTTGCAGAACCATCGATCGTAAATACATTCGCAACACTCAGATGTGCAGACAGACTCTTCGTTCCGGATCCACCGAGTCTTATTGAATAGTAGTTCTTGCTAGCATCGATAACTTGGTTACCGTTTGCGATGTATTGAACAAGGCTACCGGTCTGCAGATTTATTGAACCATATACCGTGTAGTTATTGGAGATATTGGATGCTCCAACACTTAATTCACCACCAATGTTCATATTCCCGTTTACAGTAATGATCGAACTGCTGGGGAAACTCCCACTTGGAGCTGGTGAAATGTCCCCTGAAAATGTAGCTGATCCATCAACGTATATGTATCCGCCGGGTGAACCACAGGCATATAGGGATGTTCCACTATTGAGAGATATGTTTTTACAGAAAATGTACCCATCCTCATATGTGATGGTCGAGAGCGTCCTGATTTTTGTGTAAATGGTCAAACACGGTTGTCGAGATCCGGCATGCGGTCTTCGTAGAGTAATACCAGTTGCGTGTAGACGAAGGGCCAATCACGGACCGCCATCGTCCATTTATACGATAACTGATGATAGGCTAGATATAGGATCTTTCTGAGCGCATTATCGTGGGGGAACACGCTCTTCGATTTCGTCACCTTCCGGAACTGCCGGTGTAAGGCTTCAACGGCGTTGGTCGTGTAGATCAGTCTCCGGATTTCCTCAGGATAGACAAAGTAGGCGGACAGTTCGGGCCAGTTCGTCCGCCAGGATTTGATCAGCAACGGATACTTCGTGCCCCAGGTCTCTTCGACCGTATCGAGCGCTGTCTCGGCTGCCTCCTGGGTCGTCGCACCGTAGACGGTTTTCAGATCTCGGGCCACGGCCTTGCGATCTTTCCAGGAGATCGAACGGAACGAACTGCGGACCTGGTGGATGATACAGCGCTGGACTTTCGTCCGTGGAAAGACCGCTTCCATCGCCTCAGAGAAGCCCTTGATACCATCAACGCACGCGATGAAGATGTCTTCGACACCCCGGTTGCGCAACTCGGTGATCACGCCATGCCAGAACGTGGCGCTCTCCGCTTCGCCGATCCACAGTCCCAGCAGATCCTTACCGCCTTCGACGGTCACCGCCAGACAGCTGTAGACCGCCTTCTTGACCACACGGCCTTCGTCACGTACCGAGTAATGAATGGCATCGAAGAACACGAACGGGTAGACGGTCTCAAGCGGACGCGCCTGCCATTCCGCGATATTCTGCAGGAGCCGATCGGTGATCTCCGAGACGGCCGACGCGCTGAGTTCCACACCGTAGAGATCCTCGATCTGATCACTGATCGCGCGAGTGGACATCCCACGGGCATACAGGGAAATCACCTGATCCTCAAGTCTGCCCAGACGGCGCTGGTGCTTTTTGATCGCCACCGGCGAAAACCTCCCTTCGCGGTCACGCGGGATCGACAGTTCGATCGGACCGTGTTCGGTCTGAATGGACTTCGTTGTTTTACCGTTGCGGCTGTTGCCCGTATTCCGGCCCGCGGGGGAGTGCTTCTCATACCCCAGATGCGTGGTCAGTTCGGCTTCAAGCAAGTCGTTCAATGCTGACGACAACAGGTCCTTGATTGCCCCGTCCTTCCCCATCAAGTCGTCATAGCTCTTCGCATCTGCAAGCTTCTTACGCAGACGCTCCATTTGCTCATCGGAAAGCTCCATGGCATACTCCAAACAAAACGGGAAGTACCCGAAAATACTCGAAAGCGGGAAGAAGTGCGAGTCTGATCGGCGGCGCCTGGTCGGCGACTCGCTCTGGGCTCTTTATGGGCCCCAGCGGCCGCCTCCAGACACCGCTGTGCGTTCAGGCGATACTTCTTCCTTTCGTTAAAAACTCCCGTTTACACAAAATCCTGGACACTACCCGAGGATCACCAGTGCGATCACCTTCCAGGTCTTCGCGATCCTTTCCGGGAATCGAGACACGTAGAACACCATCAGATTCAGTACCAGGAATCCCCCGACTCCAAACCCCGGGTCAGCCTGCGGGAACACCGTATCACTGACAATGACCGCAATCAGCGTCACGACGATGAGAGCGATCGAAATGGCAACCCGCGTCCACTCCATCCGGGACTTCTCATCGAGAACCGGGTCAAAGCGAGGTTCGGCTGGTCTCATTTGTCACCTCCCGAGTTGGGCTTCGTGAGATTCTCAGGGGTACTCTCTACCCCATCCATTATCGTTTCGGTCTTTTGTCTCATCCAGCTCGGGAGATTCCGATCGAACCGCTTCGCAGCCGAGAAGCGCTCTTCCCTCACGGTCTTCCCTGACTGGGCATCCACATAATACATGATCCCCCTGATACTCGTCGCATACCGGTCGATGGCGCTGCTCGCATACGGTTCGATCCTTCCCTTGAATTCCCGCGCCACCTCCATCGTTGTATCCTTTCGAACGTGTATCTGAACGTTCGGGTCTCCCGTCTCATCGGAATCCTGTTCGGTCGTGAGACCTGTCTGCCAGGTCCACCGCTCGGAGAACACTGTTCGAAGTTCCAGGGTCCCATCTTCCGAGACCGTGCCGCAAATGGGCGTGGAGGAGCCGATGTAGCCGTAGAGGGAATCGCCGCGGTGCAGGATTTCAAACCTCATCGTACCGCCGTCCTCGAATACGGCTTCCCACACACCGGTCATGTCTGGTCCTTCGTCCGTGGACGCATCAGCGATGTCCTGCGCGAACATCGCTGGCGTCATGAAAACGGCAAAAACCACACAGAATAGTCGATACATCGTTATAAACCTGTTGTTCCGAAGGTAGTATCGGGCCCCGATGCTCACTCATTGAATTCAATTCGAATGTAGGCATCCTCTGCATAGAGGAGGCCGCCGGCGGAATACCATCCTTTGGATGTGTTCCAAAATGCATCCGTCTTCCACCATTCACTACCATAATGATACGAATTGATCTTTTCACGTAAAACGGTTTCGCCGCGCAGCTCATAAACCCAGGAATCGTTTGCAGGTCTCCATGCGCCTTTGACGGATATTCTCAATGTATCCCATCTCCGATATGTCGCCAGCAAATTTTTTGGCATCCATCGACGATATTTGCTTTCGGAATACTTGAACTTTGTAATAACATCAGTTCCCCACTCGAAGTCAATTTCGAGGTATCCACGTATGGTACTGTCAGATTCAAAAGCCTTGGCGGAACCTTCAAACCGAGATCCGTGAAGACCCAGGCGGTCGTATTCATGGTCGGTGAGACTGTAATAATAAAGAATTGATCGGCTAGTCATACGGTTTTCCATCAAAAAATCGATCCCATGTATGGTAAGATTACAGGATCGCGATTGATAGAGCGGGCGCAGCTCGTACAAGAGAAAAGGCCACGAATCAGACCATACGACAGTATCCTCTTCGACTCCACCGACTCTCCAATGCATGATGCCTTCAGGAAGATCAGCCTCCGGTGCATACCGCAGATTCTCTCCCACATCCTTATCGTACAGCAAATTCGTGAAGGATGTATCGTCGCTGATCTGCAGCCGGTAGGAACCGTAGTCATGCCGTGAGGCCCAGTCGAATGTGTACGGCAGGTAGATGGAATCTCCCGCTGCCGGCTTCTGGAGAAACGGTTTTTCGTATTCTGCCGGAGTTGGTTCCTCTGGTATAGTCGGACTGTCCTCATCACACGCGAGGACTCCGATCACCAGGATTGCAGCGACGATACTTGTGAATCGTCTCATAGAGATATTTCTGTGATTTCGTGAGCAGGCTTGCTCTATTCACGACATTCTTATCGTAAAAGTCAAGACTCTTTTCCCTCACCTGCCGACAGTCGTGCTGATGCCCACCGGGTGGATATGCCGAAGGCAGTTTCGCGTGACGCGAGTTGTGCCGGTGGATGTTGACATTGCCTTCGGTACTCCCTACCATGAAGTGCATTGGATCTCACTCCTCCGTACATACGTAGAGGATAATCATGATATTCAGCCGACATACACCGATGTTCTTGCTCGTCATCGTTGTATACCTGCTGTCATGTTCCCATTTAAGGGACTCCTCTCAAATTGCAGATATGATTCCACATGATGACCTGCGGAGATCCACTATCCTTGATTCCTCACCTGTGGCAGGCGCATCAGTACTGCACGCTTCCGAACTTCGTTCTCGCACGCACCACTTCCTTCAGAAATGTGGCGAGACACAGATTGTATGGGAAGGTGATTCCGTGATGACCAACTACGTTCCCAAAGCCCTTGACAACCCCGGCACTCCGAATTACCGATACAAAGCTGACTTCAGGACTGTCGCGGATTCCTTTTACGTGAAAATTCGATGCATTCAACTGGGGAAATTCGCCTTTGACGGAGCTTACAACGCTCGTGTCGCCGCCAGGTACATCGAAACCGGTGACGATCGATACCTTGAGCTCATGAAACCATGATGAATCCCAATTAGCGTCACCCCTGATCATTACCCGTGGTTGCATGCTGTATGGTTTACAACACGACGCCGAGTCCCAGCCAGGGGACCGTCGCGTAATCTCCCCGGCTCGGAAGCTGCACCACGCCCAGTTCGAACATCGCCCTGCCGGCCTGCATCCGCACGCCGATGCCTCGGCTGAGATTCGAGAGTTCCATCATCGCACGAATCCGTGATGAGACCGGTATGTCAAATCCCAGGTACGGCGCCGGTATTGATTCATCATCATCCTCGAAATGACCGTAGCCGATCGTGAGACTGCCATGCCCGATCATGAAGGATCCGCAGAAATAGTACACCCGGAATCCCTCGGTTCCCCGATCGTATCCTTTAACGGCGTACAGACCGCCTGCCAGTGCCGCTGACTCCGTCACAAGCGGACTGAGTTTCATTCCAAAGCCGGCCACATTGTCTTCTCCAAGAATGAAAGTACTCATCCCGGAAAACGTGACGAGATTCTGCAGGCTGACGGCTGCGCTGAGGAGCATGAACTCGTACAGGGCGATTTCCACGCGGCCATCGGGTTTCGGCCACGCCGATGAATGCAGGATGAATCCCGATGCAGGACGCCGTGCGAACTCGGCCAGAATTTCGGCAGTTGCGGCATCCTGTGTTTCGTTTTCTTCGAATGTGTTTCGTTCCATGACCCTCCTGATATCCCCACGACGAATACGAAGGACCGTCGTATCCTGCGCACGCAGGACAAGCGTATCCCCGCTCCAGCGTACGAACGCGCCGCGGAGTGTATCCCCGGCGGTCGAAATCACGGTATAGGGTGTCTCCTTCGTCTCACTCCCCTCCTCGTTCCCTTCCACTTGCGCTCTGAGAGGTCGGAACCCAGCTATCCCAATCAGGATTACTCCGAAGAACAATAGCCGGACGGACATCCATGACCCTCTGTTACAGTACTGACTGGCGTTTAAAAGGTATTACTTCGTAAACTCAAGCCTGATGAAGGCGTCCTCATTGACGATCAAGCTGTCGGCGACATAATCAGATGCTTTCGTAAAGTATCCTGGATTGTACCAATACCACGTGCTTCCACTGAAATGGTACGATGTCACGAATCGTCTGATTCTCTCTGCACCTCGCATCTCGAAATGTCCATCATTTCCAGATGCTTCCCATGTACCGATCCCTGCTAATATCAATGTATCACGGGTCTCACCTCTGTACCCCCCTGAAGGCATCCAAAACAATGCGCGTGTAGCCTGCTCCTTGAATTCCATGGATCGTACCATATCACTTCCCAGATCAAAGAATATATGAATATTCCACTCGATCTTACTATACCTCGGTGTTATTGAACCAAAACCTGCATACATCATTCCTGGCGCGTTTGTTCGCTCCAGTTCTACCGATTGCAGCGTGAAGTTGTACTTGTGGGTTTCGTATCGAATGGAATCAGTCCATGTTTTACTCCTCACTAAAAAACTGATACCCTCTGTCGTAAGAATGCACGATCGCGATTGATAGAGCGGGCGCAGCTCGTATAGGAGAAACGGCCACGTTTCTGACCATACGACAGTATCTTCTTCGACTCCACCGACTCTCCAATGCATGATGCCTTCAGGAAGATCAGCCTCCGGTGCATACCGCAGATTCTCTCCCACATCCGTATCGTACAGCAGATTCGTAAAGGATGTATCGTCGCTGATCTGCAGCCGGTAGGAACTGTAATCATGCCGCGAGGCCCAGTCGAATGTGTACGGCAGGTAGATGGAATCTCCCGCTGCCGGCTTCTGGAGAAACGGTTTTTCGTACTCTACCGGAGTCGGTTCCTCTGGTATTGTCGGACTGTCCTCATCACACGCGAGGACTCCGATGACCAGGATTGCAGCGACGATACTTGTGAATCGTCTCATTGAGATATTTCTGTGATTTCGTGAGCAGGCTTGTCCATTCACGACATTCGTATCGTAAAAGTCAAGACCCTTTTCCCTCACCAACCGACAGTCGCCCTGATGCCCACCGGGTGGATATGCCGAAGGAAGTTTCGCGTGACGCGAGTTGTGCCCGTGGCCGCTACCGCGGTCGCGGAAGCGGATTTCCTCGCCCAGTCCCGCCTTCCGCACATGTCGTTTGAATGCATGGGTAAGCGAGTCCTGCAGGATTCTCCTTCCATTGTACGTGAACACAATTTCATCGGGATGTATTTCGTCGTTCCGTCTTCCCTGCAGCACTCCGGTGGCAAGAGCGTTCAGGGGAACGGACCTTCTCCGACCTGTCTTCGTTCGAAATGTGGTCGAGTTCTCGATGTGGACAATGCGTGACTTCAGGTCAATCCTTCTCCATCGAAGCGAGAGGATTTCGCCCTGTTTCATCCCCGTCGCGACGGCGAAGAGCACGACATCCCGGAGCCAGTCGTCAAGGATGCAAGAGAGCAAGCGGGCAAGGTCTTCCGGGGTCAGAAACTCTGCCGTGCGTTCTGAGACACGAAGCATCTTCACCCCGGCGAAAGGATTCTCCGGTATGTGCCCCCAGCGTAGAGCGGTATTCATTGCATCACGAAGCGTGGAGAGTTCCTTGTTCACCGTGATGGCTTGAATTCGCATCCTGCGCTCGGTCTTGAATCGGTCCACATCCCTCGCCGTGATGGCTGCGAGTGGGACATCACCCAATACCTCCTTCAGACGGCCGAGCGCGTCGCTGTAGAGGCGAACGGTCTTTGGGGCATAGGTCTGACCTGCGTGTGTGAGAAACTCTCCTGTGAAGGCTGAAAGGCGAATGTCGCCTGAGGGTGCCCACATCTTCTCAAGCTCCCTGACTTTCCTGAGGGCATCGCATTTCCGGGTACAACCGGTGGATTTCCAGCGCCGTCGGATCGAAGACGGCAGCTTATTCCCAATCGAGAAACAGGTGTTCTTCCGCCCGCGACGTAATGATCGAAGACGTACCGCCCATGCTGCCGACGCCGAGAATGGACTTCCTCGCATGAAGCTCGACGAGATGCGCCGTCGCGATTTCGACGCGCATGTCGATCGTATAGTGTATGCTCATCCGCGGGACGACACCGGACGTTTTTGGCCCGAACGACTCCGTGTATTCCAGCCGCACAGGTACGACGCCACCGTCGCCGGGAGCTTCCCAGTTCAATGATATGTCTGAGTATTCCAGCAGGCTGTCCGCTTCGAATATGCGGTACATCCGCTGCGCAGCCTCCCGTCGTCCGTCCTCATCGATACAGATGCCCTTGAATACACGCAGAAGCAGTTCAGGATAGCGCACACGACCGAATCCCCACCGCAGGAGTCCCTCGGCAGGACGTTGAAACGCAGAACCGTCACAATATGTGAACGTCGTATCAACTCCCGGATGACGCAGAAGCCGGTAACACTTGTTCGGGACGGGTGCCGCACGAAGCGAATCGGGCGTGAATACATCCTCGTCGTGCTCGTAGCGGGACCAGCGTACCGTCATATCGCGTACGCATGCCTCTCCGACTTCCTCCCAGGTCTCAGTGCGCACTTCGACTTCATGCGTCGTTTTCGCCGCGACAGTGCGTGTCAGCTCCGCCGGCGGCACATGCAGGCTCGAATCGTACATGTGCAGCACGGCGCCCGCACGAAGTCCGCCGCCACCGAAGCAAGCGGTCTGCCCCGCAGCGGTCGACAGGAACAAAAGGGACAGTAGGACTATGCTCAGCATTCCGCCTGCCAGGTATGCAGCAGATGACGCGACATCGCAGGAGAATCCCCAATTTCTTGCATCCCCAGTTGAGCACACAGCGGCACCTGCCGTAATAATGACTCTGCGTGTGTGATGGTACCCCCGGGGTGACTCGAACACCCGACCTGCGGTTTAGGAAACCGACGCTCTATCCACCTGAGCTACGGGGGCAAAATATCATGTGTGCCGACGGCCTGCGGAACACAGCGCCGCGACAGTTCCGTCGCTGCGTCACGGACAGCAACACCCTGTCAAATATACGCATTCGGGATGTCGTAATAAACATGCCCCGGCCTCCTCCTTCCTGCGGTACCATGTGCGCAACAGTATCCCGACCGCTGCCGGCACCTGCCTCCACTGGTGATCAATGTTATTCGTCCTTCCCATCCTGCATCCGGAGCAGATAATCGGCGAAGTCCGTCTGCGGCGTGCTGATGGTGTGGTTGCAGAGGGACGTCTGCTCCCTGGCATTGACGGCACAGTAACAACCGATGATTTCCCCTTCCCCGGAACGGCGGAAACCGCAGGCGCCGCAATGGGACGCCGTGCACGAATGCGTGATGCCATCCGGGTTGATGATATAGCTGTCCCCTCGCCGGGTGCACTCGTAGGCGATCACGAAGAAATCCGCTTCCCCGACCAGGTAGGTTATGGGTCCTTCATCTATTCTGACACGGGTCAACCGCTGCCAGGTATCGGTCAGGCGCTGCCCGGACTCAAGCTCCCTGTTCATGGCGCGCAGGAGATCCGCCTCCGGCATGGTAAGTTCGATGATACCATCTTCCCCGATCACGGCAACAGGGACATTCTGTGCAAACGTGGATGAAACTATCGCCGCGGTCAGGCATACGGCGAATATGCATATGCGCATGACTCCTCCTTGCAGACATCTACCGATGATAATTCCCATAATAGAATGTGGATACCTCGATTGCAAGAAAAACACCGCCATCCAGCCCTCATCCGTTCGATCATGCTGGGTTTTTCCGCGCGCGAGAGATAGATTGCGGGCATGTACTTCGAAGATTTTCATCCCGGACTCAGTATCGTCACACCCGAGCGCACCGTGAACGCCGAGGAACTCGACCGCTTCATCGATGTCACCGGACTGCATCTCCCCATGTTTCTCGACGATGAAAGCGCGCAGGAACTCGGACACCCGCGGCGGCTGGTGACGGGTCCGATGGTGCTCGCGGTGGCTATGGGACTCGTGCGCGTCAGCGGCTGGTTCGACCAGGTCGTGGCCGTGCTCGAATTCACCGACATGCGCTTCCGCCGTGCCGTGCATCCCGGCGATACGCTCAGAGCAGGCATCGAGGTGATGGAAATGCGTCCCACGAGCCGATCCGACCGCGGACTTGTTGTGCTCTCCTACACCATCACCAACCAGGATAGCGTCACCGTGCTCGACATGAAGGGCACGTACCTTTTCCGCCGGGCGCCGGAGAGCGGACAGTGAAAACGGTCTCCCTCGTGCTGGGCACCGGCGGTGCGCGCGGACTGGCGCATATCGGCGTCATCCGCTGGCTGGAGGAACACGACTACCGCATCCGCCACATCGCCGGGGCGTCGATCGGCGCCGTGATCGGCGGCATTCACGCCGCGGGCAAACTGAATGCCTACGAGCAGTGGGTGCGCGCCATCACGCGCATGGACATCCTCACCTACCTCGACGTGGCATGGGGAAAGGGCGGCTTCGTGAAAGGCGACCGCATCATGAACGCGCTGATCGATCTCGTCGGCGACATCGCCATCGAAGACCTCCCCATGCGCTTCACCGCCGTCGCAACCGATCTCGAAGAACACAAGGAGGTGTGGTTCACCAGCGGCCGGCTCTTCGATGCCATCCGCGCGTCGATGTCCGTTCCGCTGCTGTTCACGCCCTTCCGCATCGGCGGCGTGGATTACGTGGACGGCGGAGTGCTGAATCCCGTTCCCGTCGCCCCCGTCATGGGGGATGACAGCGATCTCATCGTCGCCGTGCACTTCGGCGGCATGACCGACACAGGACACCCGGAACGCGTACCGCAGAAGAAAAGCGCGGGACGCGGAACGACGCAGCCGCCTGCGGACGCGGCGTCGTCGGAAGCCGGCATGCTCCCCGACCCCGCCTCCCTGCTTCCCACGGCGATCCAGCAGCGCATCCGGCAGTTCATGCAGAAACTGCATACCCCGGAGGAGGATGCCGATAAACGTGACTGGGGCACCTACGAGGTGGCGATACAGTCGTTCGAAGCCATGCAGAACAGCATCGCCCAGCAGAAGCTCGCCGCGTATCCGCCCGACGTGCTTGTCGAACTCCCCCGCAACGCCTGCCGCACGCTCGAGTATGATCGCGCCGCGGACATGATCCACCTAGGATATCAAACCGCCGCTGAGGTGATGGATGCATCCACAGCTTGAAATCGCGTATTTCATTTTCGCTTTCGCCGTGGGACTCCTATCCCTCGGCATCGCGGTGTTTTTCCACATGTCGCGTCCGGGAGCGATGCTGCGTCCTTTCCTGCTGATGTACGGCGCCTTCACGCTGATGAACATCACGAATTTCATCACTTCATACATGCGCGCCAACATTTCCGGTTACGAGCAGCCCCTGTACTACATCCTGCTGTACCTGGAAAACCCCGTGCTTCTGATTTCAATGATATTCCTCCTGCCGCATCTGGTGCATTCGCTCGTCGCACTCGACCATGCCGAGCGACGCAGCCGCCTGTTCGGACTCATCGCGGTCGCGACCTTCATCATCTACGCGGGCATCATGTTCATCAGTGTGCGGGTGCCTTTCGGCGAGGTCGGCAGTGCGGTCAAGAACGGCATCCTCGGGATTGTCATGCTGTATTCATGGATCGTGCTGTTCCGCCATCCACCGAAGACCCGCTCGGTGCGTCCGGAGGCGTTCCGTCGGGGCCTGTGGGCGTCGCTGCTCGTCATTCCTCTCGTCCTCCATGACATGTTCCTTCTGGAAGCGACCGGCATCAAGTTCTTCCCGCTGGTGTACGCGCTGACCGGCGTGCTGCTCGTGCGATTCTACTATATCGAATACTTCCGTGACGGCTCCGCGGCGGGTACTGCAGTGCGCCCGCCCTCCGCCGCAGATCCGGTCGCGGATGATCCGTTTCCCGAAGCGGCGCTCACCTCGCGTGGACTATCATCACGCGAAATCGAGGTCGTGCGCCTCCTCGCCGAGGGCAAAAGCTACCGGCAGATCGGTGAAGAGCTGTTCATCTCGCTCAATACGGTAAAGGCGCACATCCGCAGCATCTATCCGAAGATGGGCGTCTCCAGCCGCCATGAAATCGTACGAGAACTGCGCGGTCTGGAACGCTCCCACCCGGATTGACATCTTTCCTGTCATTCTGACAGAACTTCAGTTTCCTTCCCCCTGACACCGCGATCACACTTTGGTGTTATTTCACTGAAACAGCCTGAATTCGCCCGTTTGTGCAATTGATGACGTGGCTGAACCGGTGTATGTTTGCCCGTGTCCGCAGCGCGAAACGCGCAGTGGACGCGACCGGATCCGCCAGTTTTCACAACGGAAGGAATACAGATTTCATGCGGTACACATCAATTCTCCTTTTCCTCCTGCTGTTCGGGATCACACTCACGGCGCCAGCGCAGGCACAGCATGCCTTCGGCATTTCAGGCCGTTTCGCACAGATCCGCGAGGAGCTGAACAATGACATGGTGTTTGACGGGCCGGAGCTGCTGCTGCAGTACCGGTACAGGTCACAGGGCGACGGGATGCTGACGGAATACCGCGCCTCGCTCGGTGGCGGAACGGTGCTCAATCGCGGCATTCTCGGGATCTCCGCCCGTATCACGCCACTGGATTATCTGCGCGGCGTGCGTGTGCTGGAGTCCGGCGGCACGGTGCTGTACGCAGGACTGCGGGCGCTGGTGGGGTATCACCTGCAGATCTATCCCGATCTGCAGATCGGACACGATTTCTGGCTCAGCGAGGCGAGTCTCGCTCCGGCCGCCGAGCTGCAGCTGCGCAGCGGCGTGCGCATCCGCGGATCGGTGAGTCTTCTCGCCGCAGTTTCACGAACGCCCGCAAGGCGCGATCCGTACTGGTTTTCGCTCAACGCGCTGGACATCCTCTCGGACATGCATTCCGACATCGCGCTCGCGGGACCCGACAGTTTTCTGCACGCGGCGCTCGAGGCGGAGTATCCGCTGACATCATCGGGAAACTGGATGCTCGGATACGGCCTGGATTTTCTGACGTACAGGGATCAGCCGGGCATCGACATGCTTCATCACGCCGTTTCGATCACTCACGCATTCGGAGAATAACACAATGAAATATCTCATCATGACCGCAGTGCTGTGCCTGTTCATTCTGCAGGGATGCATCAACGAGCCGCCGCTGAAGCAGCCGTTCCGGGATTTCGAGCCGGTCGCGCTCCAGGACGGCTGGGAGATCGCCACTCCCGCGGAGGCGGGCATCGACAGTGCCGGACTGCGCCGCGTTTTCGCGGATTTTCACGCGGACGAGGAGGCATGGCAGGTGCGCAGCCTGAGCGTGTTCCGCTACGGAAAGATCGTGGCCGAAAGCTACACAAAGGATGCATCGGATCGCGTAACTCCCCGCGCCATATGGTCTTGCACGAAGCAGTTCACGGGCGTCCTCGCGGGAATCGCGCTTGAACGTGGACTGATATCCTCCCTTGACGATCCCATCGGTGTTTACCTCCCCGATGCCGTCGCGCGGTATCCGGACAAAGACGGGATCACGCTCAGGGATCTGCTTACGATGCGCTCGGGTATCGACTATCGCAACTACGGGATCGGCGGCGACGACAGCCGGATCATGCAGCGGATCCCGGACAATTACCTGGAATTCGTGCTCGCGAAACCGCTCGTCGATGAGCCGGGCACGGAATTCGATTACAAGGACGGCGATCCGCAGATCCTGTCCTCCGTCATCCAGGCGGCTGCCGGCATGCCGATGGATGCCTGGGCACGGGAAGTGCTGATCGCCCCCCTGGGCATCGAGCGCTTCGAGTGGCGGCGGTACAGGGACGGCGCGACGCTCGGATCATTCGGCATCCTGACGACGCCGCGGGAAATGGCAAAGCTCGCGCAGCTGACGCTCGATGGCGGCATGGCCGGCGGCACGTCCATCGTCAGCGCCGACTGGATTTCCGAGATGACCTCTCCCCTCGTCGAAGCGGGAGACAAACATTTCGGATACCAGTGGTGGAGCTACCCGGAGCACGGGACGTATTTCATGTCGGGAAACGGACGACAGCTCGTGTTTGTCTTCCCCGAGAAGGAGCTGATCGTGGTCATCACCTCGGAGCCAAACCTGCAGGGGAAATTCAACCTGCCGACGCCGACCGGACGCGAATATGCACAGCGCGTGGAAGCTCTCTGTGACTGACGGTCAGGCTGAGCAGGTCGGATCGAGACCGGATTTGCGCCGGCGAAGCGCGTCCGCTATGTTGAACGCATGCTTCGCGTGACGCGAAATATTCAAATCCCCGAACAGGAGCTCGATGAGCGCTTCGTGCGGGCGTCGGGTCCGGGCGGACAGAACGTGAACAAGGTGTCCACGGCGGTGCAGCTGCGCTTCGACGCGAAGCAGTCGCCGTTTCTGCCGGAGGATGTGCGCGAGCGGCTTCTCACGCTTGCGAAGTCGCGGCTGGTGGATGACGGGGTGATCCTGATCGAGGCGAAACGCTACCGCACACAGGAGCGCAACCGGCGCGATGCACGGGAGCGGCTGCTCAAGCTGATCCGGCGCGCGGTAACGGCGCCGAAGAAGCGCAAACGGACGCGTCCATCGCAGGCATCCAATCTCAAGCGTCTCGAGGACAAACGCCGGCGGTCCGAGAAAAAGCAGACCCGCGGGCGGCTCGGCTGGGGGCGGTAAGGGAAAGTAAATTCTGTGGCCATGACGCATAGGGAATTCGACGTCGTGGGAACGCAGCGATCACACCCGCAGGTAATTGGTCATCCCAGTTTCGGCATTCCGCAACGGCGGCGGATTTCATCGGCGGTGTTCAGTGCCGTTTCGGCATCCGGCGCAATGCTCGTGATATGCCCGAGCTTCCGTCCTGGAAGCGGCGTCTTCCCGTAGAGATGCACGCGGGCGCGGGGGATGGCGAGCGCCGAGCGGACGTCGGGGATCGTACCGATGATATTGTCCATGACGGAATACGACCGCGGCGCGGTGTCGCCGAGCGGCAGGTTGGCGATGGCGCGCAGATGGTTTTCGAACTGGCTGGTCAGCGCGCCATCGATGCTCCAGTGCCCTGAGTTGTGCACACGCGGCGCCATTTCGTTCGCGATGAGGCTTCCGTCCGCGGCAAAGAATTCAATGGCGAGCACGCCGACGTAATCGAGCTCCCACATCGCCCGGTGGATGGACTCTCGGGCGGATGCGCCGAGTGCGTCGTTGGCATGCGGCGACGGACAGATGGTGCGGTTGAGAATCCCGTGCCGGTGCATATTCTCAGCCAGCGGATACGAGACAAATGCGCCCGACGGGCTGCGCGCGGCGATGACGGAAAATTCCCGATCGAAGGAGATGAATTCCTCGAGGATCAGGGGATTGCCGCCCAGCTGTTTCCACGCGGCAGTGATATCCTCCTCGCCGGAGAGCAGCGCCTGTCCCTTGCCGTCATATCCGAAACGCCGGGTTTTCAACACGGCGGGATATCCCAGTTCCTTCACTGCGCGGCGAAGATCCTCCTCCGAATCCACCGCGCGGAAATCCGCGGTGGGGATGTCGATGGAGCGGAAGAAACGCTTCTCCTCCAGGCGGTCCTGCGCCACCTCGAGCGCGCGCGATCCCGGCCGCACCGGCTTGCGCTCCTCGAGAAGCCGCACGGCTTCGACCGGGACGTTTTCGAACTCGAAGGTCACGACGTCCACACCGGACGCGAAACGCAGGAGGTCGTCCTCGTTGCTGAAATCGGAGTGATGGAAATCAGACAGATGCGACGTGACCGCCTCCGGCGAGGTGTCCATGGCGCGGAAATTCATGCCGAGCGGATAGCCGGCGAGGGCGAGCATGCGTCCGAGCTGACCGCCGCCGAGGATGCCGATGGTCATGCATCCTCCCGCGGGTCGGGATGCGCCAGGACCTGCTCTTCCCGTTCCGCTCTGAAGGACTCCACCGCCTCGCGGTATTTCCGGTCACGTACGCCGAGGATGGATGCCGCCAGGAGTGCGGCGTTGGTGGCCCCGGCGCTGCCGATCGCCAGCGTCCCGACCGGGATGCCCGAGGGCATCTGCACGATGGACAGCAGGGAATCCATACCGTTCAGGGCACGGGATTTGACGGGCACGCCGAGGACGGGCAGCGGTGTTTTCGCGGCGGCCATGCCCGGGAGATGTGCCGCGCCGCCCGCACCGGCGATGAGGACTTCCAGCCCCCTCTCTGACGCTGTCGATGCGTATTCAAAGAGCAGGTCCGGCGTGCGATGCGCGGAAACGACGCGCACTTCATACGGCACGGCGAGGCGGTCGAGCATGTCCGCCGCCGCGCGCATGGTATCCCAGTCCGACTGCGATCCCATGATGATGCCGACAAGCGGCTGCGTGGTATTGCCGGTTGATGCTGTGCTGGCGCCGGACATCGTCATTCCCCCTGCCCGAGTGAATATCCCGCGACGCCGTCGAAGGTGTAGAGGTGCTCGGTCTTGATGACATCGAGTCCGGCACCGTCAATTCGCAGCAGCAGTTCGAACACCGCAGCCGGTGCAACGCTGTCACCGGTGGCCACGAAGCGGCAGCGCCAGTGATCGGTACAGAACGTCTCGGGCAATCCTTCCGGATACACCTTCACGCCGCGGTTGGTGATCATTTTCAGTCTCAGGTGTTCACCGCCGAGCTCGACGAGCTTTGCGCCGAGCACGTCGGGATCGCGTCCGTCTTCATTCCAGTCCAGGAACACGTCGACGCCGGTAAGCTGCTTCTCCGGGCGCGGATGCTCGGTGATATCGAAGTGAATGCCGCCTTTATTGTAATGCACCGCTTCGAGCTTCTTCGGCTCGCGGCCGAGGCGTTCGATCACGGCGTCTGTGAAGGACTTCGTCCCGACCTCCGTGCGGCTGAGACCCTCACGATAGATGTCTGGCGTGTGCAGGCCGTCTTCAATCGCGCACAGCCATGCATTCTTGATGTTCTGCGCGGCTTCCGGCTCTCCGAGATGCACGAGCATCTGCGAGGCGGCGAGGATGAGTCCGGAGGGATTTGCGACGTCCTTTCCGGCGATGTCGGGAGCGGACCCGTGTACGGCCTCGAACATCGCCATTTCGGTGCCTACGTTTGCCGAACCGGCGAGTCCGACCGAGCCGGCGATCTGTGCCGCGATATCGGAGAGAATGTCACCGTAGAGGTTCAGCGTCACAATCACATCGAAGCGCTCGGGCTGCGCGGCAAGCCGGGCCGCACCGATGTCGATGATCATGTGCTCGGCCTGGATGTCGGGATACTCCTCGGCTACCTCCTGGAATATCTTATGGAAGAGACCGTCGGTATGCTTCATGATGTTGTCTTTCGTCATGCAGGTGACGGTGTCCCTTCCGTAGGAACGGGCGTATTCGAAGGCGTAGCGGATGATGCGCTCGGTTCCCGGACGCGTGATCAGCTTCAGCACCTGCGTGACTTCCGGCGTCTGCTGATGCTCGATGCCCGCGTACAGATCCTCCTCGTTTTCCCGGATGATGACGAGATTCATGCCGGGATGCGGTGAGGAAACAAACGGTGCATAGGACTTTGACTGCCGCACGTTCGCGTACAGGTTCAGTGTTTTCCGAATCGTGACGTTCAGGCTCTTGTACCCTCCCCCCTGCGGGGTCGTAATCGGGGCCTTGAGGAGAATCCTGTTGCGCCGGATGACATCCCACGCCTCGCTCGGTATACCGGAAAGGACGCCACTCAGATAAGCGGATTCTCCGATTTCGATGAAATCGAAATCCAGCGGGGCGTTGGCCGCCTCGAGAATTCGCAGAGTGGAATCCATGATTTCCGGTCCGATCCCGTCTCCGCGGGCGATGGTGATGCGGTGCCTCTGTGACATGCTGCTCCTCTATGACATGATGAATAGTTCTCTACAACTACAAAAAAACGCAGCAGACGGGGTACGAAGTTCCGTCCCGCGGCGGCATTCAGCGCAGGCGTACTGCTTCATGCGCGGCAGATGCATCATCGTCTCCCTTGAACGGAATAAATACGGAAAGTGGGAAATCAGACCAGCAGAGCCCCCTCGAGCCGCAGCAGTTTCTTCTTACGATCGATTCCGCCGGCATATCCGACGAGCGAACCATCCTCCCCTATGACACGGTGGCAGGGGATGATGATGGAGATGGGATTACGTCCGACCGCCTGTCCCACAGCACGGGTGGCGTCGGGGTTGCCGATGCTCTCTCCCACCGAACTGTAGGTCGTGGTAAGACCGTACGGGATCGCGCGCAGGGCTGTCCAGACCTGGAGCTGGAATTCCGTTCCGAAGAGATGCGTCTTCACGCGGAATTTCTTCAGCCTGCCGCCAAAATATTTTTCCAGCTGTCCGTGAATGGAAGCATGCTCACCCTTCTCCGTTTTCACCTCGAAGTGCGGGAGATACCTGCCGAGATAGGCATACAGGTCTTCGCGGTACCCTTTTCGCTCGAATCCCAGATAGCATACCGCACCGTCGCAGCTGGCGATGTGCAGGTTGCCGAGCGGCGATGGTACATGAGAGAGAATGACGGCGGCGGGTTTGCGGGCGGAAGCTGCCATGGCCCATCTCGCATGTTCGTGGTCAGGATGTGGAGGAAATGTACGACCTCGCACATAAAGAAGAAAGCGCCCTCCGATTCGAAGGACGCTTTCGTTACAGTTGCTGCCGCCTTTGATTACGGCGTCAGGGAGGCTGCTATTCCCCGGAATCCTTCGCGGCTGCAGTAGTTTCTTCGGGATACAGCACGACCTCGATGTAATTGTCCATGTTGATGTATTTCTTCGCGGCATCCAGCAGCATGTCGGCATCGAGCGCATCGACCAGTGCGTCATAGCGCATCCACTCATCGAGCGGGGCGTCGTTAAGCACGGCGCCGCGCAGGCGGCCCAGCCACCAGCCGTTCTCCTTCATGTTCGTTTCGCGCTCGCGGCGCTGGATTTCCTTGATCTTGTTGATGTTCTCCTCGGAAGCGGGATTGGTGCGGACATCCTCGAGCACGTCCATCAGCGTCCCGGTCAGCTCCTCGACACGTTCCGGATTGGTGCCGAAATAGACGCTCAGGGTGTAATCTTGCTCGGGATACTTGTCCACGCCCGCGTTCACACCGACACCGTAGGTTCCACCCTTCTCCTCGCGGATTTCCTCACGGAGACGGATGGTAAGCAGCTCCTCGAGTGCGGAAATGGCATAGCGGTTCTCATAGGTCCATTCGAACGGACCGGTGAAGACCACGGCGACCATCGACTTGTCGTCAATGCCCTTGTAGACTTCTTTCTTGATCACACCCTTCGGGGGACGCACGCCAGTATCCTTCCAGGTCTCCTCGCGATTCGTCACGGGAAGCGCACCGAGATACTGGTTGACCAGCGGACGCATTTCCTCGAGAGTGAAATTGCCGACAAAGAAGAACGTGAAGTCACTGGCATCCCTGAAGCGGTTGCGGTAGAAATCATAGGCCACTTCGAGATCGATGTTTTCGAGCCATTCCCTGCTGATCGGACGCGAACGGGGATGATAATTGGCGAGCGTCGTCGAAAGCGTGTCGGAGAACACGCGCTCGGGCATGTTGCTGAAGTTTTCCAGCATGCCGATCATGCGGGTTTTGAAGGATTCGAATGCCGTAGTGTCCTTGCGCGGAGCGGCAAAGTACAGGTATACAAGCTGCAGCATGGTTTCGATGTCCTCCGGGGCCGCGTTCCCACTGAAGCCTTCGTATTCACCGCCGATGACGGGATTGACGTCGGCCACCTTGCCGGTCAGCGCCTTCCGCAGCTGAATGGCGTCGAACTCACCGAGGCCGCTGAGTCCGATGATGTTCGTCGCCATGGTCCCGCTCGCGATATTTTCATCGGAGATATGTCCCATACCACCGGGACTGACTGCGCCGAAGAGGATCTGATCATCCTTGAAGTCGGTGGGTTTGAGCAGGACGCGGATGCCGTTGGACAGATCCCACTCGGTCACGTCAATATTGTCATACACCTTTTCATCGGTGATGCCGGCGGTCGGCTCGGGCATTTCCACCAGCGGCTTGTTGGCGACTTCGTCGACATAGGGTTCGACTTCGGTCTGTTCGACCCGGTCGAAAATCGCGCGCAGCTGCTCTTCGGTGGGAATGGCCAGCCCGTCCTTCTTCGGCATGCTCACGGTCACGACGCGGTTGTTCTCGGGCATGATCTCATCGATCAGGCGGTTGACCTCGCGCACCGTGATCGTGGGAAGATATTTTTCATAGAGTGCGTACTCGATCTCGATGCCGGGGATGGGCTCATCGGTGAGATAATTCCGCGAAAACTCCGACGCGTGACGGGAAGACGGTGTCTTCTCACGCTCGTTGTAGGCCTGTTCCATCCGGCGAAGCAGATTGGTCTTCGCCCGCTCGAGTTCCGTCGCGGTGAAGCCGTGATCACGCACGCGTTTGGCCTCCTTGAGGAGGGCCTCGAACCCAGGCTCAATGCCGCCGTCCTGCACCTGGCAGCTGAGCACGTACACGTCTTTCGTGCGCACGAATCCCCCCATGCCCGACGATGCGAAGATGAACGGCGGATTCTCCTTCTGCAGCAGCTCGCTGTAGCGGTCATTGAGCATCCGGCTGTAGAGCTGCTCGATCATGGATTTCCGGTAGTCGATCACCTTGCGGTCGACACGCGGATCGAACTTGTGATACAGTGCCACCGATGTGGACGTCGCCTCTTCGTCGGATGCAATCGCAAAGAGCAGTTCCTCGTGATCGGGAACTTCAAAACTCTGACGCTCGGGCGGATTCTGATGCACGGGGATGGTGGAAAACTTCTCTTTGATTTTGGCTTCCATCTTGCTGACATCGAAATCACCCACAGCAACGATGGCCATCAGTTCGGGACGATACCAGTCGTGGTAGAACTTCTTGATCGTCTCGTATTCGAAATTCTCGATGATCTCCGGGAGTCCGATCGGAAGGCGGTTTGCGTACTTCGAATCCTTGAGCAGGATGGGAAACTGCTTGTCACGCATGCGCGAGGATGCACCCTTGCGGCTGCGCCATTCCTCCATGATCACCCCGCGCTCCTTGTCGATTTCCTCGTTTTCAAAGGACAGATTGTTTGCCCAGTCGACGAGCACCTGCATGCCCTTGTCGACGACGTCTTCGTCGTCCATGGGCAGCTCGAGCATGTAGACGGTTTCATCAAATGAGGTGTAGGCATTCAGATCGGCGCCGAAGCGCATGCCGATGGATTCAAGGAATTCGACGAGCTCGTTCTTCTCGAAGTTCTCGGATCCATTGAAGGCCATGTGCTCACAGAAGTGCGCGAGCCCCTGCTGATCATCTGTCTCCAGAACGGAACCGGCGTTGACAACAAGCCGCATTTCGGCTCTGTTCTCCGGTTTCTGGTTCTGCATGATATAGTATTTCATCCCGTTGTCGAGCGTCCCGATGGTCACCTTGGGATTGACCGGCAGTTCGCTTCCGAGTCCGAGGGACGATGCGTCAATTTCCTTCTCCTGCCCCAGCAGAAGCATTGGCAGTGCAGCAACAATCAGCAGCATGCTTCCGAATCGTACGATCGCTTTCATCAACAGCTCCGCTTTTTGATATAAAACATCATCATCTGTTGTACGTAACAACATCCAAAAAGATACGATAAAATCACGTAAAATGCCCTTTTCCCCGCCAGCCAGTGAAAGGCACATGGCTGAAACACAAGCGATTATGAAGTACAAAGCACAAAGCGCAAAGCGCAAAGTGCAAATGTCCGATCGACCGGATTTTGCACTTTGCACTTTGAACTTTGCAGCTGTTCCCTCCGCAGAGCGGGTCTCAAAACCGACTATTCCAGCGGGTTCATCGAGTACATCTCGGCTTCCTCATCATCATAGCCGAGTTCTTTCCAGTCGAGCACACCGCTTTCCGAATGGCAGCTCTGGCAGCTGAGCGCTCCGTCGCGGCGGACGGCATGGCTGATCTCCATCGATGCATTCGCGGGAATCCAGCGCGCCTCGACCTTGCCTTCCTTCATCTGACGAACGTCCTCGTACGGACCGGTATTCCATCCCTTGATCTGCGTGCCGGATCCGTCGTCCATGAAACGCATGAACTTGTCCATCATGTAATACTTGAACATGGTGCCGTACATCATCGGCATCATGCTCTTCTCCATTTCCTTCGCAGCCGCCTTTGAGGGATTGCCGGTACGATAGTATGTCGGCAGGTTGTACGGGACGAACATGCCACCGAAGGGACCCATGTTCTGCAGGTCGATATGCTGCTTGCCGTTGAAGACTTTCATGGCGTACAACTTCGAGGGCTTCTTTTTCGCGATCGGACGCATGACGTTCTCATACCATCCCTCGTAATCGAAATCCCTGTACTCCGGCCAGGTGTGCTGGGGTTTGTAGAAGCGGTAGAGATCCCTGCCGTTGGGATTGTCGCCGATGGGATTGCCGAGGAAGGTCGCGTCGCCGTTCCACCAGACATACGTGATGCCGGATTTCGGCTGTGTTTCCTTCTCGATATCGGTGTACACATACACGCCCGGGTGCTCTTCGTAAAAGGGCGTGTCGAAGTCGCGCATGGTGGCGTTGTCATCCTGCAGCGAGGGGATGTGACAGGTAACGCAGGCGACGCGCTCGGTGTGCATGTTCAGGAAATCCGCGAGTTCCTCGTTTTCCGCGTGTGGTTCGTCGGAATGACAGCTCGCACAGGCGATCTCGACGCCGGGAAGGTCGTTTGTCATCATCGTAGTCGTGTGCGTGCCCTTGGCGATGTAATGGCCTTCGGTCACATGGCAGTCGGTGCAGTTGAGTCCCGCCGCCGCGTGCACGTCCCAGCTGGGCGAGAACGGCGTGCCGCGTTTCGAGCCCGGATGCAGCACCCGCGGACGCTCGCGTCCGGTGTTGAGAAGACTCTGAAAGTACGACGTGTCCGTCGAATCGACGTAGATATCACCTCCGAAGTTGTGCTGATGGCAGCGCAGGCAGGTCTGGGATGTCGTGGTCGTCACCGACATCGCCGCGCGCATGCTGCGGTCCATATCCCAGCGCTTGAGTCCGTTGTCATCCATCACCACCTGCTTGCGATTCATGTCGTAACCCTGCGAGTGGCAGATCAGGCAGTCGATAGCGTCCTTCTCCTCCTGCGTGGTGACGTACCCTGGCATCATCTCGCCAAGCGGCGCCTGGTACTGGCCGCCGATGTGACACTGCCCGCAGCCCTCCGAAAGGGTATCGCCGTGCTCGGTGACGACGAGTTCTGCCCACGCGGTCATGGCGAAAGAGCCGGGCTTCGGACAGGGACGGTTGATCTTGCCCATGGGAAAGTTGTCGGCAAGCTCCCCGTTGAAGCCGTAGACGTTGGGATGTTCCTCGGTGAAAAAGCGGTAATGCGTCGAGGTGAGCAGATTCTCCATCAGGCTGACGGTTTTTTCGTCGCCGCTGTGGGCGTCTTCGACCACGATGTCCTCGTGGCAGGTGAGGCAGGTCTGCGGTCCCTCGTATGCCGTGATTCCCGCTTCGCGGAAGATTTCCACATGCATGAAGTCCATGTCGAATTCGGATTCGAGATCCGCGGCGATGCGGTCGAATTCCTCCGCGCTGACGCGGTGGACGTCGAAGGTGATCTGTCCGGGACGACTGTCGGCGGGCATCATCATGTTGATGAGCGTTGAGCGGTTCGTCCAGCCGAGAACGGCGATGAGGGGAAGAATAACGATCAGGGAAAGAAGAAATGTGCGGGTCCGTTTTGACATGTCTGCTCCGGGCTTCCTGGTTGTTTCGGTTCAACGTCCGGCTGGGAATCAGAGTAGCCGGTCTTATGATCTCACATGAGATGCCCGGATGGTGTGCCGGGATTCAGGATCGGGAAATATTTTTTCACGCTTCCACGGAAGCAGCGCTCCCCTGGCGCATGGATAGGAAGATACCGCGAGCATGGCATGCGGAGTTCTTCGCGTCGAGGGTGTTGGTCAGGCGAGTCGGTATACATCGACGGGAGCGCTGGTTCCCTTCAGCTGCATTGGTCCGATCGATTCGGCGCTTTCACGGGGGATGCCGGCCTGCGCGAGTGTTGTCCCGGAACACAGAATGGCCGAATGAAAGCGTTTGTTGAGCTGCTCGATACGCGAAGCGAGAATGACGGTGGTTCCGGTAACCGAGTACTGGCGTCGATCCTCCGATCCGATGTTTCCGGTCAGAGCGGTACCGCTGTGAATCCCGATGCCGATCCGCGTCGGCGGGATTTTCCCCTCCCCCGCGAGTCGCTCGACAGCACTGTGAATTTCCCGCGCACTTGCGACGGCATGCGCCGCGTGGTCCGCATCCTCCAGAGGCGCGCCGAATGTCGTCATGAATCCATCCCCCAGAAATTGGTTCACAATTCCATGATGCCGATCGACGATACGGATCGTCTCGCCGAATAGCGTATTCAGGAATGCGACCACCTGCTCCGGTGTGTGACGCTCTGCGAAGGGCGTGAACTCGCGGATGTCGAGAAACATGATCGTGACGGTGCGCATCGTGCCCGTGGCATGATCCGCATTCTGCATCAGTTCCCGGGCGACGGGTTCTGATACCTGCTGACCGAAAAGGTCAATCGCCTGGTTCCGCTGTTCCACTGAACGGACGCTGCTGACGATTTTCCTGCGGATGAGTCGTGCGATCAGCCCCGCCGCAGCACCGGCCCCTACCAGCATCACCGAACGGGCAATGTAAATGGCGTTCGCCGCCAGCATCGGATCGGTTGTCCGTTCACCGTGATGTTCCAGGAAGACCAGTGACAGGAGGATGTACTGCACCGCTGCCATCGCACCGGTGAAGAAGCTGAGCATGAAATCCAGACGGAGGATCGACAGAATCACGAATACGAAGTACAGCGCCACGAACGGCGAGACAAGCGTCAGGACAGGAGGAAGTACTGCGGCGAGGATGATCATGCCGAGCGATGGTACAGTGATTTCCACCGTGGCATTCACATAGCGGATCGGACCGGGAATACCTTTGCCGCGTCGCTCGAGAAAACCCAGCACTGCCTGCAGCAGCAGCTCGTACAGAGACACTCCCAGCAGAAGCATGATCAGTTCATACCGGACACCACTTGTTCCGACGATACTCTCATATCGCGAGGGAAGCAGTCCTGTCAGCAGCAGAAACATCAGCGCGACCACCAGAAAAAGGCCCGAGAGAATGCGCGCACGAAGACGTTCGGTGCCGATGGTTTCGCTGCGAAGTCGCTGCTCAATGGGGATGCCGCCGTTCATCGCTTTCTCCTCCGGCGGGATATTTCTGCAAGGATGTTTTTCTGTCTCCTCTTCCCGCGCAGTCCGCGCTCGACGGTGAGGCGCGCGCCACTGACTGGATCGATGCCGGTGTGATACATGACGCTGGCCCATGTCCCGGGAGTGGGAGTAAAGATCTGCACCTGTTCGGGACTGATGCTGAGCTCGTTCGCGGCGAAGCGTCGCAGCGCGTGCATGTGCCGCTCCTCGCTCCCCGGATAGGCGGCGATGAAGTAATAGGTCAGGAATTGCTTTTTCCCCGCCTTCCGCGTGAGTTCGAAGAAGCGTTCACGGAAATCCAGCAGTTCCTCCGTCCCGCCCTTCCCCATCAGGCGAAGAATTTCCGGATCGCTGTGTTCAGGGGCGAGTTTGAGCTGACCGGAGACGTGGTGGCCGACGAGTTCCTCCATGAACTGCATGCCGCACTGCGCGTCCTGCATGACGAGGTCGTGCCGGATGCCGCTCGCGACGAACACATGCCGGATCCCTGGAATGCGGCGGAGCTTCCGGAGCAGCTGCGTGTATCGCCCGTGATCGACCGGAAGCTGGCGGCAGAGCTCGGGGAAGACACAGCGTTTGTCGCTGCACGCGCCGCGTTCAATTTTGCGCGCGCATTCGTACCCGTACATGTTGGCCGTCGGACCGCCCACGTCGGGGATCACTCCCCTGAATGCGGGATGGTCTCGCAGGCGCTCTGCTTCCCCGATCACCGAATGCTCGGAGCGCCAGCGCACGCGGCGTCCCTCATGCACCGCGATAGCGCAGAAATTGCACTCGCCGTAACAGCCGCGATGTGTCTGCAGGGAAAATCGGATGGTGTCGAGTGCGCGGATCTTCCCCTGTTCGCGTGTCGTCGGATGCGCATCCCGCATGAACGGCAGCGCGTAGACGGCGTCGAGTTCTTCCTGCGTTTCGTATGGCCGGGGAGGATGCTGCACCAGCCAGCGATCACCGTGCTTCTGCGCGAGCGTCCGCGCTGTCACCGGATCAGTGTTTGCATAAAACTTTCGGTACATGCGGAGAAACGCTTCGGGATCGACGGCACAGTCTTCAAAGGACGGCAGGATCACGGCCTCATCGGGCGCCTCGCGCCGGATCTCGCAGGTGCCGTGAATCCCTGCCGCTGCATTCCCCCGGGTGTACTGTTCGGCGATCTGCAGAACGGTGCTCTCGCCCATCCCGTATACCAGCAGATCCGCCTTGGCATCAAAGAGGATGGAACGGCGGATGCGGTCGCTCCAGTAATCGTAGTGCACCACGCGCCGGAGGCTCGCTTCAAGTCCACCCAGCACGATGGGAACGGTGTTCTTGAAATGCCGCCGGATGAGATTGCTGTACACGATGCTTGCCCGATCGGGACGGCGGTCGTTTCGTCCCCCGGGCGTGTAATCGTCCTGCCGCCGCGGTTTCTGCAGCGCGGTGTAATTGGCGACCATGGAATCCACGCTTCCCGCCGTCACGCCCCAGAACAGCCGCGGCTCCCCGAAACGCGTGATATCCTCCGCGGTCTCGAAATCCGGCTGGGCGATGATGCCGACGCGGTATCCGGCGCGCTCGAGCACGCGGCCGATCAGCGCGACGCCGATCTGCGGCGCATCGATGTATGCGTCCCCGCTGACGAGAATGATATTGAGCGCATCCCATCCGCGCCGCAGCATCTCCTCACGGGTGGCCGGCAGAAAGTGCATGGACGTCAATCCCCCTCACCGGACGGCTGAATGCCGTAACTGCGGAATTTCCGGATGACGCGCCACATTTCCTCCTCGTCGAGGATGACCGGTGAGCCGATGGCTCTGGACTGAAAACAGATGCGCGCGACGAGCTCGATTTCCTCGGCAACGGCGTAGGCGCGTTCAAGCGAGGGACCGACGGCGAGGAGTCCGTGATTGGCGAGCAGCACGGCCTGAAAATCCGTGCCGAGCGTTTCCACGGCTCCGGCTGCGAGCTCCGGCGTCCCGTAGGTCGCATAGGGAGCCACGGGAACGTGTGTTCCCGCGAATCCGACGAGATAATGCACGGCGGGGATGGGTTCGCGCAGACAGGCAAATGTGGCGGCATAGGGTGAATGCGTATGCACGATGGCGTTTACATCCGGACGGGCAGCGTAGACGGCGAGATGCATCGGAAGCTCGCTCGAGGGATTGCGGTCACCGTCAATTGCAGCACCATGGGTATCGACGACCGTGACGTCGGCCGTCCGCATGTTGTCGTACGGGATGCCCGTCGGGCTCATGCAGACATGACGGCTTTCCGGGGTGCGGACGCTGATATTGCCGCCGGAACCGGTGGTGAGTCCCGCCTGCAGCATCGCGCTGCAGTGTCTGACGATGGAAGTACGCAGCTGTTCGTGCAGCATGGATTCGAACCTTCTATTTGAATTGTTTGAGCCACTCGAAACCCGCGAGCTGCGCGCGTTCGTTTGCGGGCTCGCTCATGGAATGGCCGGATGCGAAGGTGATATGCAGTCGTGAATTTTTTAGCCGCCGGTGGAGGCGCCATGCGGTAACGGGCGGACAGATGACGTCGAACCTGCCGTTGACGATCCAGGTCGGGATGTCCGCAATGCGATCGAGGTCGCGGAAAAGCTGTCCCTCCTCAAGGAAGCAGCCGTTTGCCATGTAGTAGTTCTCGAAGAGCGCGAATGAGCGTGGATTGTTGTTTGCCAGCCAGCGGTTCAATCCGCGGATGTGGCTGCTGTCGCGGTCCACCTTGCTTGCGGCCGCCTCGTATTTCGTCCATGCCCGCGCGTACTTCAGCTGGGCGAGCGAATCGGGCTGCTGGAGAAGCTCGAGCAGGTACTCCGGCAGCGGACGCCGCTTTGGATCCGGCAGCGCATCGAGCAATTCCTGGTAGAGTTCGGGAAAGATGCTGGCGAGTCCTCCATGATAGAAATGATCGATTTCCTCCTGCGTGGCCATGAAAACGCCGCGCAGCAGCATGCCGCGCACATGTTCCGGATACGTCTCCGCGTAGGCGATCGCAAGGGTGGTACCCCAGGAACCGCCGAAGAGGATGATGCGATCGGCTCCGATGTGTCTGCGGAGACGCTCGATATCTTCAACGAGATCCCGGGTGGTGTTCTCACGGATTTCCGCATAGGGTTCCGACCTGCCGGCGCCGCGCTGATCGTGGAGCACGATCTGATAATATGCGGGATCGGCGAAACGGCGATAATACGGGGATGTCCGTCCGCCGGGCCCCCCGTGCAGGACAAAGACCGGAACGCCGTCGGGATTGCCGCAGCGTTCGTACCAGATGCGGTGGATCTCGGAAACCCGGATGTATCCGGACTCAAACGGCTCGATGTCCGGCCATAGGTCCGTGCGGGTTTGAGCGAATGTGTCATGCGCGTGACCCAGGACACAGATGAGCATTGAAACGAAGATTGCGGGAAATCGACTCATTGTCATGCCAGTGTTGTACCGATTCAAATGTACGAAAAAGCGCATACCGGCACATCTTGTGCCTTTTTGCATTCATGGTCGAAGTCGTATATTAGATTATTCGCACGATGAGTTGAGTTTTTACCAACAGGAGGTTTTCATGAATCGCTATGATGAGCTTCTCGAGCTCGTAAAGTCCTACGAAGCCGACTTCCAGAAATTCTACGAGAAGAATAACAAATCTGCCGGAACACGCCTGCGCAAGCACATGAATGAACTGAAGAAGTTCGCCCAGGACGTGCGCATGGAAGTGCAGTCCATCAAGAAGAGCGAGGAAGGCTGACCGGCGGTACTAACGGCATGACAACCGCAATCGAACTGTCTTTTCCCCCGCATTTTCATTTCGAGCACACTGTCTTTTCGCATGGATGGTGTGCTCTTTTTCCATTCAGCGTGCGGCGCACTCCCCTGCGGCTCACGCGCTGGCTTTCGCTTCCGTCGGGTCATATCGCGGAATTGCGTCTCAATCCGGCTCCGCGTGGGCGCTGCCGAGCGGCGGTACATACCTCCGGACGCCTCTCCACAGGAGACAGACGGTATATGCAGTCCGCAGCCGCTGAAATGCTCAATTTCGGACTCGACCTGCGCCCCTTCTACCGACGCATCCGCGATGACGACGCATTCGCATGGATTGCGCGGCACCGGGCGGGACGCATGCTGCGCGGCCTGACATTTTTCGAGGATGCCGTCAAAATGATCCTCACGACGAACTGCTCCTGGGCGCTCACCGAGCAGATGAACACGCGCCTCATCGAGGCCTTTTCTGCAGCGGATACACACGGGCGGCGCGACTTTCCTCCTCCTGAAGCGATCGCCGACAGCAGTGAGTCTTTTCTCCGCCGCGAGGTGAAGCTCGGATACCGCGCGCCCTTTGTCCTTGAACTTTCGCGCCGCGTCGCACGGGGAGATCTCGAGATTGAATCCTTTCGCACCTCGGATACGCCTGCGGAAGAGCTTCTGCGCGAACTGCGCGCCATCAAGGGAATCGGGACCTACGCGGCCGGCAATCTGCTCAAACTGCTGGGCCGCTTCGATTATCTCGGACTCGATTCCTGGTGCCGGGCGAAATTCGCGCAGAAATACAACGGAGGAACGCCTGTCGACGATCGGAGGATCGAGGCGTTTTATGCGCCGTACGAGGAATGGAAGGGACTGATCATGTGGATGGATGTGACACGGCACTGGTACGATGATAAATTCCCGTTCTGACATCTTCTTCACCTGTATTCTCCTGCTGCTGCTGTACGCGCCGGCAGCCGCGCAGCAGGATTTCATGCAGCTTCATCGCGAGGCAGTCGTCGTCGACGGACACAACGACGTGCTCGGCCGTGTGATGCGCGGCGGTGACATGGAGTCATGGGGAACGCACGGACATTCCGATCTTCCGCGTTTTGCGCGCGGAGGACTCGACGTGCAGATCTTCAGCATCTGGGTGCCATCCCGCGAGCGCGGAGAAAACGCGTGGCATTTCGCCCTTGCGGAAATCGATTCGCTCAAAGCGATTGCCGCGCGGAATCCCGATCGGCTGGGCCTGGTCACCGATGCCGGGCAACTTCGGCGCGCCGTGGGCGACGGTCTGATCGCGGGCATCATCGGACTCGAGGGCGGCCGCTGCATCGACGGCCGGCGCGAGCGCATATTGACCCTCTACGAGCGCGGGATGCGCAGTTTCGGTCTGACCTGGAATTATTCCTCGGACTGGGCCACCTGCTCGAAAGATGAATCCACCGGGAAAGTCAAAGGCGGTCTTTCCGCAAAAGGCCGAGGTTTCGTGCGGCTGCTCGATTCCCTCGGTGTGCTGATCGACGTCTCGCATCTCGGCGAGCGTTCATTCTGGGATGTGCTTGAAACGTCGCAGCACCCGATTTTCGCGTCACACTCCGCCTGCCGCGCACTCCGCGATCACCACCGCAATCTGACCGACCGCCAGCTCCGCGCTCTCTCGGAGAACGGCGGCGTCGTCATGATCAACTTCTATCCCGGCTTTCTGGTCAACAACCTGAATCGATCCCGTCGCAATCTCGTCCAGCGCATGCACGATCGCCATGCCGAGCTGAAGCGGCAGCATCCGAAGCGTGGCGCGGCCTATCTCTCGGCCGTGGATGACCTGCTGAAGCAAGCGCAGAAACGCGGACTGCCATCCCTCTATACCATCGCCGATCACATTGATCACGCGGTGCAGGTCGCGGGCATCGATCATGTCGGACTCGGCTCCGATTTCGACGGCATTTCCATCACGCCGGTCGGCCTGCGGGATGTGACGGATCTGCCGCTCCTGACACGCGTTCTGCAGCAGCGTGGATACAGCGAGGCCGCCATCCGGAAAATCCTCGGTGAAAATTTTCTGCGGATTTTCTCCGCGGTGACGGGAAGCGCAACCCGCTAGCCCATCACCTCACCCACACTCGTGCTGCTGTTCGTGCTCCTGCTCTTTTCTCTTTCCCGATCTTTTGCCATCTTTGTAAATCCATCTTTTCCGCGAAGACAGTTACTGTATACATAGAATTCAATACCAGGAGAAGGAACGGCGCATGAAAATCCATGAGTATCAGGGAAAGCAGATCCTGAGAACGTTTGACGTGCCGACGCCGCAGGGCGGTGTGGCCACAACCGCGAAGCAGGCCGTGAAGGTCGCCGAGAAGCTCGGCGGCAAGGTTTGGGTTGTGAAATCGCAGATTCACGCCGGCGGACGCGGCAAGGGAAAGATTCTCGATCCGAAGACGCGCAAGCTCGTGCTCGACGGCGGCGTCAAGGTTGCCAAGTCGCTCAAGCAGGTCGAGCAGTATGCGGAAAAGATGCTCAAGAACCTGCTGGTCACGATACAGACCGGTGAGGAAGGCAAGATCGTCCGGCGCGTGCTCGTCGAACAGGGCGTCAACATCGAGAAGGAGTTTTATGCAGGCATGCTGCTCGATCGTGCCCGCTCGCGGAACATCATGATGGTGTCTACCGAAGGCGGCATGGAAATCGAGAAAGTCGCGGCGGAGACTCCCGAACTCATCCTCAAGGCCGAAATCGATCCGAACATCGGCTTCCAGGCGTATCAGGCGCGTGAACTCGCCTTCGGCCTCGGGCTCAAGGGCGCTGCGTTCAAGAACGGTGTGAAGTTTCTCATGGCGCTCGCGAATGCCTATGAACGGACGGACGCCAGCCTGTTCGAGATCAATCCCCTCGTGCTCACGAAGGAAGGCTACGTCCTCGCGCTTGACGCCAAGGTGAACCTGGATGACAATGCGCTGTTCCGTCATCCGGATTTCCTGAAGCTGCGTGACAAGAGCGAAGAAGACCCGCTCGAGGTCGAAGCCTCGAAGTTCAATCTCAACTACATCAAGCTTGACGGAAACGTGGGCTGCATGGTCAACGGTGCCGGACTCGCGATGGCGACGATGGACATCATCAAACTCGCCGGCGGCGAACCCGCGAACTTCCTCGACGTCGGCGGCGGTGCCAGTGCCGAGACCACCGAACAGGGCTTCCGTATCATTCTCGGTGACCGGCATGTGCAGGCCATCCTGATCAATATTTTCGGCGGTATCGTCCGCTGCGACCGCATCGCCAATGGCGTGGTTCAGGCCGCACGCAACATCGACATTAAGGTGCCGATCGTCGTACGCCTCGCCGGCACGAACGCGGAAGAAGCCGCCGACATCCTCGAGAATTCCGGTATCGACTTTCTTGTTGCCCATTCATTCGAAGAGGCAGCGCAGAAAGTAACAAAGGCCATCGCGGCCTGACCTCCTCCTCAACACCGTGAAACGGCAGGGGCTCCCGACAACCGGGAGTCCCTTTTTCTTTCAAAGAATTAATCACCGGCATGTTGCTCGCAATATCGGTCGTCATGTAGATTGGATCAGTTCGTTTTGCCCAACGATTCCTGATGCTCCCATGAAGTACACTTCCCTCCTCCTCGCATTCATTCTTTTTTCAACCGTCAGCAGCGCGCAGATCGGCTGGTTCGAACAGCATTCCGACGGAGATGATATCCTCTTCTCGATCGACCTGCTGGATGCATCCACCATCACCGCGGTCGGTGAAAACGGGCTGATCCTGCATACGACCGACGGTGGAGACACATGGAAGGAAGTGCCCTCCGGCACGTCGCAGGTGCTGCGCCGCGTGCGCTGGCATTCTCCGTCGCTCGGAGTGATACTTGGCAACGGCGGTTTCGCATTGAAATCCACCGACGCAGGACAGAGCTGGACGACACTGAATACGGGCGTCACAAAGTCGCTGTATGACGTGCATTTTTTCGATGCCGACAACTGGATGATCGTCGGTCAGGGCGCACAGGTTCTCAAAACCGATGACGGCGGCACCAGCTTCAGTGACGAAGGGACCGGTCTGAACAACTACAACGAGATCGATATCAGGGGAGATTTCGGCATTATCGTCGGAAACAAGGGCACCGCACGCCGCACGCGCAACGGAGGTGAAGACTGGGGAAAATCAACAACCGGCGTCTCTGCGGAGTTGACCAGTGTATCCATCCGCAATGACAGTACCGCTGTCGCTGTCGGCGCCAACGGAACGATCATCCGGACCACGAATGAAGGTGAGAGCTGGGAAGAGGTGTATGCTTCGATTCCGATATCCCAGTTTCGCCTCAGTGCCGTCCGTTTTCTGACCCATGATCATGCCGTCTTTGCCGGGTACGGAGGACTCGTGTTCGAATCCTACAACGGAGGCATCACCTGGACTCCCCAGGAAAGCAATACGGACCTGAACATCGAGGGTCTTGCATTCATCGACAGCAAAACCGGGAACGCCGCCGGCTGGAATCGGAATATCATGCGCACCCGCACTGGCGGCTCCCTTCCGGTGACAATGCGGCCGGATCCGCTTCCCATGCACATCGGGCTGAGTGCCCCCTGGCCGAATCCCGTTTCACGTTCCGCGCACGCAGCCGGCAGAGTGAACCTGCAGATGCCGTCGGCCGGTCCCGTCGCAGTCGCAGTCTACGACCTGCTCGGACGCGAACGCAGCAGCCTGCTGTCGCGCGCGCTGCAGGCAGGGACGTATACGCTTGACTGGAATCCCGGCTCGCTCGAGAACGGAGTCTATCTCATCCGTCTTACCGCGCAGGGTAAGACGCGCGTCCGCAAGTTCACTGTCATCGACTGAGCGTCATCGACTGATCGAAGACACACGTGCTCGCAGCGGTTACAATTCATAGAAAAATCTCATCGGACGCTCATATCTCCTGAACACGCATCCCTGAATTTTGTGGAAAAGGAGGTAGGCACATGGACGCCCTCAACGACATCACATTGCTTCTGTTCTTCGCCGCGACGCAGCTGACTGCGGTCGGAATGATTCTGCTGGGGTATGCGGGAATGCGAAAATCCGGATCCGCGGGCTGACCGCCCGGTACCGCCCCATATGGCTTCCGCCCCTCTGAGACGGGGGACTGACTCACACCTGTTTGTGTATCCACGAGGCCGTTTTGTCGAGTACGAGACGAAACGGCTTTGTCGGTCCTTCGAAGGGATGCTTCACACCGAAGGTATGATCAGTGTTCGGGACGGTGTACAGCGTACTCAGTTCATCCGGTGCGGCTGCCGCGTTCGTCTTCCCCTCTTCGATCGGCACGGAGACATCCTGCTCTCCATGAACGACCAGCATCGGCACCTGCAAGCGTGATGCCGCCGCCGGAATATCAAATCTGTCGGCATTCTCCTCCAGATCATTCAGCATCAGAACATCCATCGGCATCATCTGGCCCGTACGCGCATTCTGGATTTCCATCCGGCCGTTTTTCCTCCAGAGCTGACGCGTTTTCTTCCCCCAGCGCATGAAATCCGCCACACCGGCCCAGGAGACGACGCCGCGAATGCGATCATCCTCCGCCGCCTTCACAATGGCCACGCCGCCGCCGAGTGAATGGCCGATCACGGCAATGCGGCTTCGATCCACCTTCGCGTCGATGATGCTGCCGTCCTGCACCGCATTGATCACATCGCCGAGATCGTCAAGCTCGCGGCTGATCGTATTGCGCGCGAAACGATCGAGGGCTGTGAAGTTCATGAAATCCTCCTCCACCCCGTTGAGCGAGAAGTTGATGCGCAGCGTGGCGATGCCCTTGAGCGCGAAATGCTCTGCGGCGTAGGGAAAACCGCCCCAATCCTTGAATCCCTTGAATCCGTGACAGATGATGGCGACCGGCGCTCCGGCGGGATCTTCCGGCAGGTGGATGTCTCCGTGAATCAGGTCGCGATGGCGGTTGACGATGCGAAACGGGATGCTCATGGTATTACGCTTTCCGGTGTGTCTTTTCTATCTTGCCTCTTCCACAAGGTATTGCCAAACAACGGTATCGCACAAATGTCCCTCGATCTTCCCGTCCGCGCCGCCCTCGTTCACGACTGGCTCACTGGCATGCGCGGCGGGGAGAAATGCCTGGAGGTACTCTGCGAGCTGCTGCCGGATGCGCCGATTCACACCCTCGTCGCGTTTCCGGATCAGGTCAGCGCCACAATCCGCCGACACGAGATCCGCACGAGTTTCCTGCAGAAATTCCCCGGGGCGGAGACGCGCTACCGGCACTACCTCCCCTTCTTTCCACGCGCGATCGAATCCCTCGACATGCGGGAGTTTGATCTGATCGTTTCGTCGTCGCATGCCGTGGCCAAGGGAATACGTCCCGCCCCCGGAGCACTGCACATCAGTTACGTGCACACGCCGATGCGGTACGTGTGGGACATGTTCGACCAGTATTTCAATCGCGCGACGGTGGGCAGCCTGCAGCTGGCATTCATCCGTCTCGTCGCCGCGCGCCTGCGCGCCTGGGATGTGCGCACCGTCCCGCGCGTTCACCATTTCATCGCAAATTCGGCCTATGTGGCCGAGCGCATCGCGAGGATTTACGGCCGGGACGCCGAGGTCATATATCCTCCGGTGGATACCGGACGGTTCCGCGTATCTGCCGAGCATGACGGTCGTTTTCTGGTCCTCTCCGCGCTGGTTCCCTACAAGCGGGTCGATCTTGCGATTGAAGCCGCGAATCGGCTGTCTCTGCCGCTGCGCGTGATCGGTGACGGACCTGAACGTTCGCGGCTCGAGTCCATGGCGGGATCAACGGTGACGTTCGAGGGATGGGTGGATGACCGGGAAATCGAACGCGCGTACGCGTCATGCCGGGCCCTGCTCTTCCCCGGTGAGGAGGATTTCGGCATCGTGCCGGTGGAAGCCATGGCTTCGGGAAAGCCGGTGATCGCATACGGCCGCGGCGGTGCGACGGAGACGGTGCGCGAGGGACTCAGCGGGACGTTTTTCGCCGAGCAGAACGCGGCTTCGCTCGCCGATGCCATCGAGCACTTCGAACGAACATCATTCGATGCGCAGAGTATCCGCGCTCATGCCGAGCAATTCGACAGGAGCATGTATGCGTCACGGATGCAGGAATTCATCCTCGAGAAATGGGATATGCACCGGCGAGCGGGTTGATGCCGTTCCCCTCGCAGCGTTGTGGACCAGACAGTCGGGCCGGGTTCCTGCCATCCCAATGCGTACGCCTGGGGCTACCGTCTCCTGCTCGTGCTCGCCTAATCCATGATCTTCCGTTCTGTTGATATTGCTGCACTTACAGAAAATCGTGTAACAAATGTGCAACAAAACTTTCTTTCCGATGATGGTATTTCGTCACCGATTCTCGCCTGGTGGCAAGCAGGGCTAGCCGGAAAGCTTGCCCTGCACGAATCCAAATGATCAGCCTCCCCACCCGTCTACCGCATCAACACCATCTTCCGCACGAGCACGACGTCCGGTGTTTCCAGTCGATAGAAATACACCCCCGAAGGCAACCCGCTCGCATCGAACCGGACAGAGTGCGTGCCAACGGCCAACTGCTCACGGCCAACAGCCCTATTCACCTCACGTCCCAGCGCATCGGTGATGACGAGCGACACCTCCGTCTCACGCGGTAACGTAAAGCGGATCGTCGTTATGGGATTGAACGGATTCGGGTAGTTCTTGTGCAGAATGCAGGACGCCGGCAGCTGCCCGGATGCTCTGACGGTTGTCGTGGTATCTCGGAGTGGAACCGCGATTGTCCGTCGATCGATGAAGCTGCGACCGCCAGTCTCGAGAACGGCACTAAATGTCACG
>Ga0207832_100042_pt1 | contig 174256 bp, 163 predicted proteins | sample TtanPargueraPR_3_FD_187743 | JGI IMG/M metagenome (GOLD analysis project Ga0207832, IMG submission 187743) | Aerobic enrichment media microbial communities from Bioluminiscent Bay, La Parguera, Puerto Rico - Tt and P1 (4) (SPAdes) | ecosystem: Environmental > Aquatic > Marine > Unclassified ...
ACAGTTAATTATAGTATAAGATAGGGCTTCCTTTTTTTTCAAACAAAAATAGGCCTTTCAAATATCATATGGTATACCATACAATAATTTAAAGCCTATCAATGACCATACAATAATTTAAATATCTGAAAAAAGCAGAACTGTCAACTTGACAGCTCTGCTTTTTTAATTTTATAAAGATTATGTATAAAAGTTGAGATATAATAGAAGAGATGTATTTATAATAATCATAAAGAAGGTGAAATTATGTTTAAAGAACTAAAAACAAGAAGGCTTATATTAAAAAACATAAATATGGATGATATAGATTTTATGTATCAACAGTTTACAGATGATTTTATTAACAAATATCTATTTGATGCTGAACCACTTACAAATATTGATGAAGCTAAGGATCTTATAGAGTTTTACTTAAATACCATGAAGTATAATAATCATAGGTATATATTAGTAAGCGAAAACGATCAAAAAATAGGAACGATAGGTTTTCACAATTACAATCAAGAAACTAAAACAATAGAAATAGGTTATGATTTACAAGAGATATATAATCATCAAGGATATATGGCTGAAGCATTAGAAGCTATGATCACATATTTAAAAGAAACACTTGATATCAACCATATCCACGCAGTCATCTATAAAGATAATCAAGCATCTATTAAACTTGTTACATCCTTTGGCTTTAAACCTTACGGAAACAAGATTGAATGGTTTAGAGATCAGCCTTATGATCATATCATTTATCGTCTTGATATCTAAAAAAAAGAGAATGTAAGCTTATATCTACTTTGGGGAGGGGATTATAAGCTTACATTCCGTTGTTATTGTAACATATTTATATTAAATATAAAATAGTTTTGAACGATTTTTGAAATAAAAATTTCATATGAGTATCATGACCACTATCATTTTATGAATTTATAAACAATTCTCTAAATTACAAAACTTTTTGTATTTTTTTAACGATTTTAGTTAATCGGTTAACTTTTTTTAAAAAAACGCTTTCAATCTGATATCTCTTCATGTATAATAAGGGCGAAAACAAAGATAGAGGTGAAAATTATGCAGATTAAAAAATACGTGTTAATTGCACTTTTTATCTTTTCTACATTCTTACTTGTTGGGTGTAAAAAAGATGAAGAAGCACAGTTAATTGTTACAGGTGATTATAAAACATCATACTATCTAGATCAAACATTTGATCCAGAAGGCATGATTGTAACATATAAAAAAGGAAGTCAAGAAGAAGTTGTAACTGATTATGAAATCTCAGGATTTGATTCATCAAGTGTTGGACAATCAACAGTTGTTATATCATATCTAGATGCGACGACAACAATATCAGTTCAAATTCTATTTGGTGTGCAAACATCAACGCAAGTTAAGATCTATGATATGCCTGATATTTTAGAGTCTTCAGAAAGATATGAAATATTAGTTGAAGATTCACCACTTTTTGTATATGAAACATTAGTGAATCATGCAAGAAGTTTTACATGGGTGAATTCAACCGATAAAACATCGGTTGCTTCATTTGATTTTTTAGGTAAAGTACATGTAAAAATTAGAATACTAGATGATTATGATGTTACTAAAGCTACAGTACATCCATTATCTTATGATATAGAAACAACCATTACTGATAATGTGATAGAGTTTGATTTAGAATATCCAGCAAATTATACCATCCAATTAAATGATCCAGTGCCACAAGAAACACCAAACGGATCAGTGATTCAAGAAGCGATTCATTTATTTGCAAATCCAATTGAAGAAGATCCAATCACTGAAGCTGAAGCTATGCTAGATGATGACATCATCTACATTGGTCCAGGTGTGTGGAAGACAGATACGATTCCAGTTGAATCTGGACAAACCGTATATATCGCTGGTGGTGCATTAGTTTATGGACAATTCAATTTATATGGATTAACTGATGTAACCATTAGAGGTAGAGGCATTATTTCAGGTTCTATCTATCCAAGATTAGAAGCAGCACAACGTGCAATTCCAATAGAACTTCAACAAAGTTCTAACATATTAATTGAAGGTATTAGTTTTTTAGATCCAGCAGGATGGACTCTACACGTTCAAGAATCTGAAGATATCACCATTGATAATATTAAAATCATTACCGCAAGACCTAATGGTGATGGTGTATCGATTCAATCATCTACTAATGTTGTTGTGAAAAACTCATTTGTAAGAACTTGGGACGATTCATTGGTTGTTAAAAATGTAAATAACAAATCAACATATAATGTTAGATTTTCTAATAACATTTTATGGACAGATTTAGCTCAATCCATGGAAGTTGGATATGAAACTTATGGAGAAAGTATTAAAAATGTTGTTTTTGAAGATATCACAGTGCTTCATAACTATCATAAAGCTGTGATGAGCATTCATAATGCTGATCAAGCTTTAGTTGAAGATATTTATTTTAGAAATATCACCGTAGAAGATGCATATCAAGTGGGTGATATATGGACAGAAACCTATGATAACTTCTTTATTGATTTGACCATTCAGTATAATGCGGATTGGTCAAAATCACAATATGAACGTGGTGTTATTAATAATGTTTATTTTGAAAATATTAAAGTTTTAAATGATACAAAAATAGGAGAATCAACTTCTGATTTAAATATCAGAATGAATGGATTTGATGAAACTAAATCTATTTCAAATATTTATTTTAAAGATGTTGATTTTAGAGGAGAACCTCTCACATCAGAAGAACAGATTAGTGCAAACAACTTTGTATCAGATATCCACATAACATCGTCTAATGAGCCACAAGGTGCACCTGTTTATCATTACTACGACTTAGAGTTAGGTGACTATTATGTCGTTGATAAAGAAGTGATACCTGCAAGAGATCAAGAAGCTATTGAAATTCCTGATTTTGCAGTTTCCCAAGCAGAACCACCATATGCAGGATCAAAAATTACAGGTGACTTTACCGCTCGAGCAACTTATGGCGTATCTACTCAAGATTGGGGTGGAGAACAAACAGAAGATTATGATGTTGAAGGATTTGATGTATCTAATATCTTAGTAGACGATCAGTCTATGTGGATATCAGATAATTGGGCAGCTGATGCTGAAAGAGCTGATTATATTGCACTATCTGTTATATTTGATCAAGCACATAAAGTAGGATCTATTCGCTTATTTGGAGATCCAGATTCTATGTACTTCTTAACACAAAATATATCAGTATATGCAGCGACATTTATTAGTGAAACCACAGGTCTACCGGTATTTAGTAAAAAACTTAACGGTGAAGACTATGAGTTTTCACCATCAAAGAATCATTATGTCGATATTAGACTTGCTCCAGGCGATTATGTAGCTGTTCAACTCAGATTTAATTTTAAAGAAGGTTCTATTTATTCAGAAACACCATTCTTAAGATATATTGAGTTTTATCCAGCATCATTAACATTTGGTAAAACACCATATGCAAGTCAGTATGAAGATGTGTATAATCCAGAAAAATTAACTGATGGTGATATATCTACATATTTCGAATCACAAAAAGGTGTTTGGCCAGGTTGGGTCGCAATCGATATGGGAGAAACATATAGTGTTAGAATTATTAATCTACACTTACCACCATTATCAAGTTGGCCAGATCGAACACAAAGAATCGAAATTAAATATTCGTTATCGGCAGAAACGAATATTAATTCCGCAAATTGGATTACACTATTTGATGGACCACAAGATTATTTATTTGATAGTAGCGAAGGTAATATGATTTCAATCACTTTACCTGAAGCCATAGAGATGCGATCAATCATATTGATTGTTACTGCAAATGATGCACCTGGTGGATATGGTGCACAATTCTCAGAAATTAGTGTTTACGAGTAATTTAAGGTCATAATGGCTGATAGTAGCCTTATATAAGAGAAAAATATCCAAACAAACTATCTTGTAAGGAAAGGGAGAAATTATGAAAAAATTAAGTATGCATGTTTTAAGATTGGTTATACTTATGTTTGCGATTACTTTACTTGTAAGTTGTAAACAAGAAGATCCAATTGAAGAGCCTACAATGTTTGATGTTACATTTGACGCAGATAATGGAACAACAGCTGTTGTAGTAGAAGTTGAAGAAGGCAAGACAGTAGCAAAACCTACTGATCCAACAAAAGAAGGGTATACATTTGATGCATGGCAATTAGATGGTGAAGATTATGTATTTTCAACACCTGTTACTGCTGATATTACATTAGTTGCATCATATACTGAAATTATTATTGAACCAGAAGAATATACAGTATCTTTTAATTCAGTTGGTGGTACAGCTGTAAGTGCTCAAGTTGTAGAAGAAGGTCAATTGGCAACTGAACCAGCTGCACCAGAGAAAAATGCTTTCTCATTTGATGGATGGCTTTTAGATGGAGATGACTATGATTTTGATACACCAGTAACTGGTGATATTGAGTTATATGCTAAATATTCATTTATTGGTATTCCAGATGCTCCTGATTATGATGGTAGAGTATATAATCCTGATTTTGATCAATTGATCAATGATTTCACATCAGCAACTCTAACATCAACAAATCTAGAAAACGCATCAGTTGATGCAGATCAACCATACATCAGCGTTGGTTATTCAGGTGCTATAGGTAATAATCCTGATGGAGCTATATGGAAACAAGCAGGTAGCCAAAATAATGAATCTGCTGCTTTCCAATATCTTGTATTAAGACTAAGAGGTTTTGAAGGTGCATCTATTGAAGATTTAGCGATTGGCTTTAGATTAGATGATAATCATGAAGTTTTAGTTGTTCCTTTTACAGAAACATTTGATCCTGATTTACAAAATAATGTACGTGAACTTGATGGCGATTGGCATAATTATGTAATTAGTATTACTGATACGCTTGACGGTAAGGAATATGTTGGTAAAACAGGATATACGAATGTGCCTGCATCTGGTGTTTTGGTAGGCTTCCATTTAATGAATATATCTGAAAATGGTAGTGGTATTCTAGATATTAAAGATGCTTACTATTCAAAAGTACCAAATCCTATTTATCCATATGAAGGTAGTGATTATGCCCAAAACAAAGATTATTGGTCAGGTACTATTGGCAAGCAAGTAGGCACATATGTCACAGTTGAACCTACTGGTTTTTATGGTGAATATTTAGAATCAGGTGTAAGTACAGAACATACGCATTTGGTATTACGTATGAGACAAGAATCAGCTGGTATTTTAGATATTACTGATTTAAGTATTGTTCCTATTTTTGAAACAGGTACTGAAGGCACTGAAGTATCATTTGCGGATATCGAAGGCATCCCAACAGCGCTTGGAAGCGGATGGTTAAATGTTACCATTCCTTTTAGTGAAATTTATGATGGCGCAGATATCATTGCTGGTTATAAACTCATTAATAATGGTGATGTAAGTGTTGCGATCGCATTAAGTTTCTTAAGTTATTTAGGAGATTATGAAGCTGTTGATTATCCATTATTAGACATGGAAAATGCACTTATTTATGATAACTTTAATAGACCATCTATTGGTGCTACTACACAATATACAACAGATAATCAAGTAGCCATAGATAATGGATTTACTTACCTTATTTCTTATTCAGGACTTTTAGCATCACAAATCGCAGATGGCGCAATCACATTTGATTCAACTGGTGGAGATTATGTAAGCTATAAAGTACATTCAACAACTAAAGCAAATCAAAATGAATATCGTTATTTAGTATTAAAATATAAATTAAATGATGGTGGAACATTAAATGATTTAAGAATTTCACAAGTAAACTTTAATGATCAAACAACTGCAGTTGTTTATGCAAATCAGTGGGTTGCTGGTCTAGGTTTACCTTCAATTCCTGAAGATATGGGATCTTATCCATATAAAGATGGAGACTGGACTTATTTAATCGTTGATTTAATGTTAACTGAAGGATACACAACTGATTTTGCAGGATTTGATTTATATTATACAGGTTCATCCATTTCATTTGATGCGATCTTCTTCGCTAATCAAGTAAATGAACTGGATGAAACATCTGAATTTGTTTGGGCAACATTTGAAGGATTAACTTTAGGTACTGCTCAAGATCAAACGAGTGATAATCAGTGGTGGGCAAACGTTTATGATAGCCCAACAACAATCGTTTCTGATGGTGAATCTAATCAAGCATTACAACTTGACGGTACAGGATATGCACAATATCATACAGCATCTAAAGGTGTTGGTAGATATTTAGCATTTGACTTAAAGATTGCAACTCCTGGGACAATTGTTTCATTTAGAGTAGGACCTACAGGTGCACCTTTATGGGCAAAAGATGGTCAACTCATTTTAGCAAATGGTACACCAATGGTAGTTAATACTGATGGTCAGTGGCATCATTATGTCATTGATTGGGTTGCTAGTGGATTAGCTTTAACTGATACTATAGGTTTTCATGCAAGTGATGGAGAAATCTATTTATTAGATAATTTAACTTGGTATAGTGAAAATCCTTATTATGATGAATCTTTATTATGGGGTTCATGGGATGGTTTAGCAGTTGGAGATGCTAATGGTGTTTATGGTGATGGTCAATATTGGGCTTGGAACTATGGTACACCTTCATCATTTGTCGATGTAGATGGAAATATGATGTTAAAACTTGATGCATCTGCTGGTTATGTACAATATCATACTGGTGTTATGGCTAAACCAGAGTTTATATCATTTGATATTAAAGTAGAAGCTGAAGGTAGTTTAGGTTTCAATTTAGGTGGTACACATAAATGGAACACTGAACTTATTGGGCTTGATGGACAACCAATTGTTTTACCAGCTGCTGGTGAAACAGGACACATCGTTATTGATGTATTAAAATCAGGATTAATCATTTCTGATGAATTTGGTATTCAAGCGAATGATGGTGCGGTTTATTACATTGATAATTTATCATTTGAATGGGTAGATCCTAATAGTGGACAATATCCAGTGTTAAATGAAAACTTTGATGTTACACCTACAAATGATGGAAATACATATTGGTGGGGTGAATGGGCATTAGTTGCAAACGGTCAAATAGAATTGATTACTGCTGATTATGCAACCGTTAGATTTGGTTCACCACTCATTGCTGGTGCAAATTATCTAAGATTTGATGTAAAATTAGATACAGATAACAATGCAACAGAATTTAGATTAGAGCTTGGTGATGGCAACATTGTTTATTTCCAAACATTAATTGATGATGGATATGCAACTGCAATAGGTAATGATTTTATGACAGTAACGATTCCACTTGATGTTTATACTGATGTTAGTGGATTACAAGTGTTAGGATTTCATATCAATACAGGTGGTGTGATCATTGATAACATGGTTGTTAGTGATGATGCTTATGGATATCAATTAAGTTTATTTACACAAGAATAAAAACATAAAGTGAAGATTTCTTCCCTCAAAACGAGGGAAGAAATCTAATGTTTTTATTGCATAAATCAATTGTACAATAAAAACATTAGGAGGCGATTATATGAAAAAAATATGGTTAGTGATTTTGATTGGCATTATGACGTTCACATTATTTTCTTGTCAGTCAAGTTCTAAGATAGAAGTTGTCATCGGCATGTGGCCAGAATCAGCAAACACTGATGATGTAGCGATGTTTGAGACATGGAAAGAAAGATTTGAAACAGATTATCCTGAATATGAAATTATCGGAGAACCATTTACATATTCAGTAGAGGCATTTTATGCAAGAGCAAATTCACAAACGCTGCCTACTGTTTTTCAAACATGGTTTACTGAGCCACAAATGATTGTGTCAGGTGGTCATGCTAAAGATATTACAGATATTGTCACTGAGCTTGGATGGTACGATAAAATGGATCCAGCACTTCGTGAGTATTTAACGTTTGATGAACGTTTATATGGTATTCCACGTGATGGGTATGGACTGGGATTAATCATTAATTTGGATGTCTTTTATGATGCTGGATTGGTTGATGATTTAGATGGTGATGATATTTATGATATTGTTGACCCAAACAATCCAACAGAGAAATATTATCCACAAACTATGGAAGAATTATATAGTTATTCTGAGACGATTAAACAAACAACAGGCATTGATGGTTTAGTGATTTTAAATGTAGATAAGAATGGTGGTTGGCAATTTACAAATTATGCATGGGCATTTGGTGCAGACTTACAAGTAGAAGGTAATGATGGTAAAATCCATGCGAATCTAAACTCTGATGAAGCAGTTGAAGCTATGGAATTTTTAAAATCATTTTATGATAATGAATTAGTGCCTATTGGGAATATGAATTACTCTGAATGGGCTACACGCCTTGGCAATGGCCAAGTCGGTATGGCAATTGCTGGTAACGATGTTATCTCTAACGTAATTACACAAGGTGGTATGGATAGAAATTCAATTGCATTTGTACCAATTCCTGAGGGTCCAGGCGGGCAACACACGCTTTTTGGTGGTACACCTTATATGTTTAGTGCATACGATTCAGATGAAGCTGTTGAAGGTGCTATTAAATTCTTAGAGTATATGGGAAGATCACCAGAAACATCAGAAGTTGCACAATCAGCGATGCGAGAAGGACTTCAAACAGCAACCCGTAAAAATATGTTGATATTACCTGAGATTAGAGCATGGGTCAATGAGGATTACACAGAACTTATCGATTCATTAAATGCACAATATGTTAATGTTCAAGCATTCCATAATTTTGCAGATTTTTATGAACTATTACCAGAAACCAGAAGAAGAGAAGAACCATACTATACACAATATATGTATGAGTTATTAGATCAAGTGGTTGTGAACTTAAAAAATCCAGCATTTGATGTACGCTCATCATTAAACTCAAAACAAGAACTATTTGAAACTTACTTAAGAGAGCAGCTAGACTAATATGACAAAAAACATTGTATATAACACAAAATCAAATCAAAAAACAAACATGAAGAAGGAAGTTTTGGCATGGATGATTGCCATCCCTTCTCTTCTTTTGTTTGCTTTTTTCTTATGGGGACCATTACTACAAAATATTATTTTCTCATTTGCAAAAACTTCTAATTTTGATATGGAAGGATTTTATGGTTTAAACAATTATATACATGTGTTTAATGATCCAAGATTTGCACAAGCTTTAGGGAATACCATTTTATATGTGATTTATTCACTTTTAATCGGTTTTATTGTACCTATCATTTTAGCACTACTCATTAGTGAAGTCATAAGAACTAAAAGTTTGTTTAAAGTCGGATTTTATATTCCCAATATAGTACCTGCAATTGCGGTCATCTTAACTTGGAAGATTATGATGGATGCTAATGATTATGGATTTTTTAATATATTACTTCAAAAAATGGGTCTACCTACATCTAGATGGATTTCAAATGATAGTCTATCGATTCCATTAATCATTTTAACTTTAACTTGGAAGTCAGCAGGATCAACGATGTTGATTTATTTAGCAACAGTCCAATCCATTGATAATACACTTTATGAAGCGGCTAGAATCAAAGGATTGTCTGTGTTTAAAAGATTAAGATATATCACATTACCGGCATTACTTCCAAATATAAAACTATTACTTATTATTCAAATCATTGCGATTTTCCAAATCTTTTATGAACCTATGATATTTATGGGTCAAACCAATGATTCTGCAAACACACTTGGGCTTTTAATATATAAACTCATCTATACAACACAAGATACAGGTCAAGCTGCAGCTTTAGGTGTGATTACGATGATTATATTATTAGGCTTTACTTATGTTTATTTATATTTTGATAAGAGAACAAATAAGGTTGTTAATAAATCAAAGCCATACATGACTTATGAAGAACTTTTAAATAAAGTGAATCTAAGAAATGAGAAAAAACGGTATCGATTTGTTTTAAAAGTAAAAGATACAGCTATAAAAATAACTCAAGGTTTTTATCGAATATTAGTTAAAATAAAAGTCGTTGATTTATTAAGCACTATTAAAAAAGGTTTTACTGTAATCTTTGGATATACAAAAGGATTTGCGCTTTATATCTTTAAACCAAAAAAAGATGGTATATTAGCTTATTCTGATTATAAGAAAACAAGCAGAAGAATCGGATATTATCTCATGTATACGATATTAATCATTGGTATGCTTGCGGTATTATTACCTTTTGTTTGGTTGTTTTTTACATCTTTTAAAGAAAGTAATGAATTATTACAATTACCAAGTGAGTACCACTTTTTCCCAAGTCAATTTGACTTTGGAAAATATGGGACAGTTATAAGAAATACACAAATCATGAAAAATGTGTACAACTCATTATTCATATCAATCGGCGCAGCCATATGTGCAGTTCTTTTTAATGGGCTTTTAGCATATGTTGTATCTGTATTAAAGCCTAAAGGAAGTAAGATTATATTTTACTTAATATTAGGATCTATGCTAATTCCACCTGCTGTTGCGTTAGTTCCTCTATATAAAAACATCTCAAGTATATATGGATGGATTGCAAGTTTAACAGGTATGTCACTTAGACAGGTTCAATCAACATTTGTAACACTCATTCCATTTTGGTTTATTGCAGGTGCATCACCTTTTAACTTCTTATTATTTAAAACCCATTTTGATAGGCTTCCAAAGGACTTATTTGAAGTCGCAAGTCTTGAGGGTGCATCCCACGCACAAACATTTTTCAAGATTGTTGTACCATTATCAACACCTGTGATTATGGTTGTTGCTATCTTTAGTGTTACAGGTGCATGGAATGATTTCTTATTACCTTATATCATGATCAATAATCAAGATTATTGGACAGTCATGATTAAACTATTTAGGGTACATACAGAAATGTATGCTTATAATATTACTTTAGATCAATTCTTAAGTCTATTATTATTCACCATGATTCCACCAGTCATTATATTCTTTATTTTCCAAAAACGTATTACATCAAATGTTACAACTACAGGCATTAAATAGAAAGGATTTTTATGAGCAAAATATCTTTAGAACATGTGAATAAAGCTTATCATAAAGACCAGTATGTGATTAAAGATTTATCATTAGAAATTTTTGATGATGAGTTTTTGGTTTTGGTAGGTCCTTCAGGGTGTGGAAAAACAACAACTTTAAGAATGATTGCTGGATTAGAAGAACTTACACATGGAAAATTGTGGATTAATGGAAAACTTCAAAATGATGAAGATCCTTCATCTAGAAAATTAAGTTATGTTTTTCAAAATTATGCTTTACTTCCGGACTTAACAGTGTATAAAAATATTGAGTTTGGCTTATTAAATAAAAAGATATCTAAACTGAAGAAGAAGAAAGCTGTTGAAGAAGTTGCAAGAAAACTATCATTATATGAAAAGCTTGGAAGTTATCCACATCAATTATCTGGTGGTCAACGACAAAGAGTTGCTTTAGCTAGAGCGATTATTGATAATGAGGAACTAGTTTTATTTGATGAACCATTGTCAAATTTAGACGCGGTATTAAGAGAAAACATGAGAAGTGAAATTATTCGTATTCAAAAACAATTCTCTTTAACTGCAATCTATGTAACACATGATCAAATAGAGGCCATGGCAATGGCTGATCGCATTGTATTATTAAATGATGGAAAGATCATTCAAGTAGGTACACCTTATCAGATGTATCATGATCCTTGTCATTTGGATGTTGCTACATTTATTGGTACACCTGAGACTAATGTGTTTTCTTTTGAGTGTCGTGATAAAGATATCATCATTAACGATCAGAAAGTAAAGATTAATCATAAAGTGACTAAACTTATTTCAAGTAAACAAGTTGAAAAAGGATATCTAACCATCAGACCACAAGACATGATCATCAATCATGAGCAGACAGATGGATCATTCATAAAAGCAGAATTAATGATTGTTGAATATTTTGGAGTTAATAAATTGCTACACTTAAAAGCTTTTGATCAAACACTTTTAGCAGTAGTTGATCAAAAGTTTGATGAAACAAAAGCATTATATATCTCACTAAATACACATATGTTACTGTTTAATGATTCCAAAAACAGAGTGTATGAAAACATCAATCAAAAAATCCTTGTTGGATTTGATTTCTTATCAGATGAAGCACAACAAGTTAAGAAAACCTTAGAACAATATGGATATGAAATCATCATTGATAAAGATCATCCGGATATTACACACGACAAGGATAAACATATCTATCATAACCATAAACATCAAAAAGATTATCAATCTTTAAAAGACATATTAAAAGATTTTAGTTATATCAAAACACAACAAGATTAGAGGGATTAAAATGGGGAAAATTGCGAAGAAATATTTAGAAGTACATCCATGGAAAATTGAAGAAAGAGGATTTCATAAAGATAGAGCATTGGTCTCAGAATCTCTTTTTTCACTGTCTAATGAGTATATGGGTGTTAGAGGATTCTTTGATGAAGGATATGAAGGAAATACACTAATTGGTACTTATTACAATGGTTTATATGAAGTTCCTCAAGATATTAGAAAAAGTCATTATAAAGGGATTTCCGATAAGAATCACTATATGGTTAATGCAGCTAATTTCTTTTATACAAGAATAAAACTAAATGATGAGATATTCGTTTTTAATCCAGATGAGATATCTAATTTTGAAAGGTCATTAGATTTTAATACTGGTGAATATATCAGAAGTTATCAAGTTAAAGATTTGTTTAAATTAACATTTAAACGCATACTTAATATGAAAAACTATGAGATTAGCCATCAGTTCATAGAAATAGAACCCATTAATTATCATGGTCATATGTCACTTGATTTAGGGATTGATTTTAACACAAAGCATTGGGGTAATCCTGGATTTTGGGATGTCTTATCTTATGGAAAAAGATGTTCACTTGGAAAAACAACAACAAAACAACATCTATACATATCTTATGATATACATGTGAACACTAATCATCAAAAACATTACACATTTGAAAATAATTTGAATATAGAAACTTTAAGTTTTAATTTAATTGATAGCGTGACAATTGAAAAAACAATATGTTCTCTTGTTGATAAATCTGGAACAGTAGAAATTGATGATTTAAAATCAAGCAGTGAAACTTTACTCAAAGAATCAAACTATACACAAACACTCAAGATGAATCAAGAGTTCTACATGAATTATTTTAAACATAACGATATTATCATTGATGGTGATGAAGAAAACCAACAAGGCATTCGTTATTGTTTGTTTCAATTAGTTAATACCTATCAAGGTGTATCAGAACAAAACAATATTGGAGCAAAAGGATTAACTGGAGAAGCATATTCAGGTCATGCATTTTGGGATTCAGAGACTTATGGTCTACCTGTATATTTATTTACAAATCCAAAAGCTGCAAAAAATCTTTTAATGTTTAGATATAACACACTAGATCATGCAAGACTTCGAGCAAAAGAGTTAGATACTAAAGGTGCATGCTATCCAATAGCAACCTTAAATGGAGATGAAGCATGTGACTTATGGCAACATGCATCTTTACAATTTCAACCAACAAGTGGTGTTGCTTATGCGATATGGCATTATGTTAAAAACACAAATGATATTGATTTTTTACTGAACTATGGATTTGAAATGTTAGTTGAAATCGCAAGATTTTTCTCATCTAGAGGTCAATTTAATCACGATCTTACAAAATTTGGATATTATGGCGTCATGGGACCTGATGAGTTTCAAATGATGGTTAATCATAATGCTTATACAAATTATATGGCTAAATCATCCATGTTATATATGATTGAAGTCTATGACAAATATAAAAATGATCCAAGCATCATATCTATAAGTAAAAAACTTAAACTTTCAGATCATGAAATGAATGTCATGAAACAGCAATGTGAATTGATGTTTATTCCCTATAATCCGAAAACGAAAATATATGAACAACATGAGGGTTTTCATGATCTTCCACATATCAATATCCATGATATTCCAGAAGAAGAGTTTCCGCTTTATGCGCATTGGAGCTATGATCGTATTTACCGTAATGACATGATCAAACAACCGGATGTCTTAATGTTTATGTTCTTATATAATCAAAGTTTTGATATAGAAACGAAAAAAGCGAATTATGATTATTACGAACCAAAAACCATCCATGAATCATCATTATCACCATCGATTCACTCTATTTTCGCTGCAGAACTTGGTTATACAAAAGAAGCCCTTGATTTCTTTGGGTTTGCGACACGTATGGATTTAGATGATTACAACAGAAATACAAACGAAGGTCTCCATTTAACTTCGATTGCTGCTGCATGGGTCAATATTGTTTATGGATTTGGTGGACTTAGAAGTGATGGTGATGTGTTAAAATTATCTCCTTTTTGTCCAAAAAGATGGAAATCATATCAATTTAGAATTCAATATTTCGATGTAAATATTGAAGTTTATATCGATCAAAAAGAGATAAAACTTACACTAGATAAAGACTTAACAAAACCAATCAAAATATTTGATAAGGTTTATGAACTTAAAAAAGGAACGATGACAATTGACGTGGGAAATTAAAGAGATTGGTTATGATAAAGATCAAATCATCCACTTTGGAAACAAGTTTTTAATTGGGAATTTAAAACTTGGTATACGTGGTACACTTGATGAATATCGAAAGGCACATAAGGTTGGGATCAACCTTCCTTTAGTCTATGATCAAGTTGGAGATGGATGGAGAGAACCAGTAAACAGTTTTAATCCTTTATACACAACTTTTGAAGTTGATGGACAACTTGTTGATGTTATGCATCAAAACCCTGTGCATCATACGCAATCTCTAAATTTAAAAACCGGTGTTATGTCAAGAGAAACTACATATGAAATCTCTGGTAAAAAGATCACTTTTAAATCAGAGAGATTTGTTTCTCTAAAAGATGATAGAACGATCATTGGTAGATTTGAAATCATTGTTGATCAACATGCTGAAATCAAATTAAAGACCGGTATTGACTATGATGTTTGGGATATGTATGGACCTCATATAGAAGATATCCAGACGATTAGTCATGATCGTTATTTATGTGTTCATGGTCTCACGCACGAAAAAGGATATCATATCGCAACATCAAAAAAAATCAAACCATTATTTGAAGAGTTTCAAGCTAAAGCATATCACAAAGATCACATTTTAGGTATTCAATATGTCTTTAAGGCTATGCCTAATCAATCCAATGTATTTGAGCAATACAGTGTCATCAGTGTTGATCAATCATTAGAAAGTGCATTAGAACATTTATATCTAGTTGAGCAACTAGGATATGTAAAAAAACGCAATCAATCAGCAAAACTTTGGGAACAAAAATGGGCTGATGCTGATGTTGTTATTACAGGTGATGATGATGCACAACTTGCTTTAAGATATTCGATATATCATCTATTGATACTTGCCCCAAGTATCTATGAAAGAGCATCTATCCCTGCAAGGGGAATCTCTGGACAAACCTATAAGGGAGCCATTTTTTGGGATACTGAAATATTCATGTTACCATTTTATTTAAATACTGATATCAATAGTGCAAGACGTATTATTGAATATCGTATTGAAGGTTTAAAAGGTGCGAAAGATAAAGCAAAATCTTATGGATATCAAGGTGCATTTTATGCATGGGAATCTCAAGAAGATGGATATGATGCTTGTACTGATTATAATGTTACAGATGTATTTACAAATAGAAATGTTAGAACTTATTTCAAAGATAAACAAGTGCATATATCTGCAGATATTGTCTATGCAATTGATCAGTATATCCAAAGAACTGGTGATGATCAAATCTTATATGATGGAGCACTTGAAGTCTTATTTGAAGTCGCAAGATTCTATTTAGATTACGGATGTTATAAACCACTAAAAAAACAATTTGAAATCTTAGATGTACTTGGTCCAGATGAATATCATGAACGAGTACATAATAATGCATTTACTAATCAAATGGTAAAGATGGTATTTGAACTTGTCCTTAAGTATCAACACCATTTCAAACAGAAAAACGATCATTTCTTTGATCAATTAATACATAAAATTTCATTTGAGGAATCATTGTCTTTGATCAAAACATATGACGATATGTTTCATATCATCAAACCCAATGAAGAAGGTATCATTGAACAATTTGAAGGATACTTTCAATTAAGAGATATATCTAAAGACGATTTGTTTAAACAAAAAATTCATGAACATGAATACTTAGGTGGTCATGGTCTAGCGGGAGATACAAAGATTATTAAACAAGCTGACGTTATCACAATGTTATATTTGTTTAAAGATCTTTATGATACTAACATACTAGAAAAAAACTGGTTATATTATGAACCAAAAACTGAACATGGGTCATCATTATCAGCTTCCATGTATGCATTAGTTGCTTGTTTAATTGACAGAAGTGAATATGCATATCCTCTATTTATGAAATCTGCATCAGTTGACCTCACAGGAAAATCTAAACATTATGCAGGTGGTATTTATATAGGCGGGACACATCCTGCCGCATCAGGTGGTGCATATATGACTGCAATTTATGGGTTTACAGGATTATCATTTAATGATGGTATTCATTTAAATCCGCATATACCAAAACAAATAAAGAGTATTTCATATAAAGTTAAACATTTAGGTAAAACATATGAGATTTATGTAGACCAAGTAAAGCATCAAATCAAGGAGGTTTATGATGATAAAAGCAGTTATATTTGACTTAGATGGAGTTATTGTCAGTACAGATGATCTTCATTATCAAGCATGGAAATATATGGCTGATCAAGAACACATAGAATTTAACAAAAAAATGAATCATAGATTGCGTGGAGTTTCAAGAATGGAATCTTTAAATATTATCTTAGAAAACGCAACTAAAACATATACAGATGAAGAAAAGATAAAACTGGCAAATTTGAAAAATAATTTTTATGTTGAGTTATTAAACAAGTTGACATCAAAAGATATATTACCTAATGTTTTAGAAGTACTTAAAGAACTTAAGGCAAAAAACATTAAAGTTGCGATTGGATCATCATCTAAAAATGCCAAAAAAATATTAAAACACATCAATCTATATGATGCCTTTGATGTGATTGCAGATGGGCATGACATCAAACACTCAAAACCTGCACCAGATATTTTCTTAGTTGCAGCAGAAAGACTAGGATTAAAACCGGAATCATGTATAGTTGTTGAAGATGCTGTCGCTGGTATCAAAGCGGCTAAACAAGCACAAATGATTGCTGTTGCAGTTTCAGATGCAACCAAGTCAGATCTTGCAGATTATAAGTTTGATAATATCGAAGCCTTATTATCATTAATATAGTGTATAATAAAGTAAAGAAGGATTGAGAGTATGCCAAAAAAGACAAATATTGCTGAAATTGCTAGATTAGCAGGTGTTTCTAAAGCGACTGTATCTTATGTCATTAATGATGTAAACAAAGTTTCAGAAAAGACAAAAGCACGTATCAAAAAAATCATGGCAGAACATGATTACATACCTAGCATAAATGCAAGAACATTGTCCAATGGACAATCAAAGTTAATCGGTGTAACTTTACCACTGATTGCACCATCAGACACGACTGGTACGCTTTTAGAGACCAATCCTTTTTTTGCGGAGTATCTAGGTGAAATTCATAAAGTGATTGCTCCTTATGGTTATGATATATTATTATCAGGTATACAGGTAAAAGGTAAATATAAAAACTGGATTAAAAGTAGAGGTTTAGACGGGATTATATTACTAGGATCATATCCGCCTGATATTTACGAAGAAGTTAAAAATTTAGATGTTCCAACTGTATTAACAGACGTATATGAAACATATGCAAATGATTTTCATTGTGTCAATACTGATGATGCAGAAGGATCATATTTAGCAACCAAACATTTAATATCCCTAGGACACAAGAAAATTGGATTTGTAGGTGGGTCTATTAAAGAATCTCCGATTCATAACAATCGTTATTTAGGATATGGTAAAGCAATGCTTGAAGCGAACTTAAAGATTAATAGTGATTATGTTTTTGAGACACTCACTACTTTTGAAGGCGGACTTAATCTTGCTAAACATTTAATGAAAGAAAAATATGATTTAACTGCTTTAGTAGTCGATGCAGATATTGTTGCGCTAGGAATTATGAAAGCATGTCAAGATGCGAATAAGAAGATACCTGATGAGTTATCTATCGTAGGTTTTGATGATATTCAAGCAGCATCTTTTACCTCGCCAGGACTCACAACAATTAGACAGTTCATTTCAAAAAAAGGCGAGATAGCAGCTCATTTGATTATGAAAGATATTTTAGCTAACGTAAGAACTACTGATTCAAAAGTCGTTAAAGCGAAACTTATTGTAAGAGGTAGCACTAAGCAGCTTCCGCTTTAAGATAGCTATAAAAATATTTTGTGATTTTGCTTATAAATAGCCAAATCACTTTTTATTTATCCAAAAAAGAATACTTTTTCAAATAGTGGATAAGTTATTTATTATTTCGGTAAACATTTTCTAATATCTACTTCAATATTATTTCTATATATGGTAAAATGAACCAAACACTTTAACCATCAAATGTTTGTTGGATTGCAGACATGTCGGAGGATTCAAATGAAAAAAATAGTTGCTCTAGTTTTGCTTTTGATTTCTTTTTCAACCATAGGATTTAAAACACATGCAATGGATAACATTGACTATCAAAACCTATTTGATAATCACCAATCAATTATGTTAATTATCCATCCAGTCACTGGTGATATTTACTATGCAAATCAAGCAGCAGCAACTTTTTATGGGTATCCTCTTGAAACACTAATGGAAATGAATATTGATGAGATCAATACACTATCATCAGAAGAAATTGCAATTGAACGTATGCTGGCTCTAGAAGAAGAGCGCAACTTTTTTATTTTTAAACATGAACTTGCAAATGGTGATATCAAGACAGTTTATGTTTACTCATATCCAATAGATATTGATGGTGAGACCTATTTATTTTCAATCATCATTGACCAAACAGAATTTATTATCACTCAAAATAGGAATAATATATTAATTATCATAAGTATAACGTTGATGGGTATCGCAGTGATTATCACATCATTTTTAGCACATAAATACAACAAAAAGAAAAAAGAGATTATAAAAATCAATAAAACCTTATATGAAAGTGAACAACGATTTAAAATCTTACATGATGCTTCTTTTGGAGGATTATTGATTCATGATCAAAGCATCATTTTAGATTGTAATCAAGAGTTATCAAAAATAACAGGATATACACAAGAAGAACTTATAGGTTCTAAAAGCTTTGATTTGGTGGATCCAAAGTATCATGAAGCAGTTAAAGAACACATCAAATCCGGGGATGAAAAACCATATGAAATCATTGGAATTAGAAAAAATGGTGAAAGCTATCCACTAAAAATAGAAGCTAGAAACATGCCATACGAAGGTAAAACCATTAGAGTTGTTGAATTTAGAGACATGACTGAAATCATTAAACAACAAGATGCAAAAAAAACATTAGAAAACCAATGGAGTAAACTCATTCAAGAAATGCCTTTAGGGTTTAATCTAAGAGAAATGATTTTCGATGACAAAGGTAAACCAGTTGATTATATATTTTTGACTATGAATGAAAGATATGAGGTTATTACAGGACTTAAACGCAAAGAAATCATAGGTAAAAAAGCTACAGAAGTACTCCCAGACATTGAAAATTCATGGTTTGAACATTATGCGAAAGTTGTAAAAGAACAAAAAACAGTTGCTGTTGAAGATTATTCAAGAGCTCTAGATAGATATTACCGAGTTGTTGCTTATCCATATAAAGGTAACCAATTTGTAGTCGTTGCTGAAGATATTACCGAAAGAAAACATTCGGAAAGAGAACTGATTAAAAAAGAACAAGAAAAAAGTCGGATCATCTCCAATTTACCTGGAGTTTCTTATCAATGCTTATTTGATGAAAATTGGACAATGATTTATCTGTCTGATGGATGTGAAACATTAACAGGATATGAGCCACACGAACTTGTCCAAAATAAAGATATATCTTTTAACGAATTGATTGTACCTAAATATAGAGATTATGTCTTTAAAGAGTATAAAGAGGCTAAAAAACTTAATAAACCATGCAATATTGAATATGAGATGATTAAAAAAGATGGATCTCGTATATGGATATGGGAAAAAGGACATGTCTTTATGCAAGATGAAAAGTGGTACATTGAAGGCTTTTTGATGGATATCACAGATAGAAAAATCAGCGAACAAAAAATTAATTATGCGAGTAAGCATGATCTATTGACAGGACTTCCAAATAGAGTTTATTTTGATACAGTTATTAGAAAACTAGATCAAAGTAAGTATTATCCATTAAGTATTTCAGTTATCGATATCGATGGGCTTAAATTGATCAATGATACTTATGGGCATGATACAGGAGATGAAGCGATTTTAACATTATCGAATCTTTTATCAACTGCATGTAAAGATCATTCATTCATTGCTAGAATTGGTAGTGATGAGTTTGGTATTATTTTTGTAAAATCAAATCAACAAAAATTTGATCAGTTAAAAAATAACGTGTTTGAAGCATTATCAACCATTAAAATTAAAGGCATTCCTTTATCAGTTTCATGTGGTACAGCTATAAAAACAAAAGAATCACAAAGTATAGCAGATGTTCTTATCGAAGCTGAAAACGATATGTATGCTCAAAAGACACTTCATAATCAAAGTTCAAGAAATCAAGTGATTGTAGCTTTATTTGATTCACTCAAAGAAAAATATGAAGCTGAAAGAGATCATTCTGATCGTGTGAGTGCGTATTGCTTACTTATGGGTGAGAAACTAAATCTTAGCCAGCAAGATAAATTGGAGTTAGAATTTGCAGGACGTATGCATGATATTGGTAAAATCACGATTCCTGATAGCATTTTAAAAAAACCTGGAAAACTAACAGATGATGAATGGATCATCATGAAAAATCATACCATCAATGGTTATCAAATCTTAAGATCTGCAGATAAGTATTCTAATCTTGCAGATTATGCCCTCACGCATCATGAGAGATGGGATGGCAAAGGATATCCGAAAGGCTTAGTAGGAGAAAATATTCCATTGTTCTCAAGAATTATTGCAATTGCGGACGCTTATGAAGCGATGACTGCAGATAGACCATATAGAAAAGCATTAAGTAAAGATGTTGCTATTGCAGAATTAAAACGTTGCTCTGGTACGCAGTTTGATCCAAACTTAGTAGAGGTATTTATTCAAGATGTTCTATCTGATCAGTAAAACTAAGATGATCATCAAAGAAAGATATCTCATCTAGACTTTTCATTTATCATTCAAAGGTATATAATACCTATGTAATCAGTATGGGAAATGAAGGTGTAATCATGGATCAGTTTTATCATCAATTAAACCAATCACACAAAAACTTAAATCAAGATGATTATAAGAGACAAACCACCAACCTTATGACAGACACATTAAAACATCAAGATGTTTATGAAAACATTCTAGTCATTGGGGCTGGGAATCTTTCAGATATCTCTATTGATTTTTTATTGAAAAAATTTAATCATATCATCTTAACTGATATCGATGATAAAAGTATGAATGAAGCATTAAAAGATAAAAAAGATCATGCAAAGATCAAGGTCATCCAAATGGATTACCTTGGACTTAGTGAGATCCATTTCTTTAATGCTTTTTTTGATAGTTTACGAACAAAATCAAGAAGACAAATCGAAGTTTGGATTGATCAAAAAATAAAAAAGATATTAACCTATCATTTCTCTAAAAATTTTGATATCACTTTTGATGTTATTTATATTGCTCCAATATATACACAACTTTTATATAGAGAAGTAGAACATAAATTAAATGAGTTAGTTTTGAAAGGTTTATCATTAGAAATGAAAGATTTTATCTTGTCATATCTATTACAAAAAATGATTGAGATCTTTCATGCATTTAATGAAGAAATCATTAAACTGTTAAAAGCTGATGGTCATATTTTTGTCGCATCAGATATTTTTTATTTAACAGATAATGATTTTTCAACTCATGTAAAAAAACATATCAATAATCAAAAGCTCATGGATGAGATCTATCAATCTTATCAACATCAGTATGGCATGGGACTTGGAGATTACGGTTTAAATCATTTATCAAGTTTATTTCATAAAGTTAAAAAAACTTGGTTATTATGGGGGATGACTTCTCATCAAGCTTATGCAGTTCAATTTTGCATCTTAAAAACACTCAAATAGATACGTAAATTATGTAAAAAACTAAATAATTTAGATTTAATTAAAATCTAACCTTTTCATGCACCAGACTTAGTGGTATAATGAAACTAATTTAAACTAAAGAATGTAAACTATAGCTTATTAATCCTAGAAAAGTGATGGCATACTAATCTTTAATAAGAGGTTTCATGTAACCAATATTATTTATGTGTGGCTCAAGAAAAGTAGTGGGAGAAACTACTTTTTTGTGTGAGTTTCGCATTTTAAATAAAATGATAAGTATTATTCAGGAGGAAGAAAATGAAATATGTAATGGCATTTTTGACACTTCTACTGGTGTATCTTTTTTTGGCTGGATTTACAGTAGAAGAAGTCATCCTAGGTTCTCTTGTTAGTGCAGTTATTACTGTTTTACTGGCAAAAAGATTTGATCTCAAGATCAAATGGGACTTTCCAATTAAACTCATCAAGTTTGTAGTCATCTACATACCAGTGTTTATTTGGAAACTGATCTTGGCAAACCTAGATGTGGCAAGAAGAGTGCTGAGTTTTAAAATACCTCTTAATCCAGGTGTTTTAAAAGTTAAAACCAATATCAAAACTGATCTTGGCAAATTAACTTTAGCAAACTCAATCACACTTACCCCAGGTACGTTATCGATTGATGTAGATGATGACAACATCTACGTACATACGATTGATGTATCTAAGTTTGAAAACCCAAATGATTTATCAGAACCTTTTGAAAAGATTTTAGGAGGTATATTTGAATGATTTGGTTAGATTATGTCGTATTTAGTCTGCTCGGGCTAGGGTTAGTATTGGTGATCTTAAGATTAATCATTGGACCTAAGTTAGCTGATCGAGTCGTTGCACTTGATACATTTAACATGATAGTTATTGGTATCATTGTTTTTATTGCTTTATTACAAAATAGCATGCTTTATCTAGATATCGCTATCGTTTATGGAATTTTAGCGTTTTTAGAAACAGTTGTATTTGCTAGATACTTGGAGGGAAAAAACAATGATTATCGCTAGTTATGTATTTTTAATCATTGGTGCTTTATTTTACCTATTAGGTGGATTAGGTGTCCTTAGAATGCCTGATACATTTAATCGTATTCAAGCAGGAACTAAAGCAACCACTCTAGGATCTTTTTCAATGATTTTTGGTGTGATAATTGCGAGTATTGAAACACATCCAAATTGGATATTTAAGTTAGTGATCCTCATTGTGTTAATCGCTTTATCAAATCCAGTGGGATCATCAACCATCGCAAAAGCGATTTATAAATCAAAAGATGTACCTAGTAATTTATTAAAAGATGATTTAAAGGATCGAGGTGAAATCAAATGACATTTTTTGAAATCATGTCTTTATTTATTTCGGTTTTATTAGTTGTCATTGCTTTTTTAGCGATTAACGCTAAAAAATTGATTCACTCAGTATTATATTTATCAGCCCTTAGTATGTTGGCTGTGGTTGCGTTTGTTTTAATGAAGGCACCAGATGTTGCGATTACTGAGGCTGTTATTGGTAGTGGGTTAGTCACTGCTTTATTCATTTTTGTATTACTTTCTATTAAAAGGAGGGATGCGAAATGAAAAAAGTATTTGGGTTAATCATTACGATTGGATTTGCTGTTGTGTTGATCTTAGCTTTACAAAACACAAGTAGTTTTCCTATATTTGGTGAAGTCAATTTGGCTGATAGAATTTCTGGTTCATATTTTCAAAATGCACAAGCTACACTTGTAGGTTCAGCAAATATGGTCACTTCAGTCGTTTTAGGATTTAGAGCATTTGATACACTTGGTGAAGTAACAGTATTATTTGTGAGTTCACTTGGGGTTGCACTTATTTTAGATCTTAAAAATAAGAAACGTATGGATTTAGCATTTAAACCTAATTTCATGTTAAAGACAGGATCATCTATTTTAGCAGCACTGATTTTAGTGGTTAGTTTTTATATGATCTTACATGGTCATCTAAGCCCTGGTGGAGGTTTCCCTGGTGGTGCGATGATCGCAAGTGCTGTCTTGTTATTATATTTATCTGATGATCAGTTTAGAAGTAAGATTCAAGGCTTTAAGATTTTAGAAAGTATATCAGGTAGTTTGATTGCCATCATTTCATTAGTGGGTCTAGTTATTGGAAAAGCATACTTTGAAAACTTCTTAGATGCTGGAGTCATTGGAAATCTTATAAGTGCAGGTATCATTCCTATCATTTATGTCCTTATTGGTCTTAAAGTAGGTAGTGAGATCGCATCAGTTGTTGATCAGTTTTTAACAGAGGAGGAAAAGTCATGATACAATATGCAGCTATTTTTCTGTTTGCACTTGGTTTTTATGGACTGTTCGTCAATAAAAACGTGATCAAACTGATAGTTTCTTTAAATGTAATGGAAATTGGGTTATATCTATTTATCGTCAGTATTGGATTTGTTTCTGATGGTGTTGCACCAATTTTATCTTCTGTTGATGATTTGGGATTAATTTATGTTGATCCAATTCCTCAAGCTTTAGTTTTAACAGCAATCGTTATTGGTGTTGGAACAACAGCTTTAGGATTAGCAATTTCTAAGAACATATACGATACATATTTGACATTAGAACTTGATGAGTTGGAGGTAACACTATGAACATGATTTTACTGGTTGTTATACCTTTACTTTTCGCATTCTTATCTATTTTGGTTAAGAAGTATCAAATGATCTTATTAGTTTTAGTTGCTTTATTTAATGTGGTGATCTTATTTACTTTAGATCCATATATGCTTTTTATTGGTGGATTTGATCAAGAGATTACTAGTACTGTTTTAGGGATTACTCTATATCTTGATACATATGCAAAAATAGGCTTATGGTTAATAAATGGATTAATATTAGTTATTGGTTTACTAAATATCAAAAAATATCAAACATTTGGTTCGATATTATTATTAGCAATGGCTGGACTCAATGGTTTAGTCTTAGCAAATGATTTATTTAATTTATTTGTTTTTCTAGAAATCTCAGGTATTGCAGCATATTTGATTACAACGTCTAATAAGAAACCTGTAAGTACGTTTAAGTATTTACTTTATGGATCAATAGGTAGTAGTTTATTCTTATTTGGTATCGTTATTTTATATGCGATGTTTGGATCTTTAAACTTAGTGGTTTTAATTACTGAGATTAGAGCGTTAAATGATTACTCACAAGTGATCTTACCATTTTTAATGATGTTTATTGGTTTAGGTGTAGAAGCTAAGTTATTACCGTTTAATAATTGGGTAAAAGGTGTATTAGGATCTTCAAACACTTTATCTGGACCGATGATTGCGAGTGTTTATATGGCTGCAATCACTCTTACTTTTGGAAGATTAATCACAAACCTCTTTCAATTTGAAGGAACATTACTACTTGTAGTAACCATCATTTTAGCAGTTGGTATTGTTGTTGGTGATTTGATGGCATTTAGTTCTAGTAAAGTTAGAGAAATCCTACTTTTTAGTTCGATTGCGCAAAGCTCAATTATTATTTTACTTTTCGTTAATGGTTTATTGATTTGGGCTGTTTATTTGATAATTGCTAATGCTTTAAGTAAGACAGTGATGTTTTTAGTGATTAATCATGCGGTTAAAGATACAAATGATGATGACGTTGAGTCTTTGAAAGGTATCTTTAAACATAATTTGGTTGTAGGAACCACTTATACGATTGCGACCCTTTCTTTAATGGGTCTACCTTTATTTGTTGGATTCATGATTAAGCTTAATTATATAACTTTACTTGCAGATCAAGATCAATTGATATTGATTGCATTAATCTTAATCGCATCATTAATCGAAGGTATTTATTTTGTCAGATTACTCGTTAAGTTATGGTATACAGATGAGCATAGAGAAAAAGTGAATTACCATTTATCATTTAAAGTTGTGTTTGTTTTCATTGCGGTTGCTTTAATTGTGTTTGGAACATATGCTAAACCTTTAGATGAACTTGATGATCAAATTGATGGAATAGAGGAGGTAGTTCAAAATGTCTAATATCGAATTACTGATTTTAACCTTAGTTGGTGCCTCCATCATTGCGTATGGCTTAACTAGAATTAAACAATCGATTGGATCTGTTTTTACAATCTTTGTAGTTATGTTTGTGTTTGTTTCACTGGCAGCTTATGGATTTAATATGAACTTAGATACAACTGTAAACTATTTACCTGGAGTTAGTTTTGAACAAACATATTTAGGATTTTACTTTTCAATCATTATTGTGTTTGTTTATTTGATGGTGAGTTTCTTTCATCCTCATTTCTTGGATAAGTATGAGTATAAGAGTACTTATAATTTATTATTCTTATTATCGCTTGCAGGGGTTGTTGGTGCATTTTATACCGATCATTTCTTAAACTTATTTATGTTTTTTGAATTGATTATTTGGACAACAATGTTCTTAATTCCTCAAGGGAAGAGTAAAAAAGCAGCTGTGACTTATTTTGGATTTAGTTTGGCTGGAAGTGTTGCATTACTCTTTGGCATCATGATGACTTATCAAAGTACGGGTAGTTTATATATTGTTGAAAGTTTAAGTAGATTATCTGGAACAAGGGCAGTTATGGTATTTATATTATTCTTAATTGCAGCGTTTGCTAAGTTAGGGGCATTCCCTCTACATATATGGCTTCCAATTGCACATGGACATGCACCACATCCATTCTCACCTGTTTTATCAGGAGCATTAGTTAAGTTAGGTGCATTTATTGGTATTTTAGCTTTAGTTAGAATTGTCCCTGCTACAGGAACATTTGAAGCGATGGGACTTCCGATTGGTCATTATGTGATTGCCTTAATAGGTGGATTATCGATTATCTTTGGAACCTTAATGGCAATTAAAGCAGATGATGCAAAAGAACTTTTAGCATACTCTTCAATGAGTCATGGTGGATATATTTTAGTAGCATTTTCGATTTTTAATAGTATTGCATTTGCTGGCGGATTATATCACATCTTAGCACATGCACTGGCTAGTGCAGGTGCATTTATGGCGATTGCTGCAGTAGCAAGAGTGACACATACCACTAAAATTAGTGAGATGGGTGGTATGATTCATAAAATGCCGATTACTTATTTAGCATATTTGATTGCGATTATCTCTATGGCAGGGATTCCTCCGATGGGTGGATTCATCTCAAAATGGTTGATCTTCCAAGCAGTCATTGATCAAGGCATGGTTTTTGTTGGTATCGCTGTTTTCTTTGGTAGTGTAGGGTCATTCTTATATGTATTTAGACCACTGGCTGCATTATTTCTTGGTCAAGAGTTTAGAGAGTATAAAGACGCAAAAGAAGCACCACTACTGATATTAATTCCAACTGTAATTATCATGGGATTAAATATTTATACAGGTGTATTTCCAAAAGTATTCTTTGATATGATTAACAATATTATTTTAGAATTAGGTTTTGGAGGTATTACCTACACAACATTTACCATTAGTGGTACCAATGGTGTTTTAAATCCTGGACTGATTTCATTAGTATTTATTGTCGGTATTGTGATTGCGTTTATCATTTTTATCCTTTTAAAGAAATCAAGAAAAGTTGGACTTATGGATACATATACAGCAGGAAACTTTGTGCATGATGAACATTTATTCCATTATTCAACAGACTTTTATGCACCACTAGAAAGACTTTATGAAAAACAAAGTCATTATATGACTAAGTTTTATAAAGCATTAGCTGAAAAAGTTAAAGAGATTGGAAGATTCTTGAAATATGTGTTTATGACAAATAGTTTATCTATAACAATCTTGTTGATTATTTCAATTGTGATCTTTGTATTGTGGGGTGAAGTCTTATGATTTTAAATATACTGATTGGGGTATTAGTCGCATTGTTCGGGTTTGTTCTTCAAACATCGATTGGTGGGATTAATCGTAAGATTATCGGGCGTATGCAAAAACGTCAAGGACCTAGATGGTATCAAGAGTTTTTAGATATCTTTAAACTGTTAAGTAAAAGAAGTGTAAGTCATGGATGGATCTTTGATTTTGGTGTGATTATGGCTTTAGGTGGTATTATCGCCACTGCAATGTTTATGCCAATCACCTCTAATATCGTTGCATTTGAAGGATATGATAATTTCTTTATCTTTGTCTATTTACTTGCAGTTGGGATGTTAGGGATGGCAATGAGTGCCAGTGGTTCTGGTAATCCTTGGGCATCGATAGGGGTTATGAGAGCACTGACAACGATGCTTGCATATGAAGTGCCATTTTTGATTGTTGTATTAACGATTATTAATTTAACAGGACATAGTTCATTAACTGAAATTATGCTTTATCAACAACAAATGGGGAATAATATCTTCTTAATTGCCCTACCGATTGGTGGTATCGTAGGCTTTATTGCACTGATGGGTATGCTGGGTAAAAAACCATTTGAAACGTATATTGCACCTGCTGAAATTGCATCAGGTCCAATGGTTGAATATGGTGGAAAACAATTAGGGATGTTGTTTATTCTTCATGAAATTTCAGTGTTTATTGAAGTAAGTTTATTTGTTCATCTATTCTTAGGTGGCGCAAGCAATATTTTTGAATTCTTGATTAAATATTTTGTTGTCTATACGGTTGCGAACTTAATTTCTAATGTAAATGGACGATTTAAAATTGATCAAGTGGTGGTATTCTTCTATAAATGGCCGTTATTCATGGCTGTTATACAAGCGATCATCGCAATATACTTTGGATGGGTGATATAAAATGATAAGTACAAAATATACGTTAAAACAAAATTTAACAAAAGAAGAAATTGATCGTAAATGGTGGGAAGTCGGAGACTATTTTAGAAGAAATTCTTTATGGTTACTGATGTATTGTACAGGATGCTGTGCCATCGAATTACCACCATCAATGACAAGTGCATACGATATGGAACGTTTAGGCATGGGGCCAATGGCAACACCTAGACAAGCTGATATTTTATTAGTGTCTGGATATTTATCTTTAAAGACATTAAGAAGATTAGTTTATACATATGAACAAATGAGTGAACCAAAATATGTGGTTGCCTTAGGTTCATGTCCAATTAATGGTGGTATCTACCATGATTCACATGCAGTGATCAATCAACTGGATCAATATATTCCAGTAGATACCTATGTTGCAGGATGTATGCCAAATCCAGAATCTGTTTTAAATGGATTTGTGGATTTAATGGAAGGCATAAAAAATAAAACCGCAAATGGTTGGAAGAAATATCATGAAAATTATGAGTGGTATAAAAAGAATCAAACAGATGTTTTAGGAGAGGTGGCGATTGAAGATGAGTTCCATCAATAATTTAAGTGTTGTGGATCAAGTGATCTTAAGCCTTACTAAACCTTTGTTAAAAGATGTGATTGATGATTTTCAAGTGGCTTATGAACTAAAGCAAACAGACGTTTTAAATGTGTTATCAGCATTGAAACTTAAAGGTTGGAAACAGTTATCTTATTTAAGTGCTGTGGACTGGCCAGATGAAGAAAAATTTGAAGTGGTTTATATTTTGATGAATTGGGATCAACCATTATATGTTCAAATCAGAACGAAAATTGATCGTAACCATCCAATCATGCCATCTGTGATAACAGTTTTTCCAGGTGCTCAGTATTATGAAAGAGAAGCGCATGAGTTTTTTGGTATTCATTTTCCTGGAAACCCAACTTATGAAAAACCTTTAATTCTAGAAAGATGGGATGATATCCCACCTTTAAGAAAAGATTTTGATCCAAGTGCATATAGTGCTAAGAAATTCCCATCAAGAGCGTATCCTGAAAAGTTTGCGGTTAAAGATGAAGATAATAAAATCTTAGAGAAAAAAGCTGATAAAAGAAAAAGAGCAGAAACCTTAAGAACAGGAGGAGCATCTAAATGAAAGAGATGAAACTGTTTTTAGGACCTCAACATCCAGGGATGCACGGGAATGCTTCAGTGCATATGTTTGTCGATGGGGATATCATTAAAAGATCTTATTTACTTCCAGGGATGTTACATCGTGGATTTGAAAAACAAATGGAAAGAAAACTTTGGGTCAATAATATTGCGTTAATCCCTAGAGTTTGTGTACCTGAACCTGATATCAATGAAATGTCATTCGCGTGTGCTGCTGAAAAACTATTAAGACTAGAAATTCCTGAAAGAGCACATTGGATTCGTATGATTATTTTAGAGCTTGCTAGAATATCTGCACATTTAATGGCTTATGGAGGACTTGGTGGACCTACTGGTAACTATACACTGATGTATCATGCACATGTGGATAGAAACTTAATCTTAGATATTTTTGAGAAAATCACAGGTGCTAGAGTTTATCATCAATATATCGTTATTGGTGGTGTACGCATGGATTTACCCAAAGGGATAGAAAAAGATATTTTAGAGTTTTTAGATAGCCTAGAAAGTCGTATTAGCGAATATCGTGATTTAGGTATTGATAGTGCATCGATTATTAAGAGAATTAAAGATACGATCATGCTTCCTGAATCAGTGGTTTGGGAATTAGGGGTTACCGGTATTGGTATGCGTTCTGCGACAGATAAACCTTATGACTTAAGAAAAGTCATGCCTTATGCACGATATGATCAAGTTGAATTTGATGTACCAACATCTGATTATAGTGATGCAAGAGCAAGACTTGATATTAAAATCAAAGAAGTTGTTCAATCAATAAGAATTATTAGACAATGCTTAGAAAAAATGCCAGAAGGTGAAGTTAGAGTAAAACCAACCAAAGGTCAATCGATGAGATGGACTGTACCTAAAGGATATGTCTATGCCCCTGTTGAATCTTCAAGAGGTGAGTTTGGATATTATATGGTATCTAATGGGGGTACACACCCATGGCGTGTAGGTGTAAGAGGTGCGAGTTATCCACAAGGCTTGTTAGGCGTAGAAAAATATCTACCAGGCACAAGAATTGATGATGCAGCACTATGGATAGATACGATGGGGATTTGTTCCCCTGAGATTGACAGATAGGAGGATACGATGGAAAATAAAGATCATAAATACCCAAAATCTAGCATTTTTAAACCGCTAAGAGTCCTTAAATATCTGTTTAAAAAACCTGTATCTCATCCGATGAATCAGATATTTACAAAAAAGAATGCTGATTATTTAAATAACAATAATCTATTATTAAAAAATAGATTAAAAGATTCAAACCCAAGAACTGCACCAGATAATTTAAGAGGGTTTCATGTCAATGATTGGGAAAAATGTATTGGATGTGCAACATGTGAAGATATTTGTCCAACGCAAGCCATTGAAATGGTTCCAAGACATGACTTGCCTTTAGAAGCTGGTAAGCTTCAACAAAGACCAGTGATTGATTATGGTAGATGTTGTTTTTGTGCACTTTGTGTAGATACATGTACCACTGGATCTTTGCAAATGACAAAAGAATATGTTTTTGGAGATTCAAATCCAGAATCATTTAAGTTAATGCCAACAGAAACATGGCAAGATGAAGCAGTAGAACTTGGATATCAAAAAACGGATGCGACTGACTTACTTGATTTAAAACGTGCACCTATGGAGCATATTGAACCTGAAGAAAGAGTGAAGTCTTATATCGAAGTTGTCCGTGGATATTCTAAGGAGTTTGCTAAACAAGAAGCAGCTCGCTGTGTTGAATGTGGTGTGTGTACATCATCATGTCCAGTACAAATGCATATACCTGATTACATTAAAGCAATTTGGGAAGATGATATTGAAGGTGGATTAAAAATCGTTTATGAAACCAATCCACTACCTGGTGTCTGTGGTAGAGTATGTACGCATAACTGTGAAACAGCATGTGCGATTGCTGTTCGTGGTGAAGCGATTGCGATTCGTTGGTTAAAACGTTATATCATTGATAGTGCACCAGATGACATGTATGAAAAGATTTTTAATGAACCAGTCTCAGAAGTCATTGATGCGAAAGTTGCGATTGCTGGATCTGGTCCATCATCTTTAAGTACTGCTTATTATTTAAGAAGTTTAGGCTATCATGTAGATGTCTTTGAGAAAAATGATAGACCTGGTGGTGTCATGAGTTATGGTGCACCAGAATATAGATTACCTGATGAAGCTGTTGAAAAAGATATCAATTTCATTAAAAAGATTGGCGTGAATATTCATACCAATACTGAAATTGGTAAAGACATCACTTTAGAAAAACTTCATAATGATTATGATGCAGTTTTCTTAGGTACAGGTTTCTTTAGCGCTAGAAAACTAAACATTCCTGGAGCAGATCATAAAGATGTAATGGGTGCGATGGATTTCCTACCTTTAACTAGAGATTTTGCTAGAGGGAATATTAAATTAGAAGACATGAACGTCAAACCATCAGTTGTTGTTGTTGGTGGTGGAGATGTTGCGTTTGATGTCGCAAGAAATGTAACTAGAATCCAAATTCAAAAATATGGAAAAGCTGATGTGAAACTAACAGCTTTAGAATCTCTTGATATCCTACCAGGTAGTGATGATGAGTATCTAGAAGGTAATGAAGAAGGCATCACTTGTTTCTTAGGTCATGGACCACAAGAAGTTGTTATTGAAAATGGCAAGATCAAGGGATTAAGAGTACATAAGTGTTTAAGAGTATTTGATGAAAATGGTAGATTTAGTCCAGAGTTTGATCAAGATCAAGAAACGATTCTTGAAGGTGAACAAGTCTTTTTCTCAGTTGGACAAGCACCAGATTATTCATATATTCCAGAAAGCTTAAAAGACCAAGTAACCATTGAACGTGGTAAGATTAAGGCGAACCCTTCTGGACAAATTGAAGGTTTAGATTGGTTATTTGTTGGTGGCGATATCTTTAGAGGTCCAGATATTATTACAGCTGTATCTGATGGTCATAGAGCTGCGGTTGCAATCGATGATTATTTATATCATAACGCTAAGAAAAAAGATTTAACTGATTATGTGAATGAAATCAGAGAAGCAGTTAAACTCAATAACCCAGACTTACCACTTAGACCTGAGAGAAAACGTACATTAAAATAAAATTTAGAAGGTGATTTTTAAAAATCATCTTCTTTTTTTAATTATAAAAAAAATAAGATATAATAAAGTTAATAAAGGCGGTGGTCTTGTGGATGTTTTATCTTGGATGATGGATCATGACATATCTCTACATTATCTTGTAAAAAGAGATCTTTTGGGTGTGGACCATGTAAGTTTGAAAAATCGGATTTTGTTTGAAGGATATGGATTAAAACTGATGAATCTTCAAGATGAAAAAACATATCTATGGGGCGGTGGGGTGTATTCACCTAAATATACATCCACACATTATACATTATTAGAACTTTGTCAGTTAGGTGCTAACCTCAATGATAAAAGAATACATGAGAGTATAAAAACCTTATTTGATGTCATGTGGAAAGAAAAAGGACTGATGAGAAAAAACAGACATCAAGATATGTGTGTGGTTGCGATGATGGTGAGGATTGCCGCGACAGCGCACTTTAAAGATCCTAGAATCTATGACATGATGGATTACATCTTGACATATCCAATGGTTGATGGTGGATGGAATTGTGCATGGGAAAGAAAACCTAAACCCAAACAATCATCCGTGCATACAACCTTAAGTGTCTTAGAAGCATTTGATGCTTATCAGTCTTATGGTTATACATATAGAATTGGTGATGTTTTAAAGATGATTCCAAATGGGGTTTCGTATCTTTTATCAAAGGGCTTGTTTCGATCGGCACATACACATGAAATCATTCACAAGGACATGTTATCATTTCCATTTCCATATGGATGGAAATATGACATTTTAAGAGCTTTAACTGTTTTTGTGAACTTAGATATTCCTTATCATGAAAAGATGGAAGAAGGCCTAGGTGTGCTCATTAATAGACTTAACGCTGATGGGCAGATCAAAGCAGACAAAGTTTCTTCTGGTCTTCATCATTTTAGATACACAAGGACCAATCAATATTGTCCATTTAATACCTATCGAGCACTAAAAGTATTAAAGAAATATCGGTATGATCTTTATCAAAGATATGTTTAATGAACGATTTATTGATTTAGAGGTCTTATGATAAAATAGACTTAAATAAAAATGGTTTAAAAAGGGAGTTTATATGCATATTTTAGATATCTTGTTAATGATTGTAATCTTAGTTTTATTAACTTTATATATTTTGAAACCTAAGGTGAACCCTATTTATTTTAAGACAACCATCTATATATCTTTTTTCGTGATTTTAGCACACGGTCTTTTTGAACTTGCAAGATGGCAGTTTGTTTTACTATATATGACTTGGTTAGTGATTGTGATTATGCATGATTTTAATGTGAAAAAGAAATGGATATGTAAATCACTGATTGCGATATTATCAGTTAGCTTAGTGATTTCTATTAGCACAATCATTATTTTCCCAGTAAGTGAGATACCAGATCCATCTGGTGACTATCATGTTGGAACAAGATCATTTGTGGTTGATGAAGAAAAACGTTTAGAAATATATACAAAGTCATTAGTTGATACGAGAAAGTTTATGTTTCAAATATGGTATCCAACTGATGCAGTAAGTGAACTGATGCTTGACGAGTGGATGTTTAATCAATATGTGCCAAAGGGACTTGCAAGAAGTATGGGTTTTCCTAGTTTTTTACTCGATCATACAGCTAGTATTATGTCTAATTCATATTTAAATGCACCGCTTTCTTTATCCTTAGATCAATATCCTGTGGTGATTATATCTCATGGATGGGGTGGATTTATGAATCTCCATACAGACTTAGCAGAAGAACTTGCAAGTAGGGGCTATGTTGTTTTATCCATTGATCATACGTATGGGTCTGTAGCAACTCCATTTTTAGATGGTACTGTATATCAAAATAAAGAAGCTTTACCATCAAGAGATGAAACTGATAACTTTTTAGAATATGCACATGAGCTTGTTTATACATATGCTGGAGATGTCAGTGAAACGATTGATTATTTAGAAGAAATGAATGAAGCTTCATCAGGTTCATTTTTAAGTGGAAAACTAGACTTAGAACATATTGGTCTTATTGGCCATTCTACAGGTGGTGGCGGTGATGTTGCGGTTGCGATCAATGATGATCGAATTGATGCTGTGATTGGCCTTGATGCATGGGTCGAATCAATAGACAGTTCAGAAATAGAAAAAGGCTTAACGATGCCATCTCTCTTTTTAAGATCAGAGACTTGGGAAGATGGAGAAAACAATGCTAATTTGCTTGCATTAGTTGAAAACTCAACGGAAGCTGTTTTATATCAAATTGATGGTACAACACATGCAGATTTTTCGATGGCTTATATGTTTTCGCCGTTAATGAGAACGATTGGATATACTGGATCGTTAAATAAAAATTATTTAATAGATATGCAAAAAGATATCGTGAATAACTTTTTTGATTTACATTTAAAAGATGATACAACCGCCATTATAGATTACAGTGTTTGGGAAGAAATCAAAAAAATCTTATAAAACGATAGATGGAGAAAGTTATGTATTCACATTATGAATTTGAGATAATTAAAAATGAGTTTGATGAAAAACAAAAATCAAGAAGAATAAAACTCATTGACAATTGGGGATTAGTATTAATCGTTTCAATATCACTTTTAGTCGCAGGCATGATCATCGTTCATCTATATGCAATTGAAGAAAATATTGCATATATAGTATATGCATTTTTTATCATTGCATCACTCATCACTGCAATCGGACTTATCTCAAGCATAAGATACACTAGTTCAAAACCTTATTTTGAATATTTATTTCCTACTATTATCCAAAAGATTAACGATGGAGAAGGAATGTTTTTATCGTATAAAGCTTACCCTAAATCAGATCAAATGATAAATAAGCAAGGTGGTTTGTTTACAAGATTTGCATCCATATCTACAAAAAGATGTATAAGCGGTTTCTCTGAAGTCCAAATTCCTTTTTCAATATGTGACTCAATCATTTCAACATCTACAGGAGATAGTCAAGCTACTCATTTTGATGGAAGTTACTTTTATTTAGAGAAGCAGGGAACAACTGATCTTCAGATTAGAACAACTGGCTCACCAAAGCTAAAAGGTATGAAATTCAAAAAAGTTAATTATGATTCACAATTAAAGGTATATAAACCAATAAATCAAGAGCTGAACATAATTGATAAAAAATATCTCGATTTTATGGAATCCATAAAAAAGAATGATAGATATCGCCATCTATACTTATCTATCAATAAAGAAGGTATGCATTTAGCTTTATGGTATAAAAAGTATCCACTTAGAAAGAAGAAACCATTAACTCTTGATGTTTTAAATCAATACTATAAAGATTTTATGGATGAAATTAGTTTTGTTAAACAACTTGAAATTATATCAAATATATAGATTACAAATTATAAGTGATATGTCATCACTTTGTCACAATATATATCTATAATGATTATGGGTGGTGATTTTATATGAAAAAAAGAATAGTAATCATTGTTGTCATACTTTCTGCCTTATCCATTATTGGACTTATGGTGATTCCAAAAATGATAGAAAATGATACAGTCTCTGATATGAATACATACAGTGATTTTGGTCTTGATTTGTTATACAAACTACAAGAAGATGAGTGGGATGAGTTTAATATGCTTTCAGGATTTGGAATGGATACCATCTATGATAAATCATTACCTCCTGCATTTGACGATGATGAATTTTTTGATATTCATGAGTATAGTGAAGATCATCCAGTCGTATTTTACGATATTACATCATATCCAAGAATCATTGGTGATTATGGATATGTCACAAAAATAGAAACAACAGATCCAAACCATCATTTATTTGGGATAAGCGTAGGTGATGAATTTAATGAAACACTTGTAGAAGAGGTGCTAAGTGAATATCATTATAAATATGAGGATACCATTTTTAACCCCAGTGTTGACAGCTATGAATTTTCACGTTCAAAAGTTACGATTAAGATTTATGTGATTGATGATGTGATATCTAGAATTCAAGTAAGAATCAGAGTTAGAAATGTTCCAGGTGTTGTATTTTAAAATCAGTTAAGCCATATGCTAGAAGCATAGGGCTTTTGTTTTTAATTTGACATTAAATGATCATTATTCTATGATGAAGATAAGAAAAGGAGTGTATTTATGGAAACCTTATTTGAAACTTTAAAACTTAAGAGTAAGAAAAGTATACATAAAACATTGAGATATCAGTGGATATTTATTTTCTTTATGCTTATTTTAGGTTTAGTATTTATTCTTATTGAACAAGACCAACTATTAACACCTGGTGTTCTGATTATATTTTTTTCATTCCTATTATTGATTGTCACTTTATTTATGACTGCAAAACATTACACAAAACATTTGAAAAGCAATATCAGACATAGTATAGATGTTGTTTATCAACATTATGCAGATCAGTATAATCTTGAAGAAAAAACAAACTATAGATATCAAACCAAAGATTTTAATCTAAGCACATGGCATTTAGTCCCTAGCTATGCGCAAAAAGATGTTACATATGTCCTTAAAGATGAAGATATAAACATGTATCATGCTGAAGCATATAATATCATAGGAGATAAACGAACAAGAACCTACTATTTTAAAGGACTATATCTTTTGATGCCATATAAGCATCAAGACTTCATTTATATAGATAGACAAACAATGAGTGAAAAAATCATTGATACTTTAAAAGATGTTTATAAGAAAGATGAACATGATCCAAAACGATATGGATTTCAAAAAGATTATTTAGAAGGTATAGTCTATAGTGAAAATGAAATAAAACTTCCGCCATTTCTTAAAAATATTTATCTATTTTTACATACGCTATCATATGTGTCTTCAGTTGACATAGGTGTTAAGAATAATCAACTTGAAATTGCAATTCAAATTAAAGGCACTAGACTTCCATATGTTAAAAGATATGTTGATCAAGAATTAAAATCTATAAAGAAAATAGTAGATGAAGATCTTTACATGATAGAAAAGATCAAGGATTTCACCAAATAAAAAATATCAGTTAAACATAAACAACTGCTTAAAAGTGGTTGTTTTTTTAATGAAAATGACGATTGCAACCCCTAGTTGCGTAAAAGTATATTAAAAAATGCTTGTTCAAAAGTATCTTTTCCGTATAATAGAACATGTGAGGACGTGATGACATGAACGATTTAGGACAAAAGATTGCAAGCCTAAGAAAAGAAAAAAAACTATCCCAAGAAGAACTTGCTGAAAAGCTTGGTGTATCTAGACAAGCCATTAGTAAATGGGAAAGAAATGAATCATTGCCGGATGTTTATAATTTGGTAAATATCGCTGATGCTCTTGATGTGAGTTTGGATCTATTGATTCATAAAGAAAAACAAGCATCAGAAAATAGATTTCAAAAAATACCCTTATTACTTATGGGGATACCAATATTTTTATTTTCTATGGCATGGATCTATGGATTATTTATTATCTTAGGTACTTCGATTGGACTTATCATAAGTTTCTTTGATTTAAGTAATGTTTTTGAAGATGTTTACACAAGAATGTTTATTGCGATATTTGGATCAGTACTTTTATATATTTACTTAACTTGTTATAAAAATATGTTTACTGCTAACAAAGTCTATAAGAGTTATGCAGGATTCCTTATTATTAACGCCATGTTACTTGTTGGCCATCTACTAGTTTTAGCCTTTGTTTACCTTAATTCGTTTTCCACAATATTTTTATATATCCTTGTTTTATTAATATTAATATCTGGTATTGTAGGTGTTTTACTCTATGATGTAAAAAAAGAAGAAAAAGAAAGATATCCTAAGTTTAATATGATATATAAGAAGTTTGATAAACCTTTAAAGATCATCTACATCGTTATGTTTATGTTCACATTAATATCAATCTTTCAACAAGAAGTATTAATTGCTAAGTACGGATACGTTGATGAAATGACTCTAATTTCTGATGACTTTACAGAAAATATGTTCTTTCTTAAAACATATAATCAAGAAGAACGAGACGCCTTGGGAAATACAGGGTCTATAAATGTTACAAGAAAGTTTCATGTAGAGTTAGAAGAAGAACCGATGATCAAAGTTTATGTTGAAGGCAAGCTTTTTATAGAAGGAAAAATGACTGATCAAGGAAATCAGTTATATAGATTTAATTTAGATCAAATTGAAAGTAAAATTCCACTATTAATCATCGATGAACACTCTTCAAATAATCATCTAGATATTCAAATTGAAATCTATTGGGTTTTTAATGGTCAAGAAATGAAATCCATTGAAGATATTGAATACTCACATTATCAAATATCATATGATTATGAGAATGCATGGATTTGGAGCATCAACAAATATAAAGAAGAAAATATTATCATAAGATAAAGAAAATAGCCGTTTCTTAAGGAAACAGGCTATTTTTATTAATACATTAAGTTAGTTTTAAAGTTGTTAAACAAGTGTTACTGCCAGATGATGTTTCTACGGTTGCAGTTGCATATGCACCATCTTTTTCTATTTCTATAGTGAACGTCTGATCTTTTGGTAACCAAACACCAATAAAACCATTATTGTAGCTTGTCATTGATTTATTCATAATGACTTCATCAGTTGCTGAATTAGAAATTTTCACACTAAACGTTTCATTTTTAAGTTCACCTCTACATGTGATTAAACTATGAATGCCACATGGGTGCGTTTGATTGAAATAGGGTGCCATAGATAAATAGAATAAGTCTTCATCTAAATCTATAGTAACTTGTTCTCTATTATCTTTTATAATGAGTGAGTCACTATTGATGCTTGCGTTTAACCCATATGGTTCATCTAATTTGTTTTCTAAATATTCAACAAGTTGTTTGGTTGATTTTCCGTCAAGGTCGTAAGCCTCAAGTAAAGGGTCATTATGTCTTTGTAGATTGTTTGCTATTAGGATACTTAAGGTTAAAATTACCACAGCGATAATTAAAGTTGTTAGTGTCTTTTTTTTCATACTAATGTTGCCTCATATCCCATATCATTAATTGTTTCTATGATTTCTTCCATAGACGTGTCATCTGTATCAAATAATACCATCCCTTGATGATCAGCAAAATCATAATCAAATTTAATAACGCCTAAATCATTTAATCCTTGTCCAATACGGTTTAGACAACCTGCACAAGTAATGCCATTAATATTAATATATTTTTCCATATCCATAGATATTTCCTCCTTTATCCCCTACCATAGGGGGTGCAGATATAGTATATAATATTTTATAAATATTTGCATAAAATACTATAATTTCCGACATTCATATTTTATTCACATTTATATGTTAGACTCTACCCAGAGGTGGAAGTTATGAATAAAAAAATACTAAACTTTTTAATCGCATTTATCGCATTATGTATCGTGATAGCAGTTATTTGGATTTTATATCCTTATATCGTATCTGATGATTACATCCCTTACGGAGGTCATATGTTTGGTGGCTGGATGATGCCATTTGGTATGATTGGTATGGGCATCTTTTGGATTGTCGTGATTATATTTGTTGTTGGATCCCTAGATCAAAGAGGATCTCATCAACAAGAAGATTATCTATCAAGATTAAAAGATAGACTTGCTAAAGGCGAAATTAGTATAGAAGAATTTGAAGTTTTAAAAGAAAAATTAAAGGAGAGAATATAATATGAAAAATAGAATCATTATTATTATCTTTGGTTTGATTATATTATTGGGTTTGTGGGTACTTGGTCCTAGATTGTATGCACATCAAATAGCAGATGAAAATTTTGAAAATGAACCATATATCTATGAGATTACATATATGCATTTAGATCAAGATGGACAGGATGAGATGGATTTATCACTCATAAAAGCATATATGACGCTAAGTGATACTCAAACCGTTTTATTAGATGACTTATCTGAGATTAAAGAGAATATTGCAACTACATATGAAGTTGATTATACATATCCTAGATACGGTATGATGAATTCAGGCTATAGAGGATGTCATGGAGATGATGAAGGTGCTTATACTTATGGATATCAAAGTTATGAATGGGTCTATCTTCATGGGTCATCAACATTAAGATCTGAAATGGATCAGTTATTACTCGATCAATTAAACGCAGAATCTTTTGTAGGCTTAACAGACGAAGAACTCATAGAGCTTTTGCAAAACATTAAACTAGAAGTTCTAGAAACTATATAAACATATGACGAGGATATTCCTCGTCATTTTTCTATCTTCAATGTATAATGAAGATAAAGGTGAGAGATATGAAATTATTGATTATTGAAGACTATAAAAAAATAAATGATTTGATTGCATTATTTGCAAAAGAAAACAAACATCAAGTCAAACAAGCATTCTCGGCTGAAGAAGGGTTATCGTTTATTGAAAATGAATCTTTTGATGCGGTCATTTTAGATTTAATGTTACCAGAGATGCAAGGAGAAGCGTTGCTTAAGAAAATAAGATCATTTAGTGATCTTTATGTGATGGTTATATCTGCAAAAATCGATATTAAAGGTAAAATCGATGTTCTATCTTTAGGGGCAGATGATTATATCACAAAACCTTTTTCTGCAGATGAAGTCATGGTAAGACTTAAAAATGTAGAACAACGTTTACAAAAAAATAAGCCTAATGTCTTGTCTTTTAATCATCAAGATTTAATCATTTACCCATTAAAAAGAGAAGTTGTAAAAGAAAATCATGTGATGACTCTAACAGAATATGAATATGATATTTTATATTATTTAGCATCTCATCCCCATATTGTCTTTACAAGAGAACAATTGATAGATGCGTGTTTTTCTGATAGTGATGCATATGATCGAGTGATTGACGCATTTATAAAAAATATTAGAAAAAAGATTGATAAACATAAAGAACAATCCTATATTAAAACACATTATGGCATTGGATATGAATTTGTAGGTGAGATAGATGACCATTAAAGACCTTTTACAAAAGAAGATATTTTATTATGTCATTTTAGTTTTTGCATCTGTGTTAGTGATTTTTAATTTAATCATTTTCATCTTATCTTCTGTTCAGTATCAACAAGAAATAAATAGAGAACAAGAAAGCTTAGTTTCCATGATCGCGCATTTAAGTGCACAAGAAGATGAAGCTGTCTTAAAAGCATATATTGAACATTATGTCCACAACCATCAAGTTGAGATTATCATGATCGATGATCAAGAAGAAATCATCTTTCAAAATATAGATCATGTTTTATCAGATGATTATCAAGATGTATATTACGATAGCTTATATGTCGGTAAAGTTTATGCAAACTATCAAACATCCTATCTAAGCCAAGAGTACTCACTTGGATTTATACTGATTAATTTATTATCCATCATTTTATTTGGTGTTGGCACATTGCTTTTTGCTAAATACTTAAAAAAACAAAATCAAAGTATGCTTTTAGATATTTCAAATCTTATGTTAGAAGATCAGGTGTTTACTTTTGATGAATTGGCAAAAGTCAATCAATTGCTTATAAGCGCAATCCATAAAGAAAAAAGACATCAACAAGTCTATCAAAACTATATTAAAACACTTGCACATGACTTAAAAACACCACTTACCGCTTTATCTATTTATATTGAAGCACTCAGCAAAGAAAAAATGACGCTTAGCCAATCAGCTAAACAAGAAATGGTAGAAGAACTTAAGTCTATGGAAGATATGATTCCTAAGATGATAGAGATGGATATCGAACAACTGGCTTATCAACATGATGTTAATCCGATCATCTTAAAACAACTAAACCAATATAAAGATGTTTTTTCTTCTAAAGCCATTGAGTTAGATATTGATTTAGAACCATTAGATATTGAAATTTCAGATGACGATTTAAAAAGAATTCTAGAAAATATCGTATTTAATGCTTTTTACTATTCTAATCCAGGCAAAACGATATCAGTGAAAACCATAGAGAAAAAACGATTGCTAATCATTAAAGATCAAGGTATTGGGATGAGTAAAGATGTACTTAACCATATCTTCGATGAAACATATCGTGGTAAACATGCAGCCAACTATCACTCAAAAGGTAGTGGTATTGGACTACACATTGTTAAACAAACATTAGACCAAATCAAAGCATCTATAACCATCGATAGTGAAGTTGGTTTTGGCACAACCGTTACTATTAAATTTAATAAGTAGAAAAAAGACTTGTTTAAAGTCTTTTTTTAGGCAATAAGCCAAGATTTAAATGTTGTATATAATTGATTTAATTTAATATATTTATTGAGTTCGGGATAAGACTGGATCATTTCTATGTAACTACGAAAAAATAATTGATAATCTTTATATTTAGCATAGTGCTTAACAGATGGGTTTTTGATTTGCCATGGTTTTTGACCTGCATAATGTGTACCATGCAATATATCTAGATTAGGATAACCATTAAAACTTGCATATTTGATATCGATGTTATGCCATAGACCGCTATATCTTAAGGTTAGATACTGCATTTCTGGCCATGGGAATGTAGATACCATTTGGAGGGTGTCTGGATTTTTTAGATCTTTGATGATTGCGTTATACTCTCTAATGCTTGGATCTATTCGACACAAACATACGTTAACGCCTAAGTTGTTTTTATCATACATGATACGATCTGTTATTTTTTTAGGTATCGTAAATCCATGTGGACAAGACCTATAGATATAATGCCATTGCCAAGTGGATGGTTGATGATGACATGTATGTTTTATATATTTTCCATCATTTGATTCAACACAATGATGTTTATGTTCATTTAAAATACCTGCTGGTGCTTCTATATCAAATAGAGATTCATAATCGCTTATGGGTAGAATATCCGCATCTGCGATAATTATTTTTTCATAGCCTTTGTTAAGATCTCCATCTTTTCCTAATCTTAAAGCTTGAAGCTTTGTGAAAAGGAAAGGACGATCTTGTCTTTTTTGACGATCATGATGATGAATAATGATTGGATCAACTGTGATCACATCATCGTATAACAATTTTAATGTTGTTTTTGCGTTTTTAGATACTTCAGGTGTAATCATACAAATCAAATCAGCATTGATCTTTTGTTTTTTGATTGCATGAGCAAAAACAAGTGCGCCAGGCACAAACTTATCATTCATCATTACGAAGGTCACAAAGGCATGTTTATGCATATGTGCTCACTTCCTTGATTAAGTTTTATTTTTTAATTAAGAAAGTAGTAATATCCATGTCAATCCCCATCTTTCAATATATTTAGCGTTTCCACCGATATAGATTTTATCATAAGCTTAAATATAAAAAAAGACTTTTCTTATAATTTCTATAAAAAATATAGAGTTTTTTTGAATCAACTGTTAAACTATAGTTAATTGACATCATAAAAAAGGAAGTGGGAATTAATGATTACATATATTAAAGATCATGAAAAAACATATGAAAAAGATCTTATCAAACACTTAAGAGGACATAATGAAACATTTACTGGCAAGGTTGAGTTCAAAGATATCTATGCTTATTTAGTTGAGGGTCAAAACCTTATCGGTGCTATACAGGTATCAAATGGGTGGAACTGGGCGACGATAAGTAAAGTCTTTTATAAAGATAAAGAGGTATTAAGAAAACTTATAGTCCGTGTATTTCAAGAAATTAAAGCGGAGTCTATCGGTATAAAGTTTTTTAGTCCGATCAAGTCAAGATATCATGACTTTATATCTGTTGGATTTGAGCATTCGAATCACATCATCGGTTTAGGGGAATATGAGGAATTTTATTATGCGAACTATACCGGTGACAATGTAGATTTAGATTCAAGTGATGTGATGATAACTTATGAACCTAATGAAGTCTATCAAGAAATTTTAACAAAAAAAGAAAAAGCCTTTGAAATAGCTCACAATATCAAAGATAAGCAAGGTGAATTTATGTGGATTGCATTAGAGGATGACGTTTGTGTTGGTGGGATATCTGGAGATTATTATGAAAAAACGATTTATGTCTCTAGATTAGCTGTTGACCCAAGATATAAACATCAAGGTATAGGCACAAAACTCATGATGATTGTTGAAGAAGATGCTAGATCAAAAGGTTATCAGTTTATTGAATTAGGCACTACTGATTTTCAAGCAAGACCATTTTATGAGAAACTAGGATATAAGGTCATACACACCTTGCATGATTATCCTAAAGGATATAACTGCTATTCACTCATCAAAGCTTTAACATAAAGTGGTATAATAAAAACAAACTAGGCAGGAGGGTTTATATGATTAAACTAGATGCTTTAACCAAATACTATAAGAAACACGCTAGAGGTATTTTAGATGTTTCTTTAGAAATCAAAGAAGGCGAAATTTTTGGATTCATTGGACCAAATGGTGCAGGGAAATCAACAACTGTTCGTACACTTTTAAATCTAATTTTCCCATCTTCAGGTTCAGCAACCATTAAAGGATTGGATATTGTATCGGATACGATAGAAATCAGAAAAATGGTTGGATATATCCCAAGTGAAGTGCATTTTTATGGGGATATGAACGTCAAAGATTTTATTGAATACTCATGTGGTTTTCATGGTGAGATCGACCAACCATTCATGGATACACTTGTTGACAAGTTAGAACTAGACTTAACTAGAAAAATCGAAGATTTATCTTTTGGAAATAAAAAGAAGGTTGCGATTGTCGCAGCGCTTGTGACACATCCTAAGATATTAATTTTAGATGAACCAACATCAGGACTTGATCCTTTGATGCAAAACATGTTTTTTCAATTTTTAGAATCTGAAAGAAAAAATGGCACAACCATTTTCTTCTCATCTCATAACTTAAGTGAAGTTCAACGTATTTGTGATCGTGTCGGTATTATTAAAGAAGGACGTTTAATTAAAGTTGAAACGATTGAAGATATTTTAAAGACGAGAGCTAAGAAAGTCAGAATCAAAACAGAAGATAACATTGAAACAACAGATCAAATGGTTAATGTTGAAAAGCTTAATGGTTATATGTCTTTTGTTTATACTGGAGAAATCAAAGCGCTAGTTAAATTATTGTCAACGTTAAAAGTAGAAGATGTAACGATTACAGAACCTGCTTTAGAAGAGATCTTCATGCACTATTATGAAAGAGAGGATCTATCATGAAAAAATTAGTAGTTACTGAATTTAAAAGAAATTTTAGAAGTTTAATCTTATGGGCATCGATTGTGGCTGGTATGGCAGCTTTGATGTTACTTTTATATCCAGCATTTAAAGATGCGTTTTCAGAACTTGAAGAACTATTAAGCATTTATCCAGAAGAGTTTTTAGAAGCTTTCGGTATGGGTGAAGGCGGACTTGATATGAGTGATTTTTATGGTTGGTTTGGTGTTGAAGGGTATTTATTTGTCAATCTCATTGGTGGAAGTTATGCAGCAATTTTAGGTGGATCGATTTTATCTAAAGAAGAAGATGACAAAACTGTTGAATTTTTACTTTCAAAACCAATTAGTAGAGATCGTGTTCTTTTTGGAAAAGGATTGGTGGTTGCACTTAATTTATTTTTACTAAATACATTTGTAGGTCTAGTCTTACTCATTGCATTTAGCATTTATGGGGATTTAAATGTTGTTGTATGGTTACTCTTCTCATATGCACCATTTATTTTGCAGATGATTTTTGCAAGTCTCTCATTTTTAATTAGTGTGTTTGTCACAAAATCTAGAAAAGTATTAAGTATTGCATTAGGTATCGTGATTGGTATGTATGTAATTGACTTAATTAGTAAACTTACTGAAGAGTTTGAGTACTTGAAATACATCACGCCATATGAATATATCAATGCAGTAACGATTGTTAATGATGAAATGATTAAGCCATTATATCTTCTGATTTCGGTGTTAATCATAGGAGTATCATTTGGAGCTGCATGGTTCTTTTATCGGAAAAAAGATATTACAGCATAATAAAAAAACAGTTCACTATCAATCAAAGTGAACTGTTTTCTTTTTATAATAGAATGAGACTTAGTGCCATGACCATCATCCCAACAACTAATCCGATGATGGATAGATGGTGTTTTCCATATTTTTCCGCTGATGGAAGAAGTTCATCTAATGATATATAAATCATCACGCCAGCAACACCGGCAAATAAGAATCCAAAGGTCATATCGTTAAATATAGAACTTAGTAAAACATAACCAATAACTGCACCTAGTGGCTCCGCAAGGCCTGAAAAGAAAGTCCAAAACATTGCTTTTTTCTTCGAACCAGTCGCATGATAAATAGGAATAGCAACAGCTATACCTTCAGGAATGTTATGGATTGCGATTGCTATGGCAATACTGATGCCTAATTCTGCATCCGATAGGGTTGCAACAAACGTTGCTAAGCCTTCAGGAAAATTATGAATTGCAATTGCTAAAGCAGTAAATAATCCCATTCTCAAAAGGGATTTTCTTTTTGACTCATCATCACCTTGACCTTGTAGCTCATGAGGGTTACTCTCTTTTGGAATTAAAAAGTCGATTAAAGCAATTAATCCAATACCTACAAAAAATGCAAGTGTTGTATATAAATAAGCTTTGTCTTCAGAAAACACTTGATTAAGTGCATCTAATGCTTTTGGGAAAATGTCTACAAATGACACATAGATCATGACACCAGCACTTAATCCAAGCGCAAATGATAAGAATTTTGTATTTGATCCTTTTCTAAACGCAAAGAAACTTCCTATACCTGTAGACAGTCCAGCAAATAAGGTGACTAAAAATGCTAATAATAAATTGTCCATGTTAACCTCCTATAAATTAAGGCATGCCTTAATGTATATATAAGTATAACAATAATTATTGGTGATGTCAATTTAAATGCCATATCTAAATATATACTATATTTATAGCTGTTTTTATGATAAAATAGAACAAATTCATAAGAAATAATAAGAGGATCATATGTTAGAGATATTCGGATGGCAACATTTGCTTTATGTTGCACTTGCATTGGGATTAGGCTTTTTCGGATATATGATGATTTATAAGAGATTGAAGACAGAAGAAGGTCTTTATAAACTGATTCGTATATTATCGCTAAGCTTATTAGTTTTAATCATCTTTAATAGAATAACAGTTGTTATTTTGCTAGAAGATGGAAATTGGCTAAGATTCTTACCATATAGTTATTGCGGGATATCGTCACTTGCAATCTCTATTGGAGGACTTATATTTAAAAAAGATCACCCATGGTTTCACGCGACGATCTTTGTAGGGTTTGTTGGTGCTATATTGACATTGATTTATCCTGATTTCTTAGTTCAAGATGATTCGTTTTTCTTTTTACCAACAATTACTGGTTTACTTCATCATACAGTGATGTTGTTTTTAATTATTGTGATGATAGGTACACAATATGTAAAACCTACTTTAAAGAAGTATTATTTATTACCGATAGGCATTATGGGATACTTAACTATTGGCATCTTTTTAATTGCCAAATTAGGATATCCAGATGCGATGTATATATTTGAACCAGCTTTACCAGGAACAATCTTTGACTTTATTGGTTTTGGGTACTTACTTTTTCCTACACACGCATTATATTTATGGCTTTGGGGCAAGTATAAAGACCGATTACACTTGATAAATATTGACTAATCAATAAAAATATAGTAAAATAATCATGTATAATCAAATATAATTTTATCGAATTATACACGCGGAGGGGGACTCATGCAAAAAAAATTAAATCAATTTAGAAGTTTTTCTTGGATATTAGTAACGGTGGTTTCATTGTTACTATTATCAGCATGTGCAAACAGAAAGGAAATTAAAATTCAGTTTGAAACCAATGGTGGATCACTCATAGAAGACATTACTTATAGTATCAGTGATCCAGTAGACTTACCTGAACCAACAAAAGAAGGGTATATCTTTTTAGGTTGGTATTTGGATGAAGCGTTAACTGATGTCTTTGATGTAGAAAGTGTGGAAGATGAGGAGATTATCTTATATGCTAAATGGGAAGATGATCATCTAGTCACAATCACTTATAACGCAATGGGTGGGTCATCAGATCAAGTCATTGAATCTATGGACAATCAATTACCGACAATTTATGTACCATTTAAAGATGGCTATCTATTTTCAGGATGGTATTTAGATGAGACTTATGATGAAACTTATATTTATGATGAACCATTAACAGAAGATACTATACTTTATGCTAAATGGGAACTAAGAACAGAAAACATATTAACAGTTTTTTATAGCGATCAAATGATTTATGAATTTAATATTACTGATGGATCGTTACCTGAATTAACACCAACTGTGCCAGAACCATATGCATCACAAACGGTAGGTTTTTTTAAAGATCCAGAAATGAGACGACCACTATCAACTAGTGAGATGATTACATCATCAACAACCATTTATGCAAGAGTTTCTGACGCATATTATCTATATTATGATCAAATAGAGATTGCTCAACCTGATCAGTATATTTCACAAACTCAAGTTTTAAAAGATGGTGTTGTCTATGAACAAAAAAATCTGATGTATGATAAAGAAACGTTAGAACCAGTCAAATTGTATAGACCATTGACATCTTTTTATGAATTTCCAATAGATTTCAAGATAACAAGTATAGAGTATGTTCATGATGAATTACTTATTGAAACGAATGACGGAAGTCAATATTTTAAAAATTTTCATGACAGTTTTAGACCAAGTGCACTTCGTGACGCTAGAGATCAATTCGATTTACATGATGAAGAAAAGATAGAACATTTCATTGATGTTTTACATGGAGCTGTCATTATTACCACTGAAGGACGAATCTTATATGATGGATATTCGAACATAAATCTATCAATAGAACATTATGATTCAATAGATATTACAGATGACATATCACTTCAAGAAAATGAAACACTTTTGGCAGATAATATATTTAATGATTTGGGATATGGATTTAAAACCTCTTCAGGTAGAGTTTTTGTTTTAACTAAAGCTTTAGAAGCCTTTGATGTATTTGAAACACTTGATGAAACTAAAGTGTTTACTGAATGTAATCAATTGCTTTCTAGTTCTGATGAAATCATAACACTAATGATTGATGGTAGTTCAATATTTTATATAACTGCTCATGGAAATGTGTATTATCAAAAAGACAGTTCATCAGATTTAATTGATTATCAACTGCTTTTAGAAGATGGTGAAGAAGTTGTTGACTTCTTTGGAAATATCATCTTTACAAGTCATCATCGTTATTTAGAAATGGATTCTTTTGATTATTATCTAGATGTTACGTCAAGTAAGTTTGATGATATAGTGATAGAATCGACATTAAAAAACCCTTATACAGGGGAAATGTTCATAGAAACAACAGATAGCAAGTTCTATTATTTTAAAACTGCTACAACTAATTTATTTAATGGATCTATGATTGAGAATATTACAGAATCTTTTCAAGCGCATGATTTATCATTAGAAAACGTGAAGTTTTATGATGTGCCAATCATGTTTAAAGATGGTCATTATTATAGTTTTGGGACAAGATATGACATCAATGAATTAACATTTGGATTTATATCTACACTTATAGATGGTCCTTATAATGAAGGTGATGAGGTTAATATAAAAACATATGATAATGAATCACATTATGTAAAAGGTTATGATTCAGTATCTTATGAGATTGATTCAAATCAGATTTCGATGCCAACGAAAGATTTATTTATGCGTTTATCATTTGAATCAAACAGAAATAATACACTACATGTTAGAGTATATGACGACAGTTATAATAATTATTATATTGACTATACACCTGGTGATGAAATCACTTATGAAGATATCAAAGATTTGATTCCAGAGTCTAGAGAAATTGATTTTATCGTCAATCTTGGATATCGAACCATTGTAGAATTACCACTAAAAACAGCAACTTTAGAAGATTATAATCTTTCAATTGCAATTTATACAAAACCAAAGACAGATGCTTTATCTGTAGCATTTAATGTTTATTCAGATGATCAATATTTTGGAACTGAAACATTTTATGCATCTATCGGCGACACTATTGAAACTTATGTTAATTACTTAGATTATTACGGTTTTGAAATTGAAGCTATTTATCAAGATGAAGCTATGACAATACTTTATGATCCTAATCAAGAGCTTACTGAAGATAGTGAGTTTTATGTCCATGTGAGTCAGAAAGAACTAAAGACGATAACCATTCATATCAATGATCAAACACTTTACAGATCATTTGATCAAATGTTTTATATGTCAAAAGATAACATTGCTTATGTTTTAGACTTGCATTATCAAGCATCAGTAGGTATTGTTGTTGAAGCTATTTATTTTGATGAAGAAAAAACAAGTCTCTTAGAGACAAACTATATGCTCTATGAGTCTACTGAAATATGGGTAGATGCGGATATTAATTATGAAATCCGTTTATATGAAGTCAATGCTTTTAATGAGATATCATATACAACATTTATAGATTATGATGGGCAATCTATCAGTGATTTGCTAAACAAAAGAATGATCAGAGATCTATATAAAATTGATCGTATATTTTTAGATGAACAATTAACCATAGAACTATTTGATGGTGATGAGATACCGTATCGAGTAGATGAATTATATATTACAATAGCTCATGCTGATGGTATAGAGGTAACCATACACATGTATGATCAAGATGAAGTATTTATTGAAACGTTGGTTAAAGAATCTCTTATGGCAACCGTTGAGAATTTTGTTACCGCTCATGGATATAGCTCCATTGAATTTTATACTGATCCTGACTTTGAAAATCCATATCCTGGAGATAATACATACGTTGAAGTTCTTTATGGTAAAGCTACATTAGATTATGTGACTATTGAAGTCATTAATGCTGTAACAGATGAAGTGTTTAACATTAAACATCCAAAGAATCAGACGTTTAATCCTTATGCATTAACAGATTATATACAGGATCATGATGCAGGATACATGAATCTATTGTATTATAAAGATGAAGCATTAACAGAAGTTATGCCTTTAGAGCAAGTAACTCTTGACATGACACTATATATGATTAATACAGATGATGATGGTATCGAGCATTCTTCAGTTATTTTATCAGTTAGTGGAGATATTGAATTTGAAAAAGAAGTTTATCTCCCAAGTTTTTATAGTGTAAGACTAAAGGAACTTATGGCTTTAATCGAAACAGAACTAGAATTAAGTAATAGAGATGTTGAGATCATGATGTATAGTGACCCTGAATTAACGATGCCTATATTTAGATTTACTTCAAATGAATATGATGTGGTCTATATTGATATTTCAATAACAACAATCTATACAGTTACTATCATAGATCCTATCCTTGATGAAATCATGTGGACCCTAGATTTTAAATCAGGTTTATCGGTTAATTTAAACGATGTTTTAGCAAATGTCTACAACGAATCTATACCATTTGAATTTTCTAATGATTTTACAAATGAGTATTTCTTAGATGAAGCATTAACGATAACAGTAGAGACAATTGTTATGACAGAGGATATGACCATTTATGTTAAAGTAGTACCTGCAGCAACTTACACAATTACTTATCAATTTATTGGTATTGAGCTAGATGATTTAGTTCTAACACTAACAGAACATGAAGACATGAGCTATCGAAATGAAGTATACAAATATGTTTATGGACATTTAGATGAAAATGTTCAAGCTAAGCTTACTTATATTTTTAGTGGTAAACCTACAATTACAGTTAAACCATCAGAAGACACCACTATTTTAGTAGATGTAGATTTAACACAATATCATGAAGTAGAATTTATATATGATTTTGAAGGTAAAGAAGAACACGAAGTATATTTATATGAAGATGGAGTTGTTTTAGAGGATTCAATTTTCTATGATAGACTTATCGAAAATCCAAATGATTATGATATCTATTTTTACACTGATGAAGCAATGACAGACGGTTCATTAACTGTTGTTGTTGATGAAGATAAGGTGCTTTACTTAAAACTTGTTAGAAAATACTAATAATTGGGGGAACTTATGTTAACAAAACGTTTATTGTTAAGAAAAATTTCTTGGATATGTGTAGCAGTGGTTTCACTGCTACTCTTATCAGCATGTACAGATAAAGATGTATATACCATTGCGTTTGAAACTCAGGGTGGTTCTGCCATTGAAGATATCACGTTTAATATCAACGATCCTTTAACAGAACTTCCAAAGCCCACAAAAGAAGGGTATATTTTTTCAGGATGGTTTTTAGATGAAACATTTAATGAAGCTTTTAATTTAGCGGAAATTAATGATCAAGAAATTGTCTTATTTGCGAAATGGATTGGTGAAAATGAATCTATAGCAGTTACATATGACACTTTAGGTGGATCACCAAATCAAATGATTGATGTAACTGTCAATGAAATACCTGAACCTTATGCACCAAGAAAAGATGGTTATGTCTTTGTAGGGTGGTATTTAGATGAAACATTTGATATCCTTTATGCTTATGAACAAGGTTTTATTGAAGATACAACCTTATATGCAAAATGGGAAGAAAAAACAGAGATTGTTTTAACCATCGTTATTAGCGATGAGTTGAGTTATGAGTTTAACATTGCTGATGGAAAAATGCCAGAACTTGATGGCGTTGTGCCTTCATATATCGCTGACAATATTTTCTTGTACTTTAATGATGCAAGAATGATTTGGAGATATGATGAAACGACTGATATCACATCATCACATACAATTTATGCCAAAATATATAATCATAGTTATATATATTATGAAGAGATTAGATTTGATGAAATAGATCAAATCATCAGTGAAAAATATGCTTTAAGAGATGGTGTTGTTTATTATGAAGATAGAAGTACACAACACAAGACTTCAAATGAAATAGGTGAGATATGGAGACCTGTATCAACCATTATTGAAAGTGGAATTCAAGGCCAAATAGAAAGCATCTATGCTACTACTAATCAATATAGCTTTTTGATTAATTTAATAGACGGTACTCAAAAAGTAGTCTTAAATAATTTGTTGTTTGATCATTCATTGATTGAAGATTTAAGTACTTATATAAATCTAAATGAAAATGAAAAAGTAACGCAAATCGTTCCAGTTGGTGATGCGTTTGTATTTTTGACTGATCAAAAAAGAGTTATCCTTGATGGTGAAGTTGAATATAAAACGTATACGAGAACTTATGATAGTTTAGATGTTACAGAAGAGTTTCAATTAGCTGATGATGAAGATTTTGATGTTTTAAAACAAGTAGATGACACTATGAGCTTAACCACAACAAAAGGCAGAATATTCTCGTTTTCAGCATTGTTATGGACATATCATATATTTGAAATGACCGTTGATGATTTAAATAAGACTTTCATGGAAGTTACTGAGCTATATATTGAAGATAATCCAATCATTCATTTACTCATTGACCCATATTATCTTTTATATATGACTGAAAATGGATACTTTTCAATTAAAAATACGACTACGGATCAGATGTTAGGAACATTAATTGAACTTTTAGATGGAGAGATAATTAAATATGCTTTTGAAGACATCATCATCACTAGTTTAGGTAGAGTGTTCAACCTGACTCCAATTGAAGGAAGTCATCTAGTTACTCCTGTTTTAAATGAAAATTTGACCATTGAATCATATAAAGTTGCACCTCATGGAAATTTTATATATCTACTTTCATCTAATGGAGAGATATTCGTAAGCTCAAATAGATCAATGACAAATATTACTCAAACTTTTAACAATAATGGAATCATATTTGAAGATATGATCCTACATTATGGCGATTATATTGAATATGAAGGACAGTTTTATAAACCTGGAAATTTTTACGATTATGAAAAAGTCATATTTGGTTTTTCATCTTATGATGTATCTGGACCTTATGAAACCGGTGAAGAAGTAGAACTTAAAGTATATGAGGATGATCATTTTGAATTATCTGGTTATATATATGATCCATCGGCAGAAAAACTTGGATTTATAAACATGCCCGATCATGATTTAACTTTGGATTTATACACTCAATTTTCAAATGAGACATATGCATCTGTTAAAGTCAATGGAGAAACAAGAGGTCTTATTTGGTATAGATATGGTGATATCATCACTTTAGAGGATATAGAGCCATTTATCGATGATACTGAAATGATTGATTTTATCGTTAATCTTAATTTTGATGTAAAAATAGAACTTCCATATCAAACTTTTGATGAAACAAGACAATTAGCTATTGAAGTATTTACAAAAGTAAAAGATGAAGCAATCCCAGTTGAAGTTCATTATTCATCAGAAGATTTATACTTTGGTTCAGAAACGTATTATGGATTAGTTGGAGATGAACTTAAAGATATTGTAGATCAATTTGACATGTTACAGGATGACATCAGTGGTATTTATCAAGATGAAGCAATGACTACTTTATTTAATCCTGAACAAGATATAGAACCAGGAATGTCACTTTATGTCTTAACAAAAGCAGAAGAGATATATACAATAACCCTTCATTTTAGGGGTACTGATACTTTAGAAATACCTTTTTCTGATGTTTATTATATGTCAACGTCTAGAGCTTATGGCTATATTAGAGATTATTATAATATCGGATATTATTTATTTGACGTTAAGGTATTTTTAGATGAGTCACATACAGAACAGGTTTCTTTCTTAGATATCAAAGGTGATATAGATTTGTGGGTAACATTTGAACTGTCTATTTTTATTGATGTCTATGAAGTTGATTTATTAGGGAATGTTGTTAGTCATCAGCAGGTTCTGTGGTTTGAAGAGGAAACACTGACTCCTCAACAACTTAGCAATATCATTTATGGCGTCTTTCCTTATGAAGTAAAAGGACTATATTATGATTCAAGTTTAGAACAAGAAGTTGTTGAAGATGCGATTGATTTAGACCAACATAGAGAGTTCTATTTTACTAAAGAACATAGAGAGGGCGTTTCTGTAAATGTACATATGTATGACTTATCAAAAACATATATAGAAACCATTGAGATTTATGATCGTTATTATGGATTATCAGATTACTTATTACTTTATGGTTATGATGATGTGAAGTTATATACAAATGATACATTTGGTACAGTTTATACAGGTGAGTCTTATGAAGGTTTAGAACTTTATGGTCTTGCTGATGAACTTTATGTTAATTTAACAATTATTGATACGGACTTTAATGAAACTTATGAACTTAGATATCCAAAAAGAAACGTATTGGATTATGATGCAATAAGATTGTTTTTGATTAATCAAAATCCTATGTCAGAAAATGTAACAATGTATAAAAATGAAGCATTAACAGAAAGTGCTGTTCGTATGACAATTAATGAAGATACGACCATCTATATTAAACATCAATCAAATGAAACGATGATTCCAGTGGCTTTTTATATGAGTGGTATTTATGAAGAATCATTTATATTATATATTGGAGATAATAGGTATGTAAGTTACAAGGAGCTTATATATGAGCGGCTTAGTGGTCGATATAATATGAATATATCACACAACATTAAACTTTATGAAGACGCTGAGTTAACTTCTGAAATTATTGGATTCGTTCCAAATGAAACTGATGATATCTATATTCATATAACTAAAAAACCAACATATTCGATTACTTTTATTGATGCAGATACGTCTGAAATCATTAGTGTTATAGAAAAACGACTCATAGAGGATGAATCATATGAGCTCAAAGATTTATTTAATGATGCAAATCATGTACCAGAATCGTTTAGGGATAAGTTTATTTTAGAATTTTATGAAGATGAAGCTTTGACAATACTTGTAGATTATGAGTTATTAGATAGCGATAAAACATACTATGTAGTTAGAAGACTACCTGAACTTATCACAATTACTTATAAGTTTAGTGATCCAAATCTTGATGATCTTATTATTGAAGCAAAAGAAGCAAGTGGTCTTTATCAAGATGAATTATTCAGATATTTATATAATCATTATGGATCAATGCAACACATAGATTACAACATTAATCCTTTTGTTTCAAATGATTATTTATATGTAGATGTTAGTTTACAACAACTATATGTCGTTGAATTTATCTACGCTCTTGAAGGACAAAAAATAAGTGAACGCATCTTATTTAAAGAAGGTGACATCTTAGACGATTCAATGTTTATGGGTAAACTTTATGATAATCCAAATGAACATGATGTTTATTTCTATTTGGATGAAAGTTTTACAGATGGATCATTAACAGTGATTGTTAATGAAGATATGACACTTTATTTAAAGGTTGTAAGAAAATATTAGAAGTAGGAACAAGATATGAAATATACTTATAAAGATATCATAAGAGTCATAAAATTAATGCTCTTCATTGTTGTGATGATGGTCATCCTTTCTGGTTGCCAGGATCAAAAAAATGAAATCACAATCTATTTTGAATCAAATGGCGGTCCTCTAATTAGTGAAATCACATACGATTTATCAGATGCCACCTTAGAACTTCCACAGCCTACAAAAGAGGGATATGATTTTATAGGATGGTATATGGAACAGACATTAGAAAATGAAGTCACATATCAGGATTTATTAAATCGGGATGTCTTAACTTTATACGCAAAATGGGCACCAGATGATAGAACCTATCGTGTGACATATCATACAGATGATCCAGATACGACTAAAACAGTAGATGTTAAAGCATATGAAAAACCTGAAATTTATGCACCAAAAAAAGATGGGTATGTTTTTTCAGGTTGGTATTTAGATGAGGATTATGAAAACATATACGATTATCAACAAGGCATTACAAACTATACAGTTTTATACGCGAAATGGGAAGAAGAAAGTGATCGAGTTCTCACTGTCGTTTTTTCAGATGATTATACATATCAATTTAATCTTGAAGATGAGACGATGCCAGATATGCGTGAAATTATTCCCAATGAGTTAAGATTAAATGTTAGAAGATATTTTTACGATCCATTTTTTAGAATAGATTTTGACGATGATCAAGCTACCTTCGATCATAGTTTTACCATTTATGGTGAACTTTTTAATAAACATTATGTCAGATACGATCAATTAAATATAGAATTTCCAGAACAAAAACTCACCGATGAACTTATGTATAAGGATGGACAAATCTATTATTATGGGCAAAAAGATGCATATGCACAAGATGGATCACATCATGCAAAAATCTATGAACCTTATAGATTTGTTGATACCGTATTAGAAGATCAATACATAACTGATGCGTTTGCAATAAGTGATCGATATCTAATCATCACTTTAGAAAATCATCATCAATATTTAGTAAGCATGCTTATCACTTCTGATTTTAATGTTTTTACAAACGTTCAAGAACTCACATTTTTAAATGAAGATGAATATGTTTCAGATGGACAGGTTATGTATAATACGTTCTTACTACAAACAAACCAAAATCGTTTCATCTATTTTGGATCTATATATGCACATATTAATTTCGATAATGTTGATGTTACAGATGCATTTGATTTAGAAGAAGGGGAAAAACTCATTTTTGACTATTATCAAACAGATAATTACTCCATAAAAACTACCTTAGGAAACATATATGCATTATCACTTGCACTAGAAAACTTTCCAGAAGTTATTGATAGAGATGAAGATCAGATGTTTACAAAAGCTAATGATCATTTTATTGATGATATTTCGCTATTTAAGATGCATTTAACTATGGATCATATCGTCTATTTCACTACGGATGGACATGTTTTTGTTAAAAGCATAAACTTAGTTGAGTTTCACATAGATTCAACTGGTCTTTTTGAACCAGGAGAAGAAGTTATTGATTTTTATGGAGCAATAATGATTACAAATCACAATCGATTTTTTGAACATAATCAAAACTTAGAGCTAGTCAATCTTTCAGAAACAGTTTTTAAAGATTTAGATATAGAACACTATGCATTTGGATACTATAATGGACAGTTACTCATCAAAACAACATCTGATGAAGTCTTTCTTTATCGTAATGAACTGATAGATATTACAGATCATTTAGAAGCATATGATTTAGATGCAAGCGATATAACATCAGGTCCAAGATTTGAAATTAAAGATAAGCTATATACATATGTGATATCACCAGATGGAACAGTTGATTATTATACACATGGATATATAAATACACACATCTTTGGTGCATTTAAAGACGAAGCATTATTAAGCGTAGAAAGATATATTGATGATCAATATCAAGTTAGAGGATACTTAAGTAACGGAAAAGTCTTACCAGAAGATAAGATCGTAGTTAATGAGGATATGCATTTGAAACTTATCTACCAGGAAACTATATTAGAGACAGTTCATCTTAATGTTATGGGAATGCATTACACGATTGAAGCCCTTCAAGGAAGCATGATTGAAGAAACAGATATTTTAGAATTTTTACCTGAAGCATATGAGATTAGTTATTTATTAGATACTAGAAATCAATCAATGATAGCTTTTCCTTTTGTAGTAACAAAAGATCTTTCTATCAATGTACATACAAAACCTAAAGCAGAAGCATTAGCACTTGATATAAAGTTTGTAACAGGAGAACAAGTTTTAGACTATGGTATGGATTATGCTTTAGAAGGTGATCATATCATGGATGTTATCGACATTCATATACCAGTTGGATTTGATATTGATTACATCTCATATGATTTAGAGGGACTAATTCAAGTTGAAGATCAAGATGTCATATCTTCTAATCAAATGATTTATGTGCATTTAAAAGCTTATGCGTATCCATCATTAACGATTCATTTAACAGATGATATAACAATTGTTACTGACTATAAAACATCAATTTACCCTTATGGTATAAGTAGTTTCATTTCAGACTATTACCAGATTGATTTTGATTTAATAAACATAAAAGGTATTTATAAAGATGAAGCTATGACAATGCCTTGGACTTATGATGATCAAATGAATGAAGATATAGAAATTTGGATTGATTTACTTGAATATAATGTCTTATACATGTATGAAGTATTAGATGGAGAGATTATAGATCGAAACGATCAAATCATTTTTGAAGGTATGGATATTGATCTTCTTTATTTAATTGAAGATTATAACATTAAGTATTATGAGATTGACGAGATCTATTATGATCAAGGATTAACACAACCTGTTTTAATTGATGATGTAATTAATCTAGAGACTCACCAGTTGTTTTATACAACTAAACCTAAAGACAGTTTTGTATTTAGGGTACATATTTATGATGATCTTAAAGATTTATACATTGAAAGCATAGATGTAAATTATAAAGGAGATAATTTAGATGATATACTCGCAACTTATGGATATACCGTTTTAGGTGTTTTTGATTCTGATGATTTTAGTCATCCGTATTTGGGTAGTTATGAAACAGGTGTTGAAGTTTATGTAAGAGTACTATATGAATACGTGACCTTAGACATTCGTAATCTAAGTTTAGATGAAACATATATAATGAAGTATCCTAAAAACATAAAATTATCTCGAGAAATATTAGACATATACTTATACGATATAGACCCTTTATATCACCTATACAGTTATTATAAAAAAGAGTATATAGACCTGGTTGATGCGTTAGATACTTATATGACAAGCGATCTTACCATTTATATTATTAAAGATGTGACGACGTTCCATCACTTAGTTTTTGAATTTGTAGATGATGGAAGTAGTTATGAAATTTATGTGGAAAATCACATGCTTATAGATGCTTCATACGTCTATAACAATATATTAAAGATCAATGATTCACTAAATGGAAGATTTGATGTTGTTCTATATGAAGATGAGCTTCTAACTCAAGAAATTGACCATATGTTCATCGCTCAAGATCAAACCATTTATGTGAGTTTGACTAATCCAACGACATATGAAATAACTTATAAGAATATCGAGACTGATGAAGTTATATTTGTAAAAGCATATCCTACAATGAATATCAGTTTGATGTCGGAACTATATGATTACTATCAAATTCCATATGCTTATCAAAATCAGTTAATTATTAATACATATTTAGATGTCGATAAAATGAATTCAATTTCGCATCTTGAAGTCAATGAAGATCAAATTGTCTATGTTGAAGCTTATGAACCTAGAATGTTTGAAATCACATATCATTTTATGAACACTAGAATTGATCCGATGACCCTCACACTTAAAGAAAACAGTTCATTTAATCAAATTGATATATTACTAGCTTTATATGATTACTATGGTGAGGATGTTAATATTGATTATTTTATTTACAATATGGATGAGGGTAGTATAGTTTTTGAATATGGTGTTAAAAACGACGCGAATATTGGAGTTATTATAGATACAAAAGATGTCTATCTACTAACATTTATCTACCTAGATCCATATGGTTTAGAATATCACTTTTATATGAGATTTGTTGAAGGTGAAAAAATTGATGAAAAAATTTTCTATGGAACAATCATCAACAATCCTTATGAAGTAGATATTAGATTCCATTATACGAGTGAGCTCATTAATGGGGATTCAAAGATTACAGTTAATGAATCTAGGATTTATTATGTTGAACTCATTGAAGTTGAAAAACCGTAGTGTATAACCGCGATATTTCGCGGTTTTCTTGTATAATAGAAATAGATATTATATCATTATATGATAATGCTTTGGAGGGATCAAAATGAAACATCAAATTTTATTTATTGAAGGATTACCTGGAAGTGGTAAAACAACATATGCAAGAAAGCTAAAGAAATATTATGAATCTAAGGGCATAAGAGTGGTTCAGTTTTCTGAAGGCGATCTTCATCCTATAGATCTTGCTTGGTGTTCAGTAATGAATAAAGAAGAACTAGATCGTATACTTCTAAAATACCCCGAACTCAAAGATGAGATTTTAAGACTTACAAAAAAAGAAGAGGATAAATATATCACAGCATATACCAGAGTAAGTCATGAATCGGTGAGTCAAGCATTTTATGATGAGATGAAATCTCATGAGATTTATCGAACAAAAGATATTGAAACATTTTTAGAAGCACATATTAAAAGATATGAGTATTTTAGTAAAAACTATGATCAAGATACACTTTATATTTTTGAATGCATTTTTCTACAAAACCACATCACAGAACTCATCTTAAATTACAATCTACAAAAAGAAGATGTCATCGCATATTTTAAAAGACTCATAAAACCATTGATAGACATGCATCCAATGATTTTTTATATTTATCAAACAGATATCAGTCATATCTTTAATAAAACGATTGAAGAAAGAAGAACCAATGAACCTGATAAGTATAGGGATTGGATTGATGAAGTTGTTATTTATTTAGAATCTACAACACATGCAAAATCGTTAGATTTTTTAGGTAAAGAAGGCATGCTTAGATTTGGACATTATCGTCAATCATTGGAACAAAAAGTGATGAAAAAATTAGGTATAGATTATGAAGTGTTTGAACTTGATCGTGATTATGATAAAGTATTTGAAAAGATGAAAAACATAGAAATCTAAAAAAAATAGTCTTCAGCTGGTTGCTGAAGACTTTTCATTTAATTGATGATATGTTTGATCGAGTTGGTGAATGAGTGCCTTTTTAAGAGGATCATATAACCATAAAATCGATAACATGTTTGAGATTGCCATGATAATCTCAAAAGGTATATCCCAAATTAAATAGGGCAAGAAAGGACTATCTAAGAACCATACAGTAAATGGAATAAATATCCAACCATAAATAAACCCGTAAATAAATCCAAAAATCGATAATGAGATTGCAGAGTTTAGTTTCTTTAACACCGTAGATAATAATATAGGAATTAAAATCCAAGCTAAATACATCGCAGGCATTAATATAGGAGATACAGGACCAAGTGGTGAAAACAAGTTAACCGCAATCACATGGATTGTAACGATAAAAGTTGTTTTCTTAAACCCTAAGACTCTTGTATATAAAACCACAAGCAATATCGAAAACTGTACGTTTGGAATAAAAGCTAGTGCTAGTTGTTGTACAAAAAGAATAGAGGCAGCAACCACAACAATGGTCAAATCTTTAATTGTCTTTTTTTGTGTGAGTTTCATATCATTTACCTCGCATCATCTATAACAACTCTAATCTTATCAACTGTATCTAACTCAATCATGTCAAAACCTTGATTTGCATCAACAAAAGTTCCGTCACTATAAACCTCAATGTTTAAGAAAGTGTTGTCCCAGTCTGTAATCACTTCAAAATCATCAGATTTAATACCTAAAACGACATGATTTTCTTGTCCCATGACATTAAACTTGAAAGAACAAGTATCATCAGGTTGATAAAATTGATTTGCACAAGTTAAAGTAAACCTATCATCTAAAATTTCAAAAAAAGATTGATTTTCTTGATAAGGAAGAATTTCATGAAAAACAACTTCCTCGTTTTCATTCATAATGATCAGTTCTACTTCCCCAGCTTCATGAATTAAATCTCTGTCAAATACAAATTCAATAATTAAAAAACCAAAAAGGAGGACTGCTAGTGTTAATATGATTTTTAAAACAATCGGTTTCATGATAGTCCTCCTTTTTTTGTCTAATCTAAATCAAATAAATGTGTTGCTGGAAATCCCCAAATATCTCTTGCAAGTTTATATGCAACAAGTGCATTAAATGCTTGTGGTGTTGAAAACATTAAGTCAGCATTTTCATCAGTTAGCATCCATTTAAATGCACCATCTGATTCATAAGACATTAAAGCTTCAATTAGCCCAACACCATTCGTTTGATAAGCTTCATCCTCAGGATTGATCCCTTGAGCAACAAGACCTAAGATGATGGTTGCAGTAGAAGCTGCATTTGCATTACCCCAAGAGATAACACCATCTTCAGATAAAGCAGCACTTAAGTAAGTATATGAGTCAGTTAAGTATGTATCAAATCCTGTTATTGTATCATATCCATAAAGTGCACTATATGACATACCCACAAAATCTGGATCTAAAAAGTCATTTTGGATAAGTTCTAATGCAATAGTTTCATTTGCTTCACCTACAATCATTAGTGCTTGTAAGTAAGATGTTATTTCATAAGGATTGGTGACTTCAAGGGTTAATAGATAATCTTTTACCGTTGTTAAGTCCCATCCTTCAACTTTCATAAATAAAGCGAGTCTTAAAATTTGACCTACAGTTAACTCTGAAAGATGCGTTTCTGTAATTTCAACTGGATCATAGACATAGGATTCGGTAATATTTGTTGTTATATAACCTTTTTGATACATTTGATAGGCAGCAGTTAGAATATAATAATCTGGACCTTGATCGATTAAATAACCATCCATATGATTTTCGATAAAATCATAAATAAAATCATCTACCTCTTGATCAAGTTCAGATAGTGTTGAAGTTTCTACAAATTCAATCATCATATCGTCAGCATAGGTTACTTGGTCAAGACCTGTCATGATTGGTGTACCATCCACAATGATTTGGTAGTAGTAGTTATAGCTTGCGCCATATTCTCTTGGATAATGGCCATCAACACCATTAATCATCGTTCCAAAATCAAAAACTGTGTAGTCTAAATCAACAACACCATCAATTAGTTCAATGATCGGTGTTTCTAGATCAACATCAAACTCGATAGTCTCACTCACAAGTGTATTACCATCAAGATCAACTAATGATACATAAAATGCATCGACTTCAGGGTTATTCACAGTGACAGTGATTGTAACTGTTTCTGTGTTGCCTGCTTCATCTGTTGCAGTGAAGATGACATCATACATGCCTGCTACATCTAAATTTACATCTGATGCATCTACAACTACTGAAACATCCCCATCTACATCATCTAATGCAGTAACGCCTTCTAACCAATTAGGTGCTTGATCTCCTAGAGATAAAACAATATCCTCTGTGCCACTGATCACAGGTTTAACTGTATCAGTAACCTCTTGCCCTTCATCTTGACACCCAGCAAGTGTAAGAACACTAAATAAAACAAGTAATAAAACTAAGGTCTTTTTCATCTTTTTTCTCCTTTTATTGTATAAAAAAACCATGTCACTGGGACATGGCAAATAACAAAAAAGAAGTTATTTACACTCTTTAATCCCAGAAGACTGTTACTCATTCGAATATGTTGGTAGGTCTACCGGCTAAACTTCATCCTACTATGCACCTTCCCGCTATAAGCAGTGGTTATTTGCATTTCGTCTGTATTACGGTTGCTGGGACAGCTCAAGCATTCAACTTGATTCCCTGTTATGTATTTAAAATACACCAACTATTCTTATTAAGTTAATTTAATTATAAAGTATTTTTTGTGATTAAGCAATGTGTTTTTTAAATCAAATGAAACAATTGTAATATCTAAGTATTTATGATATGATTAGTATGCTTCTAAAAACAAAACGAATAGAAGTTATAGTTATATACCGCAAACTTAACAAAGAAGTTTAAAAGCGTTGTTTAGCTCTATCACAACGCTTTTTTTTATGGAATAAGTGAGTTTATTCATTAAAAAGCGGACATAAGGAGAATACATGTCATTTAAAAATTTAGGAATTATCCCAGAAATACTAAAAGCAATAGAACAAGAAGGTTATGATATACCTTCACCCATTCAAGAACAGGCCATCCCTGTGCTTTTAAAACAAAAAGATGTGCTCGCAAGTGCACAAACAGGAACCGGTAAAACAGCTGCTTTTTCAATACCAATCATACAAGGATTATATGAAGATAAGCTACCATATGATAAAAAATATATTAGAGCTTTAGTTTTAGCCCCAACAAGAGAATTAGCTGAACAGATTAAAGATAGTTTTAGAGGATACTCTAAAAATATGGGTTTAAAAACAGAAGTGATTTATGGTGGAGTATCACAAAGAGGGCAAGAGATTGCTTTAAGAAAAGGTGTAGATATATTAGTTGCTACTCCAGGTAGACTCTTAGATTTAATCAATCAAGGATTAGTTAAACTCGATTATGTTAAATACTTAGTTTTAGATGAAGCAGACCATATGCTAGATATGGGATTTATCAAAGATGTAAGAAAAATTGTTTCATATGTGAAAAACATGCATCAAACGATGATGTTTTCTGCAACATTACCAAAAGAAATATTATCGTTTGCCAATGAACTCTTAATCAATCCAACAAGAATTGAAATCACACCTCCAGAAGCGATGTTAGATATTATAGATCATAGTCTATATTATGTAACAAAAAAAGATAAGACAAATTTATTAATTGATTTACTCGTAAATCCAACGATGAAATCCGTTTTGGTTTTCACAAGAACAAAACATGGAGCAAATAAATTAGTTAAAGAATTATTATCTTATGGTGTTAAAGCAGATGCAATCCATGGTAATAAATCTCAAAACATGAGACAAAAAGCTTTAAACAACTTTAAAGCTAAACAGTTGAGGGTTTTGGTTGCTACAGATATTGCAGCACGTGGTATTGATGTGGATGATTTATCCCATGTAGTGAATTACGATCTACCTGAGTCTGCAGAGACCTATGTACATAGAATTGGTAGAACAGGAAGAGCAAAGAAAACAGGAATTGCGATTTCTTTTTGTTCTCAAGATGAAGCACATTTATTAAGAGCAATTGAAAAGACAAATCAATTCCAAATACCTGTAATCACAAACCAAAATTTTCATACGACCATTAGAGTTAATGAAACTAAAAAAGAACTTAACATCATCAAAGCTCAAAAAAGTTCCAAACCAAAGAGTGGTTCAAAAAACACACGAAATAAAACTCAATCCATAGATAAAAAGAAAAAAGAAACACCTAATAAAAAAACGAAATCAAAAAAGAAATTTTATGATTATTATTCAAAATCTAAGTCATCAAGAAATTACTAATCTTTATTTTTAAAAGTTTTTTTTATCAATTGACAATAACTAAGAATAGATGATATCATTTTTATATGCAAACATTATTTTTTAATGTTGGAAATAAGAGGACATAAAACATGAAAATATCAGTTGGCGGTATGATTGCCTCAGGGAAATCTACCCTAGTTAAACGATTAGGGGAGGCACTAAATATCCCTGTTATGGAAGAATTTGAAAAAGATGATGAAGTCTTTAACACATTATTAAAATGGCTTTATGAACAAAAAAACGATGTAGAAATGCTACTACAAATCTATTTTATACATAACCACTGGTTAAACCAACAAAAATATGATGGACATTTTATTGTCGATCGTGATTTAGTTGAACACTGGTTATTTGCGCAACACAATCTAAAAAGAATGCCTACGATTATGAATATGTATAATGGCGTGTTTCATGCATACATGAATCAAATTAAAAAACCAGACATATATCTTATTTTAGATGTTGATTGGGAAAACTTTAGAGATAGAGTTTTATCAAGAGGTAGAGAACAAGAAATCGAAAACTTTGATAAAAACGAAACTTACTTTAAGAGCCTATTAAAAGATTATGTAACAAAGATTACAGCACAATGTTCAGTGTATGATATTCCATATGTTATTTTAAATACTTCTGGAAAAACAGAAGATGAAGTATTTGAAATGAGTTTAGTTGAAATTAAAAAAGTTCAAGATCAAAAAACCTCTTTAATTTAAGAGGTTTTTTTATTGTTGTTTTAAGTGATAACTTAGACTATAATATAGTTAACTCAAATGGAGGTATTTGCATGAACGTTTACGGCTTGTTATTAAGTATATCACTCATCATCAGTTCTTTTTTAATGCTTAATATTAGACATAAACGTCAAGTGCTTTGGATATTAAGCATTGTTATGCTTATTTATAAAGTTATCGAATATGCTTATTATTTGTTAAGTGGAGAACTCACGAAACTACCTATTGAATATTCAGCATTAGCATATTTTATATTTTCATTTGTTATCGTATTTAGAATAAAAAAATACTATGGTTTAGCTGGATTTGTTGCTTGCTTATCGGGCTTTGGATATTTGCTTGCATTTCCATTTATGGGTGACGGATCATTTATCAATCATGGTGTATATCTAACGATTGCAGCACTTATCAATCACTTATTTTTATTTATGGGAAGTTTATTTTTAATGACTTTTCATCAGTATAAAAAAAGCGATCTAAAAATCATTATGAACTATACCATTTTCTATACGATTTATGTGTTAGCTGTAAGCTATTTGATTTCATTTGATCAAACACATTTCATTGTCATATTATTGGATTTAAACGAACGAGTTCCAGGGCGTATTATAAGTTTTGTTCAACTTTTTAATATCATCATTTTGTTTGTACTATATTATTGGGTCATAAAAATATACGCATTACTGAATCAAAAAATATACAACATATATAAGTTAAGATAACTTTTTTATTGAATCTTAGCTTGCGCATAAAAGAGACTTCCTGAAAAAGAAGTTTTTTTTATTGACATTAAACCCTAACTATTATAAAATGTATAGTAGTAGATTAAGTATAGGAGATTTGCATATGTATATATTGGGTTTTATGTTTTTGATTACAATATTAATTATTACAAAGTTAGTTTTGAGAAGTTCAAAGAAAAAAATCATTATGCAAACTATATGTCTGACACTACTCATATATAAGACTGTTGAGTATACCATTTATGGATTAAATCTCGAACTTTCAAAAATACCGATTGAGTATTCAACAATCTCATACTTTGTTTTTTCGATAACAGTATTATTTAGATTAGACAAATTAAAGAGCATTGCTTCATTTATGGCTTTCATTTCTGGATTAGGGTATTTACTAGCATTTTCATTAGTTGGTCATATATTTATAAGAGAACAAGGACTTATGATTACTCTAATAGCACTAATGAATCACACTATTTTATTCTTAGGTAGTATGATTATGATTTCTGATCAAAAGCTTGAAATTCAGGAAAGTAAACGCATTTTTAAGTTTACGACTTTATATTTGATATATGTGATTGTCTTAAACATATGCTTTGATTTTAGTAAAGAAAATATATTTATACAAATGTTGCTGGGAATGAATTTTCAAAATATCGATCAAAACCTAGTTAGTTATGTATATTTATTATACTTCTTAGTCTTAGTTTTGATTTATTCAGGAATCATCAAATTATTTTTTGTGATAAATAGATATTTATTTATGAAGGGACGTAAAAACTATGAACATACAATTTAAAAAGGGTGTAACTGAACTCTTGGTGTTATCGATGTTATCAAATAATGACCAATATGGTTATGATATATCAGATAGAATTGGTCAAAGCATGATGATATCACCTGGTACTGTCTATCCGATTTTAAGAAAACTTAAAGATGATCATATGGTAACAACCTATTTATCGGAAGTGAGTTCCGGACCACCACGTAAGTACTATAAACTTACCGAACTGGGCATGAAAAAATATAAAGAATTATATAAAGACTGGCAAGATTTTATTAAAATCACTGAACAATTTTTGGAGGTTAATCATGGATAAGCAAGTATTCTTAACTAAATTAGAAAAAGAATTAAAGAAAAGAAAAGTCAAAGATATAGATGAGATCATTGACGAGTATCAAGATTATATTAATCATCAAATACAAGCAGGTAAAAAAGAGAAAAATATTATCTCATTTATCGGAGAAATCGATTCAATAGTTGAAGCATACAATCAAGATGATATAGAGCATAAACATCGATGGTTTGATATAGTCGCAACTTCATTGTTCGCAATCCCCATATTAATTATGATGTATGGCTTACTTATTGGTTTTATAGGAATAGTTATATCTTCATGGGCAATTTCCATATATTATATATTTTCATTAAACTCACTTGATTTTATGCCATATATACCTTTAGTTCCAAAATTAGGCTTTATATTAACTTTCTTAAGTTTTTCATTGCTTATGGCTTTATGTTCTTATCGATACTTTTTACTGATAAAATCTATGACAAATCAATTCGTTGTCAAACAAAAAATTGTTGTCGGTAAATATGAAGTGAAGCAAAAATACATGAAACTTATGAAAAGGGTATCCATCGTTTTCACAGTTTTGATAATACTGACCTTTATTGTTTCTATAATAAGTGCAAAATCATTTGAATATTGGCATGTCTGGAAATGGTTTAATTAATTGAGTACAAAGAAAAAAGCTTGAGTTGAAATTAACTCAAGCTTTTTATATATGTTTTAAGATATTAAGTAATAATCTTGAGAAATCTGCATTTGCTTTTCCTGCTACCTCAATCACTTCATCATGCGTTAGCTTTTGATCTAGAATTCCAGAAGCCATGTTTGTTAAACAAGAAATACCTAAGACACTCATCCCCATATGAGACGCAACTAAGCTCTCAGGAACAGTTGACATACCCACTGCATCTGCACCGAGGATTCTAATCATTTTGATTTCTGCAGGTGTTTCATAACTAGGACCAGTCCACCACGCATAGACACCTTGATTAAGTTTAATATCAAGATCTTTAGCTTCTTTTAGAGCTAAAGCTCTTAATGATTTAGTATATATTTCAGAAGCATCAGGAAATCTTGGTCCAAGTTCATCAATATTGTCACCAATCAGTGGATTATTACCAGTTAAATTTAGATGGTCAGTAATAAGCATGAGCTCGCCTGGATTAAAATCTTTATTTACAGCACCACAACTATTCGTGATGATTAATGTTTCAACACCTAAAAGTTTTAAGACTTTCACTGGAAAAGTGACTTCTTTTAATGTATGTCCTTCATAATAATGATATCTACCCTTAAGTGCAATCACATATTTATTATTCAAATATCCAGCTGCAATCACCCCACTATGACCTACAGCAGAAGTTGTTTTAAAATAGGGTATTTTGGAAAAAGGTATTTCAGTAGTGTCAGTCATTTGATCCACAAGGTTTCCAAGACCTGAACCTAAGATCATTCCTATTTTTGGAGTTTCTTTTAATTTTGGTTTTAAGAAGTCTTTTGCTTCTAGCATCTTTTGATAATCCATGTTATCGTCCTCTTTTCTTGTCTAATTTATATAAAGATAATTCGATAATTACACCATATAAGAACCCTGCTAAAAAACTGATTAAATCTTGGTGGCCTGTTGTTGCATAAAAGCATATGAAACAAGTCCTCCTAATATAAAGCCACGAAGAATCGCAAATTTATAAGTTTTTGTTCTTCCGAGAAGTGCAATCACAAGTCCCATCAATACACGATTATACCATAAAGAAAATAGATAAACAGAATCAGATTGATTTTGGTTACGTAAATAAGCTCCACCAATACAAACAAGTCCAAGTAATGCACCGATGATTAATCCAGAAATAATTCTTTTTTTCACAATAATCACTACCTTTTTTGATTTCGTTTGTTGAGATAAGGTATTTATATCATATCATTTGCTATAATAGATGTATACAAAAATGTTTTCTTTAATATAATTTTATGAGGATGTGGCAACATGAAAGTGATTAGCTGGAATGTCAATGGACTTAGAGCAGCAATGCAAAAAGGATTTGAAGAATTTTTTTATAAAGAAGATGCAGATATCTTTGCAATTCAAGAAACTAAGATGCAAGAATTCCAAAAAACATGGGGTTTCGATGGTTATTATGAATATTGGAATGATGCTGATAAAAAAGGATATTCAGGCACTTTAATATATACGAAAAAAGAACCGATTTCTGTGATATACGGATTGTTTGGAGAAGGTTACAATCATGAAGGACGAGTGATTACTTTAGAGTATCAAGATTTCTATTTTGTAAACTGTTATGTACCAAACTCTAAAAGAGAACTTTTAAGATTAAATGAACGTATGGATTTTGAAGATCAAATGAGAGCATATTTAGTATCTTTAAATCAGAAAAAACCTGTAATTTATACAGGTGATTTAAATGTAGCACATATGCCAATAGACTTAAAGAATCCAGGGTCTAATACAAGAAATCCAGGCTTTACAGATGAAGAAAGAAACAAAATGTCTAAACTTCTTGAAAGTGGCTTTGTAGATACATTTAGAAGTCTTTATCCAGAAAAAGTTAAGTATACATGGTGGAGTTATATGTTTCAATCCAGACTTAAAAATATTGGATGGAGAATCGACTATTTCTTAGTCAGTCATAGATTGATGGATAACGTAATCGATAGTATTATATATGATGAAGTACAGGGCAGTGATCATTGTCCGATTGGATTAATTGTAGAGAAGGAATTCATATGAAAGAAACAGATCTTTTTATACCTGTAAAAAAATTATTCTTATCACAAGGATTTGATGTCAAAGCTGAAGTCAAAGATATTGATATCATTGCGTATAAGAAAGATATCATGGTAGGTATAGAACTTAAAACTAAAATAGCATTAAAACTGATTTATCAAGCTATAGATAGACAAAAAGTATTGGATCAAGTTTATATAGCAATTCCCAAAGATGCACTTTATCAATCGAAAAGTTTATATCGTAATTTTACGCATTTACTTAAAAGATTAGAGGTTGGCTTAATTGTTGTAGAGGGTGAAAATGCAGAAGTCATCATTGAAGCAACTCCTTTTGACAGAAATTTAAGTCGTAGTAGGTATAAAAAAAGAAAATCTCAAATCGATAAAGAAGCTAGACTTAGAAAAAATCATAAGAATATTGGTGGAACTCGAGGTAAAAAAATCACGAGATATAAAGAACTGGTTATCGATATTGGCTCATATTTATTGGACCATAAGAAAGCATCACCTCAAGCTATTAAAAAGGATTTAAACATTGATAAAACAGCTTCAATCTTACAAAAGAACTATGACGGTTATTTTGAAAGAGTTGAAAGAGGTATTTATCAATTAACTGAAAAAGGAAAAAGAGATATAATTAAATTAAAAGAGCAATTAGAGGAGAACATATAATGGCAACAATAAGAGGCGTTAACTTAGGTGGATGGTTTGTTTTAGAGTATTGGATGAAACCAAGTCTATTTGAAAATTTAGAAGGGTGTCATGATGAGACATGTTTCATGAAACAAATACCTAATGCCAGAGAAAAATTATTTAAACACTATGAAACATTTATCACTGAAGCAGATTTCAAATACTTAAAATCTATTGGAATTAAGGATGTAAGACTTCCTGTTCCTTGGTGGTATCAGGGGACTGATTTATATGTAGAATCTAGAGCTTATATTCACCAGGCTTTTAAATGGGCAAAAGCTTATGATATTAATATCCTATTGGACCTACATACTGCCCCTGGATGTCAAAATGGTTTTGATAACGGTGGTATTCAAGGCGTTATGGAGTGGCATAAAGATCAAAAAAATATTGATCAAACTGTTGAAACACTAAAGATATTAGTCAAAGAGTTTCATCAATATGAATCCTTTTATGGCATTGAAGTTTTAAACGAACCGTTTGTAACTATAGATTTAAATATCATCATTGATTTTTATGAGAGGGTTTATATTGAGCTAAGAAAAATAACTGATAAACCAATCGTTTTTCATGATGCGTTTAGACCTAAAGATGAAGTATGGAAATCGTTTTTTAAACATAAGGAAAATGTATTATTTGATTTGCATTTATATCATGTTTTTGATGATCGTTATCATAATGTTCCACTGAAAAAACATTTTGATTTGATCTTAAACAATCGTCTTTCTATGATCAAAAGAATATCTAAATTTGTAGATGTTATTGTTGGTGAATGGTCTGTTGGATTAAGGGATTTTGATTACAAAGATGATTTTGAAAAAGAACTATATTATAAAGCGTTTGCGAACACTCAATTATATCTTTATGAACAAGCATATGGATACTACTTTTGGAGTTATAAGATTGAAAGAGAATCACATAGAGAATGGGATTTGAAGCGCTCAATAAAAGATCATTTATTACCTGATAAATTTTAGGATACAAAATGATTGCATTCTAAAATTTATGTGGTAAGATAAAAGTGTATTCCCCATATATAGATTTTTAGTTTTAACTGAATTGAAGATATTGTTTAGGGATTTACGAAACTCAATAGATTTAAAATAAGTATTATGTTTTATGATTTAAAGATTTAACAGGTTTTATGTCTAATGATTTAATTTGTTTAATATATTCGTGTTAGTATATATATGGGGAATACCTTAATTAAACACCTTTAAAAGGTGTTTTTTCTTATGTAGCATATGTAAAAAACATTGTTTTTGATATAATAGAAGAAACGACTAAAGAGGTGTACAAACATGAAAAAATTACCATATGGCAAAGCCATCTGTTATTCAGGATATCGAGAAGGACAAAGTCCACACACAAAGACATATCCATCATATGAAGAAATTAAAGAAGATTTAATAATTTTAGAAAAAGATTATGATTATATTCGTATGTATGATCCAAGTGAACATGCGAAAACAGCACTTAAAGTGATTAGAGATCATAACTTATCTTTAAAAGTTATGTTAGGCATTGACTTATTAGGTGAAATATCAAACCCTGATTGTGAGTGGGGTGGGATTTTAACTGATGAAGAAATTAAAAACAATATTGCATATAACGAGCATAGTCTAAAAGAGTTAATCAAACTAGCAAATGACTATAAAGATATCATTATTGCAGTATCAGCAGGTAATGAAGCAGTACCTGAATGGAATGAAAATTTAGTAAGTCCAAAAAGAGTATTATATTTTGTTAATGAACTTAAAAAACATACAACACAAATTGTTACTTATTGTGAAAATTTCTTTTATTGGATTCCAAAATTAAAAGAAGTCGCAAAAGCAGTTGATTTCATTAGCCTACATACATATCCTGCGTGGTTAAATAAAGATATAGAAGTGGCAACTGATGTATCAAAAGAAGATTATCAAACCATTTCAGAATTTTATAAGGATAAACAAGTTATCATTACAGAAGCAGGATGGCCAACTGCTAGTACGAGACAGATTAAAGCTGAAATCGCAAATGTTGAAAATCAAAAGAGATATTTAGAAGAAATGAACGCTTGGAGCGAAGAAGAAAAAATCACAATCTTTTTCTTTGAAGCATTCGATGAGCCTTGGAAAGGATCAAATGATCCTGATGAACCAGAAAAACATTGGGGTATTTACGACGTTAATAGAAAGAAAAAATAAGGTAATGATATGTATGTTGAGATAGGTAATTTCTATTATTATTTATATTTTGTTTTTGCAGGATTAATCACTATTGGATCCATCATTTTTTTAAAGACAAAAAGTGATGCATTTAAAAACAAATTTATTATGGGACTTTTGGTTTCAGCTTTTATTTTGCATTTTATGAAATTACTGTTTTCACCGTATAACGATTTATTTCCTGAATCGATTAGAAAAGTAACTTTTGAAAACATATGTGCTATTTCAACGTTAGTTTTTCCATTCATATTTTTAACAAAAAATAAAGTCTTAAGAGATTACATGTTAATCATGGGTATTGCATCTGGACTTGCAGCATACCTTTATCCGACAGAAGCAATCTTTGATACCTTTGATAGTATCTATTTTGGAAGAAAAGGTGCATTTAGTTTTGATGTCATAAGATTTTATTATGCACATTTAGTGATTTTCTTAGCACCGTTTTTAATGGGGTATTTTAAACTTCATGTATTTAGTTTTAAAAGGATTGCATATTTTGCTTCAATGGTGCTTATGACACTAACTTTGATTTTTGTTAATGAGTTTGTGTTATTGCAATTAGGGTGGATTAATCCATATACTTTTTATGATGTGAATATTAGAAACTCATCATTTGTTTTTGGGATACCTGATCATTATCAAAATGCTGCTGTTATTTTCGATGTGTTTGTATTTGATTTTTTAAAGGTTCATCCGATTACAAAAGAACCATTTTACTGGCCTGTGATTTGGATCATTATTCCGGTGTTTATTTGGGCACCAGTGTTAGCTTTCATATCAAATAGTCCTTTTATGCTTAAAGCAGTCTTATCAAAATATGTAGAATCAAAAAAAGCTTCACTTAAGTGTTCTTAAGTAAAGCTTCTTTTTTTATTTATTATATGTTGTTGAGGTTGTTGTTCCGCCCTTTCCAGTCCAATTGGTATGGAAGAACTCCCCTCTTTTTTTATCTGTACGCTCATAAGTATGAGCTCCAAAATAATCTCTTTGAGCTTGTAGTAGATTTGCTGGTAAGCGATCAGTCGTATAACCATCAAAATATGCGAGTGCTGCAGATAATGTTGGTACAGGAATACCCTGTAAAACGGCTTTAGAAACGACTTTTCTTAAACTTGGAACGACTCTATTCATCGTATCTTTAAAGTAATCATCTAAGAGTAGATTTGTAAGATTTGGGTTTTTATCAAACGCATTTTTAATCTTGTCTAAGAAGACTGAACGGATAATACAGCCACCTCGCCACATGAGAGCTATACCACCATAATTAAGTGTCCAATCATATGTTTTAGCTGCTGCTTTCATAAGTTCATAACCTTGGGTGTAACTCATGATTTTCGCACCATAGAGTGCTTTTCTTAAATCTTCTATAAAAATATCTTGATCACTATCTAAACGATTAATCTCTTTTTTATAATGTTTAGATGCAACTACTCTTTCCTCTTTTAATGCAGATAGGAATCTTGAAAATACGGATTCACCAATAAGTGTTAGAGGAATACCTTCATCAAGTGCAGCATTTACTGTCCACTTTCCTGTTCCTTTTTGACCAGCAGCATCTAAGATTTTATCAATTAATGCTTCATTATTTTCATCTTTAAATGCTAAAATCTCTGAAGTGATTTCGATAAGGTAACTGTCAAGTTCACCTTGATTCCAAGTCTTAAATACATTTGCCATTTGGTCATTTGATAAACCAACCAACTCTTTTAATAAATGATAAGATTCAGAGATTAATTGCATATCACCATATTCAATACCGTTGTGTACCATCTTTACAAAGTGACCTGCACCATCTTCGCCTACCCAATCACAACACACTTGTCCATCATTAACTTTTGCGGCAATCGCTTGTAAGATTGGTTTAACGATTGGCCATGCTTCTTTATGTCCGCCTGGCATAATCGAAGGACCTGTAAGTGCACCTTCTTCACCACCTGAAACACCAGTACCAATATAGTGTAGACCTTTATCTCTTAAATATAAACTACGTCTTGTTGTGTCATTATAATTTGAGTTACCACCATCGATAATGATGTCACCTTTATCTAAAAGAGGAATCAGTTGTTCAATGACTTGATCAACTGGATTTCCTGCTTTAATCATAAGCATGATTTTTCTAGGTTTTTTTAGCATGGATACAAGTGTTTTCATATCAGTTGTACCAGCAAAGTTTTTACCTTTTGCACGACCATTTAAAAATGCATCAATTGTATCTTGTTTCCTTGAAGAGACGACAACACTAAAACCTTTTGATTCCATATTTAATGCAAGGTTTTCACCCATAACTGCAATTCCAATTAATCCTATATCATATAATTTTTCCATTTATTATATCCTTCCTTTGTTACGTCATCATTTTTATTTATACATCTAAATATGCTTCCACTCTATTTTAACACAACTTAGTTTGAACACTAAAGCATAATATCTTTCTTATATTAAATATGATATAATATAAACAAAAACAGGGGTGAAACGTATGGCTGAAAACAAAGTTCAAGATTTCTTTATTGCGGAAAGTAGTAACGAAAAAAATCGTGGTGAAGTTCGTTTAGATCTATTTATGAAAAAACATAAAGAGTTAGCTAGTGGTAATCCAAATGATGTATGGAAATTAGAATATTATAAAAACACAACAAAATTAGCATTAATGATCCTTTTATACATTTTTGCACAAGATGATGATGACATATCAGAAAAAGAATTAAGAAAAGTAAAAAAATATTTAAGAAAACACCGCTACATCTTAGAAGCAAAAGATTTTGATGAAATTATTGATTTAGCAAAATCAAAAATGACAATCGATATCTTTGCGAAATATATGAAAGATAGTGGCTTTAAAGAAGATATCTTAGATCGAGCAGTCTTAGAAGCAAAAGAAGTTGTAAAAAGAAGTTTAGTCTATAAAACATATATTGATGAACTCAAAGATGCATATTTAGAACAAGTCAAATAAGAAAGATATTTGGAGGGGAACATGCCATTTTCAGGTAGAAATGAGTTAGTGGTTGCGTTATTTCAAGTAGACGCAGAAGCAAATAAAAATCGAATAAATTTAAGAAATGAAGGATTTAAAAAGAAAAATAAACTTTATAGTGGAAATCCAAACGATATTTGGAAAGTAGATTATATGAGAAATGTATCTAAACTGACCATCATGATTATGTTATATACATTTTACCAGTATGATGGAGAGTTCACTAAGAATGAACTAAAAATCATAAAGTCGTATTATAAGAAACATAGATATTTATTAACACAAAAAGATTTGGTTGAAATTATCGATGCAGCAAAATCAAACATGAGTATAGAAAGATTAATCAGATATATGGAAGAACAAGACTTTAAACAGAGTATTTTTCTTGATGCAGTTGAGAAATCTAATGATATATCTAAAAAACACAAACATTATCAAGTTATCGTTGATAACTTAAAGAAAGAAATCACCATATAAAAATATAAGATTTAAGGGGCAATGAGATGAGCTTATTTGGTAGAAGACAAAGGGGATTATTAGATCTTATTAGGTTTAAAAGATTTGTTGAAAAAAGAGATGAGGATAAACGAGAAGGTAGGGCTTTTCTAAGATTAGAAAAAGAAGAAAGACCCTATGTGGAAAATCCAAATGATCAGTGGGAACATATTTATCAAAGAAATATGGTTAAACTTGCACTGATGGTTTTAGTATATGCATTTTCTGAAGATGATGATAAAATCACCAGAAGAGAATTTGCACAAGTTAAATCATTTTACAAAATGAACAGAGAATATTTACTTAAAGAGGATTATGATGAAATAGAAAAACTATTTCAAACAAAGTTATCTAAGTATGAGTTTCTCAATTATTTAGAACAAAAAGGATACGAAACAAGTAGTCTAAATGACGCAATCGAAAAAGCTAGTAGTTTACTTAGAAGTAGTGGCAAGTATTTACTAGTTGTTGATGAACTCAAACAAGCATTCAATGAAAAATAAGGTAGATTAACTATCACAAAGGGGGATTTTCATGGCAGCGAATAGAAATAGAAGTGGTCTTCTTCATGCGATGAAACTTGAAGAAAGAAGACGCATGCTAAAAGAAGGTAGAAAACAAAGAAGTTTTTACTTAACAAAAAAAACTCAGATAGAAGATGACATTAATAATCAATCCTGGGAAGAAGTGTATAAGAAAAATATGAACAAACTCGCAGTGATGATACTTTTGTTTGTCTTTTTCGAAGATGATGATAAACTTTCTCGTGTTGAATATAGAAGAATTAGGAAGTTTTTCAGAAAGCATACAAGCTATTTAGATAAAAAAGATTTTAAAGACATCGAAAAATTTTTTGAGACAAAGGTAAAAAAACAAGATCTCATCAATTATATGGATCAACATGGATATGAATCGAGTATTTTTAATGAAGCAGCTGATGAGGTAGTACCTATTGTTAGAGATAGTGGCAAATACATGTTAATCATTTATGAACTTAGAAAAGATTACGAACAACAATGATTTAAAGCCAAGATAATTCTTGGCTTTTTTAAATATATGATAAGATAGAGTTAACATATGAAAAAGAGGTGTTATTATGATTGAAAGATTAATAAAATATAGAAAAGACCTACATCAAATACCGGAGATCTCTTTTGATTTGTTTAAAACAAGTGCGTATATCAAAAAAGAACTTGAATCCATGGGTTATGAGATTTATCAAACTGCATTTACTGGATGGATCGCCTATAAAAAAGGCAAAAAAGAAACATCAATCGCATTTAGATCAGATATGGATGCACTTCCTGTGTTAGAAAAATCAGATTACCCATATCCATCGACACATCTTGGTAAGATGCATTCATGTGGACATGATGGACATATGGCAATGCTTTTAGGTTTTGCATATTATCTCAAAGATCAAACATTAATTAATGATTCTATTGTTTTAATATTTCAGCCTGCTGAAGAGTACCCTGGTGGGGCAAAAGTCATTATAGAAGAAGGTTTTCTAGACAAATTTAAGGTTAAAAAAATATTTGGTATACACCTTTATCCCAATTTAAAAGAAGGCGTATACGGATTAGTTAAAGGGCCAATGATGGCAAGAAACTTAGAATTCAATATAAAAATATCTGGAAAATCAGCGCATGGTGCATCTCCACATGATGGTAATGATGCAACTCTTGCATCTAGTCATTTAATATCCCAACTTCATACGATTATCTCAAGAAATGTGGATCCATTTGAACAAGGTGTCATCACAGTCGGTACAGTTCGTGGTGGAGAAGCAAGAAACATCATTGCTCAAGATGTTGAAATTACAGGAACGATGAGAGCCTTTAAAAATGAAGTTTTCTATTTAATGAAAAAAAGAGTTGAGGACATAATTAGTGGTATAAAATTATCATTTCAAGTAGAAATCTCATCTAACTTAATGGAATTATATCCAGTTGTTAATAACGATGCTGATATGGTTGAGTTTATCGAGAAACATCTAGATGACAATTATGAATATATTAAACCATTGATGGCATCTGAGGATTTTGCCTTCTATCAAGAAAAAGTACCCGGCATGTTTACCATGCTAGGTACTCGTAACGAGGAGAAGGGGTATGTACATCCGCTTCATAGTTGTTATTTTAATTTTAAAGATGAAGTATTAGCAAGAGGCGTAGAGTTATATATCACCATTGCTAAAGCTTATCAGTTAATTGATTAAATATCCTTGACTCAAGGATATTTTTTTTAGATCACTCTAACTTTTGTAACAAAAGAAATCTGATCTAAATCAGTTATAGCTTCTTTATTAGAATCAACGATAACGACACCATAGTGATCATTATAAGCTTGATAAACATGCTCGATATCTTCAAATAGTGAAATGATTTCTTTAGTATAAGCTTGATGATCTTTTTGTTTAACCTTGCACAATATCACATAACGATATTGTGTTTTTTTATTTTCCACGAAAATGTCAGGATAATTAACACTATGTTTGATAGCTCCAGTTTCGATGAACTTTGAAATTTCCGTTGAAGCCATAATTGCACAATTGGTTTCAGCTTCCTCTGTTGACGCACCTAAATGTGGGAATGCGATGACTTTTTCCATTTGAGCAGTTTTTGGATTTGGAAAATCTGTAACATAAGCTCTTACTTTACCATGTTTAATGGCAGCTTCTAAATCGTCATCATTGACTAATTTGTCTCTAGCAAAGTTTAGAATAATCACACCATCTTTCATTTGATTGAAAGCTTTTTTATCGATTAAATGTTTAGTATGATCATTTAGTGGTACATTGATACTTATATAATCAGCTTTTTCATAAATTTCTTCTTTAGTTTTAACTAAAGTAACATTATCATGGAAATCTAAATCTTTTAATGTTTCTAAGTGACGCTTTGTACCTAAAACTTTCATACCCATTTTTGCGCATGTGTTTGCAAGCATGATACCAATAGAACCTAATCCAATGATTCCAATGGTTTTGTTAAGGATTTCAGTTCCAGCAAAAGCTTTTTTGGCTTTTTCCATGTTTTTTTGTATGTCTGGATCTTGATTGTTATCCTTAACCCAGCTCATACCTGGATATAAGTTTCTTGCTGCTAAAAACATACCAGCAATCGTTAATTCTTTAACAGCATTAGCGTTTGCGCCAGGTGTATTAAAAACCACAATACCTTGGTTAGCGTATTTATCTAATGGAATATTATTAACTCCAGCACCAGCTCTAGCAACCGCGATCACATGATCTTTTAAATCAAGTTCATGCATATTATAACTTCTCACTAAAACTGCATCACTTTCATTAATATCATCTGTTAATGTGTAATCGTTCGATAAAACACTTAAACCTTCTTTAGATATATTATTTAAACAATGAATTTTATACATTTAAAGACCTACTTTCTGTGTTTTTTCTCAAAATCTTCCATAAAATCAACAAGTGCTTTAACGCCTTCATAAGGCATTGCATTATAAATGGAAGCTCTCATACCACCAACAGAACGGTGTCCTTTTAGGTTTTCTAATCCCTGTGCTTTTGCTTCTTTGATGAATAAATCATTTAAAACATCATCATCTGTTTTAAAACATACGTTCATGATGGATCTTGATTTCTTTTCAACAGTTCCATAAAATAGTTTACTTTGATCGATGTAATCATATAATAAGTTTGCTTTTTTTAGATTATGTTCATGCATTTTTTCAATGCCACCCATATCAAGTAACCATTTAAAGACTTTACCACACATGTAAATACCATATGTTGGAGGTGTATTATACATCGATCCATTATCAGCATGAATGTCATATCTTAACATGATTGGTGTATCTGCCTTTATATCATCTCTAATCAAATCTTCTCTAATGATAACAATCACTGTACCTGCAGGACCGATATTTTTTTGAGCTCCTGCAAAAATAACACCATATTTAGATACATCTACAGGTTCTGATAAGATACAAGAAGAAGCATCTGAAATTAATGTTTTACCTTTAGTGTTTGGTAGTTCATAAAACTTAGTGCCATAAATCGTATTGTTATCGCACATATAGACATAATCAGCATCATCTGATATATCTAAATGAGATACATCAGGAATGTATGAGAAGTTTTTATCCTCAGAAGAAGCAATCGCATTAACTTTTCCATATTTTTGAGCTTCTTTAAAAGCTTTTTTTGCCCAAGCTCCAGTGATGATATAATCTGCAACTCCATGTTTAAGTAAGTTCATTGGAATCATTGAAAATTGGAGGGTTGCGCCTCCTTGTAAAAATAATACTTTGTAGTTATCTGGAATATGCATTAAAGTTCTTAAGTCTTTTTCTGCATCCTCGATGATTTTTTTATACATGGCAGAGCGATGGCTCATTTCCATAACAGACATGCCAGTGTTATTGTAATCTAGCATTTCATTTGCAGCTTCTTTTAAAACTGCTTCTGGTAATACAGCTGGACCAGCTGAAAAATTAAATACTCTTTTCATAAGTTCTCCCTTCTATTTCAAACTCATTTTTTTAATGAATCGACTTTCTAAGTAATATCTTTTTGCAGTAGCATTCCCCATAGAAAATGATTTTCTTGGTAGAATTTTGCCCATTTGGATAAATGGAAATAAATCTTTTCGATCTAAAACTGGCATATGAATGCCTAAACGGTCTTCATTTTTATTGCAGATTTCAATCATTTCTTCATCACCGTGAATATAATCAATCATCATATCTTGGTGATAAGATAAATAATCATCTATAAAGGTTTGAATTTGTTCATAAGCTAATGCCGTACTCTTTGGCATATAAAACGGAATTTTTCCAGTTTTTTTAGTGTATACCCATGATTCAACTTCTTGATCGATCGCTTCTTGAAGACTTGTTAAGAATTTTTCATCAACATTAAATAAAACACGATTAATGCCTTCAAATTCTAGACCGTCATCGTAAATATTGACGACTTCAACTAAAGCATATCTAGCAGGATGATTTTCTAAATCTTCTTTAGATAGTGTTGGCTTAAGCGTTTCCCAATGTGTCTTAGCAGTAGCGAGTGAGTGATTACCATCGCCTACGATAAATAATATTGGATCATCTGGATCTTTGATTAAACTGTAAAAATCATTAATCACGGGTTCACAATCAGTAATTTGATAACCTCTGATATGTCCACCTCGCATATTAAGATCAAAGTCATAGACAATATTGAATTCATCTTTTCTTTTAAAAAGGTTTTTTAAGATTTGCTTTTCTGGATCATTAGCAAGTAACATGACATGAGTTAATTCAAGAGGTGCATCTTTTCTAATTTTTACTCTTGGTGGTATTCTTGAGATGATTGTGTTCTCAGTAGTTCTGATAAAAGGTTTTGTAAAAGGTTGATAATCATATGTTTCTAAATCAATGCTAAGCATCATGCCTAATCTTGTTTTACCACATAGTGTCTTTCTTTCTACTAAGATCATGGAGGGACCGAGATTCTTTAAAATACCATTGTTGATGTACTCATACATTTTTTCATTGATTTTATCAATGGTTTTATCACTCATGGATTCCAAATATACCTCAGGTAGTATAAGATCATAAGTAGAAGGCTCATCGCCAATCCTTTCTCTTAATTCCTCCCAGTATTCTGGTTGACTCGTAAACTGGTCGCATGCAACAACAGACCATTTCTCATAGTTGATCCAATCATTAGGCAAAAGAATGTCTTGTACAGCAATCGGTTTTGACTTAAACTGCATAAAAAATAACCTCTCTTTTCTCTTCGGCATCGTTGGTTTAAAAACCTAATTAAAGATATATATTTGATTTTGTTGTTTATTTATCGAAGTTTTGATTTTTTCGATAAAAAATGTAGTGTAATTCCAAAATCATTGTAACATGAAAGCGCTTTTATTACAACCGAGTTTATGATAAAATTTTGTTAAAATGATATAATAATCTTGAGTAAAAGAGGTGTTCTCATGGAAGACTTGAAAAAACATAGAATGCAAATCACAAAATTTGGCTTTTATGGCTTATTAAAGAACTTAAGATTTTTTGAACCTTATATGATTATTTATTTTTTATCATATGATTTAAATCTTTTTTTAGTTGGTGTATTGTTTGCGATCAGAGAAATTATTATTTATATGTTTGAGATTCCTTCTGGTGTCATTGCAGATAGATACGGTAAGAAGACAGAACTTGTGATTTGTTTTATTTTTTATATCATTTCCTTTTTATTATTTTTTATATCTACAGAGTTTTATGAGTTTATCATCGCAATGACTTTATTTGCTTTAGGGGAAGCATTTAGATCGGGTACTCATAAATCAATGATTATGTCATACATGGATCAAGAAAATATCAAGTCGTCAAAGACTTTGATTTATGGATTGACGCGTTCTTATTCTTTAATTGGTTCGATGATTGCAAGTTTGGTATCCATTGGATTGGTACTTTATTTACCAGAGATTAGATACTTATTTTTAGTTGCTATCATCCCTTATATCATTGACTTACTTTTGATTTTATCTTATCCTAACAGATTAAATGAAAAAAGAGATGTTAAGTTCTCATTCAAATCATTTATTAGACATAACATCGATAATATTAAGTATACATTTAAGACGAAAACTGTCAGAAATGCAGTATTTAATTCTGCATCATATCAAGCAACATTTAAGAGCATTAAAGATTATATTCAACCTATTTTAATTTCAATGTCATTTGGCGTATTGGTATTTAACCAGTTTAATGAAGAAGAACACTCTAAGATTTATATAGGTGTCATTTATGCAATTATCTATTTGGTGAGTGCGATATCAAGCAGAAATGCTTATCGTGTGAAAACCATTGGAAAACCTGGTGTACTGATTGCATATATTTGGTTAATTACGGCGATTGCGATTGGTGTTTTAAGTTTCTTTTTAGATTCGCTTTTAGTTGTTGGATTGATGTTCTTATTGTTATATATCATGATGAATATTCGTAAACCACTCATGGTTGAACGTATTGGAGATGTGACAGATAATGATAAGAGAGCAACTGTACTTAGTGTGGAATCACAAACAGCATCTCTACTCATTGTCATATTTGCTCCACTGATTGGTTTACTAGCTGATTATTCGATGTCTTTAATGTTTATGGCATTTTCTGGGGTGATGATTGTCATCTTTATTGGTAATATCATTTATGTGAAAAATACGTAATTTTCAAATGGTATTTTAATTTATTTCATATTTGTGTCTTTGAACTTAAATTTATGTTATTATTTTACATATAGTTATGAAACAGCAAAACTATAAAAGATAGAGGTATAAATATGAAAACAGCAATATTGACAGATTCTGGATGCAACTTGCCAAAAGAATATATTGAAAAGCAAAAGAATCTGTTTGTTATTCCACTCATCATCAATATCGATGATGAAAGCTTTAGAGATCAACTAGAAATCACTTCACAAGAGATTTACAAAGATTTAGATGAAAAAAATATCAAAACATCACTCCCAAAAACAGGCGATTTACATGATATTTTTGAAAAAGTAAAAAAAGAAGGGTATGAAGCATTACTTGTGATCAATATTTCATCAGGATTATCAGGTACCTTTAATGCCTTTAGAATTGAAATTGAACAAGAAAAAGATTTAGCCATTACACACTATGATACAAAAACATTAGGCGCTCAACAAGGTTACATTGTAAGAGAAGCTATTGATTTAGTGAATAAAGGTGTTGAAACGAAAAAAATTATTGAAGCATTAGATGAACTTAGATATAAAGATTCAAAAGCGTATTATACGATTGCTACACTTAAATATCTAAGACGTGGTGGACGTATTGGAAAAGTAGAAGGAACCATTGGTGATCTACTTCACATTAAACCAGTCATCACAGTGAATGATGAAGGTGTTTATGTTACAGCATCTAAAGCATTAGGTATTAAACGTTCATTATTGAACATGAAAAATATTCTCATTGAAGACTTTGGTAGTGATTTAATTGATTTAACAGTACACTACGCTTCAGATAAAGAAAAAGCTCAAGAGCTTGGCGAAACATTAAAACGCTCGTTAAGTGTAAGAAATTTAGAGTTATCTGAGTTAACACCTGTATTAGGTATTCATACAGGACCAGAAATGTTTGCGTATGTCGCAAGAAGAGTTAAAAAATCATAATAAATGATTGAATAAAAATGTGAACACATCAGTGCTCACATTTTTTTATATGTTTTAATTGTATCTTGAATGAATGTGTCACATGCAAGTAATCCAGAATCATCAAGTTTAAATACTCCAGCATCTTCTAAAACATGTGTAAATATCTTCCCAACTTCATGATATAGGTCTTCTTGATGAGAGATGCTCTTTTGATCTTTTAATTGATTTAACCATAACATATGTTTTTGCAGGGATGGATGTGTTTGATCCTCTTTTAAATATAAGTAAGCATGCGCTAGTTCCTCTTTCAATCTTCCAGGTAGAATCGCAAGTCCTGCTGCTTCAATTAAACCGATATTTTCTTTTTTAATGTGATGGTGTTCTTGATGAGGATGGAAAATACCATCAGGATATGCTTTGCTTGTGCGATTGTTTCTAAGTATTAAATCAAGTTCATAAGTATTATGTTTATATCTAGCAATAGGTGTGATCGTTTGATGTGGTTTTGTTGTAAAAGGGATAATTTCAAGATGTTTATGCTCATATGTTTTCCATGAAGATAATATATGAGCAGCAAGGTCTTCAAGTTGATATCGATCATTTGATGTTAGTCTTATTGTTGATAATGGCCAATATAAATGAGATATGGTAACGCACTCGATATCATGATATGTTTTGATGACTTTTGCATGTTCAATAGGAAAGTGATATCTTCCAGATTGATAATGCTCATGATTTAATATAGACCCACCAACGATTGGTAAATCTGCATTTGATCCAACAAAATAACTTGGTATAAAATCTATAAAGTCAAATAAAGCTTTAAAGGTAGCTTTATTGATATGCATGGGTTTATGAGTATCACTTAAAATGATTGAGTGTTCGTTAAAATAAAGATAGGGTGAATATTGGAAGTACCATTTTTTTGATGCAAGCTCTAAAGGAACAATGCGTAAGTTCATACGAGCATTGTGATAGTTTTGTTCGTTTTCTTTACACAACACACACTTTGGACCTTTTTTATCATCAATCGTTTCTTCAAGTGCTTTTGCGATATCTTTAGGATCTTTTTCAGGCTTTGATAAATTGATAGTAAGTTCGATATTACCATAGGGTGAATCGTAATTAAAGTGAATGTTTTGGGCAATTCGTTTGGTCTTAATATAGTTCACATCTTTAGATAACTGATACAAATAAGAAAAAGCCTTTTCTTTATCAGTATCAGCTAACATTTTAAATGTTTGCTTCACTTTAGAAGGTTCAGGCATCATCAAGTCAAAAAGATAAGCTTCATAAGCATCTCTTTCTAAAACTGTATTCGGATGAAATAATTTTAGTTGATAAGCAGCATCTAAGAGATAAGTTAGTACTTCATCAATAGGTTTTGTGGTTTTTTCATAATCTCCTAAAGGTAGACGATAAAGTTGATATAAATTTTGTTTTGCACGATCAAAATCAGCAATGATTTGATGATCAATACCATATGTTAAAAATGCATCAACATAAGTTTTCATTAAGCCACCTCGATTTTTTTAACACCATCAACAAACTCAACAGGATAGAAAGACGCATGAAGATTAGTTTTTTGATAATAGTACTGATTTACAATTTGATCAAATTGATCAAGAAGATTGTTTTTAACAAGTGCTATAGCACAACCACCAAAACCTGCACCTGTAACACGTGCACCGATCGCACCTGCAAGCAGTGCACCTTCTACGAGCATATCCAAATGGAATCCAGTGACTTCATAATCATTTTTTAAAGATAAATGGGATGCGTTTAATAACTCACCCATAGGGATTGCTTCTTGATTTTTTAACACTTCAATGCTTTTTAAAACTCGATTTTGCTCTGTGACAACATGTTTTACTCTTTTTCTTAATGTGTCGTTTAAATGGTGCTTAACATCATTATAATCACTTATCGATAGTTCACATAACTCAGAAATATTTTTCTCTTTTTTTATGATATTTAACGCATCTTGACATTCTTTAACGCGTTCATTATATTTAGATTCAGTTGTTTTTCTTTCATAATGAGAATTCATAATTACCCATGTATAGCCATCAATGAAAGCGTGGATTGGTGTTGTTTCTAAGGTTGATGTATGCATCAGTAAAGCTTTATGATTGATGCCTTTTGCGATGATGAGTTGATCCATGATGCCACAATGCATATGCATGTAATGATTCTCTACATCTTTTGCATAAAGGGCAATATCTGTTGTTGATAAATCAAGATGATAAACATCTGATAATATATAAACCATAAGTACAAGAAGAGATGCTGAAGATGATAGTCCAGATTGTGGTGGCAAAGTTCCATGAATATAAATATCCATACCACGGTTGATTTTATGGTGTTTTTTGATGCATAAATCAAATACGCCTTTGATATAATTTGCATAGTTGTCATCCGCTTTATAAGCTAAATCATGAAGAGAAATTTCAATGATACCTAAATCATTAAAATTGGTTGAAAAAACTCTAATCATCTGATCATCACGCATTCGTATAACACCATAAGTTCCAAGTGAAATTGCCGCTGGAAGAACTAATCCACCATTATAATCAATGTGTTCACCAATCAAATTGACACGCCCAGGAGAAAAATAAAAAGCATCAGGTTTTTGATGAAATGTGTTGATAAAATCATTTTGTAAGTTCATGAATGTATCCTCCTAGGGTTTATATATATTTTAATTATAGCAGTTCTCATAAGAAAAAGGTATGTTACCATTTAAAAAAAACACCGAATATGATAGTATTAAACTAAACAAAATCCAAAGAAATCAGGGATATCTATGGTCTTAATTAAAACGCAAAAGCTTAAGAAAATTTATCGACACAATAAAATCGAAACAGAAGTATTAAGAGGGCTTGATTTAGACATAAAAAATCAAGAGTTTATATCTATAGTTGGACCTTCAGGATCAGGAAAAACCACATTGTTATATGTGTTAAGTGGACTTGAACCTTATGATGATGGCGATATTTTTATGTTTGATCGACCATTAAAAGATTACACAGAAGCAGAAAAAGCAAAATTAAGATCCTTAGATATCGGATTTGTTTTTCAGTTTTATAACTTAATCCCTAATTTAACTGTTTATGAAAATATGATGTTGGCTTCAGTCATAGGAAGACATAAAACTAAGGAAGATATCTTAGAGTTATTAGATTTAGTGGATATGAAAGCATATATAAACCATTATCCGTCTGAACTATCAGGAGGTATGCAACAAAGAGTTGCAATCGCTAGATGTTTAATTAATGACCCAAAAATTATCTTTGCTGATGAACCTACAGGTAATCTAGATATAGAAAATGGTAAAAAGATCATGGAACTATTTAAAAAGTTAAATCAAACGTATCATAAAACCATATTGATGGTTACGCATAATTTAGATCTAACATCTTATGGAACACGAACAATTCATATGATTGATGGACAGGTGGTCAAAGATGAAAAAAAGTCTAAATAGACTGAATTTTTTTCTTCGTTTTATATTAAAAAATATCATAAGTTCACCCATAAAGTCGATCTTGATGTTGATTGGTTTTTTAGGTGTTTTTGTGTCTCTCATCTTAGCTTTTTCGATGAGAGATTTCTTTACATCTTATTATTATGGAAAACTTGAAGAAACCTATGAAGATTATGATTTAATCATGAGCATATCTCCACTTGGACAAACGCGTTTTTTCTCGGTTTCGAGTTTAAATTCTGATGAAAGCATTCATGATGCTATCGATAAAAAAGCGATGTTTTTTGAGTTTGATGTTTTATTACAAAAAAATGAGGACGTCAAAACTTATGTACATGTGAAAGCATCAAATCTTGAAATGTTAAAAAATATTAATGATTATGTATCTTATCCTTCGGAGCTTTTAGATGATGAGATGATTATCACTGAAAGTTTAGCATTATCTATGGATATAAAGATGAATGATCAAGTATATATTGATATTAGTGGAGAGCAAAAAACATTTGTTGTTGTAGATATCGTTGAAGATGACATGCTTTTTAGTGGAGAACAAATCTTTATTGATAAAACAGAGGGATTACCATTTTTCCTAAGCGCACTAAGTCCTTCATTAGAAAGTCTAAATCCTGCGTTATTAACCAATATATACAACAGAGTTTATTTGGATATCAAAGATAGTTATGACATTGATGAGGTGAGTTTACTGATTCAATCTAAAGAGCCTTATCGGTTACTAACGTTTGAGCTAACGATTGATGATGAAGCAATCCATCAGTTCATCCAAAGAAACATCACAGCATTTTTTATGATTATCTCAATTTCGCTTTTTGCGATTATCTTTGTATTAAAAACGACTTTAGAAGTGTACTTCCATGAAAAAAAGCAATTATATGCCACTATTCATATTTTAGGCGGAAAAAAACGATTTTCAGTTGCTATTGTGACAATCGAGATGCTTATATTTTTTATCCTATCATTTTTAATTGCAGTTTTCTTATCGCAGCAAATTATCTATATTGGATTAAACTATCTAACATCTCATTTATATTATCAGATTCAGCAAATACATATCATCTATGCTGCTAGCTTAGCACTCATTTTATTAGGTGCAGTTGTTTATTTTTATTTTAAAAAGTTTTACCAAACATCTGAGATAAGAAGTCTAAATCATCTCGATTTAGATAATGATGTTTCTATAAGTGTAAAAATAGGGACTTTGATTTTACTTATTGGGATTTATTTAGTTTTATCATTTACCAATATTAGACCATTATTTAAGGGTTATCAAGTCATATTTATACTCGTGGTCATTATTTATCTGCTCATTTATGCGATAGATCTCATTTTCTATGGATTAAAGAAATATTGGTATCAAAACCATCAAGAACAAACAACTTACTATCATATTAAAGCTATGTTAACAAAACGTACGTTTAAACAGTACTTGCATCTAGTACTTATTGCATTTTTAACTATATTATTATTAGTATTCGCAAACACATATATGCTTGATCGAAAAGATGCTTATCAAGAGACATATCAGATAGATTTAATGGTCATCAATATAACCAAAAATTATGATGATAAATATATAGATATAAAAGCGGTGGATGAAGTTAAAGACATCTCTAAAGCAGGATTATTTCAACAAGTAAAAACCATGAATGAGAATCAATCGATTCGTGAACTTATCTCTATGGATCCAACTGACATATCAACTTATTTCAAAACCAATATTGAATCAGAAGCTTTAAGTGCATTAAATAGAGTAACCAAATTATACATTGTTTTACCGGATAGATACATGTTCTTATATGATTATAAAATTGGTGATACCATTGACATTTATGTCGATGGTAAATATAAGGAACAAACCTTTGAGATTGCAGGATTTTTCGAAAAACAATTAGGTGATATAGCTTTTACGAATATGCATCATGTATATGAAGCAGATGATATCTTTAATATTTTCTTGGTGAATGCAAAAGAAGATAAAGTACTACTCAAAGATCATTTGCTTGATCAATATCATCAAGATCTTATACAAGTGATTGATGTGGATGAAAAACTAGCACCTTTAATTTTTGAAATGATACAAGTTACAAACTATATCACTTTCATATTAGCAATCATCATCTTATGTTTTGTCGTTGCACTCATGAACCACTCAGTGTTGTTATATCATGATATGAAAGAAGTATATGCACGAATGATTATATTAGGGTTAAATCATCAGCAAATGAGAAGATTACTAATGAAGTTATTCGTCTATATCTTCATATCTTTAGCAATCATTAGTATGATTGGTTATAGCTTAATTTCTTTAGAAATGGCAGATTTAGCAATCATATTTGGTGAATATGAACCGATTCGTTTTTCTATAAAACCACTATGGTTAGGTGGACTTATCATAGCAATCACATTTAGCCTCACTCAATGGTTTTATATATTAAAGATTAAAGACATCGATCCAACAAAAGTTTTAAAACTTAATCAGTTATAAAGATACTCTAAACAATTGATATTTTACGGTGTAAGTAATATAATGAGGGTAAACAAGCAAGAAACATTTTTGAAATATTTATTCATCTATATTCAATAAGGAGGATATTATGAAGAAAATTTTATTATTTATTGTACTTTTCACATTCTTATTTGGCTTAGCTGCTTGTAATAGAGAAGTAGATCTAGATCTAGAAGCACCTCAAAACTTAGATATCACGGACGGTATACTAACTTGGGATGCAGTAACAGATGCTGATCACTATGTTGTTTTTGTTGATGAAGCAGAATACGAAGTTACGACAACAACATTTGATTTGACGACTCTAGAATTAGCTACTGGTACCTATGCTGTATCAGTTGTCGCAGCTAAAGATGATAAAGTATCTATACCTTCTAGTGTATTAAACTATGAAGTAACTGAAGGTACTGTAGATACTGTAGATGCTCCAACAAATGTTCAAATTAACGCTGGTGTTGTTTCATGGACAGCAGTTACGGATGCCACAAGTTATGTGGTTCATGTTGGATCTTTAAGTTACAGTGTAACAACAACTCAACTTGATTTAACAACTAAAAATATTCCTGTTGGTACACATACAGTTTATGTTGTCGCTAAAAAAGATGCACTAACATCAGAAAATTCAGCTTCAGTGTCATATACTGTTGAAGAAAATGTTTCACAAGATACAATTTATTCAACTGTTCTAGGTGGTATTAATCCAATGTATGAACCAGATATGACAGAAGAAGATTTTGAAGATGAATGGGAATATTATGATTATTTATCTGCAAGCGAAATGGCAGCAGCTTATGCTCAAACTTCCATTGCGCTAGGTATGACTGAATCTCAAGCCATCCAGTTCTTTGGTGATGCAAAATCCATGGTAATGGGTATGCCAATGATGACTGGTCTTGATGATTTCTTATTAGAATTAGAAATACTTGATGACTATAACATGGATCACCAAGATTTAGCAGCAATGATTTATGAATTTTTAATTGTCATGCTTGATGCTAATATTAGATCTAACACATTAAATCTTACTTATGCTAATGAAGAAATTTCAATGTATGAAACTGAAATGAACACGATTAAAGCTTCACAAGCATATATGGATGCATATAATTTGATGAAAAGTTATGCAACTGTTGATGAATATGATGGTTTAGATGCATTTTTCAGTGGTGAAATTCATGAGTTACGTTATATCGTAGAAGAAATTCAATCATCATTGATTTATGGATATAACTTTCATCCAGAATATTATTATTTTGAAGATGATATGACAATAGAATATGTGATGGATCTTCAAATCATCATGACTGCAATGTATAATGATACAGCTGGAGATGGTGAAGCTTTCATTAATAACATGTATTCTGAACTCCAACCATTATTTAATCTTTATGAAAAAGCTCAATGGAAACATTATGCAGAAGAAAGAGTTGAAGGAGATACACAAGCTAACTTAATGATGAATGAAATGTTAGTTTTAATGGAAACTGAAGAAGTTCAATTCAAAGGATCATTAGAAGTTGTATTTGAATTCTTAATTACTGTTAAAAATACATTCCCACAAAACTCTATCGACTTAATTGATGGTGCAATCAATGGAGATGCATTAACCTTAACAGAAGGTCTAATCATTAAAGATGAAATGGTATTAATGCTTCAAAATGCACTTCCAACAGCAGCTGATTTTGAGTTACTATATGAAACTGCGTTAATTATCTCAGGTGGTTTAACCGATACTGATGTAACCACAGGCCTACAATATGCACAAGTAAACGGTCAAATCAGTCATGCATCAATCAATCTATTCTTAGACTTTATTGGTGATATCGATGAAACATTAATCACTGGTGGTATGGATATTCTTGATCAAGCATATGATGAAATGTATGATTATTATGATTTCGAAAATAATCCTGTTGTCTTAATTGATTTTGCATTATACGTCATTGATTATGTTGATCAATTTAATTTAGATTATGCAACTGAAATCGCTGCTTTAGAAGCATTGATTACACCAGCATATGAAGAATATTACTTTGTTTTAGCAATCGAAAATATCATTTATCAAATTGAAAATGACCCTTACATGCCAGAAGATGAAAAACTAATTATTTTAGGTATGTTAGATGAACTTAAACATGAATTTGATACATATAAAGCATTAAGTGATTTATTAGGTGATAGTGCAAATAGCGCTTTAAGATATGTCATCGATACAGAAGCTAGAATCATTAAGACTGTGATTGCATTAAATGAAAATCAAGGAACTGATATGGTTCAAATGATGATGGATTTAGAACAACTTATCAATGATATCCATATGATTGATACAGAAATCTTTGGAGATGTAACAAGTGCAGATATTGATGTTCTATTAGATGCTGCAAGACTTCCACTTAAGACAGCTTTAGAAGCTGAAGGTATTGATATCACCTTTGAAACAACATTTGATAACATTAAACCATTTGTTAATCAATTAATTCTAAATGTCATCAATCTAAAAGCTGATTTATTAAATGAAGCTGATTTAATTGATTTAGATGCATTTATCTTAAATGAAAACATAAGTTCTCCAGATTTAGGTGTTGGAATTGCGATTGTAGAAGTGTTATACAACACATTAACAACTGCAAATCAAACAATGATTTTAGGATCTGTTGACATCTTCTTTGATTCAATTATTGAATACTCAGAAATCATGGCACTTACTGGTGCTACTCAAGCAGAAATTGATCAAATGCAAACAGATGTTAAAGCGCAACTCAACATGATGTTTGATGAAATTGAAGCAATCTATGCTTTAGATGAAAATAACTTAACATTAGCAGATGAAGAAAGAATTTATGATTTCTTGATGATATTTGGTAGCGAGCAACCAGAAGAAGAACCTATGTTAACTTAAAAGTAAAATAAATAAAAAAAGCTATTTGGAATCTACCAAATAGCTTTTTTTATGCTTTTTCAATGGGGATAAAAATTTCAAAATACGGATTATTAAGATCTCTACCACTACTGTAAACTTCATGTTTAATTGGGAGTGGGTCGTAATATTTTGTATCCGGATCTAACTTTAATTTGTACTCGCTATGATCAATAAAATCAAATATATCATGATATGTTTGACCAATCGATTGATTTTGTGGGTGTGACACATGGACATATAAAGATTCTGGAACTCTAAATTCAATCATACCCTCAGGTATATTTTGTGATTCACTAACTTCATATACAGAATAATGCACAAAACCACCATTTTTCGTGTGATATGAAAGGCCTAATTGATGTTCAGGATTAACTGCAGTTTCAAGTTCGCTCACACGCTCACTCATTTTTTTAATCATGTCCTTTAATTCAGTAATTTCTTTCCAAGTACCTTCCCATTTCATGCCAATCGTACGATAAGCTTTAAGCTCAATAATATCAAAATTTAACTTTTCCATACGATACCTCCTTAAATACATTTCTATTTTATCATGAATTTGTTAGTTTTTAAATGAAGGTATTATGAAATACTTTCTGTTTTAAGCAATGCATTCAACCATTTTATATGCATAGAAATAATAGGACCAATGGCAATTGCTAATATAAAACTACCAACATTAACCGCACCAAAGCCTATAGTTGCTAAGAAACCGATACTAGTTGCGAGAAGAATTGCAAATAGTTCAATCATAATACGCATTGTAAAAAATCTTTTTACTTTTAATACTTTCATTAAGATTACAGTTAATTCATCATACACCATAGCTGGAAATCTTGAGACAATGATTAATGCTAAACCTAACGATAATAGAACTGCTCCACCTACATATGAAAGATATTGCAGCCAAACTGCCTCGATTGTTAAATTACCTAGGATTAAAATATCCCACAAATCTATGACAAATGATAAACTAATAATAGGAATTAATATAACTGCATATTTGATATCTCTTTTATAAAATAATACAAACAATAGTACTGTAACATTAACAATAAAAGCTGCTAAACCCCAAGTACTACCAATCAGTTTACTAAAGTTATAACTAACTGTATCCCATGCACCTACACCAAGCGTAGATCTAAATAATATGTTTATTCCGAAACCAAGAACAAAAACACCAAAAAGATATAAGAAAACGCGTAATATATAATTATTCATAAACTTCTGATTCATTGCAGCCTCCGTTGGTTTTACCAACCAATACACATTATAACATAAAAAAAACATAGTTTTTTATTAAGAATTGATTAAAACCTATAGAATTTTAGTATAATCTTAGAAAAATTATGATAAGATATATACAAATCATAAGGTGGAGGTTAATCATGGATCTTTTACTTAGTATACTCGGTATAAGCATCGTCATCTTTTTTGTGCTATCAATGACTAACGGAGTAAAAAAATATGTAAAAATTAAACCAGTCTTATGGCTCGCATCTAAACATAAGATTTTTGGGATGACTGCGGTGTCTTTAGCACTCATCCATTTTGTGGTTGCAATCATCAATGATCAATTGAGACTTACGGGTATTTTAACACTTGTTTCCCTAATTTTAACGGGTGCTTTTGGTATGATGTTTTATAAACTTAAGAATAAGAAGTTTTATATACTTCATCGTATCATGGGACCTATCACGTTTGTATTCATGATTATCCATATTATTTTAAATACGACTACGTAAAGTAACAAGGATTTTGTCCTTGTTTTTTATTATAAAAAAGTTTGGTAGTGATATATTGAGAACAATATTAAAACATGGTCATATGGCAAAAGTATATATCGAAGACGATTTTGTGTATAAAACATACGACGATTTTTATCCAGAAGAATGGGTAGATAAAGAAGTTTATATACACGATATTTTACTACGCAAGACAAACTTAAATATTACTGAAGTAGAAAAAGTTAATGCACATGAAATTAAAATGCCATTTTTGAGTCATCAAAATCTTGGATTTTATTTAATGCGTAACGTAGATGAATCACTGATAGATGATTTTGTAAAACTCCAACATGAAATGCATCAATATCAAGCTCTTGAACTTGAAAATGCACATATTGTATTTAAAAGATGGATTGAGATGAGTCAATTAAGTAGAGATATTAAACACATTGCTCACGATGTTTTAGAGACGATTGAATATGAAAATTATCTATGTCATTTCGATTATCAACCATCTCATGTCGTTATTTTTAGAAATGAGTATTACATTATGGACTGGATACATGCCAAACTTGCAAATCCAATATTAGATATCGCAAACACTTATGTGAACTTAAGATTGGATCAATATGATCTTGCACACAAATACTTACAAAGAGTAACATCTTTATTTGATTATGATAAAGAAAAAGTATTTTTTGCAGTACCACTCATGGCTGCTATTAAAATGATAGAAACTGATGATATATTTGAACATAAAGTTTTGACAACTTTAGTATTTGATCCCAAAAATAAAGATATTACTAAATAATTCAAATCATTTCTTAGATTTTTTTATGATTTTTCCCACCAAACATATGGTGGATTTTTTTTGATTTCATGAAATCACAGATATAAACATCAAAAAATGTTATAATATATGAAAACGAAGTAAAAAAGCGAGGAAAAATAATGGATTCTATTCTTACTGTAAAAAACCTAATCAAAGCATATAAGAATATTGTCGCAGTTGATGATATCTCGTTTGAAGTTAAAAGAGGGAGTTTATTCGCTTTTTTAGGACCAAATGGTGCAGGAAAATCAACAACCATAAATGTGATAACAACACTGCTTAATAAAGATGCTGGTGAAGTTCTTTTAAATGGGAAGTCAGAGGATAAGTATTTTAGAGAAAAAATAGGTGTTGTTTTTCAAAATAATGTTTTAGACGATGTCTTAACCGTAAAAGAGAACTTGATCTATAGAGGTGCACTTTATCTGAAGACCAAAGAAAAAGTGCATCAAAGATATGAAGAACTATCAGAGTTTCTTAATTTAAAAGAGTTTGAGAACCAAAGATTTAAAACACTTTCTGGTGGGCAAAAGCGAAGAACAGAAATCGCTAGAGCTTTATTTGCTGATCCTGAATTATTGTTACTTGACGAACCTACAACTGGATTAGACCCAGAAACAAGACAAATCGTGTGGAGAGTCATCAAAAGACTTCAAGAAGAAAAAGGAATTACAATCTTTCTTACAACACATTATATGGAAGAAGCAGCAAATGCTGATCATGTAGTGATTATTAATAAGGGTAAAATCATGGTGCAAGGCACACCAGCTTACTTAAAAGAAAAATTTAGTTTCGATAGAATGAAAATTGTACCATTTGATAAAGAAGCATTTAAAGATAAATTACAATCATTAAAAAGATCATACGAAAAAATCGCTGATCAATTCATCATAACCGTTGAAGATACCAAAGATACGTTACTCTTGATTGAAGAACTCAAATCAAATATTAAACAATTTGAAATTGTCAAAGGTTCTATGGATGATGTTTTTATTAACGTCGTAGGAAAGGATGAAATTTATGTATGAGTTTGTTGCATTAGTCAAAAGACACATGCTTAAATTCTTAAGAGATAAAACAGCTGTCTTTTTTTCGTTTTTAAGTGTCATTATCCTTTTGGCGTTATATTTCCTATTTATTGGTGAAAGCTATGTGAGTAATTTAAGAGAACTCCAAGAAGATGGAATTTTCACAAGAGGATTTGTTGATTTTGTAAAAATAAGCAATATGATGGGTGGCATTTTGGTCGTTAATACAATCTCTTTATCTCTGGGGATTATGGGTAATGTTATTACTGACTTAGAACAAAGAGCATTAGATGCTTATTTAGTTACACCAGTTAAAAGATATAAGATCATTTTTAGTTATTATGTTTCTGCAATCATAGTCACTATATTTTTCACACTCATCATGTGGGGATTTACAATTTTATATGCTGGTATAGTAAGTGGCTATTGGTACACATTTGAAGTTATCATTAAAACTTCTTTATTGTTGTTGTTCTTTACATTTATATCATCATCGTTAATGATTTATTTAACAACACTGCTTAAATCAGTCAATGCCTTTGGTACTTTATCTGGGATTTTAGGTACACTGATTGGATTTATATGTGGTATTTATTTTCCACTGGCTAACTTTAGCAGTGGTATTCAATATGTCTCATCGGTTTTCCCATTTACTCACATGACTATTTTACTCAAGAATATTATGTTAGATCAGTCTTTAACAGCACTACAAACAACTGTGCCGGTAGATGCATTTGAAAGGATTAAACTTTATTTTGGAGTTAATGAGTTAGGTGTGTTTGGACAACATGTCGATATGATTTGGTTGATGATTGGTTCAGCTGTTATCGCTTGTATTTTACTTTATCTTGGCTATTTTAATATGAGTAGAAAAATAAAAAATTAGTTTGGAAGTAAACATATTTTTATTGTTTAAGACATATATAAAACTTAAAAAGTTCTTAAATAGATAGAAACCTCATTGAAAATGAAAGCATTTTATGCTAAATTATATGTAAATATGGAGAGAAATAGAGATGGCAAACTTTTTTAAACATGCACAAGAAAGACTTAAAAATAAATATAATTTAGATGTTATTCATGACATTGTTTTAGGGAACAGTGAACGTGTTTTTTTATATGCTGATCGATCTGAAGGAGAGCAAATAACGCTGCATGTTATCAGTAACTCATTAGAACTCATTGGATTACCACATCAAGAAAGCATTACAATTGATCGTTTGATGAGTCTGATTGATTATGAAAATAAATATGCTGAAGTGGCTGGACTATCTAGATATAAAACATACATTGAAAAAGAATTATTTGATTTCAGTAAAATTATGAATATTACATTTCCAATTAAATACAACAATCAAAGAGTGTGGATTCATTTTGATGGATTTAAAGTTGAGAAAAATAAAGATGTTTACGCAATTTTCGCAAGTAACATTACTGAACTTATGGAACATGAAGAAGAACTTTATGAGAAAACCCATAAAGACTCATTAACACAACTTTTTAACAAATATGCATTTGATTATCATTATGGATTAAGATATCAAATGGAAGATTTGCATATACTCTATATCGATATCGATGACTTCAAAGACATTAATGATAAATTTAGTCATCATGTAGGTAATGAGACATTACAAAAATTAGCTTTAGTACTTAAACGATATGAATCAGATAATAACCGATTTTATCGATTGGGTGGAGATGAGTTTGTAGGTATGTTTTTTAATAACACAGACGAAGTGTTAAACGTTGCACATGATATTTTGATGCGTACCAAGCAAATCGTTTTACCACAATCCAATAAAAATTTTACAGTATCTATAGGTGTAATAAAAGCTACACAAAGAGAAGATCTGGTTAGAAAAGCTGACGATTTACTATATAAAGCAAAAAACAATGGAAAAGATCAAGTAGTATTCGATATTGAAAGTTAAAAAAAGGCGATTCTTATTTAAGAACCGCTTTTTTGTTACTCTTCTTTTTTTGTTTCTTTTAATTTCTGATAAAACATGTCCTTGACTTCTTGTGGACTCATGAATGGTAATAAATGAGATTCATCAAAGTCTTCAAGTTTACCTTCATCGATTTTTTCTCTAATGAGACTAATTGTTTCGCGAGAAATAAAAGGTAATGCATGTTTAATGCTATCTTGATCATTTTGTTCAATCATTTGATGAACTAATTCATTTAATTTTTGTTTTGACAAGAATGGATAAAGTTTGCGAAGGGGTACTTCAGTTACTTCTTTTGCAATAATTTTTTCTGCAAGCTCTTCTAAATCTTCATCATTCATGAATGGTAAGTATTTGTAGACGTTCATAGTAATTTTCCTTTCTTATAAATAAAATTTGTTTTATGTGAGATCATTTGTCTCTCTTCAATCGTTAAATATGGATATAAATCATTGATATCATGTTTATCATAAGATATGATATATCCCAGTAAGTATAAGCGTTCTTCCATGTTAAGATGTGGCCACATCACTTGATATGAAAGATTTAATTTACCTTGAATGACAAGGTTAATCAATTGTTTTCTTTCTTCAATATTGAATAAGTGAAAATAAGATCTAAAATCATTTTCAAGTTGATCAGACTTGATAAAGTTTGAGAATACAGCTTGTCTAGGGAATTGTTCCATTTGTTTTTGAATATCATTTCTTGAGATAGTTGCATCATCTATTAGAAATTCAATACCGATGTCAAATAGCTCAGTTAAGGAAATCAAAACTTCAATTGAAGGTAAGCTTTTCCCTGTTTCCCATTTGCTAACTGCTTGACGTGACACATATAACTTGCTAGCGAGTTCATCTTGTGTCATGTTTTTTTCTTTTCGTAAAGATTCAATCGTTTGACCGATTTTTGTTAAATCAAGCATAAGTACCTCCTTTACTCTTTTATTTTAGCACAGTTCTTATGTATTAAAAGCAACCTTTAGTTGCATGTGTTTTTACAAATCAAAGCAATTTTTTAAACATCATATGTAAATCTTTTTTCACTTTACATTTTCTTTACAAACTAATTACTCATTCATGATATCTATAAATTTCTTTACTCGATATAATATGAGTGAAAAAATTAAAGGAGAACAAAAAATGAACAAAATAAAAGGTTTAATGTTAGTTTTGGTCTTTGGCTTAACTTTAGGATTAGTAGCATGTCAAGCTCAAGAAGAAGCATTTAATACTGATAGTAATATCACTGTATATACTAGAGATACTACATCGGGTACAAGAGCTGGTTTTATGGGTGGTATCGGATTTGATGAAGCAGAGTCAAGTGACGATGTTTTAGTTGAAGGATTTGTAATTAAAGACAATACAGGTATCATGACTTCTATGCAAACTGATGAGTTTGGTATCGGTTATGTATCACTTGCAAGTTTAACAGATGACATCAAAGGTTTATCATTTAATGGCGTTGCACCTACAGTAGATAACGTTATTAATAATACATATGATTTAAAACGTCCATTTAATTGGATGGTAAGAGCTGATGGTGATTTCCCTAGTCAAGATGTTGAAGATTTAGTTCATGCATTTATCGCATTTTTAGGAACAACTGATGGCGCAGATATCATCAACAATGCTGGTGCTGTTGCACTACCTGCAACTGAAACTTGGGATGATATTAAAGCAAACTATCCAATCACTGAACAAGACAATAGTGGTGTTACAGTAAGATTTGGTGGATCAGATTCTATTCAAAAAGTCGCAGAAGCTTTAACACAAGCGTTTAGCGCTAAAGCTGGAAACTTTGTAGCAGATCATGATCATACAGGTTCTGGGGATGCTTATAAGAGAGTTGTTGGTGATCAAAAAGATGAATCTGTTGGTAAAGATGTTGGATTTGCATCAAGACCATTCAAAGATTCTGAAAAAGAAGTTGGTGGTGTTGCTCTTCCTGAAGCACAATACGGTCAACTTGCATGGGATGCAATTGTTGCAATCGTTCATGTGAATAATCCAATCAACAATGTTACTGCAGATGATTTAAAGAAAATTTATGAAGGTACATATACGAAGTGGTCAGATTTAATTACTGAATAAAGCTAGATGAGATAAAAAGATAAAGACCTTTGTTAGGTCTTTTCTTGCGTGTAAAGGATGAGAATATGCAACAATTAATGAATTTAAGAAAATCTAAAAACGGTAAGAACAAAATCATTGATTTAATCATAAGAAACTTTTTGTTTTTTCTTGCGATTTTATCATCATCATTTGTGTTTATCGTTGCAGGTGTTATTTTACTTAAAGGTATAACACCGTTTATTAGTGATAATGGAGGGTTAGGGTCTGTTAATCTATGGCGATTTTTAACAGGAGATACATGGCTTATTGGTGAGTCATTCCAATCTAACTTATATAGTGTGGGATTTATTATCATAAGTACGCTTTTTATCGCTTTTTTGTCATTATTACTTAGTTTTCCAGTAGGTGTTTTAACTGCTTTATTTATCGCAAAGATTGCACCTAAAAGGTTAGCTGAAACTCTAAGAACCGTTATAGAACTTTTAGCGTCTATACCTTCAATTATCTACGGTTTATTTGGAGCAGGTTTTGTATTAAAGTTTGTTTATAATTTGAGTGCGCTACTTGGATATCAATCAAAAGGTGGAAACTCGATGTTAGCTGCTGTCATTGTATTAGCAATCATGACAATCCCCACCATTACTTCTATCAGTGAAGTAGCTATTAGATCTGTTGATAAAGAAATTATCCATGGATCACTTGCATTAGGCGCAACACCAATGCAAACCAATTTTAAAGTTGTATTAGCTGCAGCTAAATCCGGGATATTTACTTCAGCCATTCTTGGTATCGGACGTGTGTTAGGAGAAGCAACTGCAGTTAGCCTAGTTGCTGGTGGTAGAAGATCAGGACTATCATTTAATATTTTAGATACAACTTCAACTTTAACAACAACAATGCTCGAAGGCATGAAAGAAACAGTTGGACTTGATTATGACATTCGTTTTTCAGTAGGGATTGTTTTGATGGTAGTGATTTTACTCACTAATTTAATCTTAAATACGATTAAAAAGAAGGTAGGTCATGTCCATGTTAAGTAGAAAACAAAAAGAAAATCTATACAAGGGTATAACATATGGTGCATCATTTATATCACTTGCGGTATTACTACTTATTGTTGGATATGTATTTTTAAATGGGTTTAGATTGTTAAACCTAGATTTAATCACTCATAATTATAAAGCAGTCACTTATATTGCTGATATAGATGAAGGATTTGAGTTAGGCAATTTTGATACAGATCGAAATTTTGATGAAGAAACATTCTATTCTGAAAAATGGGGATTAGCCTTAACAAATGATGAGGATTTACAAGGTAAAAATGTTATTGTTGTTACTTATGTTCATCCTGACTCACCTTTACACACATTAAATAATAAAGGTGTAGGTGACCCTAATTTAGACTTAAGAATCGATTATGAAATTATTAGAATTGCTTTTGATGGTGCTGCAAGCGCACTTTCCAGTAGAGGTGCACAAAATATGATTACTCTACTTGATCAGCAAGATGACATTAGAGAACTAGAATTTGCAACTACAGGTGGGGGTATTAGAGGATCAATCATCACAACCTTTTACTTAATTGTGCTAACTTTAGTATTTGCACTTCCAATTGGTATAGGTGCAGCTATTTACTTAAACGAATATGCTAAGAATAATAAGTTTAATCGCATGTTAAGATCATTTATTGAAACCTTGACAGGTGTACCATCCATTATTTATGGCTTAATGGGACTTGCGATTTTTGTCCCAATCACCATCCGTTTAACATCTGCAACTACAGGTAACTTAATTTCTGGTTCAATGACTTTAGCAGTCATATTATTACCAATCATCATAAGAACAACAGAAGAAAGCTTAAAAGTAGTACCAGATGATTATAGGTTTGCAAGTTTAGCTTTAGGGGCAAGCAAAACTCAAACAGTATTTAAAGTGATTTTACCGAATGCATTTAGTGGCATATTAACCGCTACCTTACTTGCAATAGGAAGGATTATCGGTGAAAGTGCAGCTTTAGTATTTGCAATCGGAACATCCATCAAAGATGATGTTTATTTAACAGATCGATCAACCTCTTTAGCAGTTCATATCTGGTCTATGATGACTGATGAGCCTGCAAACATAGAACTTTCATCAACGATAGCTTTAATCATCTTGATGATTGTATTAATATTAAATATTTCAATCAAATTGATATCAAAAAGATTTATGAGAAAGTATGGTGTAGTTAGATGATAACAGTAGATAACAAAAAAACATTTGAAATAAAAAATCTAGATTTATTTTATGGAGAAAAGCAAGCTTTACTTAATATTGAATTACCAATTTATGAAAAAGAAGTAACAGCTTTAATAGGACCATCAGGATGTGGTAAATCAACATTTTTAAGAACACTCAATCGCATGAATGATTTAGTTGAATCATGTAAGATTACAGGAGATGTATCCTATCATGGAGAAAATATCTATGATCAAAATACAGATGTGATTGGTCTAAGAACAAAAGTTGGGATGGTTTTCCAAAAACCAAATCCATTTCCGATGAGTATTTTTGAAAATATTGCTTATGGACCAAAATGTCAAGGCATTAAAAACAAACAAGAATTAAATGAAATCGTTGAAACAAGCTTAAAACAAGCCGCTTTATGGGATGAAGTTAAAGATAGACTTAAAGAAAGCGCACTTTCATTATCTGGTGGTCAACAACAAAGATTATGCATAGCAAGAACGATTGCGATGAAACCAGAAGTGATATTAATGGATGAACCAACCAGTGCACTTGATCCGGTTGCAACCGCAAAAATAGAAGATTTGGTTGTCGAACTAAAAAAAGATTATACGATTGTGATTGTAACGCATAATATGCAACAAGCTGCGCGTATATCGGATAAAACAGCATTCTTTTTAATGGGTGAACTCATTGAATTTGGAGATACAAACCATGTATTTTCAACACCAGAAAACAAAAAAACCGAAGCATATATTACGGGAAGATTCGGATAAAAAGGAGAAAAATCATGACATTAAGACAACATTTAGAAGAAATGATTGAAGAATTAAAAAAACAAGTTGCAGAAATGGCAGACCTAGCTTTAAGTAACCTTAGAGAAGGATTAGAAGCGTTTAAGAATAATGATTTAGAACTTGCAAGAATCGTCATTAAAAAAGATGATGAAGTCGATCAGTATGAAGAAGAAATTGCTAAACAAGCACTAAAGATTATTTGGAGAGAACAACCAGTTGCAAGCGATCTAAGATTAGTCACAGGTATCTTAAAGTTAATTACCGATCTAGAGCGTATTGGGGATCATGCAACAGATATAGCTGAAATGACATTACATCTTGATGGTAATTTAAACAAACGGGTATTACCACTGACTTCAAAAATGGCTGAAATCGTTGAGGAAATGGTTTTATTAAGTATCAAAGGACTAGTTCATGTCAATGAAGAAATTGCTCGTGAAGTCATCAAAAAAGACGATCAAGTGGATGATTTGTTTCAACAACTCATCTCAAAGATGACAACTGAATTAAAACATGATAAAATTGATGCAAATGAGTTAATCTATGTACTCATGGTTGCTAAATATTTTGAACGTGTTGGTGATCACGCGGTAAACATCGCTCAATGGATTATTTTCATGGTTAAAGGAACACATAAGAATACGTTGTTATTCTAAAGGAGGGGCATATATGCCAATGATTTATTTTGTGGAAGACGATCAAGCCATTCAATATGTAATTGAAAAAACTATCGAAAATGCAGGGTTTAATGGCAAAGGGTTTTCAACTGGAGAAGCATTTATGGAGCACTTTAGAAAACAAAAACCAGATATGGTTTTACTTGATGTGATGCTACCAGATACATCTGGACTAGATTTACTAAAGTTGATTAGAAAAATAGATGATAAGTTACCTGTAATGATGATATCTGCTTTACAAAATGAGATGGATAAAGTGATTGCACTTGATTTAGGTGCAGATGATTATATGACCAAACCTTTTGGTGTATTAGAGTTAACATCACGTATTCAAGCACGATTAAGAAATCTTCAAGGAGATCATCTATTTACCTTAAACAATATTAAAATTGACGATAAAAAACATATCTTTATGATTGATAAAAAAGATGTGTATTTGACAAACAAAGAGTATGATATCTTAAAATTATTACTAAAAAATCAAAATGAAGTGGTTTCAAAAGAAACTATATTTAGGTTTGTTTGGGAAACAGACTTCATTGGTGAAACAAGAACTTTAGATATGCATATCAAATCACTTAGACAAAAATTAAAAGCGAATGGTGCAGAAGCTAAAATTACAACTGTTCGTAGCGTGGGGTATTTTATTGAATGAAAAAAGCAGTCATTAGAAATAACATCGTGCTCTTACTTAGTGCCTTTATGTTGTTTTTTGTGATTGTCTTTTTCGCTTTATATCAATTTGAAAAGAGACATCAAACATCGATGATGTCTTTTTTGTTAGATGAAATTGTTGCTCATTATGAAAACTATAATGATACTGACCAAGCATTTGTGAGTTCCTTTGATCAAAGCCAACGAAGAATCACAATACTAGATGAAAATGGATATGTAATTGCAGATACACACGATAATGAAGTTGGACAAGATAAAAGTCAAAGACCAGAAATCTTAGATTTAAATCAAGTGTATTCAAGACAATCTGATACCATAGATGTCGATTTATTATATGTCGCAAGACAGCTTGATGATGGGACGTATATTAGAGTCTCAATACCTTTAGAAACTCAAATTACAGCATATAGACAAGTATTGTGGACACTTGTAATTAGTGGGTTATCTATCTTAATCATCTATTATTTTGTTTTAAAAAAAGTAAATCAAAACTTGATTAAACCCTGGGATAAAGTTAAAGAAGGTGTCATCAAACTTAATCAAGGTAAATATCAGATGATGACTTTAAATAGTCCATATGATGAAATCAATGTCATGTTACATGAAATGAATCAAATCAACTATGATACTTCTAAATACTTAAATAGAATCAATAGTTATCAACAACAATTAAGATATATTTTAAATGAGATTAAGCAGTCCATTCTTCTTTTCGATAAACATAAAAAGTTAATGTTTTTTAATCAAGATGCGAAATTGCTATTTGACTTAAAAGATGATTACATCAACCAAGAAGGTTATAAATTTATAAGAGATATTGAGCTTAATAAAGCATTAGATCATGTATTCGAAAATAACCAATCCTTTCAAAAAGATTATCGTAGTTTAGATAGAATCTATGATTGTTATATCTATCCTCTACATAAAAAAGAAGAAGACGAAGGGTTAGCAAGTATATTAATGGTTCTAAAAGATGTAACAGAAGAACGTCAAATTGGTCAAATGAAACGAGATTTCTTTTCTCATGCATCTCATGAATTAAAATCACCATTAACCGCAATTAAAGGGTACGCTGAGCTTATTTTATATGACATGATTAAAGAAAACGAGATTAAAGAAAGCTCAAAAAAAATCATCAATCAAACAGAGTTTATGTCTGCACTTGTTGAGGATATGCTTATGCTATCTCGTCTAGAAAATATTAAAGAAGAAAGTTATCAAGATATTTATTTAGATCAGATATTAGATGAAGTGATAGATACACTAAGTCAACCATTAAAAGATAGAAAAATGACTCTTGAAATGGTAAAAAAAGAACATATAAGCTATTATGGAGATCCATTGGATTTTTCTAAGTTATTCAAAAATTTAATTGAAAATGCGTATAAATATAGCGATGAAAACAAAACCATAAAAATTGAACTAAAAACACAAAAAGATCAAGTTATATTTATCGTTAAGGACCAAGGTAAAGGTATACCAAAGAAACATCAAAGTCGTGTATTTGAAAGGTTTTATCGTGTTGATAAAGGAAGACTTGACGGCGGTACAGGATTAGGTCTGGCGATTGTTAAACATATTGCGATAAAATATCAAGGCAAAATTGATTTGAAATCTAGTCTTTCTGAAGGCACAACAATCAAAGTTTCTTTTAAGCGTTCATAGAAACTTTAGGACATATTTTTGATAAACTAGATTTGATTAAAAACAAAGGAGCTTTATATGTCAAAACTATATATGTTAACAAAACCAAATTGTCCCAATTGCAATAAACTAAAACTATATTTAAAAACAGCCCTAAATAATAAATATCAAGATGATATTACCATAGTAGATAAAGAAGAAAATTTTGATTTTTTTGTGGAGCTGGTTAAGAAATATATGGTATTGGCATTGCCAGTACTGATTAAAGATGATGATATATTAATAGATATGAAACCAGAACTCATCAAAGCTTTTCTAAGAAAACATACAGGAAAATAAAAAAAGAGCGGTGATTGACCGCTCTTTGCTATTTATATATGGCAGGGATAACAGGATTCGAACCCGTACTAACGGTTTTGGAGACCGCTGTGCTACCATTGACACCATATCCCTAACAGCATGTATAAGTATAGCATAAATAAAGATTAAAATGCAATTATTAAAAAAGAAAAAAGACGAAAAATTATTTTTCGTCTTCTACATCATCTTTAAAGATTGCTTGTTTTGACACCGTAACTTCTTTTTCTTGCTTTCTTTGCAGTTTGAGTCTTACATATTTATGGAAGAACAAGAAGTAAGTAATAATCACAACAACTAAAACATAGACGAGCATAATTCTCCACATAACACCGTTATAAGCTGATAAGTCATCTTTTTCAGTAACTAAGTTAAAAGCAATAATATCATCTTCAGTTAGTCCATCTGCTCCAAAATCATCACTTAATCGATAAGATTCAGGATCGATTGCGAAGTTGCTATCTTTATGATCATCATGAACGGCATCTCTATATTCTTCGTTTGATGCTACAAAAAATGGAACTTCATCAAAAACATAACTGCCATTATCATTAGTTTCACCGTTAGAATACTCTAATGTTAATGTTTCAATTAAAGCATATTCAGGTTCAGCATTTTCATCATCATTAGGAATAAGTGTATAGTTAGGCGCATCAAATAAGAATAATGCAGGTACATTATAAATACTAAACTGTAAAACTGGATCAAAAATAATACTTCCATTATTTTGATACTCATCGTTAACAAGTAATGTTTGATGAGATAAAGTTACAGACATTCTTATGATTGGGTTTTCAATAAGTTCATCATCTTCTACAATTTTAATATCATTAATGACAAACATCAAGCCATCATATTTTTCATCTCCGTATGATATACCAATTGCATATGCAGATAAATTAAATTGATAATCGCCTTCATCGCTTATATATTCATAAATTTTTGGAGTCTCTTGATAATAATCTATGGTAAGAGATGTCATTAATCCTGTTAATAGTGTTTCATCATCATCCATATTTTCTCTAACTTCAGTATCATAATATTCTTGTAGTTTCGCAGTATATGCTAATCTAAATACAACAACAGAAATAAATACTATTGCCAGTACATAGATGGATCTACCTATCCATTTCATCATGTATATCACACCTTTCGTAAAGTATGATACACGATAATTTACAAATATACAACTAAAATAAAAAAATTACATTATTTCACTTTACAAATATGAAATTTATTGTATAATAGAAATTGCGCTATGACATGGCGGCCGTGGCGAAGTGGTTAACGCATCGGGTTGTGGTCCCGACATTCGAGGGTTCGATTCCCTTCGGCCGCCCCATAATAGCATAGTAGGCCCATAGCCAAGGGGTAAGGCAAGGGACTTTGACTCCCTCATCGTTGGTTCAAATCCAGCTGGGCCTGCCATTTAAAAGATAGAGAAACGAACTTTCGTTTCTTTTTTTCTTTTTAAAGTAAAAAATCTCTGTTTGCTCTAACATGAAATAGGAGGAATGAGAGATGAAAAAAATATTCATATTTATTACATTAGTATGTACAGGTTTTATGATTGTACAAGGAAGAAGCTATGCAAGAGTTGAGACGTTGCCTATAGGAAGAAATTATCTAGATTTAACAACGTTCTTTGAGTTTGGTAATGACAATAATTTATACTACAGTAATAGCGAGTTTAAGATTAAAAGGGGATCTACTTATACACTTGTGATGAGTAAAAATGCTGTTTTGACTTGGTATGATCAAATTGAAAGTCTAGAAGCTGATATCACAAATATACCAAGTTATAATCCCATATCTTATGCATATGTTAAAGATGATCTTAATCAAAGGGTATATATAGAATTTACTCCTGATGAGGATTACTTATTGTTTGAAAGACTACATGTGGATGCATCTAATTTGGTTGCCCCATATGAAATCATTTTATATGAAGGCGTTTACGCAGATTTTTTTGGCTTTGAACCATACATTAATCCAAACGAAGCATTGAAGTATTATGGGCAAATAAAAGTTGACTTTGACCATTTACTTACAACAGAAACGATATCATCTTATGTTTCAGCACAAACACCTGAAGGATTATCAATATCTAAAGAGATATCTCATGACACTTACACTTCAAGTGAAAAACTTCCTGGACAATATGAGCTCATTTATGAAGCGAGTCATAATAATATCACAAAACAATATATATTATCAGTGCTCGTTGAAGATTTAACTGCTCCAGTTTTATCTGTGTCTGAACCTATTAGAGTGCCACTGTCAAATAAAGTAGATGTGAACACGTTAAGAACATTGATTACTGTAACCGATAATGTGGACTTATTAAATTATCAACATCTATCAATCATTCATGACACATATACAGAAGCTACAACTGTAGGAACATACGAGATTACTGTTAGTGTTTCTGATTTAAGTTCAAATCAAACGTCACAAACATTTTCTGTAGAACTCTATGATAACGTAGGACCTAATATTAAAGGACCATCGCAATTATACTTATATGTTGGTGATACACCACTATCAGATCAAGATATACTATCATACTATCAGTTCACTGATGATGTTGCTGTTCAAACAAGTAGTATACATATATCTCATGATGAGTATGCATTAAATCAAAATCCCGGAATATATTTACTTACCATATCCGCAACAGACACTTCAGGTAATACATCCACAAAAGATATCTATGTTCATGTCATTGATAATAGAGGTCCTGAGTTTAATGTTAATGAAACATATATCATCACAACAACACCGACTGAGATCAAATCAGAAGACGATATCATTACATGGTTATCAACTACTCTAGAAGATGAGGGTATTCATGCTACCAATATATCTATAGACCATAATGAGTATGAATTAAGAGCAAGTAAATCAGGATCCTATTATGTATATATGAACTATCAAGTAGATGATCAAACCTATCAAACTAGAGTGCTTATAGATGTTGTTGAAACATCAAACTTTAATATGTTATACTTATTAGGTATCTTGCCTATAGCGGGTGTAATTTTAACTTCTATTTATATATATAGAAAGAGAAAGATAAAAATCTAAGATTATTTCAAAAAAGAATTGACACTTTTCTAAAAAAAAGGTATAATTCTTTTTGCGCGGGTGTGGCGAAATTGGCAGACGCACTAGACTTAGGATCTAGCGCCTTACGGCGTGCAGGTTCAACTCCTGTCACCCGCACCACTTATTTAAAAGAAGCGACTTTGTCGTTTTTTTATTTGAAATGCCGAAGTTTATAATCTTTTTAAACTTTGTTAAATATATGTGAAATTTCGAGAAAGCCTTAAAAAAAACCCCTAAATGCGTTATAATGAAATGTAGGAAATGCTCATATCAAAAATGGAGGTTAACTATGTTAAAGGTAGGAACAAAAGTTCAGGATTTTTCTTTGCCTGACGCTTATGGAAAAATACACAACCTTAAAGATTATTTAGGTAAGAAAGTAGTCATCTATTTTTATCCAAAAGATAACACTTCTGGATGTACAGCACAAGCGTGTGCATTTAGAGATTCATATGATGCGTTTAAAGAAAAAGACATCGTCGTCATTGGAATTTCCAAAGATAGCGTTAAAAGTCATAAAAAATTTGTTGAAGATTATGACTTACCGTTTATCTTACTAAGTGATGAGGATGTAAAAGTATGTTCATATTTCGGAGTATATGTTGAAAAAAGCATGTACGGTAGAAAATATATGGGTGTGAACCGTTCTACATTTATTTTAAATGAAGAAGGTATCATCACTCACGTGTTCGAAAAGGCATCTCCAAAGGAGAATGCAGCTGAGATTTTAGAAGTATTAAGTTAAATACTAGAATCAGGAGGAAGTATTCATGGTAGCTAAAAAAGTTATTAAATCAATGGATGGTAACGAAGCAGCAGCATATTGCTCATATGCATTTACAGAAGTTGCGGGTATATATCCAATTACACCATCCTCACCAATGGCACAATACGTTGACCTTTGGGCTTCTGCAGGTAAAAAGAATTTATTCGGTATGCCTGTGAAGATTATCGAAATGCAAAGTGAGGCAGGCGCTGCTGGTACAGTGCACGGGTCATTACAAATGGGTGTATTGACTACAACATACACTGCATCACAAGGTTTATTATTAAAGATTCCTAACATGTATAAAATTGCTGGTCAAATGTTACCAGGTGTTATTCATGTTGCGGCTAGATCAATTGCTGCTCAAGCATTATCAATCTTTGGTGACCACCAAGACGTTATGGCAGCAAGACAAACAGGATTTGCGTTCTTAGCATCAACATCTGTTCAGTCTTCAATGGATTTAGCAGGGATTGCACATTTAGCAGCAATCAAATCAAGTATTCCATTCGTTCATTTCTTTGATGGATTTAGAACTTCACACGAAGTGCAATCAATCGAAGTATTAGATTATGAAGTATTTGATCGTTTATTAGATAAAGAAGCTGTTGCGAAGTTCAGACAAAAAGGATTGAATCCTGAAAGACCTGTGACTCGTGGTACAGCTCAAAGTGATGACGTATATTTCCAAACTAAGGTATTACAATCATCACACTATGCACAAGTACCTGACATCGTTAATGAGTACATGCAAGAAATCTCTAAGGTGACTGGTAGAGATTATGCACCATTTACTTATTATGGTGATAAAGATGCAACTGATGTTATCATCGCTATGGGTTCTGTGTGTGAATCAGCTAAACAATCAATTGATTATTTAGTAGGTAAAGGCAAGAAAGTTGGTTTACTAACTGTTCATTTATATAGACCATTTAGTACTAAGTATTTCTTAGACAAAATGCCTAAGACTGTTAAGAGAATTACAGTGTTAGACAGAACAATGGAACCAGGAGCAACTGGCAACCCATTATACTTAGATGTTAAATCTGTTTACTATAATTCTGATGATGCACCAATGATTTTAGGTGGCGTTTACGGATTATCATCAAAAGATACAACACCATCAATGGTTGTCTCAGTATTTGAGAACATGGCTGGTGCTCAAAAAGATCAATTCACCATCGGCATTGATGATGATGTTACACATACATCAATTACTTACGATAAGACATTAGACTTAACTGATGCTAACACAACAGAATTATTATTCTTCGGATTAGGTTCTGATGGTACAGTTGGGGCTTCTAAGAATATTACTAAGATTATCGGCGATAATACAGATTTATATTCACAAGCTTATGCGTCATATGACTCTAAAAAAGCTGGTGGTGTAACACGTATGCACTTAAGATTTTCTGACAAGCCAATTCGTTCAACTTACTTGGTTAACTATCCTAACTTCGTATCATGTTCTACAGATACTTATCTAAGAAAATATGATATGTTAAAAGGATTAAAGCAAGGTGGAACATTCTTACTTAATACACAAACACCTGCAGAAGATATTGAAACGTTATTACCTAATAAGGTTAAACGTCAATTAGCAATTAAAAAAGCTAACTTCTATATCATCAATGCTGTTGACTTAGCTTATGAAATTGGATTAGGTCGTCGTATCAATACAATTATGCAATCTGCATTCTTTAAGTTAAATGAACACTTAATGGACGCAGAAAAAGCTAATGAATTAATGAAAGCTTATGCGAAGAAGACTTATGGCCGTAAAGGTGATGCAATCGTTAAGCTTAATGAAGAAGCAATCGATGCTGGATATAAACACATCGTTAAAGTTGATGTAAAACCAGAATGGGCTACACTTACTGATGAAGCAGAAGCTGCAAACGACAACCGTCCAGATTTCGTTAAGAAAATTGCTGATATCGTTAACGCGATTGAAGGGGATTCACTTCCAGTATCTGCATTCTTAGGTTATGAAGATGCACACATGGAAAATGGTGCTTCAGCTTATGAAAAACGTGGTATCGCTAATTACGTTCCTGAATGGAGAAGCGAAAACTGTATTCAATGTAACCAATGTGTGTTCGCATGTCCACATGGTGTTATTAGATCATTCTTAGCAGATGATCAAGAAGCAGCTAACGCACCTGAAGGCGCTAAATTCATTGACGCTAAAGGTAAAGATATGGCAGGCTACAAATTCTCAATTCAAGTATCAACACTTGACTGTACAGAATGTGGTGTCTGTGTTGAAGTATGTCCTACAAAAGAAAAATCACTTGCAATGGTACCAATTGGTGATGAACTTGCTAAAGGTAGCCAAGAAACTGCAGATTATTTCTTCAATGAAGTTACATATAAAGATTTAGGAGATAACAATCCTAAGAACTTAAGTTTCAGACAACCTCTATTTGAATTCTCTGGAGCATGTGCTGGATGTGGTGAAACACCATACATTAAAGCACTTACTCAACTTTATGGAGATCATTTAGTGATTGCAAATGCAACAGGATGTTCATCAATTTATGGTGGATCATTCCCTGCAACTCCATATACGACAAATGCTGAAGGCTTTGGTCCAGCATGGGCAAACTCATTATTCGAAGATAATGCTGAGTTTGGTTTCGGTATGAGAATCGCTTATGAAACAGTAAGAGATAGAGTTCAAACATTATTAGCTGACCATATGGAAGAAATGCCTGAATCACTTCAAGCATTAGCTAAAGAATGGATTGAAAATAGAAAAGATGCATCAATCACAAGAAGATTAAAACCAGAAATGGTTAAAGAACTTGAAAAGATTGATAAACCATTCGCAAAAGACTTACTAGACATCAAAGACTACTTTGTGAAAGTTTCACAATGGATCGTTGGTGGAGACGGTTGGGCTTACGATATTGGTTACGGTGGTATTGACCATGTTATGGCAAATGCTGAAGACGTTAATATCTTAGTATTAGATACTGAAGTTTATTCAAATACTGGTGGTCAATCATCTAAATCTGCGCCTACAGGATCAATTGCTAAGTTTACTGCTGCTGGTAAGAACACGAAGAAGAAAGACTTAGCTGCGATTGCTATGAGCTATGGACATGTTTATGTTGCTCAAGTATCATCAGGTGCTTCACAAGCTCAAGTTGTTAAAGCAATGAAAGAAGCTGAAAGCTATGATGGTCCATCAATCGTTATCGCTTATTCACCATGTATCGAACATGGTATTAAAGGTGGATTAACAAATTCTGCTGCTCAAGGTAAATTAGCAGTTGAATGTGGATACTGGCCAACATTTAGATTCGACCCAAGAAGAGAAGTTGAAGGTAAGAATCCATTCCAAGTTGACTCAAGACCTCCTGTATGGGATAAATATCATGACTATCTACTTAATGAAGCAAGATACTCACAACTTGCACAAATCAACCCAGATCATGCTGCGGAATTATTAGATAAGAACATGCAAGATGCGAAGAAACGTTGGAAGATGTATCAAAGATACCTTGCAATGGATTACTCACTTGATCAAGAATAAAAAGTAAAAACAATGTAAAAAACTGTATGATGCAATGCATGATACAGTTTTTTTATTAAAAAAGTTTTGACTTTTCGCCAAAAAAGATTAAAATAATATAAAAGAATAACAGAAAGGAAATTTATACATGACACGAACTTTTATTAAAAAGTTTTCTTTTAGTATCTTCATGCTACTCTTAATCTTTACATTAGTTGCATGTGAAACTGGAGAAGACCCTAATGATCCTACGGATCCAACGGACCCTGTAGACCCAATTACATATGTGGTGACATTTGATTCAGATGGAGGTAGTTCAGTTGAAGCAGTTACTGTAGATGAAGAAACTGCTGTATCAGAACCAACTGATCCAACAAAAGATGGATTTACTTTTGTTTACTGGTACCTTGATGATTCGAATGTTGCCTATGATTTTCAAACTTTAGTAACAGCTGACATAACTTTGACAGCTTTATGGGAAGAACTTGGACCAACAGATGAAGATTTGATTCAAGAAGACATCCTAGCGCTTGAAGCAGACTTTTACTTAAATGATCTTCAACTTAATGTTCCAATTAGAGGAACAGTTAATGGTAGTAGAATTTCATGGAAGAGTGATTCATCAAATGTTTCTGACGCAGGTATTATTTTACCTTTAGCAGCAGGTTCAACACCAGAATCACAAACCATTAAAGGAACATTCACTTTAGGCGATGCAAGAGTTGAGCACATATTTAATGTTAATATCCCTGTTTATGAAGAAGTAGAGATTGCTTCAAGTCGTACAGTTCCATTTACAAACTTAACTACAGAATATGATGTTTTAGATGGGAATATTGACTTATTCTTTGAACAAGATGGATATGTACCTTATGTTAATGTTGTTGATTTCTTAGGATTACTTGATGGATTTATTGATCCAGAAGTTGATTTTACTTTTACAAAAGGTATTGATACCTTAGAAATTTTTTATCAATATTATGATGAAGATGAAGATATGACTTATGATCTTATCGTCACTTTAAATGCAGCAGATAATACGATTACAACAAATGATCCAGGATTTTACTGGGCATATGTTTATTCAACAGAAACCAATTATGGTAGACATATCGAATACGACAATGATAATCCTGATGCATATTTTGATGAAGGAGATGATATTGTATATGATTTAGATTTATATAATTTAGACATGGCAGTCTATGAAGATGATATATTACTTCCTTATTATATAGTGAACCAATTATTTGCCGGTTCAAGTTATTACAATGTTTATTACAGCTACGATGGTTTATATGGTATTTATGCTTTACCAGAATCATCATCAACAGAGTATAGAACAATGAAAGCATCATCCATGAACAATACGGATATGCCAGCAGACTTAATTGTACATAACTTTAATGTTTTAGCATTTAATATGGATTATTTCTATGGATTAAAAGATATCATGGAAGTTGACTCATATTATGGATTGTTAGAATCAAATATTGATGGATTACTAACTGATGATGCTGAAGATTTTGATAATGCATTATTTGAAATCATTTTCAAACAAATCGATGAACTTCATACAAGTTACGGATATCCTTCATATTTTAACAAAACAACCTTTGCTGGACCAAGTCTTACATCAGTTGGTCAATTAGGTCCAAGAGGTATGGACTGGTACCAAGGTGGCGGTACAGGTTTCTTTGATGTACAAGATGAAATAGAAGCAAAATGGGGTTCAATGAATAACCGTCCTGAATATTGGTTCTTAGATGATGCGAAAACATCTGTAGTTATTACACTTGACGGATTTGTTACAGCTGATATCGAAGAAAGTGCAACTTATGACGCTGTGATTGCATCTGATGTGTTTGATGTTGCAGATATTACGACATTATTACCAAATATCACAGCAGGTAATAAATTCTTCTATTACAATTCAAGTGATGATAAAGATCAAATGATGGAAATCTTAATTAAAGGTGCATCTTTAGCAGATCTTACTGCTTATGGTCAAGCACTTGAAACATTTGGCTACACTTATCAAATGGATGAAACAAACACAAATAGTTCAAAAGATAATGGTTATTATGAAATCACTGTTGGTGATGTGACTTACATGGTGCAAATAGCATTTGATGAAGGTTATGATTTATTCTATGTGAGCATTATTGACAATACACCAAATACATTTGCAGACCCATGGGCACTTTATGTTGATGTTGAAGGTCTTGTGAATGCAGATAGCGCTGTCTTTTTAGAAATGGTATTCGATAAAATACTAGCAGAATCACCTGCGCTAGAAAATGTAACACTTGATTTAACTTATAATACAGGTGGTAACGTTGGTGCTTTATATAGAGTTGTTGGTTTTGTAACTGATCAACCATTTAAAGTTAGTGGTATTGATGGTGACACAGGCGGAGCATCAACAAGTTATGTATTAATTAACGGTACACCAACATATCCAAATTTAAATTGGTCATTATTAACTTCAAAGGTTACATTTAGTGCTGCAAATTCACTTGCAACAATCTTTATGGAAAATGACCTTGGACCAATCATGGGTATTAAATCTGGTGGTGGTGCTTCATCAATTACACCAATTTTATTACCTACTGGTACTGCATTTACAATGAGTTCTAATAATATTAGTGCTTATAGAACTGGAACTGGAACCACAGAAGATCCTTTTGTGTATCATAGTGTAGAGTTTGGTGTTGAACCAGATCATGTATTAGATATTTCTGATTTATATGATGAAGATGTTATTTTACAAATCCTAAATAATTAAAAAAATTAGGAAAAATAGCAAAAATTTACAAAAAATGCAAGAAATAGTTTAGAAAGGTTTTAATATAGTACCTATAAAAACGTTTTCAAGTACTTTTTTCGCTTGATATTGTACTTTTAAATATTTTTTGGTATAATTAAACATAATCAATTTTCAAAAGAAAAGGAGAGAGAAAATGAAATTTCCAAAAAAATTGCTTGTTGTATTTATTCTTTTACTCACTGCACTCACAGTAGTTGCATGTGGTGAAGACGAACCTGAAGTTGTTGATGCAAAACCAACATTCTCAGGAACTAGCGCTGTAGCAATCGTATTATTCGATGAATTTGACCCACTTGCTGGAGTTAGCGCTACAGACGAAGAAGACGGAGATTTAACTGCTGACATCGTTGTTAAAACTAATAATGTTAACAATGAAGAAGTAGGTAACTACACTGTAGTTTACGAAGTTGAAGATAGCGCTGGTAACGTCGCTACTGCAACTAGAAGTGTAACAGTTAGTGATCGTGCTTTAGAGGATTACCCACTTGCTAACTATTTAAGTGGTGTTGATTTATCTAAATTACCTGCTGAAGATAAGGATATCCTATTCGCAGCAGCAGAACGTTATCTGTTAGAAAACGTATATGGTGGTGTTCCACTATACACAGGTGCTTCAAGAGTTATGTATTCTGATAGAACTCAATTATTCAGCCCAACATATAATGGTGTTATGGGATTTGGTGTTGACTTCTCACAATTTACAGAAGATGATTCAAACGTATTAATGTATGGATCTACTTATGGTAATGCTGGCGAATACACTTGGAGAGCTGCTTATAGTACAGACCCAACTTCATTAAACCCATGGAACGCTGATGACTCAGCAACTTCAGATTTCACTGATTTATTCAAGGGTGGTCTATACAATTTCTTCTTTGATTCAACAAAGACTGGTTATGAAATTCTTCCAGAATTAGCTGAATCATTACCACAAGCTATTGGTGGCGAAGAAATCAATGGTAAGACTTATGCTAAAAAATGGACAATCACTTTAAGAGATGATCTAGAATGGAAATTCCATCCAGATACTGACTTATCAGGTTTAACTGGTGATTATACTACATTAGATGCTAATGACTACCTATGGACTTGGAAGTATGCATTAGATAATGACTGGTTCAGAGCTAGAACTGGTGGTGGCGACTTTGTATCACAAGGTATTAAGAATGCTGCTGAATACTTAGAAGGCTCTGTAACTTGGGATCAAGTTGGTATTAAACTTCTTGATGATTATACAATCGAGTTAGAATACTCTACTGAAAAAGCTGCATTTGACGTATTATACGGATTTGCAGGTGGCGTATTAACTCCAATTAACCAACAATTATTTGAACTATATGGTGATCCAACTGATGGTGGTACATACGGTGAAGGTCCTACTAAGGTCGCTTCAAGTGGTGTCTACTACTTTGAAACTTGGACTCCAGGTCAATTATTAGTATTTAAGAAGAATGAATTACATCCAGATGCTGATATGTATCATTACACTGGACGTCAATACACTTACATTGATGACTCTAACCAAGTATTCCAAGAATTCTTAGCAGGTCGTCTTGAAAGTGCATCAATTCCTTCATCTGAACTTCAAAACTATGCAAATGACCCTAGAGTTAAGGTTGCACCAGATCCAACAACTTGGAGATTACAAATCAATGCATTCGGTACTGAAGCTGCTAGAGATGCATATATTGAAAACACTCCAGGTAACGTAATTGATGAAACTTACGTACCAGAACCAATCTTAATGTACACTGAAATGAGACAAGCGTTGATGTATGGTTTCGACCGTTATCATGCAGCAGTTGAAGTTGTTGGTACTTACTTACCAGCATTTACATTATTTACTTCAACTTACTTCTTAGATGGTGAATCAGGATTATCAGTTCGTGGTGGTGAAGCAGGTGCTCAACTTGTTGAAGACTTTGGTGGTAGCTCATATGGTTACTTCCCAGACGTTGCATTAGAATTATTTAAAGAAGCTGTAGCTAAAGGTATTGCTGATGGTTACTATACTGCAGGTACTGCAAGTAACTATGAAGAAGTAGAATTACTATTAACTTACGCTTCAAGTGGTAACACTAGTGCTCAAGCTATGATCGCAAACATTAAAGAACAATATGAAGAATTATTAGTTGATGATGAAAACTTCGTTAAGATCATTATTACTGTTCAAGACGTTGCATTCCCTAACAACTACTATGACTATATGATGACTGGTGCTACTGACTTAGGTATTGGTGGTATTAGTGGTTCATTATTAGATGCTCCAAGTTTCTTAGACGTATTTAGTGATGATAACCGTGGTGGATTTACTCTTAACTGGGGTATTGATACTACAACTCCACTTATCCCAGTTGCTTATAACAACTTAGATGGTGAATTAGTATACGAAAGATGGGGCTACAATGCATTAGTTGAAGCTCTAGTTGGTAAAGTATACGTTAAAGATGGTATTGAACAAACTGTATTCGGTAACGCTGAAGATCTAATGGTTGCTTACTTAGATATGAATGGTGAAGTATTTGATTCATCTTCTGATGGTGCAACATTAGCAGAATATGTACTTGGTGATACTTTAGAAAACATTAAGACTGACGAAGGTTTTGATGCTCTAGAAGCTTACATCGCTGTTACAGAAAGTGGTAAGAGCTACTTATTCGTAATCTCAGTTGAAAACAATGGTTATGAATTGTATCAACAATTAGCATTAGCTACTGATGCTGACACTGCTATTCAATCATTAATCGGATCTTATGGTAACTACACATTAGTTGAAGCTACTGGTCCACTTACTGATGCTGAAATCGCAGCTAACGCATACATTGCTGCTACATATGGTTATACTACACTTGCAGAAGTTGCTGCAGCTGTAGGTGCACCACTTGAATATGCAGAAGTATATGCTACTGACGTTAACACTTGGTCAGATGCTGTTGTAGTATTACACATTGGTGATTACTACATTGGTTGGTACTGGTTATAATAGCCCAGTAAAACCATAATCTAAAACTAGATTAAGTATAACTAAATAAGTATAATAGGGGAGCCATAATTAACACTTGATATATGGCCCCCCTTATTACGCTTTTAATATCTAATTTATGTGCTATCATTATTATATTTATTCTATTTTCGGTAATAAATATGGTGTAATAACACATGAATTATGATATAATTATAAAAAAAAGTAAGGAAGAGATGAAATGACAAAATACATTATTCAAAGAGTCCTTTGGATATTCGTAATCCTCTTCACAACACTAACAATTACGTTCGTGCTGTTGAAGTTAGCCCCTGAATATCCACCGACTAAAAATGAAGAAAAAGACACATGGTTAGAAAAACAAGTCTCTGACGGATACTATACTGTTGAATATTATGATAAAAACGATCCAGATGAAGTTGCTGAGTTCAACAGAATTAGATCTACAAACCCAGAAATCAATGAAACAGTCTTTACAGTTGAACCTGTAAATGATAGTAATGTTTTAAAGATATTCTACCGAGTTCCGATACCTCAACAATATCTGAGCTGGTTAGATAATGTCGTTAGAGAATGGGATTGGGGCACATCAACAAAAGTTAGAGTAAATTATCCCGCATTTAAAATTATCGCTGAAAGAATGCCAATAACGTTCTATTTAAACTTAGCAACGTTAATTTTTTATCTACCATTTGGTTTTACATTTGGTATCATAGCAGCACTAAAAAAGGATACGATTGTAGATAACGTTATGCAAATTGTAGTTATGTTATTTTTATCTGTACCGTCTTTAGTATTCAGTTTACTGCTTATTATATTATTAAGTTATCAAACCGGTGGTTTATTGCCATCGAGATTCCCACTTGTCGCTTTACAAGGCTTCTGGGAAATTGCTGAAGGTTTCGTGATTCCTGTTATTGCTGGTGGGCTACCTGCGATTGCTGGTCTAACACGTTTACTTCGTGCTGAACTTTCTGAAGTTTTAACATCAGAGTTCGTTTTACTTGCAAAAACAAAAGGTTTAAGTCATACACAAGCTGTCTTAAGACATGCGATTAGAAACTCTTTAGTACCAATGGTACCAATTATCATTAGCTCGTTTGCTGCTTTACTAGGCGGTTCATTCATTCTAGAAAGAGTTTATGGTATTCCAGGAGTTGGTCGTGTAACCCTACAAGCGCTAGCTTCAGGTAACTATGATTATAATGTGATCATGGCATCAAGTGCTTTCTATGGCATCATTGGTTTAACAACTGTATTAATCGTTGACTTAACTTATGGCATCATTGATCCACAAATCAGAATGGGGGCTAAGAAATAATGGCTAAAGAATACACAAAAGATTATTTTCAATTAGTCCAAGAAGACGAAAGATTACTTGATAAAGAGCTTAAGACAAAACAATTAAGCTATTTTCAAGATGCAATGTTAAGATTTACAAAGAATAAGTATAACGTGATTGCAACCATTATTCTAGCAATCTTTATCCTTATGTCTATTTTTGTTCCAGTATTGACACCTGATCGTTATTACAATCAAACGAACTCGGAACTTAAAACATTACCACCAAGACTACCATTAATTGAGAAATTAGGTATTTTTGATGGTGTGCAACAATATTTAAATCAACCAATTGATTATGATACTATTGATCCTGAGACTGGATTAGGTTATCCTACTGATCGTTTCTTTGTTGAATATATTTTAATGGATACACTGACAAATGATATTATCGTTGGTAGTGATAGAAGTCCTAAGTTCCTTGGTGGTACGAATGAACTTTACATTAATGATGAAAAAATATCATATGCATTTGCTTTAGGTAGTACAGAAGAAGATGATCCATTAACTGAAAATGTTGAGTATATTGAGTTCGTATTCGCAACTGGTACAACGATTGAAGTTGACATCAATGAATTTTCAACATCAGGTACATTAGTTGTTTATTACTCAACTGGTAATGCTGGTGGAGATTTTGATTCATATGATGAATTAACTGTATTAGGTACAATTGATTCTGCTGGTGTTTCTACAATCAATCCTATGGATACACTTACTGAAGTATCTAATGGCTATTTAGTATTTAGACATTTATTAGATGCTGAAAGTGAAGGCGGAAGTGAATATATTTCATTTAACTCAATAAGTGTTTTATTTAACGATGAAGTTGTTCATGAGTTTTCTGGTTATCCACTTGCAATAGCTCCAATTTTCACTATTGATTCTAATTTAGAAAACGGTAGATATTTAAGAAAAAATGCAACTATGCAAAGAGCATCATTTGTTTATGACTCTTATGCAGCATTACTTAGAGATCGTCCAGCAATTATTGGTGAATCTGAATATTTAAGAATATTAGAAGAAAATCCAGGTATGCTTGAAACTGCTGAATATAGTGATCAACCAAATCAATGGACATTTGCTGATGGTTATCCAATCAGTTCTGTTACAGGTATTGAAACTAAAGTAGTTCCAGGTACTGGTAAGACAAATACAAACTATTTCGTCATGCTTGACGGTCAATATGCGTTAGAGTTTGAAACACCACCATACTTTATATTTGGTACTGATGTTTTCGGTAAAGACTTATTTACACTTATTTGGTTAGGACTTAGAACATCCCTATTATTAGGATTCTTAGCTGCAGCAATTAACATCGTTTTAGGTGTTATTTGGGGTGCTACAAGTGCTTATTATGGTGGTCAAGTCGATATGCTTATGGAAAGATTCTTGGATATTTGGGGAAGCTTCCCGCAAATTACCATGATCGGTATTATTACCGTACTCATCGGACCGGGCTTTATCGCCTTGCTTATCTTCATGATCTATGATGGCTGGATAGGCGCCGCGAAGGTCACCAGATTCCAGTTCTACAGATATAAAGGTAGAGAATATGTCCTTGCAGCGAGAACACTTGGTGCAACTGATGGACGTATCATCTTTAAACATATCTTACCTAATGCTTTAGGTACAATTGTTACACGTGTAATTTTAAGTATTCCATCTGTTATTTTCTTGGAAGTTAACTTGTCATACTTAGGATTCGGTATTGGTAATGGTCAAAAATTAACCATTGGACCAATCGAATTAACAGGTACATCAATTGGGGTTATCCTAAAAGATGGTCAAGAACAAATTCTTTCAGGTAATACGTGGTTAGTTATTTATCCAACATTGATCGTTGCAATCCTAATGATCACATTTAATATGTTTGGTAACGCACTTCGTGACGCACTAAATCCACAATTGAGAGGTAGTGAATAATGAGAAGAGAAAAAATATTAGAGGTTAATAACTTAGCCATATCTTTTAAGACGCCTAACGGATTGGTTAGAGCAGTTAGAGATATCTCATTTGATTTATATAAAGGTGAAACTTTAGCAATCGTTGGTGAATCTGGTTCAGGTAAATCAGTAACCAACCGTGCAATCATGGGTATTTTAGCGAATAATGGTAACATCGATGAAGGTGAAATTTTATATCGTAACCAAGATTTAGCAAAACTTTCAGAAGAAAACTTCCACAAAATTAGAGGAAATAAAGTTGGTATGATTTTCCAAGATCCACTATCAAGTTTAAATCCTACGATGAGAGTTGGTAAGCAAATTACTGAAGCGATGCTCGTTGGTGGCGATAGAATCAAAAACCGTTTTAGAGATTTATATCATAACGAGTTCCATGATTACTTAAATCAAGAGACAAAAATAAGACTTTTAAAGAAAGATAAAGAAGTTAGAATTTTCGAAGTTAATCGTGATGAGGATTTATCTAAAGAAGAAAAGAAAGAAAAGATTCAAACGATTAAAACAAACACACATAACAAGATCGCTAAGCTAAAAGAAGGTCTTCCTGAATTAAAAGCTAAGTATCTTGAAGCTAAAAAAGAAGCAAAACTTCAAATTAAAAAAGAAGTTGAAGAAATTAAAGCTGAAGAAAAAGAATCTTATGCTAAATTCAAACATGATGTTTTAGATAAAAAAGCTCAACTGAGTGGACTTGATGCTTCAAATCCTTCTTATGATGCTGCTAAAAAGGCATATCAAGAAGCAAAAGAAGCTTTAAGAAACCATAGTGAAATGTATAAGAGAAAGTTCAAGGTTACTAAAAAAGAAGCATATGAAAAAGCAATTACGATTATGCGTGAAGTTGGTATTCCTGAACCAGAAAAACGTTTCACACAATATCCTTTCCAATTTTCAGGAGGGATGAGACAACGTATCGTTATCGCGATTGCACTTACTGCTGGTCCAGAATTATTGATTTGTGATGAGCCAACAACTGCGCTTGACGTAACGATTCAACAACAGATTCTAGATCTTATCAAGAAAATCAAAAAAGAACGTGATTTATCAGTTATCTTTATTACGCATGACCTTGGTGTTGTTGCGAATATGGCTGATAGAGTTGCTGTTATGTATGCTGGTAAAATTGTTGAATATGGTACTGCAAGTGACATATTCTATGATCCAAAACATCCATATACATGGGCGTTATTATCAAGTGTACCTGACTTAGATACAAAAGAAAGATTATTATCAATTCCTGGAACACCTCCAGATATGTTGTTCCCTCCAAAGGGAGATGCATTTGCTGATCGTAATAAATTTGCACTAAAAATTGATTTTGAAGAGCAACCGCCATTCTTTAAAGTATCTGACTCTCATTATGCAGCAACTTGGCTTTTACATGAAGATGCACCTAAGATAGAAATGCCAAAAATCATCAAAGATCGTATTGTCAAATACATGGCAGATGCTAAAGATAGAGAAAAAGCAAATAAGAAAACGGCAGGTGAAGAAAATTGAGTGAAAAAAGAGAAGAAATCCTAAGAGTCGAGGGATTGAAACAATATTTCAAGGTTGGTTCTGGCCGTAATAAAATGCTTAATAAAGCTGTTGACGATGTTTCATTTACGATTTATAAAGGTGAAGTTTTCTCATTAGTTGGTGAATCTGGATGTGGGAAAACCACTACAGGTAGAACAATCATTAAACTTTATGGTTCATCAGGTGGAGAAGTTTATTTCCACGGTACAAGAATCATAAGTGATGTTAAAGCTGCTAAAGAGTTACATCAAGCAAACATTAGAAGAGCAAAAGATACAAAAGCTATTGAACTTGAAAAACTTCAAAAAAGTTTAAATAATCAAGTCATTAATAAAGAGTTATATACTGAAAAACTTAATGAAATCAATGCACAATTCCAAAAGGAAAAAAATGCATCTTTAGATGTTTATCGTCAAGCTAAAAATGATCGTAAATTCGAAAACATGATCGCAGATGACGCAGCAGAAATTAAGAAGAATGTTAAGACATATCCTGAGTATCAAGAAATTAATGACAGATATGATCAATATGCAAAAGAATTAACTGAAGAAGTCAGTCAACTTGAAAGTAAAGTTAAAGCTTCAGAAGCAAGTTTAGCAAAACTTTCAAAAGATAATAAAGATGCATATCAAGAAGCAAAAGAAAAACATCAAGAATTAGTTAATGAGTTCAAAAATACTCAAAAAGAATTAAAATTAAATGATTTAAGACGTAAACAAGATCTTAAAAAGCTTGAGTACAGTCTTGTTCATAGAAATAAATTATTAATGAGAAAGATGCAAATGATTTTCCAAGATCCAATTGCATCACTTAATCCAAGAATGACAGTTAAAGAAATTATTGCAGAAGGATTAAGAATTAATGGCGTTAAAAATGAGAAAGAAATTGACGAAAGAGTCAAAGAAGCTTTAAAAACTGTAGGTCTTGTCCCAGAACATGCAAGTCGTTATCCACATGAGTTTAGTGGTGGACAACGTCAACGTATTGGTATTGCCCGTGCTCTTGTTGTTGAACCATCGTTTATTATTGCTGATGAACCTATTTCAGCGTTAGACGTATCGATTCGTGCACAAGTAATCAACCTTCTTAATGAACTTAGAGAAGAAAAAGGTATTACCATCATGTTTATTGCGCATGACTTATCTGTTGTTAAGTACTTTAGCGATCGTTTAGCAGTTATGTATTTTGGTAAAATTGTAGAAATTGGGGACAAAGAAAAGATCTTTAATAACCCACTACACCCATATACATTATCACTTATGGCTTCAATTCCACAACCAGATCCACTTTATGAACAACAAAGAGGTAAAACTGAAAGATATAATCCAGGCAAAGCCCATGATTATTCTAAAGAAGCACCTACATTAAGAGAAATTGAGCCAGATCACTTTGTGTTATGTAACACAGAAGAATTCAATAGATATAAGGCACAAACGAAAGCATAATGAAACCTATTCGATTTATTTTGTTGTTTCTCATTTTATGCTTAGTAACGTTTTTGTTACACCTTTGGATCTATGGCACAAACTTTACATTGACGAACATCGCGAATGCAACTTTTGTAGTAGGTATTATTACCTTCTTACCAACAATCATTGCTATGTCTCAGTCATATAGAGTATTTGATGGCTTTAATTTTGCATTTAGAACCTTACTATCAACAACATTTAGAAATACGTATCCAAAATTTAACGATTATAAAAAAGAAAGAAGTACAAAAATAAAAACCAGTATATTCTTAGAGGCATTTATTGCCTCTGGGATACTGATTCTCATTAGTATTGTACTTACTGTGGTTGTACTATCATGAATGATGTCGATAGAATTAACCAGCAGTTCTTAAATTTATTTTTAATCTATATCGCTGTTTTGATAGGATTAATCATTGGTGTAGTCGTCTCATTTGTATTTATCACAAATATAGATATAGCTTATGGTATATTACTTTTAGTCTTAGTTGCAATGATCATTATAACAGGATTATTTAAGAATAAACTAGATCAAATTACACATATGTCATATTTGATTAAAATAAGAACAAGTCAAGGAGAACCTTTAGCGATTCATCATATGCAAAGTTTTCCTGATGTACAAGCTGTATTTAGAAAAAATGATTATGAACGGTATCAAGATAATGAAACTTATACCATTTATTACAAATTAGATAAAGATCCAATCAAACAGATTTTTAGAAATTACATGTTAACTGTAATGGTTCTTATAAAAAATCGTAATGCAGAGTTTTATTTAGATCGAGTTGATAAAGAGATAAACAAATTAAGAGATGAAATATTTAAGGAAAAGAAGAAGATTAACAGGTTAATCATCACTCAAATCAAAGAGATTAAAGAGCTTGATGATAAAACAAGAGATGAAATCAAAGAAGTCATTTTCATTAGAACAAAAAGACTGATTATATCAACTTTAAATGTTGGTCTATTTCAATCACAAAAAAAAGCTGTTATGCTCTATTCAGATACATACAGCCCAAGTTTGTATTATAAATATCATCTTGATGAAATTAAAAAAATACTATAAAAAAGTGCTCATTGAGCACTTTTTCTTATTTTATTTGTTATCTAAACGTAATTTAATATAGACTTTAACAGCTAGCACGATACTAATGATTAAGGCAATTAATGAAGTGACTAATCTGTAACTACTACGATTTAAAGATATGAACACAACATTAATACTAAATAATCCTGCAAATATAATCGTACTTAAGATAAGTAGAACAAACAATAAGTTATAATTACCTCTGAAAAATGATTTTGTAACAGGTTCACCTCTACCTTTAATGAGTTGAGCAGATGGAGAAATACCAGAAGCAACAATCATAAATCCTAAAATTGATATGCCCATTTCAAGCGATGCGAGCTCATCATATCTAAATGTGAATATATTGATAGAAACAAAGGATACGATTGCTAAAACGACAAATAAAATCGAAATGGTTGGATCGAATAAGAATAAATCATACTCATGTTTTTTCTCTTCTTTGACTTCATATGTTTTTGATTTAAATAAGAAAATTTCAAACACTAATGCTTCAGCAAACAAAATTGCTTCAGAGTTAAATCCACCAAATATCGTTGTTACATAAGATAATGTCTTATAGTTTTGAGCTGAGAAATCGAAGACTAAGTTTGGATTTCCATATAAAATATTATTTCTGATAATTTCAGCGGTATCAAATATTAAGACATACTTGTACATGAATAAACTGAAGAAATATGCAACAATCGTAAAGAATCCAAGAAAGATTAGTATTCTTACTGTTGTTTTGGTTAAATTAAAACTCTTGTTATTTTGCCATAGCATTAAAATCACAAAAATCACAAAGAATATAACAGTTTTTAAATAGATGAAAATGTCTGGTAAACCATAACCTTCTAGAATCGGAGAAATATATATATTTGAGATAATTGTACCGATATCAAAAAGTAATATGGTGCCTACTAAAATAGTTAGTAAGGACAGTTTGTTTAGTTTTTTATCAAGCATAATGAGCACCTTTCTTTTTTGTATTGAAATTATTTTGCTTTATTTATATTTTATGATATCATGAAGATATCAAAATGTCCACGTTTTATATCAATTATATAATTAAAAAGGACTTCATACGAAGTCCATTTTTTAAGGGAGTAACCTTTTTTGATAATATCTGTGGATGGCAGTCCAAATACTATCAAGCGCGAGGTTAGCGCTGTATTTTGGGAGAAAAATACATTAATTGCAGTATGTCGATGTATAAAAGGTCAACAACTACACTTATATAATAACATAAAAAATTGAAAGTCAATGTAAATTTACATAAAATTTTCATTGAAAACGTTTCCCTATTTTCAGTGGATAATATTAGCATATAATTAGATATATTTATATAAATAGTTTATAATAGTAATGGTAAATTAAGGAGGAAATTATGGCAAAATTAGAAATAAAAAACCTTCATGTTGAAATCGAAGGTAAACAAATACTAAAAGGTGTAGATCTCATGGTAAACTCAGGTGAAGTTCATGCGATTATGGGTCCTAATGGAACCGGTAAATCGACACTCGCAAGTGCACTCATGGGACATCCAAAATATGAAATTACAGCTGGTGAAGCATTCTTAGATGGAGAAAACATTTTAGAAATGGAAGTTGACGAAAGAGCTCGTGCAGGCTTATTTTTAGCAATGCAATATCCTGCAGAAGTTCCAGGCGTTACAAATAGTGATTTTATGCGTCAAGCACTAAAAGCAACTTCAGGTCAAGAAGTTGGATTATTTGACTTTGCGATCAAATATGAAAAAATGGTTGAAGAACTTAAAATGAGACCTGATTTAGCACATCGTTATTTAAACGAAGGTTTTAGTGGTGGTGAAAGAAAGAGAAATGAAATTCTTCAACTCAAAGTATTAAAACCTAAGTTTGCAATTCTTGATGAAATTGATTCAGGACTAGATGTGGATGCTTTAAAAATTGTTGGTGAAAATGTAAGTGGTATGGTTAACGACGAGTTTGGCTGTATTCTAATTACTCACTACCAACGTATACTAGATCATATTACACCTACAAACGTACACATTATGATTGATGGTAAAATCGTGATGAGCGGTGGAAAAGAATTAATCGAAAAAATTGATAAAAATGGTTACGAATGGATCAAGGATGAATTAGGTATAGAATTTGAAGTAGAGGAAGCATAATGGAATCAATTGTTATTAAGAATCATGAAATAACATCAAACATTCCAACAGGGTTTGTTTTTGAAAATCAAAAATTAATCATTCCTAAAAATAACCATTACCCAGATCCTATTAAAATAACAATTGAAGATGATAACAATGAAGATTTAACGATTGTTGTATCTGAAAATACAAGTATTAAAATTATATTAGAAATTGCAAGCGAAGATTTAAATGAAAACACATATAAATTAAACTTGATTGCAAAAGATAATAGTCAAGTAAAATATTTACTAGTGAGTGAATTAAAAAGCAATAAAGCTTTACTTGACCACTATTTTACAGCACATAGAGATGCGAAACTTGATTTACTTGGTGGTTTTGTTAGCAACATCATTGAAGCGAAAATGCACGTCGACTTAATTGGAGAAGGTGCAGAAGTCAACATGAGAGCTGTTGCTGTTTCATCAGATGAACATAAACAAAATATAGATGTATTAATCGTTCATAAAGCTCCAAATACTTTTGGAGATATGACAAATATTGGTATCGCCAATAAATCAGGAAGAATCCTATTAAACGGTGTTGAAAAAATTGAGAAAGGTATGAAGAATGCAAATGCTTTCCAAACCTTAAAAGGTATTATCACATCAGATAAAGCTGTTGTAGAAGTTAATCCTATTCTTCTTATTGATGAATACGACGTTAAAGCTGGACATGGCGCAACGATTGGTAGAATTGAAGAAGAACAACTTTATTATTTACAAAGTAGAGGATTAAACAGAGCTGAAGCTGAGAAACTTATTATTAATGGATTCTTAAAACCAGTGATTGATGAAATCGATGATGAACCATTAAGAGAAAGATTTGTAAATCTCGTAAACTCAAGAATATGATAGATGTAAAAAAAATAAGACAAGATTTTCCTATATACAGCAAAGAACCTAAATTAACTTACCTAGATTCTGCAGCATCATCACTCAAGGTTAAATCAGTGATTGATCATGTAGATAGATATTATCAATATTTAGGTGTTAATGTGCATCGTGGAGCATATGACCTAGCTTATGAAGCTACAAGACTATATGAAGCATCAAGAACAAACGTTTCTAAGTTTATTGGAGCAAACGAAGATGAAATCATCTTTACAAGAGGAACAACATCTGCACTAAATATGGTTGCTTATGCTTATCGTGACATTCTAAAAGAAGGTGATGAAATCATCACATCTGAATTAGAACATCACTCATCTATACTTCCATGGATGATGACAGCAAAGAAAACCGGTGCATCGTTAACTTATGTCCCTTTAACTAAGGAAGGTAGAATTACTGTTGATGCGTTTAAAAAGGTTTTAAATGACCATACGAAAGTCGTTGCCTTAACTTATGTATCCAATGTCATGGGTTATCAAACACCAATCGAAGAAATCACACGTTTAGCACACGCTAAAGGGGCTATAGTCGTTTTAGATGCTGCACAAGCAGTTCCACATATGGCAGTTGATGTAAAGGCTTTAAACGTTGATTTTATGGCTTTTTCAGGTCATAAGATGTTTGGCCCATCTGGTATAGGCGTCTTATTTGGTAAAAACCATTTATTAAACATGTTAGAACCAGTTGAATACGGTGGAGAAATGGCGGATCAAGTCTTTAAAGATCATGCAACATGGAAAGAAGCACCTTTAAGATTTGAAGCAGGAACACCAATTATTAGTGGTGCAATTGGACTTTCTGCAGCAGTCGATTATATTCAAAAAATTGGATATGACAATATCCATGAACATACAATAGCACTTAGAGACTACACAATAAAAAAATTAGAAGATATTGAAGGTATAACTATTTATAATAAACATGCGGATATATCAACCATAACTTTTAATATTGAAGATATACATCCACATGATATTGCTACAATGTTAGATCAATATCAAGTCAGTGTCAGAGCGGGGCATCATTGTGCACAATTAGTCTCTAGATTCTTAGGTGTTAACTCAACACTTAGAGTATCATTTCATATATACAATGACTTTAATGATTGTGATGTTTTAGTTTCAAGCATTAAAGCAGCAAAAGATTTTTTCTTATCATTTTAGGAGGACAAGATGAATATTGAACAACTTTATAGACAAGTCATTATGGATCATTATAAAAATCCAAGACACAAAGGATTTATTGCAGATCCATCATATATGACTATACATTTAAATAACCCAAGTTGCGGTGATGAAATGACTGTTCAACTCAAAGTTGAAGATCATCAAATTACAGATATAAAACACCAAGGGACAGGATGCTCTATTTGTTGTTCAAGTGCAAGTGTGATGAGTGAAACGTTATTAAACAAAAACATCGATGATGCTACACAAGTAATACGTGAATTTTACGAGTTGATTAAAGGATATCCATATAATCCAGATATTCTTAAAGGAGATGCAGTAGTATATCAAGGTGTCTCTCAATTTCCTGCAAGAATAAAATGTGCAACATTAGCATGGAAAGCAGCTGAGCAAGGATTATTAAAAATAAAGGAGGATGAAGCAAAATGATGGACGACAATAAAAAGAAAATAGATGCCATTGTTGGTGATTATAAGTTTGGATTTAAAACCGAAAGTAAAGCACTTATCAACACTGGTAAAGGTCTTAATGAAGACATTATTAGAGCTATTTCTAAATATAAGAATGAACCACAATGGATGTTAGATTTCCGTCTTAAAAGCTATAAGAAGTTTTTAGAATTAGAAAATCCATCTTGGGGACCAGATTTATCTTTCATCAAATTTGATGAAATCACATATTTCTTACGCGCAAGCGAAAGAGCAGAAACAAGCTGGGATGAAGTACCAAAAGAAATTAAAGATACTTTTGAAAAACTTGGAATTCCAGAAGCAGAAAGAAATTATTTAGCTGGTGTATCGACACAGTTTGAAAGTGAAGTTGTATACCACAATACAATGAAAGAATTAGAAGATTTGGGTGTTATTTATGTGGATACTGATACAGCTTTAAGAGAACATCCAGAACTTGTTAAAAAATATTTTGGAACTGTGATTCCATATAGTGACAATAAATATGCAGCACTCAATAGTGCAGTTTGGAGTGGTGGTTCATTTATCTATGTACCTAAAGGTGTAAAAGTACCTAAACCACTTCAATCATACTTTAGAATTAACTCTGAGCAAATGGGTCAATTCGAAAGAACTTTAATTATTGTCGAAGAAGGTGCATACGTTAACTATGTTGAAGGTTGTACAGCACCAACTTATTCTAAAGATTCACTTCATGCAGCTATCGTAGAAATCGTTGTTCATAAAGATGCAACGTGCCGTTATACAACCATTCAAAACTGGAGTAACAACGTGATTAACTTAGTTACAAAACGTTCATTTGTCTATGAAAATGGTCATATGGAATGGATAGATGGTAACATCGGTTCAAGTGTTAATATGAAATATCCATCATGTGTACTTTTAGGTGAAAGAGCAAAAGGAACAACAATTTCGATTGCGTTTGCTGGAGAAGGTCAAATCCAAGATGCTGGAGCTAAGATGATCCATGTAGCGCCAAACACAACATCAACGATCATATCTAAATCTATTAGCCGTGGTGGTGGATCAGTTAACTATCGTGGTAAGGTTGATTTTGGTAAGAAAGCAAAAGGGGCTAAAGCACATGTTGAGTGTGACACAATCATTTTAGATGATTATTCATTTAGTGATACCATTCCAACAAATGTTGTAAAAAACAGCGATGTTTTCCTAGAACATGAAGCTACAGTCTCAAAAATCAGTGAAGAACAATTATTTTATTTAATGAGTCGTGGTCTAACAGAAGAACAAGCAACAGAAATGATTGTTATGGGCTTTATTGAGCCTTTTGCAAAAGAACTTCCTATGGAGTATGCAATTGAATTAAATCAACTCATTAAACTTGAGATGGAAGGTTCAATCGGATAAAAATAATAAAAGAGGTATTTGTTTAACATAAATACCTTTTTTTTGTGCTCTTTTTAGCGTAAAATATACATAAGGTGATAATCATGAAGAAACTATATGTTGTCGTTTTACTTATTTTAATCAGTTTAGGACTATCTTCATGTGTCAGACAAATGACATATGATGATCTTTTAATGCAGTATCAACAAGATGTTAATGCTAGAAATGATATTTATCAAAATTATATTAACTTATATAATGATTTATCATTTGAGGTTGCTGACTCAATTGTTAAAGTTAAAAAATCAGTGATTGTAAATCAATCTAGTTCTATCGGTTCGGGTTTTATCTTTTATGAAGATGAAACAAAGTACTATGTATTAACAAATTATCATGTAATTAATTCAAATGATTTTCAAGTTGTTTTAACAATAACAGACAATTTTGGTCGGAAACATTCAGCACAACTGATTGCATCTGATCCTAATTATGATCTCGCTTTGTTATCATTTTTTAAACAAGATGATAAATTAGATGTATTAACTTTTGATAATGACTCACTCAATTTTAGAGACCCTGTATTTGTCGTTGGATATCCAAATGGACAAATCAATGGTATTACCATGGGTGAACTTATTGATGTGGATGAAATTGATGTAGATTCTAATGGAACATCAACCATCAATTTTGAAGTACTTATCGTTGATGCACCAGTTAAAACCGGAAGTAGTGGTAGCGCAGTTATAAATGATGCATATGAAGTTGTAGGTGTCATTTTTGCTGGAAACTTCTTGAGCAAAAATGATACATCAACATTTGCATTTGCTGTTCCAACAGAAAAGATTTTTGAATTTTTTGAACTTTATGAGTTTAATTATGAAGAGGTGGTGACTTCCTCATGAAAAAAATATATATGATTTTAGTTTTAGCAATGGTGCTTTTTTTACAAAGTTGTGGCATGATTGTCATTGAAGAAGATACTAATGAGTATCGTTTATTATCCGATCAGTACAATGCATACATCATGCACGATGTTGTTAGTTTTGATGATTTTAAAGATATTATGAATGATGCAACCAATCAAACAACATTATCTGTATTTATGTTAGAAAAAGAAACCTTTAACCGTTTTAATAGCGTAACTGATAGAAAATACGGTACAGCAACACTGATATATTTTGATCAAAACTATTTATACTTATTAACAACGTTTGAAATGATCGATCTAAATAGTCAGTATATTAATTACTATGTTCATGATGCTTATGGCACTGAATATGAAGGTGAAATTTATGCAGCAGACTCAAGTTATAGTTTAGGGATCATTCGTGTTGAAAGAACTGGTGTTTATTATCCAAAAGCTAAACTTGCAGACTATTTACCATTAACCAATGAAATGGTATTAATGATTTCTAATGATCATCCATCACAAAATATACACAGATTAGGATATTATTTAAATCAAAATGACCAATCATATGTAGAAATGATTAGTTCCATGAATGCTAATGGAAGTCCTGTGTTTAATTTACAATTAGAACTAATTGGTATTCAGTATTTATATGGAGATGCATATATTCTTTTAATCGATTATCAAACAATATATACATTTGTGAGTGACTTACTTCCAATTTAAAAGGTGGTTTCATGTTTAAATATATCATTATCGAAAGTAAATCAAGAATAGAGCAATATGAGCCGATGATTGTATCGCTTTTTTCGGAATTTATAGATATTAAAGATATTGATGTAAATGATCATCAGATATGGATATATTTTAATCATACAATCGATCTTTCTTTAAAAGATATTATTATAAATCTCTCACAAGATACACTTGTAGATTTTAGACTTTATGAATCTCATCAATATATGTCAAAAGAAGATTTAAAAGAGCAATCTTTATTCATCAAAGAAAAAATAGCTCAAATCAATTTTAATGCTTATAATTACTTAAATGATCGCATTATTATGTTGCATTTTGTCAAAATGTTTGATCACAGCTTTAAAGATTATGTTTTTAAAAAGTTTAGTTTTGATCAGATGATGATTGAGACCATTAAGACATTTTTAGAACATGGACAAAATGTAGGATTAGCTGCTAAAGCACTTTATGTTCATCGAAATACACTGACTCAAAGACTAGACAAATTTTTTCAAAGCACAGGATTTGATGTCAGAAAGTTTATGGATGGGTTTATCATATACCATTTACTACTTACAAAATAAAATGTGTGCATCGTGCACATTTTTTTTTAGCTTGTATATTGTTATAATGAAATTACGATAACGAAATTTGAAAGGAAAAAAAGATGGCTACTTTAAAATTAAAAGATATTAACAAAGTTTATCCAAATGGCGTACAAGCTGTTTTCGACTTTAATTTACAAATTAGAGACAAAGAATTTATTGTATTCGTAGGACCTTCAGGTTGTGGGAAATCAACAACTTTAAGAATGATTGCAGGTCTAGAAGAAATTACTTCAGGAGAATTATACATTGATGATGAATTAGTCAATGATAAAGCACCTAAAGATAGAAATATCGCAATGGTATTCCAATCATACGCTTTATACCCACATATGACTGTTTATGATAACATGGCTTTTGGTTTAAAACTTAGAAAAATGCCAAAAGATGTAATCAATGAAAAAGTTAATGAAGCTGCTGATATTTTAGGTCTTACTCCATACTTAAAACGTAAACCTAAAGCTTTATCAGGTGGGCAAAGACAACGTGTTGCCTTAGGTAGAGCAATCGTACGTAATGCGAAAGTATTCTTAATGGATGAACCATTATCAAACTTAGATGCTAAATTACGTGTTCAAATGCGCGGTGAGTTAATTAAACTTCACAATAAGATTGAAACAACTACAATTTATGTAACCCATGACCAAATTGAAGCGATGACAATGGCTTCAAGAATTGTTGTTATGAAAGATGGTTATATCATGCAAGTTGGTGCTCCAAAAGATATTTATGATAATCCAGAAAATATGTTCGTTGCTGGATTCATCGGTACACCTCCAATGAACTTTATCTTTGGTAAAGTTGATAAAAAAGGCGTATTTACTGCTGGTGACCACAAAGTTCAAGTACCTGAAGATAAGATGGAAATCATTAAATCAAATGGTTTAGTAGACAAAGAAATCGTCTTAGGTATTAGACCAGAAGATATTCATGATGAAAAAGTTGTTATGGATACATACCCAGGTGCAGTACTTAAATTAAAGGTTGATGTTGCAGAGTTATTAGGATCTGAAACTAATATTTATACACAAGTTAATGATTCAAATATTTGTGCAGTTGTTAATGCAAGAGCAAACATCGCTATTGGTGATGAAATCAAATTAGCACTTGATATGAACAAATCACATTTCTTCAACCCAGAAACAGAGCAAGTATTGAAATTAAAAGACTAACTTAAAAAAGCCGAAAGGCTTTTTTTTTGAGGAAAAAACGATGAATTATATAGTTAACAGTAAGTATGGTTGTGATATTTATCAAGAAAAAACTAAGTATACACATAAGGCTAGTAGTATAAGTTATATTAAACTTTTGTGTATAAGCTATCTCTTTACACTAGAAGGATATTTAACAGCTTGTAGGAAGGTTTTTGACTACAAATATAAGATTCCAGTATATATTGCTGATCATTTGCAGCTCATTCCAACAAAATCTATTAAGCAAATGGATGTTATATGGATTAATTATGCTGAAATTAAGCGGTTTATTGTAGAAAATGACATGATATTGATGATTTTTCATGATGAATCACAAATCCATATAAAAATGACTGAAAAAGCATGGTTAAAGCAAATAAGAAGGTTAGATATGATTAAATCCTATAAAGTAAAACATTTTCATAGTTAATCTTATAGAAAATGTATACAAATAGTGTTATAATAATAACGGCTTATAACAAGAACAAAAAACCATTTAAGGAGGAAATCATATGGCTAAAAAGACTGTAAGAGATGTTGAATTAAAAGGCAAGAAAGTTTTAGTAAGAGTTGATTTTAACGTTCCATTAAAAGACGGAGAAATCAGTGATGAAAATCGTATTGTCCAAGCGCTACCTACGATTAAATATATTTTAGAACAAGGTGGTAGAGCAATATTATTTTCACATCTAGGCAGAATCAAAGAAGCTAAAGATTTAGAAAAGAATAGCTTAAGCGTTGTAGCAAAAAGACTTAGCGAATTATTAAACCAAGAAGTTAAATTTATTCCTGAAACAAGAGGTAAAAAATTAGAAGGGGCTGTATCAGCATTAAACAATGGGGAAATCTTAATGTTTGAAAATACACGCTTCGAAGATTTAGATGGTAAAAAAGAAAGTAAAAATGATCCTGAGCTAGGTAAATATTGGGCTTCACTTGGCGATGTATTCGTCAATGATGCTTTTGGAACTGCTCATCGTGAACATGCTTCAAATGTTGGAGTTGCATCTAATATCAAAGAAACTGTTGCAGGATTTTTATTAGAAAAAGAAATTAATTTTATCGGTGGAGCTTTAGAAAACCCAGAAAGACCTTTTGTAGCAATCTTAGGTGGTGCGAAAGTTTCAGATAAAATTGAAGTAATCAAAAATTTACTTAAAGTTGCTGACCGTGTTTTAATTGGTGGCGGTATGGCATATACATTCTTTAAAGCGATGGGATATGAAATTGGTACTTCTTTATTAGAAGCTGATAAAGTAGACTTAGCTAAAGAATTATTAGAATTATCAAAAGGCAAAATTTGTCTAGGTGATGATATTGTTACAGGAAAAGGATTTGATCCTGAAACTGAAAAAAATGTCAGAACTGTTGATCAAATTCCAGCAGATGAAATGGGTATGGATATCGGACCTAGAACTGCTGAAAAGTTTGATTCAATCATCAAAGATGCAAAAACAGTCGTATGGAATGGTCCACTAGGAGTATTTGAGTTCCCAAGATTTGCAGATGGTACACGCCACATTGCTCAATCTTTAGTTGAAATCAAAGATCAAGCAACAACGATTATTGGTGGTGGTGATTCTGCAGCTGCAGTGATTCAATTTGGATTAGAAGATGGATTCACACACATTTCAACAGGTGGCGGTGCATCATTAGAATACTTAGAAGGAAAATTACTACCTGGTATTGAATGTGTTGATAACAAGTAACATATGGTAAATATTGGGAAAAAAATAAGAGCACTTAGGTTAGGCAACAACTTAACCCAAGAAGAGCTAGCAAACCGTTTAGAACTAACTAAAGGATATATATCTCAACTAGAAAACAATTTAACATCTCCATCCATGCAAACCTTATTTTCGATTTTAGAGGTGTTAGGAACTGATGTTCACGAATTCTTTAGTAAAGAAGAAGAACAAACGGTGGTCTTCAAAAAAGAAGATTTTTATGAAAAAGAAAATCATGCACTCAAACACATGATTAGCTGGATAGTACCAAACGCATTAAAATATGAAATGGAACCTATCATCATTGACATTGAACCGGGTGGACAATCTGAAATTGATGATCCACATGCAGGTGAAGAATTCGGCTATGTTCTAGAAGGACAAGTCACTCTGATCTTAAACAAGAAGAGATATGTGATTAGAAAAGGTGAAACATTTTATTATTTAGCAAATAAAGAACATTATTTGATGAATCCTAGTAACCAACATGCAAAGGTGCTTTGGATTTCAACACCACCAATGTTTTAAAAGGAGAGATATAACTATGGAAAAAGAAATTATGATTAAAAGTACAACTGGATTACACGCTAGTTTAGCTGCAAAAGTTGTACAAACAGCATCAAAATACGCTGTTGAAATTGAATTACATTATCAAGACAAAATTGTTGACTTAAAGTCAATCCTCGCACTAATGAGTTTAGCAGTACCTTATGGTGAAAACGTAAGAATTGTAGCGAGAGGATCAAGAGCTGAAGAAGCGATCAAAGATGTTTCTTCAATTTTAGGATAATTCTATGAACAGAATTCCAATGATCGCAGGAAACTGGAAAATGTTTAAGACAAAAGATGATGCATTAGCATTCATCTATGCTGTAAACGTTAAGGTTCCTGAAAAAGAAAAAGTAGAATCAGTTATTTGTGCACCTGCAATCTTCTTAAGAGACTTAGTAAAACGCGAGGGAGAAGATTTAAGAATTGGCGCACAAAATATGCATGAACTAGATGAAGGTGCTTATACTGGAGAAATCAGTGCAGGCATGCTTAAGTCTTATGGTGTTGAATATGTAGTCATCGGACATAGTGAAAGAAGAGAATATTATAATGAAACAGATGAATCAGTAAATAAAAAACTCATTCAAGCTGTTCGTTATGAAATCACACCAATCGTTTGTGTTGGTGAATCTTTAGAAATTAGAGAAAATGGCACTACAAATACATTTGTCAAAGATCAAGTTGTCAAAGCTTATCAAAATGTTACTGAAAAAGAAGCGTTAGAAACAGTGATTGCTTACGAACCAATCTGGGCAATTGGAACTGGTAAAACTGCTACACCAGAACAAGCAAATGAAACCATTAAAGCAATTAGAGATGTTTTAGTTGAGCTTTATGGCACAACTGTTGCAGAACAAATTAGAATTCTTTATGGTGGCTCAGTAAAACCAAATAACGTTGATGAACTACTTGCACAATCAGATATTGATGGTGCACTTGTCGGTGGAGCATCACTAGATCCAGATTCATTTTTAACGCTAGTCAATGCAGCATTAAATAAATAACATAAAACATACAACATAAATCCACAATTGTGGATTTTTTTGTTTAAATTAATGCACAAAAAAAGCAACCTGAATGGGTTGCTTTCTGTTTGATAGTGTTTATTATCTGTTGTAGAATTCGACGATTAATTGTTCGTTAACTTCTTGAAGAATTTCATTTCTTTCAGGATAACGCGCGAATACACCAACATTTGTTTCTTGGTCGTATGTAACAAAATCAACAGTTCTGTATTGAGCTTCTAAAGCTTCTTTAACAACTTTTAAGTCTTTAGAATTTTCTCTTAACTTGATTTGTTGACCTGGAACTAAACGATAAGATGGAATATCTACTTTTTTACCATCAACTAAGATGTGTCCATGGTTTACTAATTGACGAGCTTGAGCTCTTGTTCTAGCTAAACCTAAACGGTAGACAACGTTATCTAAACGTGCTTCCAATAAACGTAAGAAATTTTCACCATGAATACCTCTGATTTTAGCAGCATCATCGAAGATTCTTCTAAATTGTTTTTCAGATACGCCATAAGTAAATCTAACTTTTTGTTTTTCTTGAAGTTGAAGACCGTATCCGCTTAATTTAGAACGACGTTGACCATGTTGACCAGGTGCATAAGGACGTTTTTTTAATTCTTTTCCTGTTTCAGAAATTGAATAACCTAAACGACGTGAAATTTTCCATGTTGATCCAGTGAAACGTGACATAATTTTTACCTCCTATATTTTTTTGGTGGTAAAAATTGCAATTTCTTAAATCACAAGGTATCCCGATGTTCTGTTCACCATAAAGCAGAATGGCTACTAAGGGCTCCTAAAGGTAGGGATCTCACTTATGATAAAAAGTTGCCTGCTTTTTACCGACGCTATTTATTTTACCTTACTAAAGGTTAAAAGTCAATCAATTTTGTTAGTAAATCTACAAATGCTTCAAAGAAGTTTTTTAATTCATCATCAAATCGTGAGAAAACGGGACTATCAACGTCTAAAACACCAAAAAGTTTGTCATTGATAATGATTGGAACAACAATCTCTGATCTGGAATTTGAATCGCATGCAATATGATTTTTGTGTGCTAAGACATCATCAACAACCATCGTCATTTTCTTTTCTGCAGCTTCGCCACAAACACCTTGTCCAAGTGGGATGGTTGAACATGCGACATGTCCTTGAAAAGGACCAACAGTTAAGACATCTCCATCATATAAGTAAAAACCAGCCCAGTTAAGATTGTCAACGGTATCGTTGATAAACGCTGATGCATTTGATAAAAGTGCAATTTGATTTGGTTGTGTTTCTAATAAAGCTTTTGCTTGTTCAATATAATCTATTATTTTCATAACTAATCACCTAACATATTATAACATATATGTTAAAATAATATATGGTGATAACATTGAAAAGAAAAATATTAATTAGATTTGGGGATTTAATGTTAAAAGGTAAAAACATTAATTTCTTTATCAAAAGAGTTAGAGTACATGTTCAAAATAAATTAAGCGATTTAGAAGTATCATTTAAGTTTGAACATGATCGGATATATATAGATTACATATTAGAAGATGAAAAAGAACTGGTAAGTAGATTAAAACAAATTCCTGGTATTTTTTCGTTTAGTATTGTTTATTTAGCATCTCATGATATTGATGAGATTGTTGCGGTTTCTATTGATCTTTTAAAACAAGAGATTGATAGACCATATAAGACCTTTAAAGTTGAAACAAAAAGAGCTGATAAGTCATTTCCATTAACATCACTAGAGATGAGCAGAAAGATTGCACCAATGATCCTATCTAAAGTCGATAAAAAGCTAGTTGTTGATGTAAGACATCCAGAAGAGATTTTAAATGTAGAAATCAGAAAAGATTATACATATATTTATTTATCAAGTATTAAAGGGATGGGTGGTTTTCCTTATGGTACAGGAGGTAAAGGACTTATGATGATGAGTGGTGGCATCGATTCACCAGTTGCAAGTTATCTAGCAATGAAACAGGGTATTGAAGTTGAACTCATTCATTTTGAATCAACGCCCTTAACACCACTTGAATCCACTCAAAAAGTGATTGATTTGGCAAAAGTGTTATCGAATTACACCCAAGATGGACATATAAAACTCCACATTATTCCTTTTGGTGAGATGCACCAAGAAATCTTAAAAAATGTATTTGACCCATATATCATTACTGTAATGAGAAGAATGATGTATCGTATGGCTGAAAGATATGCTCAAAAAAACAAAATTTTAGCTCTATTAAATGGAGAATCTGTTGGTCAAGTAGCTTCGCAAACTTTATATAGTATGGGAGTTGTTGAAGCAGTAACAAAACTACCTATATTAAGACCAGTCATCACCTATGATAAACAAGAAATTATAGATATTTCAAAAATGATTGACACATACAAAATATCGATTAAACCTTTTAATGATTGTTGTAGCATTTATGTTCCAAGAAACCCAGTAACAAAACCTTGGGAAATATATGCAAAGAAATACGAGCAAACATTTGAATATGAACCATTGATCGATAAAGCAATTTCTGAAGTCATGTCATTAGATATCAGTTCACAAACGGATACTGATTTAACATTACACGGATTTAGCGTCAAAGAAGCATACCAAAACTATATAAAAACAAAGGGTGATTCAAATTGATGATTGTTTCTAAACAAAATAAACAATTTAAGATATGGAAAAAACTTAAAGTCAAAAAATATCGTGATTTCCATGATATGTTTTTAGTTTATGGAAAACACCTAATTGATAAAGCAAAAGAAACCGATCAACTCATTGAGATATTAACATCAAATCCAGATTTAGATGGCACTTTGATTTCTAAAGAGTTGATGGATGAACTCCAACAAACAGAAACTTACATCGACCAAATCGGTGTTTGTAAGAAAAAGAATACTGTGATTGAATCCAAAAAAATACTTGCACTAGATGATGTGCAAGATCCTGATAATGTCGGTGCTTTAATTAGAAGTGCATCAGCATTTGGTTTTAAACATATTATTTTAAGTCAGAAATCAGCAGATTTATATAATGAAAAGGTGATTAGAGCTTCTAAAGGAGCTATATTTGATTGTTATATCGAAAGAACAAACTTAGTTTTTAAATTGCCTGAATTAAAAGCTAAAGACTATCAAATTGTTGGAGCTGACGCACATGAGAAAGGACAACCAAATTATGATCAAAAGGTTGTTTTAGTCATGGGTAATGAAGGACATGGTTTACAAGCAGAAGTTAAAGCATTATGTGATGATTATGTTACTATAAAAACAGATCATGTTGAAAGTTTAAATGTGAGTGTTGCCGGTGGCATTCTCATGTATGAGTGGAGGGACAACAAGTGAAAAGTACAATTACAGGATTTTTTGATCACAAAGGTAAACTAAATTTAGAAGAACAAATTGATTTGGTAAAAAGACATCAAATAGATACGATTTGTCTTCGCTACTATGATCATAAGCCTTTGATCGAAATCAATGATAAGGGTATTAAAGATATTTTAGAACAAACTAAAAATAATAAAATTAAAATTGCAGCAATAGATACATTAATCAAAGCTTATGACATTAATAATGATCAAAAAGCATCAACTGCATTTGATGAATTTAAGTTTATTGTGAAACTTGCTGATAAACTTAAAGTTAACCAGCTTTTTATTAGATTGCCTAAATTTAATGATGTTATTGAAGAATTCGAAAACATTAAATTAAGATTAGAACCATGGATCATCCATGCTGCTAAGCATAGCAAAAAATTAATCATCGTTCCTGATGATGCATACAAAGCAAATACGTATGCATACATCATTAAAAAGATGAAAAACAATAATTTATCTGTCTTATTTGATCCAGTTTATTTCATGATGATTCACGAATCTACGACAACTTCATATCGAATCTTAAAAAAGAAAATATCAGCTTTCATGTGTCATGATGCAGATTTTAAAATGAAACCAAAACTTATTGGATATGGAAAAGCAGATATCATCAATCTCTTTAAAAAGCTAATTAGAGATAAATTCTCTGGTTTACTCATGATGGATAATGAGTTTTATCACGAAATATTTGAACCATCAGTAAAAAAAGAAGGATTTTTCAAAAAAATCTTCTCAAATAAGAAAAAACAAGAAAAACAACAAATTGATGATCTTTCTCGTCGCATATTTCCAAATGAAGAAACAAAAAATGTCACCTATGATGACATTTTGAGTAATCAGATTAAAGTTGTAAATATCGTTTTTAAAAAATAATTATTCGACTGTTTCAATGTTTTGATCAAGAAACTCAAATGCAGGTTTTGCATGTGGTAGTTCATCAAATAGTTTTGTTGTATATAATATACCATTGATGTGATCAAACTCATGTTGGAAGACGATACCAATATAACCTTCTAATTCTAACTTAACAGGAATTAATTGATCAGATTTGCTATCATAGTGGAGTGCTTCAAAGGTAACAGATTTATATCTTGGTGTGATACCGTCTGTTTCACGATCAACACTTAAACAACCTTCACCACCAGGTAAATAAATGATTTCCTTGCTCTTGTGTGTTAATACAGGATTGACTAAAGCATAAGAGTAAAGCGTACCATCAAAATCTTGAACATGACATGCAAACATGCGTTTAGATACATTGACTTGTGGAGCAGCGATACCTACTGCAGGGCGAAGTCCGTACTTTTCAACCATATCTTCATTTTGAGAATTCTTAACATACTGTAATAAATCTTTTAACAATTTTTTGTCTGCATTCGATAAAGGAATTTTCACTTCTTTAGCAACTGTTTCAAGTGTCTTATGGCCTTCACGAATGATGTTTTTCATTAATATCATATATATACACCTCAAATTTATTATAACACATTTAGGAGGAACTATGCGCGTTGATAAATTTTTAAGTTCAATGAAATTTTGCACTAGAAAACAAGCAAAATCATTTTTAGAAACACATGAGTTCATGATTGATGATAAGCGTATATTGGCACAAAATCATAGTTTTGATCCAAACCTTGAAAAAGTATATATTGATAAAACCTATATATATTATGAGTTCCCTATTCATCTGATGTTGAATAAACCAAAAGGATATGTTTCAGCAAATAAAGATAAGATGTTTCCTTGTGTAACTGATTTAATCAAAGAACCTTACCAACGTTTTGATTTTTCAATTGCTGGTAGACTTGATGTTGATACTGAAGGATTACTAATTTTAACAACTGATGGTAAGTTTTTACATGAAATCACACATCCCAATTATCATTTACCAAAAGTATATGAAGCACATCTAGATCAAGCTTTTTACCATGAAACAGAGCTTTTATCAGGTGTGACCATCCTTGATGGCAAGCAAAATCCTTATGTTGCGAAAGCACTAGAGATTAAAACTAATGAACATATCGTCTATATAACAATAGATGAAGGTAAGTTTCATCAAGTCAAACGCATGTTTTCATCTGTTGGGTATAAAGTGTTATACTTAAAGAGAATAAAAATAGGAAAACTATCACTAGGTGATTTAAAACTTGGTGATTGTCAAAAAATAGAAAGAAGGGATTTAGTTGACTGAAATCATCATCAAAGCATATGACGTTCTTGAAGAGATATTAAAAGATCCAAAACTCAAAGAAATCAAAATATTAAATCAAAATATTGATCATCTTTATCCAAATGAAATCAAAGCTTTTGAAGAAGCTAAAATATATTATCAAAAAATTATGGATGAAGGTGGAAAATATCATCCAGACTATAAAGATGCTATCAAACGATTAAGTGAATCTAAGAAAAACTTATATGAACAACCAGAAGTAAAAAAGTATTTATCACTAGAGTTAGCATTTGAAACAGAACTTAATGAGTTTTTAAATGAGTTATCTAAGACTGTTTCAGATCACGTGCCAGCTCCAAATAAATTTGGAATGATTAAAAAAGGAGGCAGTTGCCATGTACACTAACAGAATTTCATATGTTGCTATCTATCATGGGAAACACGTCTTAAATAAACTTAAAAATTTGCCAGTGGATATTTCATATATCTCTGAAAAGCAAAACTATGCAGTTGTTTATTTTGACAAATCAAATGAACAAATGATTCAAAAACAAATGAAAAATGTGAAGGGATTAAAGCACTTTGGACCTTCACAAACTTATAACGACGAATTAAATTTTTAAGTGTTAAGGAAAAATACTTGACAGATATAAAAAAATCGTTATAATAGATATGTATAATCAAAAGAAAGAGAGTGAAAACACATGGCAGTTAGATTAAGATTACAACGTTTTGGTTCAAATAAGAAACCATTTTATAGAGTTGTAGCAAGCGAATCAAGTAAACCAAGAGACGGTAAATTCCTAGAAATCATTGGAACATATGATCCACTTATTGGAAAAGTTTCTGTTGATCAAGAAAAAGTACAAAAATGGATGAATAATGGTGCATTACCTACGGATACTGTTAGAAGTTTATTTAAGAAGTACAACGTTTTAGATAAATAATTTAGGGGGGTATGAAGTATGGCGGTAGATTTTGAAAAGCTTATCAAAAATATGATAGTGCCATTAGTCGTGTACCCTGATGATGTTTTAGTAAAAATATTATCAACCGATGATAATACCATTACCATTCAACTTTTAGTGAATGAGGCTGATTTAGGCCGTGTCATTGGTAAAGGCGGTAAAATTGCGAGTGCTATGCGCACCATCGTTTACGCTGGAGCGTCAAAAGAAAATAAACGTGTACACATTGATATTGATGCGTTTTAAGGAAGATTATCCATGTATCAAATAGGAAAGATTACAAATACACATGGCATTAAAGGCGAGGTTAAAATCTACAATTTAAGTGATTTTGACCGCTTTTTAGTTGGGCATGAGATATACACCTTAAATAAAGATCAAAAAAAAGTCTTTGAAATTGAGCAAGTTAGAGTCCATAAAGGTATGTACATTGTTAAATTCAAAGGTTATGATAATATCAATGATGTTCTTCCTTTTAAAGGACTGTTTGTTTATTCAGATGAAGACATCGATGATCAATTGGAAGATGATGACTATCATTACGAAGAAGTTATTGGTAAAGATGTTGTTTTGGAGGATCAAAGTGTTGTCGGAAAAGCAACTAGTTTAATCGAAGTACCACAAGGACATTTATTAGAAGTAGAAAAGTTAGATGGAAAAAAAGTACTCATACCGTTTATCAAAGAGTTTATTGGAGATATTGATGATCAAAAGATTATCATTAAACCAATTGAGGGATTATTATGAAAATTGATATCATAACAATTTTCCCTGAGTTTTTCCAAACTTTTTTAGAAACATCAATCATCAAACGCGCGATTGAACAAGACTTAGTTGAAATTAATTTACATCAATTAAGAGATTATTCCCATCAAAAGCATAACAAAATTGATGATACCCCTTATGGTGGTGGAGTCGGTATGCTTATGCAGTTTCCACCATTTTATGATGTTATTAACAAGTTAAAAACTGATGATAGTTATGTCATTATGCTCTCCCCACAAGGAAAAGTATTTAATCAGAAGAAAGCAACAAAACTAGCATCAATTAAACATTTGATTTTGATTTGTGGACATTATGAAGGTATAGACGCAAGAATAGAAGCGTTTATTGATGAAGAAATATCGATTGGTGATTATGTATTAACTGGTGGTGAAATACCAGCAATGATTTTAAGTGATGCGGTCATTAGACTTATCCCTGGTGTCATTCAAGAAGCATCTTTTATGGAAGATAGTCTTCAAAACGGATGGTTAAAATATCCACAATACACAAAACCTGAAAGTTATAAGGGATATCATGTTCCAGAAATTTTAAGGTCAGGACATCATAAAAACATCGAAGATTGGCGTCAAAAAGAAAGTATTAAAAGAACTTATCACAAACGTCCAGATTTAATTAAAAAAATCAAACTAACAGATCAAGAAAAAATGATTTTAGAAGAAATCAAATCTGAAAACGAAAAATAGTAAAAAAGGTTGCAAGTTCAATTGAACTTTGATATAATAAAAAAGCCGAAAATGCACAATGGTCCGCTGTTTGGATAACAAGAACATTGGAAGAAAGAGAGTGAGACGAACATGGCTAGATTAAAAGGGCAAGCATTAATTGCTTCAATTACAAATGCTTACATCAAAGAAGTACCTGAATTTAGTGCTGGGGATACTGTTAAAGTATTCGTTAAGATTAAAGAAGGTAACCGTGAACGTATTCAGTTATTCGAAGGTCTTGTTATTAAAAGACAAGGCGGTGGAGTTTCTGAAACATTTACAGTAAGAAAAGTTTCTTACGGTATTGGTGTTGAGCGTACTTTCCCACTACATTCACCTGCGATTGATCATATCGAGGTACCACGTAGAGGTAAGGTAAGACGTGCTAGATTATTCTATATTCGCACGTTATCAGCTAAGGCATCTAGAATTAAAGAAAAACGATAAGTTTTATAAAGAGGCGATCGCCTCTTTATTTTTTTTTTGTAAGCGAATGAAAATATTTTCATAAAATGCTTGAAAGCCTTTACACCACATGATATAATATCACTATAAAATAAGATTTAAAGAGGTGATATTGATGGGTAATGCAACCATTTATGATGTTGCTGGTGCTGCTGGTGTATCTTTAGCTACAGTATCAAGAGTACTAAATAACCCTGAAAAGGTAAAAGAAGAAACAAGACAACGTGTCTTAAAAGTCATCAAGGAATTAGGGTATAGACCAAATGTAATTGCTAGAGGTCTAGCAAGTAGAAAAACAACAACGGTTGGTATCGTTATTTCAGATGTCACTAGAGCTTCAGTTGCTGAAATGTTAGGTGGTATCGGTGATATCGCACAAAACTATAAATATTCAGTTAAGCTTTTTTCAATTCGCGAAGATATGGATGTTAATGATATCTTACAAGATATTGTGGCTGAACAATTAGATGGAGTTCTGTATTTAAATGACGAACTGAGCGAAAAAAGTATTGATGAAGTCAGAAGAGTTTTTGTAGATAATCAAATTCCATTTGTTTTAGCAAATGTTGTTACGGATGACGCAACAGTACCAATGGTATCCATTGATTATGAAAAAGCTGGTTATGAAATCACAAAGATGATGATTGATGATAATCGTAAAGATATTTATCTACTAAGTACTGCACGTCGTTATTCAGTCAATGATAAAAAAGAAGCTGGTTATCAAAAAGCAATGGTTGAAGCAGGTCTTGAACCAAAAATCTTTAGAACAAGTGGTGATACACACATTAACCGCCAACACTTTACAACATTCTTTAGCGATAAAAGAATCGATGCAGCAATCGGTGTAAGAGACTCAATTGCTGTAAGCTTTATGAATATCGCAAGAGATCATGGTAAAGAAGTTCCTGAAGATTTAGCTGTTGCAGGATTCCAAAATACTAAGTATGCGCTTTTATCAAGACCTAACTTGACATCTATCGATGTTCCAGTGTATGATATAGGTGCTGTCTCAATGAGACTACTCACAAAATTAATGAACTCTAAAGATGTTGATAATATTAGAATTATATTACCGCATTATATCGTTAATCGTGAGTCAACAAGAAAAATTTAATCGATCGATGAAATAAAAACAGTAGAGTTTTAAAAACCTAAAGTAGAGACTTCATGATGGTGGAACATGAGGAGAAAATAAAACTTGAATTACACTTATGGAGATCAACTATGATTTTGAGTGCTAGGGTAACCTAGAACTAAGGTGGTACCGCGAAATATATTCGTCCTTAGAGTGTTCTAAGGGCGATTTTTATTTATAAAACAAGGAGTGGAATTATGAATTTATATGATGATTTAAAATGGCGTGGACTGATTAAAGACGTCAGTAATGAAGAAGAAGCTAAGCGCTTATTAAATGAAGAAAGCGTTAAATTTTATTGTGGATTTGACCCAACAGGTGAATCATTAACTGTTGGACATTTGGTTCAAATTGTGAGAATGTTATTACTTGAAAAGTATGGACATACACCAATTGTCTTAATTGGAGGAGCAACCGGTCTAATTGGGGACCCTAGACAAACAAGTGAAAGAAAGTTATTAACGTTAGAAGAATCACTTAAAAATGCTGATAAAATCAAAAATCAATTAAGTCTTTTCTTAGATCCAGAAAAATCAATTTTTGTGAATAATTATGATTGGATCAAAAATATAGACATGATTTCTTTTTTAAGAGATTATGGAAAGCATTTTTCTATTAATTATATGCTTGCTAAAGATACAGTACAAAAAAGATTAGATGTTGGTATATCTTATACTGAGTTTTCTTATATGCTGATTCAAGCGATTGATTTTCTACACTTATATAGAACTCATGATTGTAAAATCCAATTTGGTGGTTCAGATCAATGGGGAAATATCACAACAGGTTTAGAACTCATTAGAAAATTAGAAGGAGAAGAATCAAAAGCAGTTGGACTTAGTTCACCTTTATTACTTAAAGCTGATGGATCTAAATTTGGAAAAAGCGAATCTGGTGCATTATGGCTAGATAAAGATTTAACGAGTCCATATGAAATTTATCAATATTTCGTTAATGCATCTGACCAAGATGTGATGAACTATTTGATGACATTAACTTTATTATCGAAAGAAGAAATTGAAAACTTAGAAGAAAAACTAAAAACTGCTCCAGAACTAAGAGAAGCTCAAAAGAAACTTGCAGAAGAAGTCACAGAACTTGTACATGGTAAAAAAGCTTTAAATGAAGCATTAAGAGTGACAAATGCGTTATTTAGTGGAGATTTCAATGATTTAAATGAAAGTGAGTTTAAAATGATTGAAAAAACACTTGATGTAGCTCATTTATCAAGTGGAACTGAACTTATTGACGCACTTGTTGAGACAAAACTAGCATCATCAAAAAGAGAAGCGAGACAATTTATCACAAGCAATGCAGTAAGCATTAATGGTGAAAAAATTGATGATTTAGCATATACTTTAAAGCAAGAACAAACTTATCACAATCGTTATGTCATGATGAGAAGAGGAAAGAAAAAATACGCACTTGTGATCTTAAACTAGGAGATTATGATGGATATATTATTATTTAATCCTTTATCAAGAAATGGCAAAAAAGAAAAATTTATTCAAAGCATTGTTGATCATTTAGAAGGTAAAGGTAATAAGGTTAGCACACAAAACTTACTTGATATCACTGATGTCAAAGCTTTTTTAGAAACGCTTGATCCTCATGATCGTTTGATTTTAGTCGGTGGTGATGGGACTTTAAATAGACTCGCCAATAAAATTTATGACTTAGAATATCCTAATCCTTTATACATGTATCAAGCAGGTACAGGAAATGATTTTATTAGAAGTTTAAAGACAAAAGAAAAAGTTGTTTTAATCAAACCATATTTAAAAGATCTACCAACAGTGACTTATGAAAATCAAAATCAATATTTCTTAAATGGAGCTGGTGCTGGTTTAGATGGATTTATCGGTTATTTAGTGAATCATTCGAAATATAAAAAAAATAAGCTCAATTACTTTAGACATGCATTTGAGGGATTTGCAAAATTCAAACCTATAGAAGCAACCGTCACTTATGATGGTATATCAGTATCAGAAAAAAAGATGTGGTTTGTAAGTGTGATGCATGCACCATATTTTGGAGGCGGTATGAAAATCGCTCCAAAAGCAAGTAGAAATGAAAGAAGCTTATATGTCGTTATGGTAAAAAAAATACCTAAATGGTTATTGATATTTATTTTCCCTACGATTTATCTTGGTTGGCATGTCATCTTTAGAAGATATGTTTCAATTAAAAGAGTTGATCACGTAAGCATTAATTTTGAAAAAGATACATATCTTCAAATTGATGGAGATGTGATGTATCCAATTAAATCATTTGAAGCGAAAATATAAAAAAGTGATGCAAAAATGCATCACTTTTTCTTATTTTACTCGGCCTAAACCAATACGTTTATAGACTTTAAACATTTTCTTTCTTGCGATTTCAGATGCTCTTTGTCTGCCTTGATCTAAAACTTCATCTAGGTAAGGGCTATTAATGATTTCTTGATATTTTTCTTGAATTGGTTTTAAAGTATCCGCAACAATATTGGCTAAATCTTCTTTAAACTCTTTATAGTTTGAATCTTTATATTTGATTTCAATATCTTTAATCGATAAATCAGTTAAAGATGCATAGATTTGTAATAAGTTAGAGATACCAGCCTTATTTTTTAAATCATATTTTATAGCCGTATCACTGTCAGTAACAGCAGATCTTATTTTGTTTTTCACTTGATTTAAATCATCTAAAAGTAAGATATATGCTTTTTGATTTTCTGCAGATTTATCCATTTTTTTATCAGGTTCAGTTAAAGATTTAATACGCGCACCTGTTTTTGGGAAAAATCCTTCAGGAACAACAAAGGTATCCCCATACATATTGTTAAATCTTTGTGCAAGATTACGTGTTAGTTCAAGGTGTTGTTTTTGATCATCACCAATCGGTACGATATCAGCATCATATAATAAGATATCCGCAGCCATGAGTGCAGGATAAGTCAGAAGTGATGTCCTAATACCTTCTGTTTGTTTTTGTTTCTTATCTTTATACTGTGTCATTCTTTCCATTTCACCAACATAGGCAGTGGATTCCATGATATACCCCAATACAGCGTGCTCAACCACTTCTGATTGAACAAATAAATTCACTTTATTAGGATCAAGACCACAAGCCATATATAATGCTGCAATACTTTTAATACTCTTTTTTAAAGCTTGTTTTTCTTGTGGGGTCGTAATTGCATGAAGATCAGCAATAAAAATAAAGAATTCTGTATCTTCTAATTCGTCTTGTAGTTTAACAAATTGTCTAAGCGCTCCAATATAATTTCCAAGTGTTAATGAACCTGTAGGTTTAATACCTGAAACTAACCTTTTCATAAAAAATACCTCCAATAAATAAAAATAGACGTCCTTATCATCTAAGGACGTCTTTATAAACGCGGTGCCACCTTAGTTCTAGATTAATATCTAGCCCTCAACATCGTTAAAGCCGATGATACTTATATGCTCCAAGGGTCCATTCACTTTATCTTGTGCTATTGGTTTCCAGCATCCCAACTCTCTATAAACACATCCATAAAATTACTTGTTCCTTATCATTGCATCTTTATTATAACACTTTTATGATTTATGCTTCAAGTGTTTTTTCAAGTTCTGTTACAAGTTCGTTAAAACGCTTGATCACAGCCATGAAAGTTTCTTTATTTGTCAAATCAGCACCAGCTTTTTTCGCTTGGTTCACAGGATAATCACTACCACCAGATTTGAGTAAACCTAAATATTTTTCCATAGCACCTGGTCTTTGTGCTTTCACATCTGCATAAATCTTAAGTGATGCACTATAACTTGTTGCATATTGGTAAACATAAAATGGAGTGTGGAATAGATGGGGGATATAAGCCCATACATATTCTTTACCATTTTCTTCTGTGATATCAATATCATAGAAGTGTTTGTATAAATCAATCATAATCTTAGATAAAGATTGTTCAGTAATAGGCATACCCTTTTCAACAAGTTCATTTGCTTTGTATTCGTATGTAGCAAACAATGTTTGTCTAAAGAATGTAGCCATGATGCCATCAATTGCTTTTTGAAGTAATGCAATCTTTTGTTCTTTAGTTGTTGCTTTACCAACTAAATAGTCTAATAAATTATGTTCATTGAAAGTTGATGCGATTTCTGCAACAAAGATCGTATAATCAGAAGTTGCCATTGGTTGATGTTCATTTGAAAATAATGTATGAGCAGAATGTCCTGCCTCATGTGCTAAGGTAAATAAAGCATCAAGAGTATCATCGTGGTTTAATAAAATATATGGATGGAATCCATAAAAACCAGAAGAATATGCACCTGTACGTTTACCATCTCCAGGGAATGCATCAACAAATCCATCTTTTACAGCTTCTTTTTGTCTTTCGACAAATACAGGATCTAAATGACTAATAGATTCGAAGAAAATATTTCTTGATTCTTCATAAGTATATTGAGTATCATCTGTAACTAAGTCTAAGAAACGATCATATGTACGGTGTTTTTCTAGTTTTAAATGTTTCTTTCTTAAATTTAAATAACGTTTGATGCCATCAGTATTTTCATATGCAGCATCCATTAAGTTCTTATATACTTCAACCGGAATATTATTTCTAAATAAAGCAGCTTCTAAAGCAGAATTATATCCTCTAGATTTATAATTAGCTGCCAATTGTTGTAAGACTAAGTTATAAGTTGCTGCAAAAGCTGTTTTGTTATCTTTATAACGTTTAAACGCAGCTTCAAAAACTTTTTGACGATCTTCAGCGTCTTTTGTTTGTGTAAGGATAGAACGATAATTAGAAGAAGTAATCTTTTTCTTTGAACCGTCTTTAAATTCAACTTCCTGGTCAACAGCATCAACAATCGCTAAACCTTGATATAAAGATGATGGAATTGATCTAATTGGACCAAAATTAGCCATGATTGATTCTTGATCATCAGAAAGCACGTGTTTTTGTTGGAAAAATAGTTTTTCCATTGGGAACTTATAAGTTTTTAAGAAATCATCTTTTTCTATAAAACTCATTACTTTCTCTTCGCCGATTGCGATTAATTCTGGTGAAACATAAGATGTTTTTTGTCCCAGTTCAGATAACATCAACATGAGTTGTTGATTTTTAGAAGATTTTTCTGTATCTTTTAAGTTTAAATCACTGTTTAAATGAATATAACCGTATAAACGATATAAAAGATGAGTTGCTTCTTCTTCAGTTTTGTAAAATTCCAAAAAATCATCAAAATTACCTAGTTTACCTTTAAAACTAGCGAGTTTGTTGATATATTCAGGCATTTCTTTTAAGCCTTCATCCCAAGCTTCTAGACTTGGATAAAATAATGATAAATCCCATTTTGACATAATGAGCCCTCTTTCTTGATAGTATTTCCTTAATTATAACTTATAAATATAAAAAAACCAACCATAAGAGTCTATGGGAAAAGATGTAAAACCTAAAGAAAAACGTTTTCACAAGTTGAAAATAATTCTAAATAAGTATATAATTATATAGCAAGACTACAAATAGTGCTATAGGATAATACCTATGCTCCAAAGGGAGGAAGACAATGATTACAATATATACAACACCAAGTTGTTCGTCATGTCGGAAAGCGAAGAAGTGGCTTGATGATCATAAGGTACCTTATGAGGAAAAAAATTTATTTAACCAACGGATTACAGAAGAAGATATTGACCTTATGTTAGAAAATGCAGAAAATGGGTTTGATGACATTATCTCAACAAGATCAAAAGTCTTCAAGGAGCAAGATTTAGACATTGAGGATATGAGAATTAGCGAATTAAAGGAATTTATCCTTGATAATCCTAGTGTTCTAAAAAGACCGATCATCATCGATGGGGACAAGCTTCAAGTTGGTTACAATGATGAGGAAATACGCGTATTTATTCCTAAGAGACTTAGAGAATTAATTATGTGTACGAACTGTCCACAAGGTGAACACTGTGACTATCAGAGTGCGCTTAGACGCTATTTTGATGAAATCAAACAAGAACGTACAGAACGATAAGTTATGAACAATTAAAAGAATAAGTCGCAATTGCGACTTTTTTTCTTGATATAAATGCAAAAAAAAAATCCCATTTAGGGATTATTTCTCTTTTTTAACTAACTTCATAATATCATTTTGTAAATAAGTAAAGAAAGCTAAAACGACAGAAGCTAATGATAATACTAAGCTTAAGACATAAGCAGTTTTAACAGCTGGTGCATATCTTGAGATAACATAAGGATTGTTATTAAGTAGACCTGAATGATCCAGATGCAATCCAAAGATGATTGCTAGGATTACAGCAGCAGATAACAATACGCCTTTATCTTCAAAAAACCAAGCTAACCAAAATAATATAACTGGAATGATTAAATAATGAATGGTAGGTACTGCAAGTTCTCCATAATTATTTAAGTTATACCAATCTTGTGTTCTTGCGAGTATAGAAACAAGTAATAAAATACTTGCAACAAGTGCAGTTATAAAATATAATAAATTTCTTTCCTTCATTTATATCCTCCATCGACAGTAACTTTACCTTTTATTATAGTTTTATTAGGCCATTTTGTCAACATTTCATAAAAAAAGATAGCTTAATGGCTATCTTTTACATGTAAATGCGCGTTCACTCTTGCGTTTTGTAGGTTTAATCTCTATATTATGCGCTTTTAGGAAGTTTTCAAAAATCTTTTTTCCTTCATCATAATGAGATGCTTCATATTCGATTTCATAATCAGTAACGTTACAATAATCGCATTTATCTAAGAATAGTGTTCCACCTTCATATGGTGTAGAAACTCTAAAATTTTCCAAGTTTACTTTATAAGTTACAAATTCATCCATGTCTTCGAAGAAATCGCCAGTGTTAAATCCATTTTCAATCATGTCTAATGCTTGATCTTTTTGTAAAAACACATGATTTTCAAATGCACCTTCATCGCTTTGAGATTTTAAGGTAACTTTAAATCTAGAATCACCTTTTTGACGAATTCTTAAAACGATTTGTTTCTGATTAAATTTATAATCATCAGTATCAAAATAATAATTGATCTGTTTGAAGATGTTGTTCTCTAAATCAAACTGCTTTAAAAGTTCTAAATATTTTTCTTCAGTAATTGCAGATTTAAATTCAATTTCAATATTTTTTATCATGACAATCTCCTTCATAAAGAATACACATCATAGATATGCATATACATTATACCAAAACGCTTATTTTTTTTAAAGCAAAAACGTTTACATTTACGAAGATATATCCATTATATTTGATATTATTAATTAATTTGGTAAAATAAATACGTAGAATAAAACTATTCAATAGGAGGAATATTAATTATGGCTATTAAAGTAGCAATTAACGGTTTTGGCCGTATTGGACGTCTTGCGTATAGACTTATGGCAGATGATCCTAAATTTGATGTTGTTGCGATCAATGACTTAACAGATGCAGAAACATTAGCTTATTTATTAAAGTATGACACAGCACAAAGAAACTTCAAAGTAGATTCAATTTCAACTGAAGGTGACAAACTAGTTGTAGATGGTAAAAAAATTACAATCCACGCAGTTAAAGACCCTAAAGAATTACCATGGAAAGAGTATGGAGTAGATGTAGTATTAGAATGTACTGGTCTATTCACAAGCAAAGAAAAAGCTTCATGGCATTTAGAAGCAGGTGCTAAAAAAGTTGTAATTTCAGCTCCAGCTGGAAACGATGTTAAGACAATTGTTTATAACGTAAACGATAATGTTCTTGATGGATCTGAAGATGTTATTAGTGGTGCTTCATGTACAACTAACTGTTTAGCTCCACTTGCTAAAGTGTTAGACGATAACTTTGGTATCGTTGGTGGATTTATGACAACGGTTCATGCTTACACTTCTGACCAATCTTTACAAGATCAACCACACAAAAAAGGTTTCATGTCAAGACGTGGACGTGCAGCTGCTGAAAGTATCATTCCATCATCAACTGGTGCTGCAAAAGCAATCGGATTAGTATTACCACAATTAAAAGGTAAATTAGATGGTACAGCTTTACGCGTTCCAACTGTTACAGGTTCAATTGTTGACTTAACAGTAGAAGTTAAAAAACACACAACATTAGAAGAAATCGATGCTGCATTTAAAGCTGCTGCAAACGAAACTTTAGCTTATGTATCTGATCCTATCGTATCAAGTGATGTTATTGGTACAAGATATGGTTCATTATATGATGCAAACACAACTCAAATTGTTAACTACGATGACAGACAATTAGTAAAAGTTATGGCATGGTATGATAATGAAATGAGTTATACTGCTCAATTAGTAAGAACTGTTTCTAAATTAGCAAGTCTAATTAAATAAGCATTATTAAAAGTATAAAAGCAATCTTGAGAATGGTTGCTTTTTTGCTTTTATCATGAGAAAAAACGTAAAAAATGTGTAAAAACACTCAATATACAAGCAAAATTCATCATATAGTTTGACATTTTTTAAAAATAGTATATAATTATAATGAATTATGATACGGTCATAGTTCAAAAACTCGATGTTAAAGGCAAACTTAAGGAAACTTAAGGACGCAAAGCTATAGGGCCTGAGATGGTAGCCAGTTGTCATTAAAACTTTTAAAAAGTTATGACGTACTGATTATCTGGGCTTTTTATTTAAATCAACCAGACAAAGATAGTCAACGCCATAAACGTTGGCTTTTTTTATTCCTTTTTGTAGGAGGTGATGGTGTGCTAAAAGCAAAACATATTCAAATCTTAATTATTATCTTGTTGGTTGTAGCTTTAGCATTTACATCAACCGCAGCTATTGCGTATTGGAATGACATCAATACAAATTCAAATGTTGTCATCGAGTTCGGTGGAGAACAAGCAAATCTTCAAATTGTTGAAGTCGGAGATGAGTTTACTGGAAATTTAGTTCCAGATGGTAGAGCTTATTTCGTAGGTCAATATGAAGAAGCAACGTTTACTTATTCAGTATCAGTCGATAAAGAATTAGTAAAAAGTGTTAATTTGATTGTAACAGCATCTGATATATTAATTGGTGGTTCTAGTGAATATGCGCATTTGGTTGAGATTACAATTAATGGAACAAAAGATACACACACAAATGAATTGTTTAATTCAGCTGTTGAAATTGTAGTTATTGTTCGATTAATTGAACCTCTTGATGAAAGTGAAGTAGATGATCCATTAGATGCAAATGTAGATGATTCGGCTGCTGCATATGATGCAATAAAAGGACAGGATTTAAGTTTTACATTAAGTTTTAGTGTTGAGCCGAAAGAAGAAGTTAGTGAATAAAAATAAAAAATATAAATAAGTTTAAAAAACGAAGGAGAGATTTATTATGAAACAAAGAAAATTAGTTATTGGTTTATTAGTTATCTTAGCGGTAGCAGTTAGTGGATTTACATTTGCATTTTGGGCAGGATCTTTAACAGGTAATAATGCTGTTGAATCTAACACGATTAATATTGGTACAGGTGAAGCTGTAACAACTGAAGTAGTTTTAAGTGCATCACAAGACACAGGTGTTTTAGTTCCAGCTGGAAGAGCAGATGACAGTGTTGAAGCTAATGCTGTTGAACAAGTAGTATTTAGTTTTGTTGTTGACTGGAATGATACAGTTAGTAATGATTCATTTGATGGTGATTTAGGAAATATCGCTGTAGTAGTTGATAACGTTCAAATTAACGGTTCTACAACTAATGCAGGTTTAGTTAATACTGTTGTTGGTGGAGCTACAACTGTGGCTTTAAATGGCGCTACAGCTACTGTAACTGTAACTGTAACTTTAACAGAACCAGCGGATCAAACTACTTATAATGCCGTTGCTGGTCAACCTATCACATTTGATGTAACAATTACAGTAAATCCTTAATTCTTACGTAACATATAATTAATATTTAATGCGGCTCTTTTGAGTCGCTTTTAATGCCTAAATATAAGGAGGTGATATCATGGAAAAAAGACATAAACGTATTTTATCAACATTACTCATTGTAATGCTTTTCATGCTATCACTGACTACAGATGACACATTTGCTTATTGGGCAAGTTCAATATCTAATGCGCAAGATACATCATCTTCTGATGTAAGTGTAGGTACATGGAATTTTGGTCCAAATGCACCATCAGGCATTACATATTATGATGCACAAACACCATATGCAACTGGTGACCTAGTTTGGTTTAATGGCCAAATTTGGGAATATCATGGATCATATGCTTTAGGTGATGAACCATCACTTGTAAATGACTGGACAGTTTATAATGATATAAATTGGTATCCTGAAATTACATATTATCAAGGTGATATCGTGTTGTTTAATGAAAATATTTATACAGCACAATGGCAAAATTCTAACCAAAATCCAGAAACAACTGGTGTCACTGGACCTTGGGAAGCTCAAGTTACTGATACATTAAGTTGGCAAACAGGACAAGCTTCAGAACTTAACAACGTTGTTTATCATGAAGGTGCATTGTGGATTTATAAAGGATATTACACAACATCAGAACCAGGTACACAAAATGACTGGGCACTTTATGGTGATTTAACATTCTCATTAAACTATGTTTATGCTGATAATGATATCGTTGAGTATAATGGTAATTACTATATTACAACAAATGGAGGATGGGCAACTGGTTCTACTCCAGGAACAAATGGTGCTTGGACACAATTAACCGTTCCTGCATTTACTGGTAGTGTGCCAAATAATACATCATATACTACATATAATGGATTATTCTATGTTGCACTTCAAGGCAAAGTTAATGGTGGTGACAGAAGTATCGTTCCAGGATCAGCAGCATCTAAAGGTATATGGCAAGCATTAAACACACAACAATGGCAACAATACAACACCTATGTTGCTGGTGATTTAGTCATGTATCAAAGTAATGTGTATGAACTTGTAAATGAAGTAAACTCATCAGATATTCCAGGTACAACTCCAAACAGTTGGAATGGTATGGCAACGATATATTATAATCCATTAAATACATATACATTAGGTGAATATGTTGTTTATAATGGTGAAGTATATGTTGTGGTTAACGAAACTAACGCAAATACTAATGCTCCAGGAACGCTAGCTAATGCTTGGAATCAAGTAACTGGTTATAATTGGTACAGCTTTAATGTTTATCAAATTGATGATGTTGTATATTTTAATGATGCTGTTTATAAAGCATTACAACAAACTACAAATGAACAACCTGATATATCCCCAACTTCTTGGGCTTTATATCAAACTACATAAAAAAACGCCAGCATAACTTAAAAAATGCTGGCTTTATCTTAATTTTTTTGAATTTATGATATAATCACATTGATAATAAAAAAAATGGGGATGGTCATTTTATGGATTCAAGTAAAGCGAAAAACGTTTTAAAAGATGTAGCATATTGGTCAATGTTTGTCATTTTAGGATTACTATTATTATTTATTTTAATGGAAGCTTTTTTACCGAAGCAAACCATAAATATTTTCCAAGTAAGAAGCTATATTGTTCAATATGACACCATGGAACCTACCTTAAAACCTAATGATCTAGTTTTCATCAATAAAGTTGATGCTGCTGAACTAGAAATTAATGATATGGTTACATTCGTTGCTGATATTAACTATGATGGCGATACAGAAATGGTGACCTATTATGTCAATGAAGTGACTCAAATTGATGCTGATACCTATAGAATTTCAGTTAAAGCTGAAGGTGCAACAGTACCATTTGGAGTGATTACTTCTGATAGTGTTTTAGGTGGATATGCTTTTAGAATCCCTGTTTTAGGTGGTATTATTAGATTTATTAAAAGTCCTTTTGGCATCGGAGCGATTGTTGTCAATGGATTAATTATAGCAGGCATTATCATAATCGTGAAACAAGGACATAAGAAAGAAGAACAACAAGAAGTTAAAGATTAAGATGACTGCATTTAGGATGTGGAGTCTTGAAAGATTTATTTACAACTGATGAACTCTTAGTAAACTTAAAGACTAACGTAGTTGAAATCAATGAAAAGAAAAGAAAAAAGTTTAAATTAAATAAGAAGCATATATTTGGAAGCATTGTTTTTATAGCAGTGCTTCATTTAGTGTTTATGGCACTACCAATGATATCTAAAGACTTTACAAGAGATTTACTAGGCTATCAATATGTGATTGCAATTCCGAAAGATCAAGAAATTGATGGTGATTTATCTGGAAATGTTATTAAACTTAAAGATATGAATCCAAGTGAAGTTAAAGTTGGAGATAGAATATTAATTTATGGACTTTATAGTAATGATTTTTATTGGGAAGTTGAAGTTTTAGATCATGACAATGAAAATCAAACGATTGAAGCTACATTTGATGATATTATTAGAAATAGATATACATATGATCAAATAGAAGGTATTTATGGCGCAGAGTCAAATATCGTTGGTGTGTTTTATTACACAGCTTCAACACTAAGAGGATTTTTGATGATGGTTTTCTTACATGCATTAATCATCTACATTGTATATTATCAAGTATTTTCAAATCAGTCCAAAAAGGTTAAGGTAATCAAAAAATGAACTCAAAAAAGAAGATGATACAAACTATAAAAACTGTTTCATTTTATATAGTTACACTATTTTTATTGGCGTATGTTTCAATCAGTTTGTTTATGCCTGAAAAAGTCATTGATATTTTTGGTTTTCAACTTACAACAGTATCAAGACTGACTGAATCTATGGTTCCAACCATTGAACCAGGAGATATCATTTTATTGAAAGATGTAGATGAAGAGGATATCGAAGAAAATGATATCATTTCATTTTATAATTATGCAAGAGGACAAAACAGTCAAGGACAAGAAGTATGGGTTAAAATAAGGATTGTCCATAGACTCATCGAAATTGATGATGAAACAGGAGCTTATATCACTCAAGGTGATAATAACTCAAGCATTGATACCATTTATGATGAAAATGGTGATATCACTGAGTTAACCTATGACCAAGTGATTGGTGCATATGTATTTAGAGTTCCAATCATTGGAACGATTGTATCTGGATTAAGAAATCCAATACTTGTTGGATTGCTCATTGTAAACATTACGATCATTGTTGTTATCGTTAAGTTAGTGAAGAAAAAAGATGAACTAAAAGATGTAGGTGAACATCATGACTTGGGATGATTTAATCCATAGTGAATTAGAAAAACCATATTTCAAAGAGTTAGTTGAATTTATAAAACAGGAAGATATGCATCATGTCGTTTTACCACCAAAAGATAAAAGATTATCCTGTTTTAAGTTAACACCCTATGAAGATGTCAAAGTTGTTATTATTGGACAAGATCCGTATCATAACTTAAATCAAGCTCATGGTTTAGCATTTAGTGTAGAAAACAGTGATTATCCACCGAGCTTAAAAAATATCTATAAGGAATTAGTTGCTGATTTAAATGTCTCATATCCAAAAACCGGAAACTTGACGCATTGGGCTAAACAAGGTGTTTTGCTGCTTAACACATGCTTAACAGTTAGAATTCACGAACCACTATCTCATCAAAAAAAAGGATGGGAAATTTTTACTTTAGAAGCTGTAAAAAAAGTCAATGAAAAACAAGAACCCGTCGTTTTTATTTTATGGGGTAATCATGCCAAAAGTTTTACGAAATATATTAATCAAAATAAGCATAAAGTGATTACATCAGCACACCCATCACCACTGTCAGCATCTAGAGGCTTTTTTGGATCTAAACCATTTTCGAAGACCAATCAATTTCTTGAAGAACATGGATTAAAGCCTATTGATTGGCATTTAAAATAAATCAATATACAAACTACATTTATTGTTGTATAATGAACATACAGAGTAATTAGGAAGCGTTAAGTGTCTAATCATGGGATGTCGGATTAGAACGAACACATATGTGGCGGTTTTCTAATGCGTCCGCTGTAAGTGATTATGGTGGACCTCTAAAATTAGGAGGTCTTTTTTCATGAAAAAAAGTAGAGAGTTACAAAAATTAGTTTTAGCATCATCGCTTGTTGCAATCTCAATTGTAATCGATATTTTCTTTAAGCAAATATTGAGTTTCAACAACTTTGGTGTACCATTTTACGCGATTCCAATTATATATGGATCGATTGTATTAGGACCTATATACGGTCTCATTATGGGATATGTTTCAGATTTAGTTGGATTTATTGCATTTCCTAATGGAGCATATGCATTCATATTTGCACTTGGTGCGATGTTATGGGGATTTTTACCCGGACTATTCTTATATAAGAAATATGACCGCATTAAGTTAGTGTTTGTATTATTTTTGACACATGTTCTAGTAACAATCGCCAATACAATTGGATTATTAACATTCTTATCAAGGGAAACAGCTTTAGCAAGTTTATCCGTCAGGTTAACAATGATTCCAATAAACGTTGTTATTATTACTTTATTGGTTCATGCGCTACAAGAAAAACTAAATCCGGTGTTAGTGGATATGCAGATTAAAAGAACAAAAGAAACATTAGCATAAAAACAATGAACAAGGCTAAAAAACCTTGTTCATTTTTTTATTTATGAGCAGTTTTCATGTATAATAGAAGTGGTGATGAAATGGTAAAAATAATAGGAGCTGGATTAGCAGGCGTTGAAGCTGCTTATTTTCTAGCCAATCAAAATATTAAAGTAAAATTATATGAAATGAGACCAAAAAAAATGACTCCTGCACATCAGACAGGACATTTTGCAGAACTGGTTTGCTCAAATTCATTAAGATCAAATGATGAACTTAATGCCGTTGGCTTACTGAAAAGAGAAATGCAAGCATTCAATTCTTTAGTGATTGAAGCTGCTTATTATGCACAAGTTCCTGCCGGCTCTAGTTTGGCTGTAGATCGCGATATGTTTTCAAGTTATATTGAAGATAAAATTAATCATCATCCAAACATAGAAGTTATTAGGGATGAAGTCAAGGATATCGATGTTGATACGTATACAATAGTTGCTGCTGGACCACTTGCTAGTGATAGTCTTTTTGATAAAATTAAAAGTTTAATCCATCAAGATCATTTACATTTTTTTGATGCGATTGCCCCAATTATTGATGCATCTTCAATTGATATGAATACTTGTTACTTAAAATCAAGATATGATAAAGGTGAAGCTGCATATATTAATTGTCCGATGAATAAAGCAGAGTATGAAAAGTTCTATCAAACATTAACGACAGCTGATTTAGTTGAACACAAAGGTTTTGAAAACAATGTTTTTGAAGGATGTATGCCTGTTGAAGTCATGGCATCTAGAGGTGAACAAACACTTTTATATGGACCATTAAAACCTGTTGGATTAGAAGTTGAAGGTAGGGAAAAACCATATGCAGTGATTCAACTTAGACAAGATGATTATAGCAAGTCAATGTATAATATTGTTGGTTTTCAAACGCACTTAACATGGCCAGCACAAAAGAAAGTGATAAGTTTAATTCCTGGATTAGAAAATGCAAAAATTATTAGATATGGTGTGATGCATAGGAATACTTATTTAGAAAGTCCTAATATATTAAATCCAGCATTTCAATCTAGAGCATATCCTAAACTCTTTTTTGCAGGACAAATATCAGGAGTTGAAGGCTATGTGGAATCAGCAGCGTCTGGACTTAATGCTGCAATCCAAATGGCATCACTTATTAAGAATGAGAAGATTGTACCACTTCCTAAAGAAACAATGATGGGGGCAATGGCACATTATATATCAACACCAAATAAATCTTTTGTACCTATGAATGCTAATTTAGGATTATTTCCTGAACTTGGATATAAACATAAGAAAAAAGAAAGAAAAATGCTGTATAGAGATCGATCTATAGAAGCACTTAAAGCCTTTAAGGAGGAAAATGCTTGGATTATTTAGATGATTTTTTAAATGACTTGCAGACACAAAAAAATTATTCAAAACACACGATACAAGGATATAGAAGGGATATCCTTGATTTTCATGCGTTTATCACTCATGAAGAACTTGCAGAATCATTGATTGAAGCTACCAGAGAACGTCTTGCAAGACACTTTATTGCACATCTAGATAGTTTAGATTTAACTGCTAAAACAATCTCTAGAAAGATATCAGCATTAAGAACTTTTTACGGGTACTTAATGAAGAATCATCTTATAGATATCAATATATTTGAACACGTAGAGACCCCTAAAATTCCTAAAAAACTCCCTAAAATTATTGAAGATGATGAAATGGAAATGATATTTAACTCAATTGACAGATATCAACCTTTAGGATTTAGAAATTATGTCATATTAGATTTACTTTTTAGCTCAGGATTAAGAGCATCAGAGTTAATTGATATGACGATTAAAGATTTGATGCTTGATCAAGAACAGATACTTATTCATGGTAAGGGATCTAAAGACCGTTATGTGCCACTTCATAAAAAATTAGTTGATGATCTTAGACACTACCTTACTTATATTCGCCCAATATTATTATCAAAAGGAAAAGACACACACACTTTATATGTGTTTATTAATTATAAGGGTGGTCATTTAACAGTCAGAGGACTGCAAATCATTTTAAAATCAATCATTGAAAAATCAGGTGAAACATTCAAGATTCATCCCCATATGCTTAGACATGCGTTTGCGACAACACTATTAAACCATGGAGCAGATTTACGTGTTGTTCAAGAACTACTTGGACACGCACATTTAAAGTCTACACAAGTTTATACACATGTATCGAGTGAAACCATTAAAGAAAAATATAAAGACACACACCCAAGGATGATTAAAAAATGAGAGAACTAGGACCTGTTATTGTTGAAGAGGGCATAAAACAAAAGCCTCAGAAATTAAGAAAAACGATTAGAGCGATCATTTTAAATCAAGAAAACCAAGTGCTCATGTTATATTCTAAAAGATTTAATGATTATACTTTTCCTGGTGGTGGACTTAAACCTAAAGAAAATGAAGAAAAAGCTTTAAAAAGAGAACTTAAAGAAGAAATTGGCGCTTCACAGATAAAAATCAATGAACCTTTAGGGTTTATCAATGAAATCAAATATGGACTATTTACAAATGAATCGATTTATTTGCAAACATCAATTTATTATTTTGTAGACGCAGAAGAAATTGGATATAATAAACTAGAAAAAAGAGAAATTATTGACGATATTAAACCTGTTTTTATCGATATTGATGCTTGTATGATCCATAATCAAAGTGTTATGAGTGATGAAAAACATCAAGCGTATGGATTAAAAACAGTATTAAAAAGAGAAGAAATCGTCTTAAAAAACATAAAGGAGAAAATACATGAGAAAATTTGAAATTGTTAAAGCGTATCAAGATGTTGAAGTACTAGTACCGCAACGACAAACCAAACACAGTGCAGGATATGATCTTGCAAGCATTGAAGATGTTGAAATTAACCCAGGTGAAATCAAAATGATTCCAACGGGCTTAAAAGTATTATTGCCTGATAATGAAGCATTACTCATTTTCCCTAGATCTTCATTAGGCATTAAAAAAGGACTCATGATGAGTAATAGTGTTGGAGTGATAGATTCAGACTATTATAACAATGAAAACAATGAAGGTCATATGATGATTCCTTTATATAATTTTTCAAATAAAAAAGTGACGGTATCTAAGGGAGAAAGAGTAGCTCAGGGTGTCTTTATCAACTACCTTCAAACCATAGATGATGACCCAAATCATACGGTTAGACTAGGTGGTTTTGGCAGTAGTGACAAAAAACGATAAAAAATAAAGCAATAACTTGAAAAAACACTATAAATATGATATATTTAATAAGGCTATTAAAATACACATGTATGATGTTAAGCACTCAAGTGCCTTTAATGAATTAAAGGTGGGTGTCTAAAAAGTCATGCAGAGGAAAAAACAAATGGAGGAATGAATTTTATGGCAGTAGTTTCAATGAAACAATTATTAGAGTCAGGCGTACACTTTGGACATGCGACACGTCGCTGGAATCCTAAAATGGCACCATACATCTTTACGTCAAGAAATGGTATTTACATCATTGACTTAAAGAGAACAGCAGAAGAAATTGAGATTGCGTATAAAGCATTATACGACATCGTTGCTGACGGTGGTAAAGTACTATTTATTGGTACAAAAAAACAAGCTCAAGAATCAGTAAAAGAAGAAGCAATTCGTACAGGTCAATTTTATGTTGATCAAAGATGGTTAGGTGGAACACTTACTAACTTCAAAACCATCCGTCGTCGTATTAAGAGATTACACGACCTTTATAAGATGGAAGAAGATGGTGTGTTTGACAAGTTACCTAAGAAAGAAGTTTTACAACTTAAAAATGAACGCGCTAAGTTAGAAAAATTCTTAGGCGGTATCAAAGATATGAAGAAAGTTCCAGAAGCAATCTTCATCATTGATCCAAGAAAAGAAAGAAATGCTATCTTAGAAGCACGTAAATTAGGTATCAAAGTATTCGGTATTGTTGATACAAACTGTGATCCAGATGATGTAGATTACATTATTCCTGCAAACGATGATGCAATTCGTGCAGTTAAATTAATTACTTGGGTTATGGGAAATGCAGTTATCGAAGCACAAGGTGGAGCTGTTGAAAAATTTGAAGAAGAAACAGTTCAAGAAGCTTCAAGAAGAGATTATAACAATGATCAAAAAGAAGCTAAACCAAAACGTGAAGCTAAACCTCAACCAAAACCTCAACCTAAAGTAAAAGAAGTTGAAGAAGACGAAGAAGTCGAAGAAGATGATGTTGAAGATAACGATTTATCAGAAGAAGACTTAGAATCAATGACAGTTGCTGAACTTCGTGCCTTAGCTAAAGACCGTGGCATTACTGGTTATTCAACCCTTAAAAAAGCAGAACTTATTGATGTACTAAAATAATGCGATAAGGGGATTTTCATCCCCTTATTTTTTACAGAAAAATTAAAAAAATATAAAATATAAATACGAAAAATCAAGGAGGCATATCATGGCTATAACAGCTCAAATGGTAAAAGAATTAAGAGAAAGAACTGGCGCTGGCATGTTAGATTGCAAAAAAGCGTTAGAACAAAATGATGGAGACATCGAAAAAGCTATTGACTTCTTAAGAGAAAAAGGCATGGCGCAAGCAGCTAAAAAAGCTGGAAGAATTGCTGCAGAAGGATTATGCAGTATCGAAGTAAATGGTAATGAAGCAGTGATTTTTGAGTTAAACTCAGAAACAGACTTCGTTGCAAAAAACAAACAATTTTTAGATTTATTGGATAAAGTTGGAAACACAATTTTAACTTCAAAAGCTAATGATACTGAAGAAGCACTTAAAGCTCAAGATAATGGTGTAACTGTAGAACAAATGTTAATCGATGCAACAGCTACGATTGGTGAAAAAATTTCACTTCGTCGTGTATCAAGAGTTGTTAAAGAAGACACTCAAGCATTTGGTGCATACAAACACATGGGTGGACGTATTGCTGTTTTAGCTGTATTAGCTAAGCAAGATGATGAAGTTGCAAAAGATATCGCTATGCATATCGCAGCACAAAACCCTAAATATTTAAACCGTAGTGAAGTTGATGCTGATACATTAGAACATGAAAAACATGTATTAACTCAACAAGCTCTTCAAGAAGGAAAACCAGCGAATATCGTTGAAAAAATGGTTGTTGGACGTTTAAATAAATTCTTACAAGATATTTGTTTAGTTGACCAACCATTCGTTAAAGATACAGATCAAAAAGTTAGTCAATACTTAAAATCTAACCAAAATGAAGTATTATCATTCATTAGATTAGAAGTTGGCGAAGGTATCGAAAAGAAAGAAGAAGATTTCGCAGCAGAAGTAGCAGCACAAGTTCGTAAATAAATAAAAAAGGGGCGTGGCATGATGTACCAAAGAGTCATTCTGAAATTAAGTGGAGAAGCTTTAAAAGGCGATGGAACTTATGGCATACATCCGATTACTGTTAAGAAAATCGCAACAGAAATCAAAGAGATTTATAAGTTGGGTGTACAGGTCGGCATTGTTGTAGGCGCTGGTAACCTGTGGCGTGGAAAAACCGGTGAAGAACTAGGTATGGACCGCGCACAAGCAGATTACATGGGCATGCTTGGTACAATCATGAATGGTCTTGCTTTGCAAGATGCCTTAGAATCTTTAGATGTACCAACAAGAGTGATGACAGTATTACCTGTCAGTGCTGTCGCTGAACCTTATATTAGAAGAAAAGCAATCAGACATTTTGAAAAAGGTAGAGTGTTAGTTTTCTCTGGTGGTACAGGCTCACCATTTTTCTCAACAGATACTGCAGCAGCACTTCGTGCAGCTGAAGTTAATGCAGATGTTATATTAATGGCAAAAAATGGTGTTGAAGGTGTCTATGATAAAGACCCTAGAAAATTTACTGATGCTAAAATGTTTAATGAAATCTCACAAAGAGAATTATTAAAGCAAAAGTTAGAAGTAATGGATCAAACCGCTGCATCTATATGCACTGAAAATAAACTCGATATTCTTGTATTTAACATGAATGAACATGGCAACATGAAAAAAGCTGTCATGCAAGAACCTATCGGAACCTTAGTGAAATGGGAGGAATAAAGCATGAATCATGAACAAGCAGATATGATTTTAATGGAATTAGAAGATCATATGGAAAAATCTTTACATGTCTTAGTTAAGGATTTTGCACAAGTTAGAACAGGTAGAGCAAATCCATCATTACTCGATCATATTATGATTGATTACTATGGTGCTCAAAGTCCTGTTAGACAAATCTCATCTGTTTCAGTTGTTGAAGGTAATCAATTATATATTAAACCTTATGATAAATCTGCTTTAAAACAAATTGAAACAGCAATTTACGCATCAGATTTAGGGCTCAATCCTATGAATGATGGTATGGGTATTAGATTAATCTTACCTCAGCCAACAGAAGAAAGAAGACGCGAGCTTGTTAAAGAAGTTGAAAAACTTGCAGAACATGCTAGAATTAGCGTCAGAAACATTCGTCGTGATGGTAACGATCATATGAAAAAATTAGGCTTACCAGAAGATGATGAAAAAGGATACTTAGGAGATGTACAAGAATTAACAGACAAGTACATCAAGAAAGTTGATCAAGAGTTAAAGAACAAAACTGATGAGCTCATGAAAATATAAAAGGCTATATTGAAATGATAAGATGTTAGTAGACACACAAAAAAGTCTACTAGCATCTTTTTTATGTTTAAATATATATAAAGGGAGGTATTGAAGATGGGAAGACCAAAAGGAACACCTAACAAAAAGCCTATGAG